>Ga0193755_1000022_pt1 | contig 44323 bp, 54 predicted proteins | sample H1a2metaG_FD_144921 | JGI IMG/M metagenome (GOLD analysis project Ga0193755, IMG submission 144921) | Soil microbial communities from a riparian zone of the East river system, Colorado, United States - H1a2 | ecosystem: Environmental > Terrestrial > Soil > Riparian zone | place: USA: East River...
CCGCGGCTGCCAACGCGGGGTCCCAGCTGTCCCGACTCATCACGGTGTCGGCGTCCAGCGCGCCTCCGCCCTCGCGGGCGACGCGCTCGAGTGCGTCGAGATAGGCCGGAGAATGGACCCGCTCCAGCTGGTCGCGCGTCGCGGACCGGCCCTCCACCCACTCGACCGTCGCCGTCAGGTCGGGCGCGCGCAGCCCTGCGAGGACCGCCTCGATCCGTTCGGGCCGTTCGGGATGGCCGGGCCCCGGGTTGTGCAGGCGAGTAGCGGCATGGAAGACGACGGGGACGGGCATTCAACACCCTACGCGGAGTGCGTGACTCAATTATCCAGATGCTTGCCGTGCAGCAGCTCCCGGATCGACTCCACTTCCGCCCGCATCTCGCGCCGGTCGCGCTCCAGGTCCGACATGACGCGACGGTATCGCCGCCACCCGACCACCACCAGCACGGCCGCGACCAGACAGACCGCGCCCCAGAAAATCAGCCAGCGGCGACCGAGGGCAACCCCGCTGTACGCGAGCAGCAAGCCATCCAGCAGCAGGAAGCCGACCGTGAAGGTCGTCAGCGCGCGGGACACCATCAGCGCACCGGTTGGCGCCGGGCGGGCAGGACGATGAAAGGCGAGTTGGGCCCAGCGCCGAGCGCAGCCACGGTCGTGGTCTCGTCCAGCACCTGGGCGCCGCGGAACTTCACCACGTAGTCCTCGGGCCTCACCTGTGCCCGTTTCAGCGCCTGGGCAAGCGCCTGGCGCTTGAGCTCCGCAACCGAGGTCGTGGGTTCGACCGCGAGAAACACCTGATCCCACACATCGGTCACCATCACCCGGACGGCAAAGCGCTCGCCCACAGCGGTCACGCGACTTCCACCGCGGTTTCGAGAGGGAGCGTGGAGAGGAAGCGGTCGAGCGCCTGATCAAAAAAGAGCGTGGACGCACGCACCCGGGTCTTGCCTGCGGCATCCGCCCACGCGTGCAGCGCGATCTCCTCTCCACCCTGACCGCGCAGCACCAGGAACCCCGGCCCTTCCTTCTCCACGAAGGCCGCGGAGTTCGGCACCCGCTCCGAGAAGAACCGCTTCGCGCGCTCGAGTACATCCTGGGGTGGCAGCGTGACGGTAGCGGAATGCGTCATGGCTCGGAAAGATAGGCGTGGCGCTGGACTCCGCAAAGCTGGCGCAGCATGCTGCGCCCCTACGTGTTGAGGAGATCCCGCAGCCGTTCTTCCACCTGGGAATTCGGCACCGCCGTCGCCCCCGCCTCACGCGCCGCGCGGAGCAGCTCCACCTGGACGTGTGAGCCGTAGGCGAGCACCGGAATACCGCGCCGCACGAGCTCACCGATCCGCTCCGCCGCTCCCGGCCCGCCGAGCTCCAGCACCGCGAGATCGCAGGCGGCCTCGTCCCGGGACACCGCCGCGCCGGCGGCGGCCACGACGCCGCTGAGCTTCGAGCGGAACAACAGATCTCGCGTGGCGAGCAGAACGCGCTTAGCCATCGACGAGCGTCGCCCGGACGGTTTCGTGCGCCGGAGCCGCGGGGCGCCGGAACAGGTCCCACAGCCGGGGACCCGGCCTCACGACCAGGACCGCTTCGCCCGGTGGCGGCTCCACCAGACCGTCGAGACTAAGGAAGAGCGGCCCGGCGCGCGCGCGGGGAGGCGCCAGGCGATACCGTCGCCCGTGCCACACGAGATCCCCCTGCTCCCCGCTCCCGGCTCGCTGCTCCCTCTCGATGAAGACATCGTCGTCGACCTTCCAGATGCCGTCGTGGAGTGCCTCTCCCGACCGGAAGAAGAACGGATCGAATGGCTGGCCTTCGTGCCGCGCGAAGTTCTGCTCGGCAGCCCAGTCGTACGTGGCGAGGGCATCCACGTTCGCACGCCATTCGAGGTGATGCCGCAGCTCGTGGGTGAGCGTCTCCCAAGCCTCCTCGCGCCAGGCGAAGTCGCCGAGCCGTGCGAGGCTCGCGAACGAGCCGTAATAGAGGAGAACGCGCGAATGTAAATCAGCCCCGCTGCCGCTCCATTCGAGCGGCACGCACTCACCCAGCGTGTAGACGTCGCCGTGCACCGGGTGGGGGAGGACCTTGGGGCTGACGTCGATGGCAACAATTCCGTCGCGGAACTCGGGTGGCACCTCGTGAGCGAGGCGATCGACCAGTGACCGGAAGTCGTCGAAGCGCACTACCCCTTCAGTTTCTGGGCGAGATACGCCGGCAATTGGTCGGCCGCGACGCGATCCTGCTTCAGGGTGTCCCGGTCGCGCACCGTCACCGTTCCGTCTTGCGTGGACTGGCCGTCGATGGTGATGCCGTACGGCGTACCGGCCTCGTCCTGGCGGCGGTAGCGCCGACCGATCGAGCCGCCGTCGTCGTAGAACGTGTTGTAGTGCTTGCGTAGATCGTCGAAGATACGGCGCGCCAGCTCGGGCATCCCGTCCTTGTTCACCAACGGGAACACCGCGGCTTTCAGCGGAGCGATCGCGGGATGCAGCCGCAGGACCACCCGCTTCTCTCCTCCTACCTCTTCCTCGTGGTACGCGTCCACCATCACCACGAGCGTCGTGCGGTCGGCGCCCGCCGACGTTTCGACCACGTACGGAATGAATCGCTCGTTCGTCGCGACATCCAGATACTCGAGCTTCTTGCCCGAGAATTCCTGGTGCCGCGACAGGTCGAAGCTCGCGCGGTTGTGGATCCCCTCGAATTCCTGCCAGCCGAAGGGGAACTCGTACTGGATGTCGTAGGCATCCTTGGCGTAATGCGCCAGCTCGTCCTTCGTGTGCTGGTGGAACCGCAGTTTCTCGGGCCGCACACCCAATCCGGCCACCCACTTCATTCGCTCGTGGCGCCAGAACTCGAACGACTCGAGGTCCGTCCCCGGTTTCACGAAGTACTGCATCTCCATCTGCTCGAACTCACGGGTCCGAAAGATGAAGTTGCCGGGGGTGATCTCGTTCCGGAACGCCTTGCCGATCTGCGCGATCCCGAACGGGATCTTCTGGCGGGACGACTGCAGCACGTTGAGATAGTTGACGTAGATCCCCTGGGCCGTCTCGGGCCGGAGGTACACGACCGCCGCGGCCTCTTCGACCGGACCCATGAACGTCTTGAACATGAGGTTGAACATCCGCGGCGCGGTGAGCGTCCCCTTGCTGCCGCACACCGGGCACTGCGCCGTAGGCTCGCCGGGAGTGCCCTTGATGCGGGGATCGTCGGCGCGAAAGCGATGCTTGCACTGCTTGCAGTCCACCAGGGGATCGGTGAACCCCGCCACGTGCCCCGACGCTTCCCACACCTTGGGGTGCATCAGGATCGCCGCGTCCAGCCCCTCGATGTCCTCGCGGTCGTGGACCATCGAGCGCCACCAGCGCTCTTTGATGTTTTTCTTGAGCTCGACGCCCAGCGGCCCGTAGTCCCACACCGAGCCTAGGCCGCCGTAGATCTCCGAGGACTGGAATACGAAGCCGCGCCGCTTGGCCAGCGACACGAGCTTGTCCATGACGTTGTCGGTTGGGGACATAAGGGCCGGAAGATAGACGGGCCGCTAGGCGCCCGGCAACCCGAACGCTTCGCGTACCGCTCGCTCGCCGAGGGCCGAGATACCGGCGGCGTCGAGCACGCGACCCTCACCGTCCAGCGTGTGCAGGCCGACGAGCCCTTCGACCTTCCCCGCCACCACCGCAACCCGCGTCTTCGCCGCCTGCGCGCGTCGCACTACCTCGCCCGACGCCTTCCCAACGAGTGACGTCTTGTCGAAGGCGCCCTCGCCGGTGATCACGAGTTGGGCCTTGGCGAGCGCGGCGTCGAACCCCACGCGCGCCAGCACCCACTCTGCCCCGCCCGTCAGCTGAGCCTTGGCAAAGCACACGAGACCGGCGCCCATGCCGCCCGCGGCACCCCCCCCGGGCAGTGTCGCAAGGTCGCCACGGCCGTGCCGGGCCATCAGCTCGGCCAGCCGCTCGAGCCCTCGGGAGAGGAGCTTCACTCCTTCGGGCCCCGCCCCCTTCTGCGGGCCGAATACCGGGGCCGCGCCGCGCAAGCCGACCAAGGGTGTGGTGACGTCGGCGAGCGCGATGACCCGGGCGTCGAGAGCCCACCCCCCGTCGAATTCCGCCAGCTGCGCCAGCGAGCCACCTCCCTCGGGGAGCGACGCTCCCGCGGCGTCGAGGAACCCCCAGCCAAGGCCCCGCGCGGCACCCGTTCCTCCGTCCACCGTGGCGGAGCCCCCCAGACCGACGACGACCGTCCTGGCACCTCGTTCCACCGCCTCCCACACCAGCTCGCCCACGCCGCGTGTGGTGGCCCGCAGTGGGTCCAACTGCTCCGGCTTGAGGAGCGCGATGCCGCACGCGGTCGCGCTCTCGAAGATCGCCGTTTCCGGATCCACCCACCCGAGCTCGCCCGAAACCGGGGCGCCCAGCGGGCCGGTGACGCTGATGCGTTCGCGCAGCGCGCCGGGCCCCAGCACGGCATCGAGCAGCCCGTCGCCGCCGTCCGAGATGGGGCACTGCAGTACCGCCGCGTCCGGCAGCGCGCGCCGGGCCCCGGCGGCTAGGGCATCGGAAACCTGCCGGGGCCCCAGAGTACCTTTAAAAGCCGCCGGAGCGATCAGTATCAGCTGAGACATATTGCATTGTGCTCGAAATCATGCATTTTACAATACATTGTTGTGTGGCAGTATTCGCTATGTGCCGTAGTTATCGTCATTACGCGGCGGGCACTGTTCTTGCTTCCCAAGCGTGCGGCATATCGAGCGTCTCGCTCGCATCGGGTTCTAGGGCGCACGATGTCGAGCAGGCGATCACCCCCCAGGGGCAACTCTGGGGGGTTTGCTTTTGATGTGGTCGCAGATCCGCCCACCATGCTCGCGCCCATTCTCGATGAAGATCTTGTTGGCGTCGAACCCGGAGGCGAGCACGCCGGCGATGTACACTCCCGGCACGTTCGTCTCCATTGTTTCGGGCGCGTGCCGCGGGACGCCGCTGGTCTCATCGACCGCCACGCCGACCGATCGGAGCAGCGAAAGGTCGGCGGTGTAGCCGGTCAGGGCGAGAACGAAATCCGCCGGAATCGTTTCCCGCTCGCCGTCCGGATCCCGACGCACCACGACCTCCGACCGCCTGATCTCGACCACGCGGCTGCACCACCGCACGGCGACCCGGCCCTCTTTCACGCGGTTGGCGATGTCGGGCAGGATCCACGGCTTCACCCCCCGATCGAACTCGCTCAGAAAGTGCACCATGGTGACGCGTGCGCCGACGCGGCACAGCTCGAGCGCCGCCTCGACCGCGCTGTTGCCGCCGCCCACCACGACGGCGCGCTGCTGCCAGTAAGGATGCGGCTCCACGAAGAAGTGCGATACGTGCGGGAGATCCTCCCCGGGCACCCGCAGGGGGTTGGGTGACTCGAAGTAGCCCGTCGCGAACACCAGGTGACGGCTCCCGATGGTCTCTGGCTCGGGGCTCCCGGGGTGCTGGGCCGCGAGCTCGAACCCGTCGCGCACCCGCGTCACCCGGGACACCATGTGATACTGGCGCACATCCAGCTCGAAATGCTCCGCCACCTTCCGATAGTACGTCAGGGCTTCGCGTCGGGTGGGCTTATCGCCGGCAGTCACGAACGGTACCCCGATCTCGAGCTTGTCGGGCGTCGAGAAGAACGTCATGTACAAGGGGTAGCGCATGAGACTCGAGGCGACGGGCCCTTTGTCGAACAGCGAGCAGGTCAGGCGGGCGCGCTTCGCCGCCACGCCCACCGCGAGCCCGCAGGGCCCGGCTCCGATCACCGCGAGGTCCAGCATCAACGCGCCACTGTCACGTCACTTCGATGATCTGATCGCGATGCGAGCCGATGCTGACGTACTGGATGGGCGCGTGCGCCAGATCCTGGAGTCGGTCCAGGTAGGCGCGTGCCGGCGGCGGTAGGTCCGCCAGCCGGCGCACCTGGCTCAGCGACTTCTGCCAGCCGGGGAGCGTCTCGTACAGCGGCTCCACGCGGGCGAGGCGCTCCACCTCCGCGGGCATTGAGTCGAGCGCCTCGCCGTCGCAGCGGTAGCCGACGCACACGGGAATCTCCGAGAACGAGTCCAGCACGTCGAGCTTTGTGACCGCGAGGCCGGTGAGGCCGTTGACGCGTACCGCGTAGCGTACCACGACGGCGTCGAACCACCCACAGCGACGTGGCCGCCCCGTCGTTGCCCCGAACTCATCCCCCAGCTCGCGGATCCGCTCGGCCAGCGCCGGCGTCGCCTCGGTCGGAAGCGGCCCGTTCCCCACCCGGGTCGTGTACGCCTTGACGACGCCGAGCACGGCGTCGATCGCCGTGGGGCCGATCCCGGCTCCGACCGCCGCGCCGCCCGCCGTGGTATTGGAAGAGGTCACGTAGGGGTAGGTGCCGTGGTCCACGTCCAGCAACGCGCCCTGCGCGCCCTCGAGCAGCACCGACTCGCCGCGCTCGAGCGCTTCCCAAACCACGCGTCCGGCGTCCACCGCGAGCGGCAGCAGCCGCGGAGCCAGCCGCTCGAGCAGCCCCACGTGCTCCCCGGCGTCGGCGCGCTCGGCCGAGCCGAGCAGCCCGAGGAACTCGTTGGCGGCCTGGACGCGTCCGCACACCAGCTCCTTCGCCCGGTCCAGGTTCCGCAGGTCGCCTACCCGGATGCCTCGTCGCCCGTACTTGTCTTCGTAGGTAGGCCCGATGCCGCGGCCCGTCGTTCCGATCTTCTCCCGGGCTTCGCGGGCCCGGTCGAGGAGCTTGTGAAACGGGAGCGTCAGGTGCGCGCGGTCCGATACGTAGAGCTTGTGCTCGGTCCGGATGCCCCGTTCGCTGAGGGCGTCGAGCTCCGTGAAGAGCGTCTCCGGATCGAGTACGACCCCGTTCCCGACCAGGCACACGGCGCCCTGGATGATCCCCGAGGGAATCTGGTGCAGCACGAACTCCCCGGCGCCGGTGTGGACCGTGTGGCCGGCGTTCGCCCCGCCCTGATAGCGCACGACCAGATCGGCGCGCTCGGCGAGCACGTCGACGATCTTCCCTTTGCCCTCGTCGCCCCATTGGGCGCCGACGACGACGACGCAGTGGGTCTTCGGTCCGAACATGGCTCCCTAGCAAAAAACGCCCCGGAACCGGGGCGTTGGAGTATCCTCCGAGGAAAGCTAGACCTGGGTGAGCGCGCGGGCAACTCCCTCCGCGACCCGGCGCACGCCCTCCAAGGTGATGCGCTCCGCCACGTCACGTGGCGTATGGACGATCCTCGCCGTGCCCCAGTCGCCTCGCATGATCGTGACGCCCTCGCGAGCCGCACCGGCCAGCACGAGCCCGTCTACCAGCACGGGCAGCCAGCGCGCCCGCCGCGCGCCGAGTGCCGCGGCCACGTGCTCGATGGTGGGTCCGGGGCGATGTATGAGGGCGATCGTGAAGCCGCGGTCGTCGATACCATCGAAGTTGACGATGCATGTCTCGCCGAGCAGGTTGGCCCGCTCCCGCACGAGGGCCCGCGCCCCGAGCAGGCCGTATTCCTCGGCGTCCGGGAAGAGCACGCCCACTCCCGCGTCCGGCGGCAGGGCGTCCAGCGTGGCAAGCACGGCCACCACGCCCGCCGCGTTGTCGACCGCGCCCGCCGAGCGGTTGGTCACACGGTTGGCCGCGAGCAACAGGATGCCGGAGACACCGGCGGCGGCGGCGAAGACCTCGGGCACACCCGCGTGGAGCGGACCGAGCAGCGCGCGCACCACCAGCGCGAGGAGCTCGAGCGCGCCGAGCGTCGCGAGCGCGGCGGCCGCCAGGCGCGTCGCCATGGAGAGGGGCTGGCCTTTCGAGTCGTAATGCGCGGCGAGCCACACCGAGACGCGAGCCCGAGGGCGGACACCGATCAGGTTGACTCCCTCGAGCGCTACCCGCCCGAAGCGATGCAGCAGCGATCGCCCCGTGAAGCGGTGCTCCATCACGACGAATCCGCGCGTCGTGAGCTCGCGTTTCAGCACTTCCCGGATCTGCAAGTTCGCCGTCGTCCCGGTGAGCCGCGGGACCGCGATCGCGGCGAGCAGCGTCCGGTAATCCGTCACGCGGCGACGAGCTTCGCCACCCGCTCCCGATCCGAGGCGGTCACGGGCGCGAGCGGCGGGCGCACGGGTCCGCCGTACAACCCTCCCCCCACGGCGTCCATTGCCGCCTTCACGCCCGCGGGCCCGAGCTTCCCCACGACTTCGCGGTCGAGCGGCGCGAGCCGCTCCTGGAGCCTTCCCGCGCCCTCTCGGTCGCCGGCGCGGAAGGCGGCGAACACCTGGGCGCAGAGCGCCGCCGCGAAACACGCCACGGCGAGGATGCCCCCGTCGCAACCCAGCTCCAGGGCGGCGTACAGGAGCGAGCCCGAGCCGACGAAGACCGACCACTCCGGGGCCGCGTCGCGGTATGCCGCGAGGTTCTTCGCGTCGCCCGACGAATCCTTGGCGCCGACGATGTTGGTGTGCGCCGCAAGCTGGCGCAGCAGGCCGGCGGCGATCGGGAGGTGCGTGTACTTGGGGATGTTGTAGACGAGCACGGGCACCGGGCTCGCGTCGGCCACCGCGCGATAGTAATCTGCGAGGCTCGCGGGAGAGACAGCGGCGGAAAAGTACGCCGGGGGCCGCACCAGGACGGCGTCCGCGCCCTCCGTCGCCGCCGCCCGGGTCAGCGCCACCGCCTGCCGGGTGGACTCCCCGCCCGTCCCCGCGATGAGCCAGCGCCTGTCCGGCAGCACCTCACGTACCCACCCGACCATCCGGCGCTGCTCGTCCGGGTCGAGCAGGGCCGATTCGCCCGTCGAGCCCGCGACGACCACCCCGTCGAGCCCGGCCGCGACGAGCCGGGTCACGTTGTGACGCAGGTGAACGGGGGCTACCTCGCCCGTCGCGCTGTCGAACGGCGTGGTGATGGGGGCCAGCACCCCCGCGAGCTGCCGCTCCGTCACTGGCCGGGGGTCGCCTCCGCGGGCGTAGCGGTGCGCGGGCGGCGGCGCACGGAGCGCATCTGCTTCTCGAAGCCCGTGGGATCGGTGCTCGCGGCGAGGGCCGTCTCGTACGTCACCACCTCGTCCGCCACCAAGTCCATCAGGTGCTGATCGAACGTCTGCATGCCGTACTCGTCCCGCGCCTCGCTGATGTACTCGGGCAGGTCGGGGGTCCGGCCCTCATCCTTGATCAGCTTGCGCACCTCCCCGGTGCAGATCAGGATCTCCACCGCCGCCACCCGCCCATGGCCGTCGGCGCGCGGGAGTAGCCGCTGCGACACGACGGCCTGCAGCGCCTCGCACAGTCGCAGCCGGGCACCCTCCTGCTCTTCGGGCGGGAACATCGAGACGATGCGGTGCACGGTGGTCACGGCATCAGGGGTGTGCAGCGTCGAGATCACGAGATGCCCCGTTTCGGCGGCCTTCAGCGCGGTGTCGATGGTCTCCGCATCGCGCATCTCGCCGATCAGGACGACGTCCGGGTCCTGGCGCATCGCGGCGCGAAGCCCCGCCCGGAAGTCGTCCGTATCGACCCCGATCTCGCGTTGCGTCACCGAGCAGTTGATGTCGCGGTGCAGAAACTCGATCGGATTCTCGAGCGTGACGATATGCTTGTTCTGGGTCTGGTTGATGTGGTTCACCATCGCCGCCATGGTCGAGCTCTTCCCGGAGCCCGTCACTCCCGTCACGAGAACCATCCCGCGCTCGGCCGTGGCGATGCTCGCGAGGATCGGCGGCAGCTTGAGGGTGTCGAACGTCGGCACGTCGAACGGGATCACGCGCATCACGATCATGAACGAGGAACGCTGCCGCAGGATGTTCACGCGGAACCGCCCGACGCCGGGCATGCCCCAGGAACAGTCGTAATCGCGCAGCCGGTCGATCCGCGCGCGGTCTTCGTCGCTGGAAATCAGGTGTTGCGCGATCGCCTTCGTCTGCTCCGGCGTCAGGCGATGCTTCGTGAGGGCAACGAGCTTCCCGTCGATCCGGGCGCGGAACACATCTCCGGCTTTGATGTGGAGGTCGGACGCGCCGCGATCGATCGCCGCCTTGATGATCTGCTCGATGCCGCGCGGTTGCCCGACGGCGGCGCTCGCACGGGTGCTCTTGGCCTTTTCCTCCACGAGTATCCGGCCTCCTAGTACCCGGCCTCCGGGTCGACCGTGTTGGCGAGCGGGGACCCTGCAAGATAGCGCCGGATGTTCTCCACGATCAGCCCCGTCTCGCGCTCCCAGAAGCGTGCCGTCACGGCGGCGACATGGGGACTCACGAGCACGCGCGGGTGGCGCCAGAAGGGATGGCCCGCGGGCAGCGGCTCCGCGGCGAACACATCGAGCGCGGCGCCTCGCAGCCGTGAGGCGTCGAGCAGGTCGAGCAGAGCCGTCTCGTCCAGGAGCGTCCCGCGCGACACGTTGACGACGATGGCATCGGGCGGCAGCCGCTCGAGCACCGCCCGGCTCACCGCGCCGCTGGTCTCCGCGGTATGGGGCGCGGCGATCACGAAGCAGTCGCTCTCGGCGGCGAGCCGCGCCAGATCGCCGAGGCCGCCCACCCAGCGGACGCCCGCCGGCCCGCCCCGCGCCGGCCGCCGCCGCACGCCCGCCACGCTCATCCCGAGGGCTACCCCACGCCGCGCGATCGCCCCGCCGATGCCGCCCAGGCCGAGCACCCCGAGCCGCATCTCGCCGAGCTCGCGCACGGGAACCTCCAGATCGGCGAACGCCGGCCTGGCCCACCGCGCCGCGGCCTGGAACTCCCGCATCCGATCCAGCGCGCGGGCGAAATAGGCGATGGCGGCGATGGTCCAGTCGGCGATCGGCTCGGCGTGCACCGCCGCGGAGTTGGTGAGTACGACGCCGCTGCCGGCGAGGTGCGGCAGGCTCGCTCCGACCCCGGCCGTGCCGGAGTGGGCCCATTTGAGCGTCCCCCGCCCGGCCGCCACCACGCCGGGCGGGACGCCGTAGCCGACGTAGATCTCGGCGCCGCGGGCGGCCGCCACCGCCTCCGGGGTCCCCGAGCCGCCGTCGCCGTCCGAGGCTGCGGGCGCCTGGACGAGGACCACCTCCCAGCCGGGCCCCAGGGCCTGGCGAATCGCCTGCGCGGCCACAGGGGGGATGCGCCAGGCAGCGAGGGGGGACGCAAGATCGACGACGATCCGCCGGGGAGGCGTCACTCGCCGCTGGAAACGGTCCGCACGCCGGGTTGATGGAGCAGCGCGAGCATGGCCTCGTCGTGCAGCCGCTTGGGCCCGCGCAGCGTGAAGTCGATCACGAGGTCCACGTTCTCGCGACGGCTCGCCTGGCGCTCGATCTCGAGTCCCGTGCGGCGGACAATCGCCTCCAGCTCGTCCAGCACGGTGGGGTTCGGGTGGGCATGCACCGACAACGTGCTCAGCGTGGATTGCCGTGCCACCAGGCGCTCGACCCGCCCGAGTCCCTGCAGCACCACCAGGACGAGCAGCGTGGTGACTGCCGCTTCCCAGTAGAACGTCGCGCCGAGGGCGACCCCGATGGCCGCGACGACCCAGATCGTGGCCGCGCTCGTGAGGCCGACCACCGCGCCGCGCGCGTGCAGGATCGTGCCCGCACCGATGAACCCCACGCCGGTCACGATCTGCGCGGCGATGCGCGTCGGGTCCGCGGTCCCGGCCGCCAGCGTGATCGAGAGCTTGGTGTAGAGTACCGAGCCGAAGCAAATGAGGATGTTCGTCCGGAGACCGGCCGGCTTGCCGCCCAGCTCGCGCTCGAGGCCGATGGCGCCGCCGAACAGCGTCGCGAGACCCAGCTGGAGGAACAGGTCCAGCCGGAACATGTCGACCATCTGCCCCAAGAAGTGTTGCATCAGGTCCCCCCTCCTCCCTCCGCGTCTTCGAGGAACCCCATCCGGCGGCGTACTTGGCTCATGATGCGGCGCGCGATGGCGCGCGCCTTGGCCGCACCGGCCCGGAGCAGGTCCGTCACCTTGCGCGGCTCCGCCTGCAGGGCCTGTGCCCGCTCGCGGATGGGGGTGAGCGCCGCTATCATATTGTCTGCCAGCACCCGCTTGCAGTCGAGACAACCCCATCCGGCCGTGCGGCAGTTGTGCGCCACCAGCTTGAGCGTGTCCGGCGGCGAGAAGCCCTGGTGAATGGTGAAGATGTTGCAGATGTCGGGGTTGCCCGGGTCCTTCCGCGTGACGCGCGCCGGGTCGGTGGCCGCGGGCTTGAGCTTCTCCCAGATGGTCTCGGGCGAATCGAAGAGGGCGATCGTGTTGCCGAGGCTCTTCGACATCTTGGCATGGCCGTCGAGCCCGAGGACGCGCTTCGCGGTGGAGAGCAGTGCCTGCGGCTCAGGGAGCGAGAACCCGTCCGCGAAGCGCGTGTTCCAGCGGCGCGCGATCTCCCGCATCAGCTCGAGGTGCTGGAGTTGGTCTTCGCCCACCGGCACGAGCGTTGCCTCGTACAGGAGCACATCGGCCGCCTGGAGCACGGGATAGTTCAGGAGCCCTGCCGGCACGCTCTCCTGGCGCTGCGCCTTGTCCTTGAACTGCGTCTGACGCTCGAGCTCGCCCAGCGGGGTGACGGTATTCAGGAGCCAGTAGAGCTCCGTGTGCTCGGGGACGTGCGACTGCACGAAGACGATGGCCCGCGCCGGATCGATGCCCGCAGCGAACAGCCCGATCGCCATGTCGATCGTGCGCTGGGCCAGGGTCGCCGCGTCGTAGGGCTGCGTGATGGCGTGCAGGTCCACGACGCAGAACAGACAGTCGTGCTGGTGCTGCAGCTTGACCCAGTTCTGAACGGCGCCGAGGTAATTGCCGATGTGCAGCTCGCCCGAAGGCTGGATGCCGGAGAAGACGCGCGCCATGGGCTCACAACCTACGACGCTGGAGGTCGGGGCCGCAAGGTGCGAGAACTCAAAGACTTAGTCGATGTCGCCACAGGCGCTGCAGAGCGTGCCGCTCGCTTCCTCAGAGGCACCACGCCCGCGAGCAGCCGTGACTGGATCGAAAAAGGTCGCCACGACTTCGTGACGGAAGCCGACCGGCAGGCCGAGGCGCTGATCGCCGACATGCTGCTGCACGCAGTGCCCGAGTCGCGTGTGGTAGGAGAAGAGCTGTCGCCAGCGGCTGTGCGTGGGGGAGAGGTGGTGTGGATCGTGGACCCGCTCGACGGCACGACCAACTTCCTGCACGGCTATCCGCAGTACGCGGTGTCGATCGGGGCGCTGGTCGGCGAGGCGCTGGGCGTCGGCGTCGTGCACGATGTCGTACGAGATCGCGTGTATTGGGGCGCGAGCGGACTGGGCGCATGGGAGGGCGAGCGGCGGCTCCAGGTCTCGGGCCTCACCGAGCCGCGGCAGGCCCTCGTCGGCACCGGGTTCCCGTTCAAGAATCTCCCGCTGCTGCGACGCTACCTCGATCAATTCGCGGCCGTGATGAGGGCGACGAGCGGCATCCGACGCGCGGGCGCGGCGGCGCTCGATCTGGTGGACGTGGCGGCGGGCCGCCTCGACTGCTTCTGGGAGCTGACACTCGCCCCGTGGGACGTGGCAGCGGGCGTGGTGCTCGTCCGCGAGGCGGGCGGCGTGGTGACGACGCTCGACGGGTCGCCCGACGTGTTGCAGCACGGCTCCGTGGTCGCCGGCAATCCGATGCTGCATCGATGGCTGTTGGATCTCGTGAGGGCCGCCTAGATGCCCGCTCCGCTCGTCGAGTGTGTGCCCAACTTTTCCGAAGGGCGCGACGCCGCGACCATCGAAGCCCTCCGCACCGCGCTCTCGAGCGTCCCCGGCGTCACGCTGCTTGACGTCCAAGCCGACACGGCCCACAACCGCTCCGTATTCACCTTCGTGGCGCCGCCCGACGCGAGCGTCGAGGCGGCGCTCGCCGCCATGCGAGTCGCGACCGAGCGGATCGATCTCTCGCGCCACACGGGCGAGCATCCCCGGATGGGCGCGACCGACGTCGTGCCCTTCGTGCCGGTGCGTGACGCGACGATGGACGACTGCGTCGCCCTCGCCCGCCGCCTCGCCGAACGCGCCGCCGCCGAGCTCATGATCCCCATCTATCTCTACGCGAAGGCGGCCACTCGCCCCGAGCGAGAGCGGCTGCCCGACATCCGGAAAGGCGAGTTTGAAGGCCTACGCGATCGCATCGGGAAGGATCCGGCCGCCGATCCCGATCTCGGACCCAAGCGGATCCACCCCACCGCCGGGGCGACGGCGATCGGCGCGCGGCCGTTCCTCGTCGCGTTCAACATCTACCTCGATACGAGCGACGTGACGATCGCCAAGGATATCGCGAAGCAGATCCGCACGTCGAGCGGCGGGCTCCCGGCCGTGCAGGCCTCGGGTTTCGAGGTAGCGGGGAAGGCTCAGGTATCGATGAACCTGCTCGATATCGACGTGACCCCTCCGGTGACGGTGTTTGCCGCCGTCGAATCAGCGGCCCGGCAGCGGGGGGTGGGGATCCTGAGGAGCGAGGTGGTGGGCCTGATCCCGGAGCGCGCGGTGCTCGGCGCCGGGGCGGCCTCCCTGAAGCTTCCTGATCCCGAGGCCCACCTGCTCGAGCCGAAGATCCGGGCTGCCGAGGGGCCCACCCTCGACGGCTGGCTCGACGAGCTGGCGAGTGGCGGGCCGGTGCCCGGCGGCGGGAGCGCCGCGGCCCTGGCGGGCGCGCTCGCCGGCGCGCTGGTCGCCATGGTGGCGCGGCTCACGGTCGGGCGGAAGGCCTATGCCGGCGTGCAGCAGCGCGCGGCGGAGATCCTGGCCGAAGCGGACGCCCTGCGCGCCCAGCTACGCCGTCTCGTGGACGACGACGCGGCCGCGTACTCGAAGGTCAGCGCGGCCTACCGGCTCCCCAAAGACGATCCCCGCCGGACGCGTGTGGCGGATGAGGCGCTCGTCGGCGCGGCACAGACGCCGCTGGCGATGGCCCGCGGTGCCGCGCGGCTGCTCGCCCTCGCGAAAGAGATCGGGACGATCGGCAACCGGAACGCACACTCCGATGCCTTGGTCGCCGAGGCGCTGGCCCGGGCGGCGCTCGCCGGAGCCGTGGAAAACGTCAGGGTGAACGTGGGATCGCTGTCGGAGCCGGGGCTCGGCAGGTCGCTGCTGGAGGAGGCGGAGGGACTGGCGCGAACGATCAGTCCGCTGTCGTAAGCACGCGCGGCGGGCCGCCGTTCTCGAGGATGGCTACCGTGTGCTCGAAATGGGCGGACAGCGATCCGTCTTCGGTCACCACCGTCCATTTGTCGTCGAGCGTGCGGATGTCGGCGCCCCCGACGTTCACCATCGGCTCGATGGCGAGCGTCATGCCGGGCATGAGCCGGGGGCCGCGCCTCGGCTTGCCGTAGTTCGGCACCTGGGGGTCCTCGTGGAACGCCGAGCCGATCCCGTGTCCCACCAGCTCCCGGACCACCGAGTAGCCCGCTCCCTCCGCCACGCCCTGCACGGCGTGGCCGATGTCGCCCACGTGGTTGCCGGCCCGCGCCTGGGCGACCCCCGCCGCCAGCGCCTCCTGGGTGACCGTGAGCAACCGCTCCGCCTGGGGGCTCACCTTCCCGACGGGGAACGTCGCGGCGGAGTCCGCATGCAGGCCGTCGAGCCACACGCCGACGTCCACGCTCAGGAGGTCGCCTTCCTTGAGCACGCGCCGCGCCGACGGAATGCCGTGGACGACCTCCTGGTTGATCGAGGTGCACAGAGTGGCGGGGAAGTCGTACAGTCCCTTGAACGACGGGCGGGCGCCGGGGTGCGAGCGAATGAAGTCCTCCGCCGCGCGGTCGAGCTGCTCGGTCGAAATGCCGGGGTGGACCTGACGTGCGACCAGGGCCAGCGTTTCCGCCACGATGCGGCCGGCGGCCGCCATCGTCTCGATCTCGCGGGGCGACTTGATCGTTATCATCGCCCGAGGATACGCTGGATCTCGGTCGCGATCTCGTCCACGGTGCCGGTGCCGGGTACGCGGTGCACAATGCCACGTTGGGCGAAGTGGGCGATGAGCGGGGCGGTATCGCGCTGGTAGACCTGAAGGCGGGTCTTCACGGCCTCCGCCGTGTCGTCGGACCGGTGCTCCTGCGCCGCCCGGGCCATCATCCGGCGGACCAGCTCTTCCTCGGGGACGTCGAGCAGCAGGATGTGGTTCAAGCGCTGGCTGCGCTCGGCGAGGGTGCGATCGACGAGCTCGGCCTGGGTGGCGGTGCGGGGGAAGCCGTCGAGCACCGCGCCCTGCTGTGCCTCGGGCTTCGCGAGCTCTTCCTTGATGAGGGAGAGAATGACGGCGTCGGGGACGAGCTTCCCTTCGTCCATGAACTTCTTGGCCTCGAGGCCCAGCGGCGTCCGCGCCTCGACTGCCGCGCGGAGAATGTCCCCTGTCGTGATCTTCGGCAGCCCGAGCCGCCCCGCGAGGATCTTGCCCTGTGTGCCCTTCCCCGAGCCCGGCGCGCCTAAGAGGAGGATGAACACCGCACGCCTACATGTACCGCTGGCGGCCGCGGAACTTGACGCGCCCTTCCTTCATGAACCCATCGTAATGTCGCAACAGCAGGTGCTGCTGCACCTGCGTGACGGTGTCGAGCGCGACGCCTACCACGATGAGCAGCGCGGTGCCGCCGAAGCCGAACGGCATGTTGAAGGTGTTCGACACCACGATCGGCAGCATGGCCACGATCGTGAGGAAGATGGCGCCCGGGAACGTGATGCGGGACAGGACGTCGTCGATGTAGTCCGCCGTGGCGGCGCCGGGCTTGACGCCCGGGATGAAGCCGCCCTGCTTCTTCAGGTTCTCCGCCAGCTCCACCGGGTTGAAGATGATCGACGTGTAGAAGTACGCGAAGAAAATGATCAGCAGCGCGCTCGTGATCAGGTACACCGGCGACGTGACGCTGAAGTACTCGGCAAGGTGCTTCAAGGTCGGGTTGCCGCTGAAGGCGGCGATCGTCCCGGGGACGATGATGAGCGACTGGGCGAAGATGATGGGCATCACGTTGGCCGTGTTGAGCCGCAGCGGAATGAACGTCTTCTGACCCTCGCGGATCCGTCCTCGCCCCATGACCTTGCGCGGGATCTGAATGGGGATGCGCCGCGCCGCGACCGTGACCGCCACCGTCCCGGCGACCACGAGCACCATGACCGCGAGCACGATGATGAGCTTCGGGAACGTCAGGCTGCGCGCCTGGAGCGCATCGATGGTGCGGATGGTCTCGGGCCAGATCCGCTCCACGATCGAGAAGAAGATCAGGAGGCTCGCCCCGTTGCCGATGCCGCGCTCCGTGATCTGCTCACCCAGCCACATGACGAACACCCCCCCGGTGGTGAGGGTGAGCACCGTCGTCATACGGAAGAAGAATCCGGGACCGGCCACGGCGCCGGGGATCTGCTCGGTGAAGAGCGCGTACCCGTAAGCCTGGAACAAGCACAGCACGACAGTGAGGTAACGCGTCCACTGCGTGAGCTTTTTCCGGCCCTCCTCGTCGCGCTGCATCTTCTCGACGACCGGGAACACCGGTGCGGCCAGCTGGAACACGATGCTCGCCGAGATGTACGGCATGATCCCCAACGCGAACACCGTCGCCCGGCCGAAGCTCCCGCCCGCGAACAGGTCGTACAGGCTGAACAGCGTGCCCTGACCCTGGTTCCGCAGGAAGTCGGCGAGGGCCTGGACGTTCACGCCGGGGGTCGCGATGTGCGCCCCGATGCGGTACACGACCAGGCACAGGAGCGTGAAGAGGATCTTCTCCTTCAGCTCCGGGACCTTGAACAGGTTGGGCAGCCTTGGCGCCGTCATCGGGGATCAGCTCGCGATGGTGCCGCCCGCCTGCTCGATCTTCGAGCGGGCCGAGGCCGACACTGTCACGCCCTTCACGCTGAACTTGCGCTGCACGTCACCCATGCCGAGCAGCTTGATGGGGTGGTCCGGCCGGCGCACCAACCCGGCGCCGAACAGCGTCTCCGGCGTGACTTCGACGCCCTCGGCGAGCTGACCCAGGTGCCGCACGTTGACCACCTGTGCCGGCTGTTTGAACGGGTTCGTGAAGCCGCGCTTCGGGATGCGGCGGATGAGCGGCATCTGCCCGCCCTCGAAGCCGGGACGCGTCTGCCCGCCCGCCCGCGCGGTCTGACCCTTGCCGCCCCGCCCGGCCGTCTTGCCGATCCCTGAGCCCGGGCCGCGCCCCTTGCGGATGCGCGCGCGGTGCGAGCCGGGCGGTCTCCGGAGGCTCGACAGCGTGATGTGCGGGAGCTCGGGCCTCGGCGCCTTCGCCCGCGGCTTCGCCTTGGCCCTCGTCCTCGTCTTCGGCTTCGTCTTCGGCTTCGCCATGCCTATTCCCCTGCCTTTGCCTTCGCGGGCGTCACCTCGACCAGGTGGCGCACTTGATACAGCATACCCCGCAGCGACGGGCCATCCTGCTTCACCACCACGGCCTGGTGGTGCTTCAAACCCAGCGCTTCGAGCGTCCGCCGCTCGAACGCGGGCCGCCCGATCCCGGAACGGACCTGCAGAATCCGCAGCTCGCCCTTGCCGGGCGGCGGCAGGGGCCGGTCGCGGCCCGGCTTGCGCTTGCGGTATTTCCGAGTGGGCGGCAGCCTAGCCATGGGCCACTGCCTGGCGCGCCCGGTAGGGGATGGCCTCGAGCTCGACGCCCCGCTCCTTGGCGACACGCCGTGCCGTCGTGAGGTGCTGCAGGGCGTCGAGCGTGGCCCGCACCATGTTGTGCGGGTTGGTTGAGCCGAGGCTCTTGGTGAGGATGTCGCGCACACCGGCACACTCCAGCACCGCGCGCACCGGGCCGCCGGCGATGACCCCTGTCCCGGACGCGGCGGGCTTCAGGAGCACGCGCCCGGCGCCGTGGTGACCGATGATTTCATGCGGGATGGTCGTGCCCGCGAGCGGGATCTCGACCAGGCGGCGGCGGGCGGCTTCGACCGCCTTGCGCACCGCCTCGCTGACCTCGTTTGCCTTGCCGGTGGCGATCCCGACGCGGCCCTGCCCGTCGCCCACCGCGACGAGCGCGTTGAAGCCGAAGCGCCGGCCGCCCTTCACGACCTTCGCCACGCGGTTGATGGAAATGACGTTCTCGACGAGCCCGTCTCCCTCGCGCTGGCGCTCGCTCGAGTCGCGCCGCTCCCCGCCCCGCCCCCGACCCCGGCCGCCCCGGCCCCGGCCCCGCCCTCCACCACCGCCACCGCCGCCACCGCCGCCACCGCCGCCACCCCCCCCGCTGCCACCACCACTGCCTCCACCACCCGGAGCGGCGGCAGGGCGCTCATCGTGCACCGGTTCGCCACCCGCGTGCGCCGTCTCTGTCGGCTCAATCGTCCCCGGGCTTGATGGCCCGGGCTGGTGTTCGTTCATCATTAGAGCTCCAATCCGCCTTTGCGGGCGCCGTCGGCCACCGCCTTCACGCGCCCGTGATACTGGTAGCCGCCGCGATCGAACACGACCTTGGTGATCCCCTTCTCCTTGGCCTTGGTGGCAAGGAGCCGTCCCAGCCCGAAGCTCTTGGCGGTCTTGCCCTTGCCGTCGACCTGGAGGCCCTCCGAGGTGTCCGCAGCCCCCACCAGCGTGACGCCCCGCGCGTCGTCCACGATCTGCGCGTAGATGTGCTTCGAGGAGCGGAACACGACGAGGCGCGGCCGCTCCGCGCTGCCGGCCACCTTGCGGCGAACCCGGAGATGGCGGCGATACCGCCGGTTTTCCTGCGTGCGGATCTTACGGATCTTGCGCATGGCCTATTTCGCCGCCTGGGCGGTCTTGCCGGCCTTGCGCCGGACCTGCTCGCCCGCGTAGCGGATCCCCTTGCCTTTGTAGGGCTCGGGCGGCCGGATCGCGCGGATCTCCGCCGCCACCTGGCCCACGAGCTCCTTGTCGACGCCCTCGACCTTCACGAGGACGTTGTTGTCCACCGAGATCTTGATCCCCTGCGGCGCGTGATATGGCACCGGATGGGAGTAGCCGACGACGAGCTGCACGCCGAACGGTTTCGGCTCCGCCTTGTAGCCCACCCCTTGGATCTCGAGCGCCTTCGCGAACCCTTTGGTGACGCCGTCCACCATGTTGGCGACCAGCGTGCGGGTGAGTCCGTGGAGCGCCTTGTGTCGGCTCTCATCGGAGGGCCGCCGCACGACGATCGTCTCGCCCTCCACCGCCACGGCCAGCTCGGCGTGGATCAACCGGCTGATCTCGCCCTTCGGGCCCTTCACGGTAATCCGCGTCCCGTCGAGCTGGGTGGTTACGCCCTTGGGAATGGGGATTGGCTTCCTGCCGATGCGCGACATGGGCCGGCCTCCTACCAGACCAGCGCGAGCAGCTCGCCGCCCACGCGGGCGGTGCGCGCTTCGCGGTCCGTCATGAGCCCCTGCGGCGTCGAGAGGATCGCCATCCCGAGGCCATTCTTGACGCGGGGGATCTCGCGCGCCTTGACGTAGCGGCGCAGGCCCGGCGCGGACACGCGCTGCAGCTCACGGATCACCGGGGCGTCGTTGTGATACTTGAGGTAGAGCCGCAGCAGCCCGTGACGCCCATCGTCCAGCACCTTGAAGTCCTGGACGTAGTGGTTGTCGCGGAGCAGCCGCGCGATCTCGACCTTCAGCTTCGATACCGGCATGTCGACCCGGCGGTGGCCCGCCTGGCAGGCGTTGCGCACCCGGGTCAGCATGTCGGCAACGGGATCAGTCATGCTCATCGCGTGTTCCGTCCTTTTACCAACTGGCTTTGCGCACGCCGGGAATCTCCCCGCGCAGCGCGAGCTCGCGGAAACAAATGCGGCACAGCCGGAACTTGCGGAGGGTGCCTCGGCTGCGGCCGCAGCGCTGGCACCGGTAATAGCCCCGCACCTTGAACTTCGGCTTCCGCTTGACCTTCTCCATCCACGCCTTCTTCGCCATCCGATGGTCTCCTAGGCGACCGCGACGGGGGCTTCGCCCCGGAAGGGCATCCCCAGCTCGCGTAGCAGGGCCAGGGCGGTGTCGTCCCGGCCAGCGCTGGTCACGAGCGTGATATCCATCCCGTGGATCTTCTCGACCTTGTCGTAGTCGATCTCCGGGAAGATCATCTGTTCCTTGATGCCGATCGTATAGTTCCCCCGGCCGTCGAAACTGTCGGTCGGGAGCCCGCGGAAGTCGCGCATGCGCGGCACCGCGATCGTGATGAACCGGTCCAGAAACTCGAACATCCGCGCCGCGCGCAACGTCACCGAGCAGCCGACCGGCATGCCTTCGCGCAGGTTGAAGTTGGCGATCGCTTTCTTGGCCCGCGTCACCACGGGCTGCTGGCCGGTGATGGCGCCGAGCTCGGCCACGGCCGCCTCGAGCGCCTTCGGGTTCTTGGACGCGTCCCCCATCCCGACGTTGAGCACGATCTTCACGAGCTTCGGGATCTCGTGGAGATTCGTCAGGCCGAACTGCTGCGCGAGCTTCGGCCGCACCCGCTGCGCGTAGTACTCGTGCAGGCGGGGCGGGGGCGCGGGCTCGGGCGGCGGGCCTTCGGGCTCGGCCGCAGCCGCCGGCTTGCCCTCGGCCGGTTTTTTGCCCTTCTGCTTTTCCTTCTGCTTGTCCTTCTGCTTCGGCTTGGGCGCCGCCGGGGCCTCTGCAGCAGCCACGTCGCCAGCCTTCGGCTCCTGGCCCTGGGGCGTTGCCCCGGGGTCGGTGTCCCCGGCCTGACCGGCCTGCTTCGGCTCCTTCTCTTTCATGTCCGCCATGGGCTATTTCGCTTTCACGCGCGGAATCGGCTGGCCCGACTTGACCGCGATCCGCTGCACCGTGCCGTCCTTGTCCGCGCGCCGCCGGACCCGGGTGGGCTCCCCGGATTTGGGGTCGAGCAGCATGACTTTCGACGCCGCGATCGGCGCCGTCAGCTCGATGATGCCGCTCTCGTCGTTCGGGTTGGCGGCGCGTTTGTGCTTCTTCACGACGTTCACGCCTTCCACCTCCACCCGGAATTCCTTGGGGAAGACGCGGAGCACCTTGCCTTCCTTGCCGCGATGCTCGCCCGAGATCACGCGCACCGTGTCGCCCTTGGCGATGTGCAGCTTGTGGCGCTCGGGCTCCCGGGATTCGGCGCGCCGGCGGCTTTTCTTGTAGACGAGCGGCTTCACGTCAGATCACCTCGGGCGCGAGCGAGACGATCTTCATGAACCGCTTGTCGCGCAGCTCGCGCCCCACCGGCCCGAAGATGCGGGTCGCGCGGGGCTCGCCCTGGTCGGTGATGAGTACGGCGGCATTCTCGTCGAACCGGATGTAGGAGCCATCCTTGCGCTTGGTCTCCTTGGCCGTGCGCACGATCACCGCCTTCACCACCTCGCCTTTTTTGACCTGGCCGGTGGGAATGGCGTCCTTGATCGTCACGACGACGATGTCGCCCAGCCCCGCGTAGCGGCGCTTGGATCCGCCGAGCACGCGGATCACGAGCGCTCGCCGCGCGCCCGAGTTGTCCGCGATCTTGAGAATCGATTCCTGCTGCACCACGGTCCCCCCCTCCTGGTCCCGCCGCTACTTCGCGCGCTCGACGATTTCGACCACGCGCCACCGCTTGGTTTTCGACAGCGGCCGCGTCTCGACGATCCGCACCGTGTCGCCCGCCTTGGCGCCCGTGTCGTCGTGCGCCGCGACCTGCTTGGTGCGGACGATCTGCTTGCCGTAGAACGCGTGGGCGAAGCGGCGGGTCAGCGTGACCGTCACGGTCTTCTGCATCTTGTCGCTCACCACCACGCCCGTCCGAACCTTGCGCCGCCCCCTCATGCCCGCTTCCTCTCTGCCAGAATGGTGTTGATCCGCGCGATCTCGCGGCGGATGGCGCGCAGCTGCAGCGGGTTCCCGATCGCCTCGGTCGCGCGGCGGAATCCCAGGCGGAAGCGCTCCTCCGTCAGCACGACGAGCTGCTGCTCCAGCTCGTCGGTTTTCATTTCGCGCAGCGCTTCGGGCTTCTTCCTCGCCATGCTAACGCTCCTCCCGCTTCACGAACTTCGACCTGATCGGCAGCTTGGCGGCCGCGAGCGCCAGCGCCTCGCGCGCCAGATTTTCGGCGATCCCCTCGAGCTCGAACATCACCCGGCCCGGCTTCACCACGGCCACCCACCCTTCGGGATTTCCCTTGCCCTTCCCCATGCGCGTCTCGGCCGGCTTCTTCGTGATCGGCTTGTCGGGGAACAGGCGGATCCACACTTTGCCGCCCCGCTTCATCTCGCGCGTGAGCGCCACGCGGGACGCCTCGATCTGGCGGTTCGAGATCCACCCCGGCTCGAGCGCCATGAGCCCGTAGTGGCCGAACGCCACCGTGTTGCCGCGCGTGGCCATCCCCTTGGTGCGGCCCTTGAACCGCTTGCGGAACTTGACGCGCTTCGGTGCCAGCATGCGGTCAGACTCCCGTCGAGTACGTCCGGCCCGACAGCTCTTCGGTCATCTCGCGCGTGAAGATCCATACTTTCACGCCGATGGTGCCGTAGGTCGTCATGGCCGTCGACGTCGCGTAGTCGATGTCGGCGCGGAGCGTGTGCAGCGGCACCCGCCCCTCGTGGTAGCCCTCGGTGCGCGCGATCTCGGCGCCGCCCAGGCGACCCGCCGTCTTGATCTTGATCCCCTGCGCCCCCATCCGCATCGCGCTCTGCACCGCGCGCTTCATGGCGCGCCGGAACGAGATGCGCTGCGTCAGCTGGTGCGCCACCGAGTCCGCCACCAGCTGGGCGTCGAGCTCCGGCCGCTTGATCTCCTCGACGTTGATGCCCACTTCCTTGCCGGTGAGCTGGGCCAGCTCGTCGCGCAGCTTGTCCACCTCCGCGCCGCGCTTGCCGATGACCACACCCGGGCGGCCCGTGTGCACCGTGACCGTGACCTTCCCCGGCTTCCGCTCGATGTGAATGTCGGCGATGGCCGCGTGAGAGAGCCTGGTCTTCAGATACTTCCGGATCAGGTCGTCTTCCTTCAGGAGCTCGGGGAAGTCGCGGCGGGCGTAATAGCGCGAGCGCCACGGCTTGATGATGCCGAGCCGGAACCCATAGGGATGTACTTTCTGGCCCACTTACTTCCCCGCTTTCTTCTTGGTTTTCCTCGCAGCGGCTTTCTTTTTCTTCGCGGCCTTGGGGCGCTTGCCCTTCGCAACACCCTCCGCCTTGGTCCCCGCTTTGGCAGGCGTGGTCTTGGGCGCCCGGGACTCCGCGTCTCCCTCCACGTGGATCTCCACGTGACTGGTGCGCTTCTTGATGGGCGTGGCGCGGCCCATCGCCGCCGGGGTGAACCGCTTGAGGGTCGGCCCTTCGTTCACCACCGCGTACTTCACGCGCAGCTGGTCCACGTCGAGCGCCGTGTTTTCGCGCAGCGCCCGCTGCTCGGCGTTTGCGACCGCCGACTTGAGCACCTTGTGGATCTGCTTCGCCGCCAGCTTCTTCGAGAACCGCAGGATGGCGTACGCCTGTGGCACCGCCTGACCCCGGATCTGGTCGATCACGAGGCGCATCTTCCGCGCCGACTGGCGCACGGTCCGCTGGATCGCTCGCGCTTCCATGGCTTATGCCTTGGGTGGCGCTTCGGCGGCGGCGGCGGCGGCCTCTTCGCGCTCCTGCGCCGAGCCCTTGGCCGAGTGGCCGCGGAACAGCCGCGTCGCCGCGAACTCGCCCAGCTTGTGCCCCACCATGTTCTCGGTGATGTACACCGGGATGAACTTGTTTCCGTTGTGCACCGCGAGGGTGTGACCCACGAAGTCCGGCGTGATCGTCGACCGGCGCGACCAGGTCTTGAACACCTTCTTCTCGTTCTTCTCGTTCAGGGCCGTGATCTTCACGAGGAGCGACGGCTCCACATACGGTCCCTTCTTGACCGAGCGTCCCATTACTGTGTGGCCTTCCCGCGCTTGCGTCCGCGCACGATCAGTTTCGTCGACGGCTTCTTCTTGTGCCGTGTCTTCTTCCCCTCGACCTTGCCCCAGGGATTCGTGGGGGGCCGGCCGCCCGAGGTCTTCCCCTCGCCGCCGCCCAGCGGATGGTCGACGGGATTCATCGCCACACCGCGCACCCGCGGATTCCGGCCCAGCCAGCGGCTCTTCCCGGCCTTCCCGATGGAGAGCAGCTCGTGCTCGGGATTGCCCACCTCGCCGATCGTCGCCAGACACTCCCCGCGCACCATCCGCATCTCGGTGGAGCGCAGGCGCAGCGTGACGTAGTTGCCTTCCTTCGCCACCACCTGGATGCCGGTGCCCGCGGAGCGGGCGAGCTGGCCGCCGCGCCCGATCTTGAGCTCCACGTTGTGCACCGCGGTGCCGAGCGGGATCTCGAACAGCGGCATCGCGTTCCCGACCCGGATGTCCGACCCCGGACCGGAGACGACCGTATCGCCGACGGCGAGGCCTTTGGGGGCCAGGATGTAGCGCTTCTCGCCGTCCGCGTAGTGCAGCAGCGCGATGCGCGACGTGCGGTTGGGGTCGTACTCGACCGCCGCCACCTTGGCGGGAATGCCGAACTTCTCCCGCCGGAAGTCGATCCGCCGATACCGGCGCTTGTGGCCCCCGCCCTGCCAGCGGTTGGTGATGTGACCCTTGTTGTTGCGCCCGCCCGTCCGCCGCAGCGGCTCGAGCAGCGACTTTTCGGGCTCGCTCTTCGTGACGTCGGCGAAGTCGGAGACCGAACGGAACCGCGTGCCCGGCGTCATCGGTCGAAACTGTCGGATGCCCATATCAGCCCTCGAACACGGCGATCGCGTCGCCTTCTTTGAGTGTGACGATCGCCTTCTTCCACGCCGAGCGACGGCCCGCCCGGCCCGTGGAGAGACCGCCGGTGCGGCGCCGGGCGCGCACGACCAGGGTGCGCACGTCGGTCACGGTGACCTTGAACAGCGCCTCGATCGCCGCGCGGATCTGCGGCTTGGTCGCGGCCGTGTCCACGCGGAAGGCGTACTCTTTGCGGGCCTGGTACGCCGCCGAGGATTTCTCGGTGATGACGGGGCCCACGATCAGCCGGTGCTGGTCAGGCATCGGCGGCCCCCCCCTCCCCTTCCCCCTCTGCCTTCTCCGGCGCCTCGGTTCCCTCCAGCGCCGGCAGCTCCACCACCACCGCATCCGCCCACAGGATCTCGTACGCCGTCGCGTCCACGAACCGCATCACGTGCACGTCGGGGATGTTCCGCCCCGAGAGGTACACGTTGTACGAGCTCGCCGCGCCGGCCGTGAGCACCAATACCTTCTTCTCCCCAACCCCCAGCTTCCCGAGCAGCTCGGCCAGGGTCTTGGTCTTCGGCTTCTCGTACTCGAGCGAGTCGACCACGAAGAGGGCCTCCTCGCGCGCCCTCGCGTTCAACGCGGATTTCTTCGCGAGCTGGCGCACCTTCTTCGGAATACCGAGGCGGTAGTCGCGCGGGTGGGGCCCGAACACGACGCCGCCGTGCCGCCAGTGCGGCGAGCGGGTCGAGCCCTGCCGCGCCCGGCCGGTGCCCTTCTGGCGCCACGGCTTCTGGTTGCCGCCCGAGACCTCGCTGCGCGTCTTGGTGTCGCTCGTCCCCTGACGCTGGTTCGCGAGGTAGGTGACCACCGCGCGATGCAGCACGTGCTCGTTCACCGTGCCGTCGAACAGCGCGGCCGGCAGGAGCACGGACTTTTTCTTCGTGCCGGCGGCGGAGTAGTGCGGCGCCTCAATCATGGCGGCTCGGGCCTCCCTGTTTACGCACGCTGAGGAGGCCGTTCATCGGCCCCGGCACCGAGCCACCCAGAAACAACAGGTTCCGCTCGGCGTCCACTCTCACGACGCGGAGCCCCAGCTCGGTGAAGTTGCGCGCCCCCATGTGCCCGGGCATGCGCTTCCCCTTGATGATGCGCGACGGATCGGTGCCCGGCGCGATCGAGCCGGGCTTCCGATGGCGTGTATTGCCGTGGGTTTCGGGGCCGCCGTGGAAGTGATGGCGGTGCACCACGCCCTGGAACCCGCGACCCTTGGTCACGCCCGTGACCTTGACGCGGTCACCGGCGGCGAAGATCGCGACCGTCAACGTTTCCCCGGCCTTGGGCGCCTCACCGGCGATTGTGAAGCTCTCCAGCACGCGGGGCGCGATCTCCAAGCCGGCCTTCTTCACGTGGCCCGCCAAGGCCTTGGCGGTCCGCTTCGGCTTCTTCGCGCCGAAGCCCAGCTGGACCTGCGACTGGCCCACCTGCACCACCGGGCACGGACCCGCTTCGATGATCGTCACGGGCACGTGCGTGCCTTCCGCGTCGAACACGCGGGTCATGCCGAGTTTTCTGCCGATGAGTCCAGTCATAGCCTCACTGCACCTTGATCTCGACGTCCACGCCGGCCGGCAGATCGAGCTTGGTCAGGGCATCGACGGTCTGGGACCGCGTATCCAGAATGTCGATTAGCCGCTTGTGCGTCTTGAGCTCGAACTGCTCACGGCTCTTCTTGTCGATGTGCGGGCTCCTGAGCACGGTCCACAACTGCCGCTTGGTGGGCAGCGGGATAGGCCCCGAGACCTGCGCCCCGGTCTTCTCCGCGGTGCGCACGATGTCGGCCGCGGCCTGATCGATCAGGGCGTGGTCGAACGCTTTGAGACGAATCCGGATTCTGCCTGCCATGGAGTCCTCGCTACTTCAAGATCTTGGTGGCCACGCCGGCGCCGACGGTGCGGCCGCCTTCGCGGATCGCAAACCGCAGCTGCTCCTCCATCGCGATCGGCGTGATCAGCTCGATCGTCATCTTCGTGTTGTCCCCCGGCATCACCATCTCCACCCCCGCCGGCAGCTCCACCGTCCCCGTCACGTCCGTCGTCCGCAGGTAAAACTGCGGCCGATACCCCTTGAAAAACGGCGTATGCCGGCCCCCCTCTTCCTTCGTCAGGACGTACACCTCGCTCTCAAACTGCGTGTGCGGCGTGATGCTCCCCGGCTTCGCCAGCACCATCCCCCGCTCCACCTCGTGCTTCTCCACCCCCCGCAGCAACAGCCCCACGTTGTCCCCCGCCTGCCCCTCGTCCAACAGCTTGCGGAACATCTCCACCCCCGTCACCACCACCTTCTTGTCCGTCCCAAACCCCACCATCTCCACTTCCTCGCCCACCTTCACCTTCCCCCGCTCGATCCGCCCCGTCGCCACCGTCCCCCGCCCGGTAATCGAAAACACGTCCTCCACCGGCATCAGGAACGGCTTCTCCACCTCGCGCTTCGGCACCGGGATGCTCGCGTCCAGCGCCGCCAACAGCTCCTCCACCTTCCCCACCCACGCCTTGTCCCCCGCGATCGCCTTCAGCGCCGCCCCCCGGATCACCGGAATGTCGTCCCCGGGGTACTCGTACTTGCTCAACAGCTCCCGCACCTCGAGCTCCACCAGGTCCAACAGCTCCGCATCGTCCACCAGGTCGCACTTGTTCAAGAAGACCACAATCGCCGGCACGTTCACCTGCCGCGCCAGCAGAATGTGCTCCCGCGTCTGCGGCATCGGCCCGTCCACCGCCGAGACCACCAGGATCGCCCCGTCCATCTGCGCCGCCCCCGTGATCATGTTCTTCACGTAGTCGGCGTGGCCCGGGCAGTCCACGTGCGCGTAGTGCCGGTTCGCCGTGGCGTACTCCACGTGCGACGTCGCAATCGTCAGGATCTTCGTCGCATCGCGCCGCCCCTGCGATTCCGACGCCTTCGCCACCTGGTCGTACGTCACGTAGGTGGCCAGCCCTTTGTCCGCCGCCACCTTCGTCAGCGCCGCCGTCAGCGTCGTCTTCCCGTGGTCCACGTGCCCAATCGTCCCCACATTCACGTGGGGCTTCGTCCGCTCAAACTTTGCCTTTCCCATGGTCTCCCGTTCCCTATCCTTTCACCTTCGACACAATCTCTTCCGCCTTGGTTTTCGGCACTTCCTGGTAGTGACTGAACTGCATGCTGTAGATCGCGCGGCCCTGGCTCATCGAGCGGAGCGTGGTCGAATAGCCGAACATTTCCGACAGCGGCACGGTCGCGGCCACCACCTGGGCGCCCGCGCGCTGCGTCATCCCACCGATTTTCCCCCGCCGAGCCGAGAGATCTCCGATGACGTCGCCCATGTAGTCCGCCGGCGTCACGACTTCCACGTCCATCATCGGCTCGAGCAGCACCGGATGCGCCTGACGGGCCGCCTCCTTCACCGCCATGGAGCCGGCGATCTTGAACGCCATCTCGCTCGAGTCCACGTCGTGGTACGACCCGTCCACCAGCTCCACCTTCACGTCCACCATGGGGTAGCCCGCGAGCACGCCGTTCTCGAGCGCTTCCTTGACCCCCTGCTCCACCGGGCCGATGTACTCCCGGGGGATCGTGCCGCCCACGATGTTGTCCTCGAACACGAAGCCCGTCCCGGGCTTCCCCGGCTCCATGTGGATGACCACGTGCCCGTACTGGCCGCGGCCGCCGGTCTGGCGGATGAACTTGCCTTCCACGTACTCGACGCGCTTGCGCACCGTCTCGCGGTAGGCCACCTGGGGCCGGCCGACGTTGGCATCGACCTTGAACTCGCGCCGCATGCGCTCGACCAGCACCTCCAGGTGCAGCTCGCCCATCCCCGAGATGATCGTCTGCGCCGTCTCGGCGTCGGAATGCACGCGGAAGGTGGGGTCTTCCTCGGAGAGCTTTTGCAGCGCGATGGAGAGCTTGTCCTGGTCGGCCTTGGTCTTGGGCTCGATGGCGACCGAGATCACCGGCTCGGGGAACTTCATCGCCTCGAGAATGATCGGGTGACCCTCGTCGCACAACGTGTCGCCGGTCTTGGTGTCCTTCAAGCCGATGGCGGCGGCGATGTCACCCGCCCGTACCTCGGCGATCTCCTCGCGCTTGTTGGCGTGCATCTCCAGCAGCCGGCCGATGCGCTCTCGCTTGTCCTTGGTGCTGTTGTAGATGTAGGACCCGGCGGCGAGCACCCCCGAATAGACCCGGAAGAAGGTCAGCTTCCCGACGTACGGATCGGTCATGATCTTGAACGCGAGCGCCGAGAACGGCTCCTCATCTGCGGCCTGGCGCAGCGCGTGCGTGGCGTCGTGGTGCGGCAGGTGGCCCTGGATCGCGGGAACGTCGACCGGCGACGGCAGGTAGTCCACCACGGCGTCGAGCAGCGCCTGGACGCCTTTGTTCTTGAAGGCGGCGCCGGCGAGCACGGGGACGACCTTGCCGGAGATGGTCGCTTTGCGCAGCACGGTCCGGATCTCATCCTCGGACAGTTCGTGCTCTTCGAGATACTTGTGCAGGATGGCGTCGTCCTGCTCGACGATCGACTCGAGCAGGTGGTGGCGCATCTCTTTGACTTTGTCTTTCAACGCCGCCGGCACCGGTCCTTCGACGTACTTTTTGCCGAGTGAGTCGTCGTCGTACACGATCTCGACCTGGCGGACCAGGTCGATGATGCCGGTGAACAGCTCGCCCGCGCCGAGCGGCAGGTGGACCGGCACGACGTTGGCGCCGAGCCGCTCGCGCACCATTTTCACGCACATCTCGAAGTCCGCGCCCACCCGGTCCATTTTGTTGACGAAGACGACGCGCGGGACGTGGTAGCGATCGGCCTGACGCCACACCGTCTCGGTTTGCGGCTCGACGCCGCCCACCGCGTCGAGCACGGTGATGGCGCCGTCCAGGACCCGGAGCGAGCGCTCCACCTCGACGGTGAAGTCCACGTGTCCTGGCGTATCGATGATGTTGATGCGGTACTGTTGGCCGCGCCGGGGCCAGAACGTGGTGGTCGCAGCCGAGGTGATGGTGATGCCACGCTCCTGCTCCTGCTCCATCCAGTCCATCGTAGCGGTGCCGTCGTGCACCTCGCCCAGCTTGTACGTGCGGCCGGTGTAGTACAGGATGCGCTCGGTCGTAGTCGTTTTCCCGGCATCGATGTGGGCCATGATGCCGATGTTCCGAACCTTGTCGAGCGGCGTGGTGCGTGGCATTCGAGTCGTTCGCGTCCTTTAGTCAGCAAAAACGCGGGGCGACCGTGACGCCCGTCCTGGGCCGGTCTCGCTCCGCTCTCATCGGAGGGCTTTCGGCCCCCTCGATGCAGGATCCCTTAGGGCAGGGTCCCGAAGTTGTCGGTTTCAGGTCTCCGGGCTTGCGCTCGGTCCCACCCCGGGCTCGCGCCCGGGGTTAGTTGGTTACCACCTATAGTGCGCGAATGCCCGATTTGCTTCGGCCATTCGGTGCGTGTCTTCCTTCTTTTTAATCGTCTCGCCCTCGCCCTTCGAGGCGAGGATCAGCTCGGCGGCGAGCCGCTCGGCCATGTTCTTCTCGCGGCGGGCGCGGCTGAACGAGATCAGCCAGCGCATGCCCAGCGCGGTGCGCCGTTCGGGCCGCACTTCCACCGGCACCTGGTAGGTCGCGCCGCCCACTCGCCGGGACTTCACTTCCAGCGCAGGCTTCACATTGGACAATGCCTGCTTGAAGATGTTCACGCCAGGCTGCCCGGTGCGCTGCTCGATCAGATCCATCGCCGAGTAAAACACCCGTTCGGCGAGGGACTTCTTGCCCCGCTCCATCAGGTTGTTCAAGAACTTGGAGACGGTTTGGCTGTCGTAGCGCGGATCGGCCGGCACGGGCCGGCGCACCGCTTTCTTTCTCCGGCTCATGTGGCCGCCGGCTTGGGCCGCTTGGCGCCGTACTTGGAGCGCGACTGCTTGCGCTCGTTCACGCCCGCGGCGTCCAGCGTGCCGCGGATGATGTGGTAGCGCACGCCCGGCAGGTCCTTCACGCGCCCGCCGCGGATCATCACGATCGAGTGCTCCTGCAGGTTATGCCCTTCGCCCGGGATGTAGGCCGTCACCTCGAAACCATTCGTCAGCCGGACCCGCGCGACCTTGCGCAGCGCCGAGTTCGGCTTCTTGGGCGTCGTGGTGTAGACGCGAGTGCAGACGCCGCGCTTCTGCGGATTGCCCCGCAGCGCGGGCGCCTTCTCTTTTGCTTCCATGTCGCGGCGGCCGTGCCGGACGAGCTGATTGATGGTCGGCATAACCCCTAAGAAAAAGTTGCGAAATAGACGTGCAAGATAGAGGGGGTGTTGGGGTTAGGGCAACCCCTTGACGGACATCCCATTTCACGTCGGTCGCCACCGCTCTCTCCTCTCGGGTCTGCCGAGAGTATCGGCTCGGCCACAAAGTGTAGGCATGCCCCAAAACGACAGCCGGGGCTCCGCTTCCGCGGAACCCCGGCCACCGTGGGTGAAGACCCCACTCGGCTGCTACCCGTATTGCGAATCTGCGCAGGCGGCCTGGGTCCGTCAACGACAAGCGCCCGGGATCTCTCCCGGGCGCTGTCGTATGCGCCTACGCGCCTGCGCGCCTAGCCCTTCAGTCCGCTTCCACTTCCTCCGGGAACGGACTCGGCACCGCGCCCGGTGAAGGCTCGGGCGGCGGCGGCGGAGGCTGGAACCCTTCCGGCGGCTCGATCTCGATGTCGTGGTACCGGTAGATGCCGGTCCCCGCCGGGATGAGATGCCCGATGATGATGTTCTCCTTGAGCCCCAGCAAGTCGTCCCGCGCGCCGCGGATCGCCGCGTCGGTCAAGACGCGCGTGGTCTCCTGGAACGACGCCGCCGAAATGAACGACTGCGTCGTCAGGCTCGCCTTCGTGATTCCCAGGAGCAATGGCTCGTTGGTCGGGGGCTTGCCGCCCTTCTTCACGATGCGGTCCTTCGCGTCGGAGAAGGTCTGCTTGTCCACGTTCTCCCCCTCCAGGAACTCGGTATCCCCGGGCTCGACGATCTTCACCTTCTGCAGCATCTGGCGCACAATCACGCCGATGTGCTTGTCGTTGATCTTCACGCCCTGGAGCCGGTACACCTCCTGCACCTCGTTCAGGAGATACTCCTGCACCGCCCGCGGGCCCTTGATCCGCAGGATATCGTGCGGGTTCACCGGTCCCTCGGTGAGGCGGTCGCCGGCGCGCACGCGGTCGCCCTCGTGCACGCGCAAGTGCTTGCCGGCCGGCACCTCGTACAGCTGCGGCTCCCCCTCCTCGGGGTGGACGTAGATCTCGCGCTTCCCGCGCTTGATCTCGCCGAACCGCACGGTGCCGTCGACCTCGGAGATGGTCGCCGGATCCTTAGGCCGCCGGGCCTCGAACAGCTCGGCCACGCGCGGCAGGCCGCCCGTGATGTCGCGCGTCTTGTACGCCTCGCGCGACACCTTCGCCAGCACGAGGCCGGCGTACACTTCCTGGCCGTCCTCGACGGTGAGCTGCGCCCCCTCGGGGATGACGAAGTCGCGCAGCCGCTTTTCCTTCTCACCCTTCTTCTGGATGATCTCGATGTGCGGGTGCAGCTTCTTCTCCCGGTCCTCGATGATCACCCGCTGGCGCCGTCCGGTGAGCTCGTCCAGCTCCTCGCGCACCGTCTCGTCCTCGACGATGTCCACGAACCGCACCACGCCCCCCACATCCGTCATGATCGGGTTGGTGTAGGGATCCCAGGTGAACAGCACACCGTCGCGCGCCACCTTCGCGCCGTCCAGCACCATCAGCGTGGCGCCGAGCGGCACGTGGAAGCGCGAGTGCACCGAGAGCTTCCCGGAGGACTCGCCGTGCGACAGGGCCTTGAGGATCAGCTCCCCCTCGTAGCTCGTCACGATCTTCTGCTTTTCCGGCGTCTCGACGAAGATGAGCCGATCGCCGTACTCGATCACGCCTTCGACCTTGGTCTTGCGCACCGTCTGCTCGGCGATACGCGCCGCCGTGCCGCCGATGTGGAAGGTCCGCAAGGTGAGCTGCGTGCCCGGCTCGCCGATCGACTGCGCCGCCAGAATCCCGACCGCCTCCCCCAGGTCCACCATGTCCATGGTGGCGAGGTTGCGGCCGTAGCACATCCGGCACACGCCGCGCTTCGACTCGCAGGTCAGCACCGAACGGATACGGACCGACTCGATCCCCGCGTCCTCGATCGCCTGCGCGGTCTCCTCATCGATCAGCTTGCCGGCCTCGACCAGCACCTTGGGCCGCTCGTCCTCGTCCAGCTCGTGCGGATCGGCGACCCCGTCGAGCGCCACGCAGCCCACCAGGCGCTCGCGCAGCGGCTCGATGATGTCCTCGCCTTCCTTCAACGCCGACATCTCGAGGCCGAGGATCGTGCCGCAATCTTCCTCGGTGACCGTGACGTCCTGCGCCACGTCCACCAGCCGGCGCGTCAGGTAGCCCGCGTCCGCGGTCTTCAACGCCGTGTCCGCGAGGCCTTTGCGTGCGCCGTGGGTCGAGATGAAGTACTCGAGCACCGACAGCCCTTCGCGGAAATTCGACTTGATCGGGCTCTCGATGATCTCGCCGATGCCGCCGGTGAGCTTCTTCTGCGGCTTCGCCATCAGGCCGCGCATCCCCGCCAGCTGGCGGATCTGGTCGCGCGAGCCCCGGCTCCCGGAGTCGAACATCATGAACACCGGGTTGAACCCGCCCTTGGAGCGCTGCATGGTCTTCACCATGGCGTCCGCGATGTCGTTATTCGCGTGCGTCCAGGCGTCGATCACCTTGTTGTAGCGCTCGCCGAACGTGATCTGGCCGGTGGCGTACGCCCGCTGGAACCGCTCGACCCGTCCCTCGGCATCATGCAGCAGGCTCGCCTTCTCGGCCGGGATCTCCAGGTCCTCGACCCCGATCGACACGCCACCCATGGTGGCGTAGCGGAAGCCGAACTCCTTCAGATTGTCGAGGAACTGCACTGTGCTCGGGAGCCCCGCCCGCCGGTAGCTGTTGAACACCAGCTCCGACAGGTCGCGCTTGCGCATCACCTGGTTGAGGAATCCCTCGCGCCGGATGCCCTCGGGGAGGATGCTGTGGAAGATCACCCGACCCGCGGTCGTGTACACCCAGCGCGTTTCGTCCCAGAAGTGCACCGGCGAATGGTACGCCAGCCGCTTGGTCGCGAGCCCCATGTCGAGCTCGGCGGGTGAGCCCACGTGTGCCGCCTTCGCCTTCACCTCCGCCTGCTCGAAGTCGGCCGGTTCTTTCGTAAGGAAATAGCAGCCCAGCACCATGTCCTGCGACGGCTCGGCCACGGGCCGGCCGTCCGAGGGCTTGAGCACGTTGTTGGACGAGATCATGAGCACCCGCGCCTCGGTCTGGCTTTCGAACGAGAGCGGCACGTGCACGGCCATCTGATCGCCGTCGAAGTCCGCGTTAAACGCCGCGCAGACGAGCGGATGAATCCGGATCGCCTTGCCTTCCACGAGGACCGGCTCGAACGCCTGGATGCCCAGGCGGTGCAGCGTGGGCGCGCGGTTCAGGAGCACCGGGTGATCCTGGATGATTTCTTCCAGAATCTCGTACACCTCCGGGGACTCCTTTTCGACGATCTTCTTCGCCCGCTTGACCGTCTCGGCGATCCCCTTCTCCACCAGCTTGTGGATGATGAACGGCTTGAACAGCTCGACCGCCATCGCCTTGGGGAGCCCGCACTGGTGCAGCCGCAGCTCCGGGCCCACCACGATCACCGACCGTCCCGAATAGTCCACGCGCTTGCCGAGCAGGTTCTGACGGAACCGGCCCTGCTTGCCCTTGAGCATATCGGACAGCGACTTCAGGGGCCGCTTGCCGCGCCCGCGGATCGCCTTGGAGCGGCGGCCGTTGTCGAACAGCGCGTCCACCGCCTCCTGCAGCATGCGCTTCTCGTTCCGGAGGATGACCTCCGGCGCCCGGTGCAGGATCAGCTTCTGCAACCGGTTGTTGCGGTTGATGACGCGGCGGTACAGATCGTTCAGATCGCTCGTCGCGAAGCGCCCGCCGTCGAGCGGCACCAGCGGCCGCAGGTCGGGCGGGATGACCGGGACGACGTCCAGGATCATCCAGCGCGGGTCGTTCCGACCCTCGCCGGCGTTGCCGGAGTTCCGGAACGCGTCGACGATCTTCAGGCGCTTGAGCTGCTGCTTCTTGCGGTGCTGGCTCGTCTCGCCCGCGACTGCCTCGCGCAGCTCGTCCGCCAGCTTGTCGACGTTCAACCGCTCGAGCAGGGACCGCACCGCCGGCGCGCCGATGTCCGCCTTGAACGCCGCGTCGCCCTCGGCCTTGGCCTTGGCGCGCAGCTCGAGGAAGCGGTCTTCGTCGAGCAGCTCCCTGTCCTGCACCTCCTGCTCGCCCGGCTCGATCACCACGTAGTTCGTGTAGTAGATCACCCGCTCGAGATCGCGGAGGGTCATGTCGAGCATGTTGCCCATGGGCGACGGCAGCGTCTTGAAGAACCAGATGTGCGCCACCGGCACCGCGAGCTCGATGTGTCCCATGCGCTCGCGGCGCACCTTGGAAAGCGTCACCTCCACCCCGCAGCGGTCGCAAATGACGCCGCGGTAGCGGATGCGCTTGTACTTGCCGCAGTGGCACTCCCAGTCCTTCACCGGGCCGAAGATCCGCTCGCAGAACAGCCCATCGCGTTCCGGCTTAAAGGACCGGTAGTTGATGGTCTCGGGCTTGGTGACTTCGCCCCACGACCACCAGGTGCGCTGGCCCTGCAGCTCGAGCCGCTCGCGCTCTTTCGAGTCGCGCGGCCCGCGGATCTCCTCCGGGGAGGCGATCCGGATCTGGATATAGTCGAAGCTCGAGCTCTTCGGCTCGCGCCCGCTCCGGAAATCAATCATCGAGTCTCTCCCTCCCCTTACTCTTCAACGTCTTCGGTGGTGCCCAGGGTCACCTTCAACCCCAGGGCTTGGAGTTCCTTCACCAACACGTTGAAGGACTCGGGGATGCCGGGTTTCGGCAGGTTCTGCCCCTTCACGATGGCCTCGTACACGCGGCTGCGGCCGTTCACGTCGTCCGACTTGACGGTCAGGATCTCCTGCAGCGTGTGCGCCGCCCCGTAGGCTTCCAGCGCCCAGACCTCCATCTCGCCGAACCGCTGGCCGCCGAACTGCGCCTTGCCGGCGAGCGGCTGCTGCGTCACCAGCGAGTACGGCCCGATGGAGCGGGCGTGAATCTTGTCGTCCACCAGGTGCGACAGCTTCATCATGTAGATCGAGCCGACGGTCACGTCGGACGAGAAGAACTCGCCCGAGCGGCCGTCGCGCAGCCGCGCCTTCCCCGTCGGCGTCAGCCCGGCCGCCTTGAGCAGCTCGTTCGCCGCCTGGTCCACGTCCGCTTCGGACTTGGGCCCGAGCAGCGCGGCGAGCGCCGGCAGCCCCATCGCCTCGAGCACCTCGGCCGGCTTGTCGCGCTCGAGGAACTTCTCGCTCTCCTTGAGTCCCGCCTTGAGCGCGGCCTGCTCCGGCTTCGGCAGGTCCTCGCCTTCCAGCCGGACCTGGTGGAACTCCCGCTCCGCCCGCCGCAGGTCGAGCTGGCGCTCGGCCAGCTCCTTCGCGGCGGCGCGCAGGAAGTCCACGAACTGGTGATGCACGTCGCGCGTTTCCTGCGCGAGCGCCCGGCTGGCGAGCAGCTCGATCCCCGCTTTGCTGAGGTCGGGCCGGCCGCCGTTCGTGGCCGGGAGCCGCCGCAGGTCGTCGGCGATGCGCCGCACCGTGTCGGGGGCCAGCTCCGGCGGACGCGTCGCGAGCTGAAGTCCTTCGGCCGCCCACGTGAGCCCGGCGAGCCGGAGCAGCACGCCGATCTCCGTCTCGTCGGCGCCCTGGAACACGGGCGTCTTGGCCACGAAGCCGAGGATGGTCGCCGCCCAGCCGAGGTGGGTCTCGAGGATCTGGCCCACATTCATGCGTGACGGCACCCCCAACGGGTTGAGGACGATGTCCACCGGCGAACCGTCGGGGAGGAACGGCATGTCCTCCTCCGGCACGATGCGCGCGATGATGCCCTTGTTCCCGTGGCGCCCGGCCATCTTGTCGCCCACCGAGATCTTCCGCTTCTCGGCGACGTACACCTTCACGAGCTGGATCACGCCCGGCGGGAGCTCGTCCGGCTGGAGGATCTTGTCGATCTGGTCCTCGGACTTCTCCTCGATCTTGGCGCGCTCGGCCGCCGCGGCATCGAGCACCGCGCGGATCCGCTCGTTCACCGGCTTGTTGGTCACCCGCAGCGTCTTCAGGTCGACGTCCGCGAAGTTGATCTCGGCGAGCTGCTGCCGCGACAACTTCGTGCCCTGCGGCAGGTACTCCTCCACCGTGCCGGCCTTGAGCATCAGGCCGATCTCCTGCCCCGCCAGCAGCTCCCGGAGCTCGGCAAACATCGCCTCCGAAATGCGGGCCTTCTCGTCCGCCTCGAGCCGGCGCACCTCGCCAATGCGCTCGCCGCGGTCCTTCTCGACCACCTGGTCCTCGATGCGCGAGAATATCTTCACGTCGATGACCACGCCCTCCATCCCCGGCGGCACCTTGAGTGACGAGTCCTTCACATCCTTGGCCTTCTCGCCGAAAATGGCCGTCAGGAGCTTCTCTTCGGGACTGAGCTCCGTCTCGCCCTTGGGCGTGATCTTGCCCACCAGGATGTCGCCCGCCTTGACGTGCGCCCCGATGCGGACGATGCCCCGCTCGTCGAGATCGACGAGCGACTCCTCGGCGACGTTGGGAATCTCGCGCGTGATCTCCTCGCGCCCGCGCTTGGTGTCGCGGACGTGGAGCTCGAGCTCCTGGATGTGGATCGACGAGTACACGTCGTCCTTCACGAGCCGCTCCGACAGCACGATCGCGTCCTCGAAGTTGTGCCCGTACCAGGGCATGAACGCGACCAGCACGTTCGCGCCCAGCGCCAGCTCGCCCCGCTCGGTGCCTGCGCCGTCGGCCACGATCTGACCGGCCTTCACCTTCTGGTCGAGCTGCACCAGCGGCCGCTGATTGATGGCCGTGTCCTGGTTGGTGCGCCAGAACTTCTTCAGGCGGTAGCGGTCATGCTGCTTGAGCCGCGCCAGGGGGTGATCGCCGGACTTCACCTCTTCCTCGCCCGCGTCGATGATGATCTCGTCGGCCGTGACGCGGGTGACCACGCCCGCCCGCCGGGCGATCACCACGGCGCCCGAGTCGCGGGCCACCGTCTCCTCGAGCCCGGTCCCCACGAGCGGGGCCTGCGGGAAGAGGAGCGGCACCGACTGCCGCTGCATGTTCGAGCCCATGAGCGCGCGGTTCGCGTCATCGTGCTCGAGGAACGGGATCAGCGCCGCGGCGATCGACACGAGCTGCTCGGGCGCCACGTCCATGAAGTCGATCCGCGCCGGCGGCAGCAGCGGGTAGTCGTCCCGCTTGCGGCACAGCACCAGCTCGTCGGCGAAGTGGCCGTCCTCGGTGAGGCGGGCGTTCGCCTGCGCCACCGCGTATTCCTCTTCCTCCGAGGCCGACAGCCAGCGGGTCTCGTCGGTCACCTTGCCGTTCTTCACCACGCGATACGGCGTCTCGATGAAGCCGAGGTCGTTCACGCGCGCGTAGCACGACAGGCTGGTGATGAGCCCGATGTTCGGGCCTTCCGGCGTCTCGATCGGGCACATGCGGCCGTACTGGCTGTAGTGCACGTCGCGCACCTCGAACCCGGCGCGCTCGCGCGTGAGCCCCCCCGGACCCAGGGCCGAGAGGCGCCGCTTGTGCGTCAGCTCGGCGAGTGGGTTGGTCTGATCCATGAACTGCGACAGCTGCGAGCTGCCGAAGAACGCCTGGATCACCGCGCTCACCGTGCGGGCGTTCACCAGGTCGTCCAGGGTGATCCGCTCCGGGTCGTTGTTGATGCTCATCCGCTCTTTGATGAGCCGCGCCATGCGGGACAGGCCCACCGAGAACTGGTTGGCGATCAGCTCGCCCACCGAGCGCACGCGGCGGTTGCCGAGGTGGTCGATGTCGTCGGTGTAGCCGCGCCCTTCCCGCAGCTCGATCAGGTAGCGGATGATCGCGATGAAGTCGTCCTCGGTGAGGACCGTGTGGTCCTTCGGGACGTTCACCTTGAGCCGCTGGTTGATCTTGTAGCGGCCCACCCGCCCCAGGTCGTACCGCTTGGGGTGGAAGAACAGCCGCTCGAGCGCCTGTCGCGCCGTCTCGAGGTTCGGCGCCTCGCCCGGCCGCAGCAGCGCGTAGATCTGCTCCAGCGCTTCGGCTTCCGTGTGCGTCGGGTCCTTGAGCAGCGTGTTCTTGATGAGCGGCGACTCGCTGCGCCCCGCGGGCAGCAGCACGTCCACCTTGGTGACGCCGGCCTTCAGGAGCTTCTTCTTGAGCGTGTCCGACAGCTCGCGCCCACCCTCGGCCACCACCTCCCCGGTCTCCGGGTCGGCCACGTCGAACGCCAGGACATAGCTCCCCTGGCGCTCGCGGGTGGAGGTCGGCTGCGCCTCGTCGCGCAGATCGAGCGAGGTGTAGCCCGCGAACACCTTCACCTTGCTGATCCCGGCCCGGCGGAAGGTGTTGAACTTCTCGAGCGTCAGCTCGTCGCCAACCTTGCCGAGCGGCTCACCCTTCTTGTTCTCGGGGTCGGGCACGTCGGCCGCGAGTAGCGTCCCCAGCACTTCGCGCTTCTGGGCCCGGCCTTCGAGCTTGCCGGTGATGTCGATGTCCTTGGTCGCGTAGAACAGCTTCAGGATGTCGGCGTTGGTGCCGTATCCGAAGGCCCGCAGCAGCGCCGTCGCCGGGAACTTCTTCTTCTTGTCGATGTGGACGTAGATCACGTCATGGATGTCGATCGTGAACTCGACCCACGAGCCCCGGAACGGGATGATGCGCGCCGAGAACAGCCGCTGGCCGTTGGGGTGAATGCTCTCTTCGAACACCACGCCCGGCGAGCGGTGCAGCTGCGACACGATCACCCGCTCGGCGCCGTTGATCACGAACGTGCCGAGCGGCGTGAGGATCGGCAGCTCACCGAGGTAGACTTCCTTCTCGATGATGTTCTTGGGCCGCTTGGTCTTGACCGTCTCGCCCACCTCTTCCATGACCACCAGCTGCAGCGTCGCCTTCAGGGGCACCGAATAGGTCATGTCCCGCTCGATGCACTCCTCCACCGAATACTTCGGCTCCCCGAGCCCGTACTTCACGAACTCGAGGGAGTAGTTCCCGTTCACGTCCTGGATCGGGAACACGTCCTTGAACACCCGCTCCAGTCCGACGTCGGTGCGCTCGGCACCCTTCCCGTCCGGCTGCAGGAGGGACGCGAACGCGCGCGTCTGGATGTCCAGGAGGTGCGGCATCGGCATCCCCTGGTCGAGCTTTGCGAACGACAACACCGGCAGCGTCTTCGTCATGTCGTAACCTCAGGCAATTGCAAAAGGCCCAGCCGCCCCCGGCCGGGATGCCGGTCGGGGGTGAACCGAGGGGCTCGTACAAGCGAGCAGGTGTGTGGCAAATCCGCGCATGTCGTCGACCAAAGAAGACCCCAGAGTCGCGCCGGCGGGCCCCTATGGCCCGCTGCGTCAAACCCCGTGGTCTACTTCAGTTCGACGGCCGCGCCCTGCGCTTCGAGCTTCTTCTTGATCTCTTCGGCTTCCTGCTTGGACACGCCTTCCTTCACCGTGCCGGGCGCGCCTTCCACCATGTCCTTGGCCTCCTTGAGGCCCAGGTTGGTGATCGCTCGGATTTCCTTGATGACCTGGATCTTCTTCTCCCCCGCGCCCTTCAGGATGACCGTGAATTCGGTCTTCTCCTCGGCCGCGGCCGCACCTGCTGCGCCGCCTGCCGCCCCACCCCCCGCCGCGGGCGCCGCCGCCACCGGCGCCGCGATGGTCACGCCGAACTTCTCTTTGAACTTCTCGATCAGCTCGGCGAGCTCGACCACCGACAGGTTGCCGATGGCTTCGATGATGTCGTCGTTGCTCAACGTCTGCGTCGCCATTGTTCCGGTCTCCTACTGGGTTAAGAAGCGCCGCCCGCGGCGCGCTTGTTCCGGAGCGCCTCGAGGGCACCCACCATATTCATCAGCAAGCCGTTCAACGCGCCGACGAAGCCCGCCATCGGCGCCTGGAGCGCCCCGCCCAGCTGGGCGAGCAGCTCGTGTTTCGAAGGCAGACTGGCAAGCCGTTTCACCAGATCCGGCGTGACGGTCTTGCCGTCCACCAGCCCGACCTTGATGGCCGGCTTCTCGAATTCCCTCGCGAAGTCCGCGAGCACCTTGGCGGCCGCGATGGGATCCGCTCCGGAGAGCACCAGGCCAGTCGGCCCCGTGAGGTGCGCTTCCAGGCCCGGCACCTGGGCCTCGGCCAGCGCCCGGCGCGCCAGCGTGTTCTTCACGACCACGAAGTCGGTGTCCCCCGCCCCGCCCGCCTGCCGGAGCCGGCGCCGGAGCTGGGTGATCTTCGCAACGTCGAGTCCCGTGAAGTCGGTCACATAGACCGTCGAGGAGCGACGCAGGCGCGCCGCCAGCGCCGTCACCATCTCCTGTTTCTCCGCCTTGGTCCGCATCATGCGAACACCGCCGGATCCACCGGGACGCCCGGCCCCATCGTGCTCGAAACCGTGATCGACCGGATGTAGTGCCCCTTCGCCGCCGCGGGCCTGGCCCGTACGATGGCCTCCATGAACACCCGCAGGTTCTCCTCCAGCGCCTCGACCGTGAACGACTTCTTGCCAATGGCCGCGTGCACGATGCCGCTCTTGTCCACCCGGAACTCGATCTTCCCCGCCTTCAATTCCTTGACCGCCCGGGCCACGTCCATGGTCACCGTTCCCGCCTTGGGGTTGGGCATGAGGCCCCGCGGCCCCAGCACCTTGCCCAGCGGTCCGAGCTGACCCATCACGTCCGGGGTCGCCACGATGACGTCCGTGTCGAGCCAGCCGTCCTTGATCTTCTGCACGTACTCGATCCCGACGAAGTCGGCGCCCGCGGCTTCGCCTTCCTTCGCCTTGTCGCCCTGGGCGATCACCAGCACGCGGATCTTCTTGCCCGTGCCGTGCGGCAGGCTCACGGTGCCGCGGACGATCTGGTCCGCGTGCTTGGGGTCGACGCCGAGGCGCACCGCGATGTCCAGCGACTCGTCGAACTTGGCGTACGCCGTCGCCTTCACCTTTTCCACCGCCTCGCGCGGGCTGTGGACCTTGCTGGGCTCGAGGGTCGCGACGGCGGCCCGGTAGTGCTTGCCGTGCACGCGCATCAGTCCACCACCTCCAGGCCCATCGAGCGGGCCGTACCCGCCACCATCTTCACGGCGGCGTCGAGGTCGTTCGCGTTCAGATCGGGCATCTTCAGCTCCGCGATCTTTTTGAGCTGCGCCCGGGTGACCTTCCCCACCTTCTGCCGGTTGGAGGTGGGGGACCCCTTCTCGATGCCGGCTTCCTTCTTGAGGAGCACGGCGGCGGGGGGTGTCTTGGTGATGAAGGTGAACGTCCGGTCCTTGAAGATCGTCACCACGACCGGCGTGGTCATCCCCTGCGCCTGGGCCGTCTTGGCGTTGAACTGCTTGACGAACTCCATAATGTTCACGCCGTGCGGCCCCAGCGCCGTACCCACGGGCGGGGCGGGAGTCGCCTGCCCGGCGGGCACCTGGAGTTTCACGACTGCGGCAATGGGCTTCGCCATCTAATGAGCCTTCAACTGTAAGTAGTCCAGTTCCACCGACGTGGGCCGGCCGAACAGCGACACCGCCACCCGCACCTTCCCCTTGTCGGGGATCACCTCTTCCACCGTGCCCGAGAAGTCCGAGAACGGCCCTTCGGTGATCTCCACCACCTGGCCGATCAGGAACGGGATGGTCTCCTGCGGCTCTTCTTCCTTCGCCGCTTCCTCGATGCCGAGGAGGCGGTTGACCTCTTCGGGACGGAGCGGCATCGGCAGCCGCCCGGTGCCCACGAACTTGATCACGCCCTGGATGCCGTTGATGACGTGGATCGTCTCCTGATTCAAGACCATGTTCACGAGCACGTAGCCCGGATAGATCTTGCGTTCCACCGTCACCTTCTTGCCGTTCTTGATCTCCACCACTTCCTGGGTGGGGACCAAGGCCTGCCGGATCGGCTTCTCGTCCTCCGGACGCGGGTCGTCCTTGATTCGGCGCTCGATCAGCGAACGCACCTTGTTCTCGTGCCCCGCCGTCGTCTGAATCGCGTACCAGCGATGCTCCGACATCAGAACAGTTTCGCGACCAAGGTCACGAACACGAGCTGCAGGAACGAGTCCAGCAGTCCGATGAAGATCCCCAAGGCGACGACGAAGACGATAATGACGGCCGTCGCCTTCTTCAGCTCGTCCCAGGTCGGCCACGTGACCTTGCGGAGCTCCGAGCGCACGTCGCGCAGGAAGCCCACCACCCGGGCCAGCCAGCTCGGCTTCGGGCTGGCGAGCGCGTCCGTCGTCACTACTTCGATTCCTTGTGCTGCTGGTGCTTATTGCACCGCGGGCAGTACTTCTTCCACTCCGCCCGTTCCGGGTGCTTCCGCCGGTTCTTCGTCGTGAAGTAGTTCCGGCCTTTGCACACGGTGCATTCCATAATGATGTTTTCCCGCGGCATCGCTTCCGCCTTACTTCAAGATCTTGGTGGCCACGCCGGCGCCGACGGTGCGGCCGCCTTCGCGGATCGCAAACCGCAGCTGCTCCTCCATCGCGATCGGCGTGATCAGCTCGATCGTCATCTTCGTGTTGTCCCCCG
>Ga0193755_1000023_pt1 | contig 41103 bp, 74 predicted proteins | sample H1a2metaG_FD_144921 | JGI IMG/M metagenome (GOLD analysis project Ga0193755, IMG submission 144921) | Soil microbial communities from a riparian zone of the East river system, Colorado, United States - H1a2 | ecosystem: Environmental > Terrestrial > Soil > Riparian zone | place: USA: East River...
CGTACCCGTCCCCGTACCCGGACCCGTCCCCGTACCCGTACCCGGACCCGTCCCCGTACCCGTACCCGTCCCCGTACCCGTACCCGTCCCCGGACCAGGACCCGTACCCGGACCCGAAGAGCTTGAGATCAGGAAAGGCTCCGCGGATCACGCACTCCACGGGGCTTTCTCCCAAGCAATGACCGCTTCGGGAGTGCAGGCCGCGACGCTCGTGATGTCACGGAGCTCGAGGTCCGCCGCGGGACCGATTCGCGTGCCACGCACGGGACCAGTCGCTGCGAGACCTAAGAAACCCTTCTGATCGGTGGGCCAGTACAGGCAGTTACGCGCTGCTCGCAGCTTGATGATGTCGCCGCTGGTGTCTTGCGTGTAGCCGAAGAACACGCCGCGATGAGCTGTGGTGACGAGCACTGGGCGCTCGCCGTTCGATTCCTTCTTCGCCATCAAAATTCTCCTTGAGAGTTATCGATCGTTGTTATCAAGACGTCGGTTCCCACATGACGCCGCGCTCGCGCAGATCGCCCATGAGTTCATCGAACACATCGTCGGCCAGGCGCTCCCACACCATGCGCTGCGCGGGGACGAGCTCGTCGAAGTTGCCGAGCCGCACGCCGGTCTCTCCACCATGGGCGCTCACATACAGGGCGTAGAGCTCGCGGCCGTTCACGGGTGCGGCCCGAAGAGGTACAGGATGAACAGCACCACGCAGGGGAAGACCACGAAGCAGATGCACAGCAGGTCGCGCGACTTCATGGCCGCTCGTCGTTGTCGTAGATAGCTGGCACGCCAGCGCGCCGGCACGCTTCCTCGGCATCGGCGAGCTCGCACCCCGGCGCCGCGGAATGCTTCGCGGCCGCGCACTCACGCACCGCCGCGCGTTCGCTGTAGATTTGGCCGCAATCGCAGACGTAGCGCTCGGTCATGCTAAGTCCGCCTGCAGCGGCTCACCATTCGCGTGTCGCTGCGCAGCTTCGCGGCAGTCCTTTGCGATCGGGAAGGGCCCGCACAGATGCTTCGCCGGCGAGCTCGCCGTTGGTGCGAGCGAGAGTGCGTAGCCGAAGAGGCCTTTGTTGTGCGGGTCTTCCATTTTCGAGATTCGATACGTTGCGCAAGATGTGATGAGGGTGTGGGCAGTTTCACGGTTCCAGATCAGCTCCCTCTTGAGGCTTGAATCACTCTGTTGTGGGAAGTTGCGTTTGATCTTCTGGCGGATCTCTTCAAGCGTTTTCACTGTCTTCCTCCGCACTGGTTGGGAGGGAGAGGGGAATACCCCCCCCACCCCCCAAGCACTGGCAGGTCGGTCGAGTTTTGTCACACCACCGCGCTTTCGTTTACCCTCGCGCGCGGTACTACCCCCAGCGAGCCAAAATCAAAATCGACGAGTTAAGATTCCAGCGCAGCCGCCGATAGATCGACGACACGGAGGTCCCCATGAAAATTGCGATATCGATTCTTGTGCTGCTGATCGCTGGCTGTACGGCTCCGCCCGTTCGATCGCGTGTAGAGCCGGTCGCTCTGCCCGACGGAACTCAGGGTTTCGCGGTCCATTGCCACCGCGGCATTGCGCGCTGTATGAATGCCGCGGCGGAGGTCTGTGCCGGGCCCTATCACGTGCTCGACTCGGAAGGGCGCACGAGCGGTACCGTGGCAGTGCCCATGGCCAATGGCGTCATCGCTGTGAACGCGAGCCGTCACACTCTCATCGTTGAGTGCGCTCACTAGGCGGCTGCCTGCTGCGCTAGAAAATCGTGCAGCCTTTGGATGCGCCTAACGCTCGGATCGGGGATCGAGCCGCCCTTGAGTTTCTTGAGCCACTCCACCCCGAGATTTGACTTTGTCGCGATCTCGGGCAGCGTCAGGTCACACTTCTGGAGTAACTCCAGGGTCTTTTGCAGCAAGGGGGGTTGTTCCATCGACGCAGTCTAGGTAACACTTTACCGAGATGCAAGATACTACCCGCCGATGAGTGCCCTCAAAGCGGAAACTCTTTTCTCGCGCGAGGTAATATCTTCCCTGTTCATCATGAATGAACAGCTGAAGAACTTCGGTCGCAACGTAAAGGCCCAGCTAACGCACCAGGGCCTCGCAGGATCGGAGCTCGCCAAAAAGGCAGGCATTGCCCCCAAGACGCTCAACAACCTCCTAAACGGTCGCCATGCGCCCCAGTTCGATGTCCTCGACAAGCTCGCCAAGGCGCTCAAGGTCGAGCTCTGGCAGTTGTGGCTCCCCGAATTCCCCGCCGACGCTGCCCATGACGAGACTTTCCCCCGCCTCATCGAGACCGCCTCGAAATTAACACCCGCTGCGCGCAAGGCCGTCGCCCGGATGGCCGATCTCGAACTGCAGGCCGGCCGACGCAACTGATTTGACCTAACGAGCGGACCTAGGTAACGCTTTGCCGAGTGTCGGTAAAGTTTTACTTGCACTCCATTTTGCTTGTCGGTAAAGTCTTACCTGTCGTACACACAGGGAGTCTTCCGACATGCTGAAAATCCTCGCTCTGCTTGCCTTTCTGGGCCTCTCAGGCTGCGCAACCATCCAGAATCACCCGTATGCCACCGGCTTTGCCGTGGCCATCGTCGCCGGCTCAATCGCTGCCAGCACACACCATGACAACCAGGGCGGCGGGCCGGCTACCGCCAATGCAGCCGCGCCGAACTGCACCGCGGGAGCCTGCCGATGAGGCGGCGTGTTCGCAGCGCGACGTATCGCGCACGGCGCAAGATTCGCCAGGCCGCAGGCTTTGTGCGTCGTTCCGTGAATCGCGCAGAGCTTGAGGCGCAAATGCCGCACCAAGATGCGCGCGTGCGCCAGGCCCAGGGCGATGCCACGGGCATCGATGATCAGCCGTCATGAGCAAGCGATTCGCGATTTATCGCCGAAGCGACAAGACCATGGTGGAGGGCGGTTTCTCAACTCGCCATGCGGCTGAGGACTATCTGGTGCTCAACTACGGGCACGCCAACTACTACGTCGCGGTGCAGGCATGAGCCTCTGTGCTCAGTTCCTCACCGCGGCCCGCAAGGTCGCTCGTGACAAGAAGGCCTGGACCGACACCGCCTGCGCAGTGCTCGGCGATCCACATCACTTCTTCGTCGAGTCGTACGAGGGCAAGATCGTCTGGGAGGGCCCGGCGCATTGCAAGTACTGCGCCCGCGCCGAGGCGATCCTGCACGCGCCGGAATCTGTCGAGAGTGCCTCGTGATGCTCACGCGCGTCGACAAAGCTCTGTTCCTCGCCATCGCGGTACTCGCGGTGGCGTTCTTCTCCACCGCGATTCTGGGCTTCGTGCAATGAGCGCGCCCTCCGTCACCTTGCATCCGAACATGACCGCGGTGCAGATCGCGGGCTGGTGCCAAGAACATCGCATGTGCGTGACCATCGACTACACCACCGGCCCTGATGGTGTCCTGCAGCCGCTCATCAGCGCGCGCCGCGAGGTCGATCCGAACCACGTGCCCGCCTTCCTCAAACGTCAAGCCGAATAGGAGATCTCTTTGCGCACAGCCGACATGGTCAAGTCGAAGTTCTTCAGAGCGCGCGACGTCGAGGGCCAGCCGCCCATGGTGCTCACCATCGCGGATGTCACCGAGGAGCTCATGGGCCGCGGCGGGCGGCAGGAAGTGAAATGCTTCTTGTGGTTTCACGAGACCCCGAAGGGTCTGCAGCTGAACAAGTCGCGCGTCAACGTGCTCGAGACGGCCTACGGTCCTGACTCCGATCTTTGGAGCGGCAAGAAGGTGCGCATCTATTTCGATCCGAAGGTGGAGTTCGGCGGCCGCCCCGTCGGTGGCGTCGGCATCCAGACCCCGCCTGGCGCAATCTTTCGCGGCACTCCCAATGCAGCGGCGTGGGGCGATGCGCCGCATCCGCAAACGCCCGCTGGCGCCCCACCGCCGCCCGTGTGGGATGGCACCAAGTGGGTCGTGCAGCAACCCGCTCCCGCTGCAGCCGCGCCTGCCCGCCCACCGCCGCCCGTGTGGAACGCGACCTCGCAGGCCTGGGAAACGGTCAATCCGCAAACCGGCGAGATCAGCGCGCCTGCTGCGCCGGTGCATCAGCGGCCGCCAACTATCTCGGAACGCGTGAACGCGGGCCATCCGCCGACCACCGATGGTGGTTGGGGAGCGTTGACTCCCACTTCGGATCCCACTTCCGCCGCACCGGCCGCACCGGAGTTCGACGATGACATCCCTTTCTGAAACCCCGCGCCTGGCGCTCGCGATCGCCAAGCTGCGCGAGCTCGCGGCCGAGTGCTCCGAATGCGGAGGCACCGGCGTCGTCACGCACTTGGATCCTCGCGGCACCGTGTACGATCGCCAGGATTTTTGCGACGAGTGTCATGACATTCGCGATGTGATCGCGCGGTGCTCGGCATGAGGCGCGTCACCGGCCGCGTGCATCTGTGCGCCTGGCCAGACTGCCGCCGGCCGATCCCCTTGAACGAGTGGGGCTGCAAGACGCACTGGTTCATCTTGCCCAAAGAATTTCGCGATGAGATCTGGCAGGCGTATAACCGCGGCCGGCTCTCGCCCGAATGGATCGCGGCCAACGAGAAGGCCTTGGAGTGGATCCGCGGCATCGCGGAGCGCACCAAGGACACGCACGATGTGACGCCGCTTCCCGGCGAAGGAGGTATCGATGCTAATTCTGACTCGCCGCATGGGTGAGACGATCATGATCGGCCAGGACATTGAGGTGACGGTGATGGCCGTCAAAGGTACCCAGGTGCGCATCGGCATCAAGGCCCCGAAGGACGTCACGGTCGATCGCGAAGAGATCGCACAGAAGCGCGTGACCAACCCCCGCCATGATCAAGCCCGGGGTTGAGCACTACCTGGGCGATGGCCTGTATGTCAGCCACGACGGCTGGCAGATCTGTCTGCGCACGGAAGGTTCACGGGTGTACCTGGAGCCTTCCGTTTGGTACGAACTCCTCGCCTGGGTGAAGCGCTGCCAGGGGCCGACCACCGCATGAACGCCATTCTCACCGTCGAGCAGGCCGCGGCGCTCCTGGGCGTGCGCCCGAAGACGGTCAGGGCACTGGCCGCCGGCGGCGTTATTCCGGCCGTAAAGATTGGCAAACCCTGGCGCTTCGATGAGACACTGCTGCGCGAATGGATCGCGGCCAAGTCCAGGGAGAACGTCAAGCCATGTCCGTCCACCGACGCCCCGATTCCCCGTATTGGCAGATCCGCTTCAAAATCGCTGGGCGCAAGGTTAGACGCACTACTAGCGTCACAGAGCGAGCCGCCGCCGAGGAGCTCGAGCAAGAACTTCGCCGTGCTCTCTGGCGGCAAATCAAACTAGGCGAGAAGCACTACACCTGGGAGCAGGCGGTGGAACAGTGCACGGCCGAGGACTCTCACCAGGCCTCGTGGGAACGCACGCTGCGATCCATTGAGCGTCTGAATAGGTTCCTGGCGGACTCACCGCTCGCCGAGATCACGCGCGAGAACATCGTCAAGATCCGCACCGCGCTCACCCGCCACACCTACTTGAACTCGGAGAAGCAACCGGTGCCGCTGGCGCCGGCGACGATTAATCGGGATCTCGCAGTACTGCGCTCGATCTTGAAGCGCTGCGCCGGCGACACCAAGGACGGTGTGAATTGGGGCATGCTCGATGCGTGCCCGAAGGTGCCGCTCTTCCGGCTTTCCAAGGTCGACCCGCTGTGGATCTCGCGCGAGCAGGCACACACGCTGCTGGGTAAATTTCCGAAGCACACCCGCGGCATGATGATCATGGCCCTCGCTACCGGCATGCGCCGCTCCAACGTCACCGACATGGAGTGGAACCGTGTGGACTTAAAGCGCCGCACTTACTACGTACCGGCGAGCAAGGTGAAGGGGCGCGAGAAGGGCCAGGCTGTCGCACTCAACACGGACGCGATCGCGGTGCTTGAGCAGTGGTTGGGCAAGCATGAGCGGTACGTGTTTTGCTTCCGTAAGCGCGCGCCGATCAAACAGGTGGCCACTCGGATGTGGCGGCGGGTCGTGAAGGACTGCGGCCTCGAGGGCGTGACCTTCCATTCGATGCGCCACTCCTGGGCGAGTTGGCACGTGCAGGGCGAGACACCCTTGAAGATGCTGCAGGAGATGGGCGGCTGGGCCACGCTCGAGATGCCGATGCGCTATGCGCACTTAAACCCCGGGCACCTGGCGCAGTACGCCGAAACTAGTGCTATAGGCGCACCAGCGAGCACAGAAAGTGACACAGTGGAATCGGAGCCCAAAAAGGCGCGTCTAACCGGTTGATTTTGGTGGTGAGAGAGGGACTCGAACCCTCGACCTCGGCATTATGAGCTCAGCGGGCGAGCTTAAGTCGCTGAAATTCCCCGCAATGCACACTATACCACCAGATGGAATGGTCGCTTTTGTCCGTGTTTGTCGGCTTCAATTGTGCTGAGTGCGCACAGAAAGTGACACGCTCAATCCTGCTTACCCGTCAGGCGGTTCCAGGCTCTGTGGAACCCCGTCTGCGACTGTGCGACGCGAAGCGCCGCCAGATCCTCGTCAGCGGCGTTCGAGGTGTCGATCTCCTCAACCACGATGCCAGACTCCTTCGGAGTCTCACGTTTTGAGACTGGCACCTGGTAAGGCGGGATCCTGGGCGGTGGCCGGCGCTTAACCCAAGGCCATCTCATGGCGAGTGCGAATCACCGTAGAAGTCGATCTCACCGTTGGTGATGTTGAAGTGGCTGTGACAGGGATACCCGGTGACGCGCACGCTCCTTGAGCCGGTGGGCGCATCGACGAAGGTGAGATTCTCGAAGGTGGTGCCCTGCTCGGCCCAGCCCTTGCCGCCATTTGATCGAGCGAACGGCGTCCAGATCCGGTGCGTGCGCTCGGTGCCGACACAGCCTGGGCAATCGAATTGGAGCCCCATGGCTTCGGGCACGCTGGTCGCGCCGGCCGGTTTGTACTCTGGGTTGAGTGTCGTGAGCCTCACGGTGCGCGCCCCTGGCAGACCCTGTTGATGTAGTCCTGCAGGCCCGCTACCTGGGCATTGGCGATGTTGCCGACGTGGACGATGCTGGGGGTGATGTTGGCCCCTGGGTCAGGATCTTGAGCAGGTCCTTGTCGTACTGCGGCGGGAGCATCAGATCCGGATCCGGCGGTGTGGGTGCTTGGCACGCGGGTAAGGGGGGCGTAGTAGCACACCCGCACATCAGGCAGGCGCACAGGATCAAGATCGTCGGCTTTCGCGGCTGCATAGGTCTTGCCCTCCTGGGCGACAATTTGCTGATCGGCGGTGCGCTTGATGCCTTCCGCCTTTTCCTGCTTCACCTCGGCGCTCGCGACCTTCAAGCGCGTGCCCTGCCCGCCCATGTGATACCAAAAGGCGCTGTAGGCAACGAGCGCGGCCGCAGCACCGATCCACTTGACGTACGCGATTCCGATCATGCGGCCGCCGGCGGCATCCCGGCCTCGATCTGGGCGCGCAGCTTGTCGAGCTCGCGGATGCACCAGCTGGTGCGCTCCTTGCTCACGGTGGTCTGCATGCGCATCTCATCGATGATGATGTCGAGCTGGCGGCGGGCCGCCTCCAAAGAATCGCGCGCCTTATCGAGCGACTCGATCAGCGTGCGGGTGTCGCTCACCTCGAGGCCGAGATTGCGCGCCTTATCGAGAAGACCTTCTCGGCTCACGTATGCCCCTTCAACAAAAGCGCCACGACCACACCGGCGATGATCTCAAGCGCGGTAGTGACCACCACGCCCCGCACCAGCCACACCAGCCCATCGACGCGCTCGGTTAACACCTTCAAGTCCGTCAGCTGATCGCGTTGGCGCTCGAGCTGCAAGGACATCTTATCGACATTCTCGGAGAGACTTTTTCGCTTATCATCGTCGGCCTCGCGACGGATCAGCGCCTGCAGGTCGCGCACCGTGTCGGTGTACTCGTTGCGCCTCGTCACGTTTGGCCCTGATTGGCATCGTTGTAGTGACCGATCCCCGCAACCAGCGCGCCAAGCGCGCACATCGGCCAGTGCTGTCCCCCGAGCAGGCCCACCTGGAAGGCGCCGGCGATCACGCCAGCGTAGCCGATGACCTTCGTTCGTCTGCACCAGATTTTCAGCCATAGCGCACGAGCTCGCCCAGGCGCTTCGCTCTCGGTCCCACTTCGCTCGCCCATGGCTGCGATGTCTCCAAGTTGTCCGCCGCGGCCGCGAACTGCCCCGCCTGCATCTGCGCGAGAAATTTCGGCCACTTGGCTTCGAAGCGCGCAGGGTTGCCGAGGCCGATGTTGAAGTACAGGGAATAGATCGCAGTCTGCCGGCCGGGCGTCAGAGTTGTGATCCACGGCATGGTTGGCGCGAGTTCGCTCTCACACGCCGCGATGTCATTGCCGAGCAAGTACTCAGACTCCGCCAAAGTAAAGCCACGCCCACTTAAGTTGCGACCGACGCCGGCGGTGGGATTTCCCCTGACCACCGTGCCTGGTCCGATGGGCTTGCCCGTGGCGTCATCGTAGACCTTGAGCACTTCGCCTTCATCGCCACGCAGCTCGGCGCGCAACTGCGCTTCGGTAAGTGGGTTCACTTTTAGGACACGAAGTACGTGCCGCTGATCAGAATCTCATGCGCGGTGGCGCCGATCGCCGCCGGGATAGTGATGGTGGTGCCGGATATTTTGCACGCCGTTACCGCACCGGAGGTCTCATCGCAGACCGTGCCCAGCATGTCATCGATGGCCGCCACGGGCAGCGTCGGGATGGTGGCGCCAGCCGCGGACGCGAGCGTGGTGCCGCCAGCCAGCAGCATCTGGAAGCTCACCATGTTCCCGATGTAGGTATACCGGGCGCGCTGGGTGAGGGCCCCCACGAGGGTCCAGCCGTTGACACCGGTCACGATCCCAGGCGCGAATGTCAAGGCCGCGCCGGTGTGCATCTTCGAACCACCGTTAGTGGTCGTGATCGCTAAGTTGCCTGCGATGATCTGGAAATTGTTGTTGGTGCTGGTCCCAACGGTGACGTTGACATTCGAACCTTGAATGGTGGAATTCTGCAGCGTGCCTGGGATCGAGATGCCGCGGGAGGCGAGCTCGGTCAAGTTTTGGACGTTGAGCCCATCGATCACCCCGGCGCCAGAGAGGGACACGATGGTGCTGGTGGTGCAGGCGCTTCGCACGTTGGTGAAGGCCCAGCCCGTTGGGGGGCCCGCCGGGATGTTGTTGCTAAAGGCTAAGACGTACTGCGATTGGTGTGTCTGGTTGTCCATCTGCAGGCTGTCGATGTGCCCTAAGCTACTCGCCGCGTTGCTCATGTCCACGAAAATCGCCGCGCGACCGCTGGTGGCGCCGTTGCCGCTGAAGGCGTAGCCGCCGTAGGAGCGAAAGGCATCCGCCTGCTCCAGATAGATACAGTCGCTCGTCGCCTGGCCGCCCTGGTTTAGATACTCGCAGCCGAAGAAGTTGTGCTCCGTGGTGGAGAGAAGCCCGGCGGCGATGGTGACCGCGTTGCCGAAGTTATCGGCGGCGAAGGCCGAGGCCAATCCTGAGACATTGTTGGCGGTGATCGCCACTGACTTGGTGTTCGCGGTGGTCGCGAAATTCTGGTAGTAGCAGCCGACGTGGACATCATCTTCGCCGCCGTAGATGTAGAGCGGCGCCACGGAGAAGTGGCCCACGTATTTGACGTTGTCCTCTCTGAAAACCGAACCCGCACCGGTGTTATTGCGCGCCACCAGAATCCCTGTGCGCGGGAAGGTCACAGGATCGGTGGTCATCGAGACATCGCGAAACTTGATCGAATCGTTGCCGGTGCAGTCGAAGATCGCCGACTGCGTATGCTTCGCGACGATGGGGAAGAACGCCGGGCCGTTGGGCCCGCCATCGAGGCCGCCATCCGGGCCCTGGATGATCACGCCCTTCTGGTTGCCATTGGTGCCGAAGGTGCAATTGACGGCGGCCGCGAGCAGGTACTGGCCCGTGGCTCCGTAGGTCACGGTGCCACCGTTGATCTGCGCCACGTGCACGGCCTTGGTGAAAGCCGCCGACATATCGGTAGTGCCAGGCACGGTGTTGGTGCCGTAGCGATCCACGCTCAGCGTTGGGAAATTGAAGTTCGTCGGCACCACACCGGCCGTGGTCTCGGCCGCGGTGACTTGGTAGAAGATCGCCGAGCCCGGCTCGGTTAAAAGCTGCCAGTTCACTCCGTCGTACTCGATCATGTAGATGCCGCCCACATTGATCGCGCCAGCGGCGAGCGCGAAGCCTCCGGGCTGCACGATGTTCTTCGCGGCCAAGGTGTTGTAGGCGAAGGTCGAGGCGCCGGTGTTGGTGTGCGCGGCGTTGAAGTAGGCCCGCAAACCCGCTCGAAGCGCCTTCTCGAGCGCTGAATTTGTGGTGGCATAGGCATTCACCGCGCCGACATCGGGGTAGGTGAGCTGCGCGGCGGAGTCGAAAAGATTGACCGGGCTCTGCGTTTTGAACACCGTGGCGTTCTTGCTCATGACCAGGTTGTAGTCCCCGTCGGCCGCGAAGAAGCTGAACTGCCCGTCCGCACCGGTCGCAACCGTGGAGGTCAGGATCGGCGTCAAGCCATCGTCGGAGAAGATCGAGGCATTCGCCCCGCCGATGTAGTTCTGCACGAGCACGGCGGCGCCCACGAGTGCATTGCCATTCACATCCTGCAGGGTGTCGATGTACTGTTTCATGTGGGGAACCCGTTGGGCGCGATGTAGGAGAAAGTCCATCCGAAGAGCTGCTTCGTTCCTGCGTTGGTCCACAGGCCCGATGCATTGTTGATGTTGATGGTTGCGGCGTTGGACCCTAAGGCGTTGGCAATCGAGAGGTACGCCGAGATACCGAGCACCGTGTTGTCTTCGGCCGGGATCAGGCCGGAATTAAAGCCGATCAGATTGTCGCGTATCCCTGCCGGCCAGCCGTTCAAGCCGAAGCCGGTGGAATTGCTCACCAAGGGTCCGGTGCCGGGGCAGGAGACGGTGATCAGCGGGCCGTTGCCCACGACATTCGCGGTCAGCACGGGCGCTGTGGTGCAGCCCGTCACAGTGAGCTGGAAGTTCTGCTGGATACCGAAGAGGTTCTTCTGGCGCAGGTACCGACCAGGCGCGGGCGCGATGATAGCGGTCGGCTTGATGGTGCTCACCCCACCATCGTCCACAGCCACGGAGGTGGCGCTCCAGTAGAACAGGCCGCCCTGGCCATCGCCGATAAGCACTCCGCCCTCGACATCGATCACGAGCGTTTGGCCGGCGACCAGCAGAGGCGCCGGTGCCGCGCGCACCGAAGCGACCACATCGTAGGATCGCATCGCGTTAGCGATCAGATCGGCTCCACCCAAAACGCTCGAGGTCGTGACCGTCGCCAGGAGCGCAAGCAGCGCCGTCGGATCATTGATGGCCGTGAGGTTATCGAGGCCTAAGATGAAGTTGCCGGCCGAGTCCGTGATCACCATCTTGTGCGCGATGCCGGCGGCGATCCAGCAGGCGACCGGCGCGCCGCCGGCGCTCTGCAGGCGACCGGCCGAGGAGAGCGGGATCGGGTTTGCGTTCTGCGTGGTGCCGGTCGAGTCGGTGTAGGTCGTCACCGGCGTGTTCGATCCGGCAAGCAGAGTCGCAACAAATCCGCCCTGCAGCGGGATGCCGATGTTCGAGAAGATCTGGATCAGCAAGCTAATCGGCGAGAGGTAGTAGGTGGTTGCGGCCATGGCTTACTCGTAGGTGAATTCGGTGGCGTAGCCGTGAGCTTTGAGCTTCGGGATCTCGTCCTTCAACTTCTCGCCCACATCGTCGCGGTAGATCATGTCTGGGATCGAGAGCTCCTTGAGCGTGGTGTAGGCGCGCTCCGTCGCCCGCTTCACGGTCGAGGCCTGGCCAGAGACCACGCAGATGTAGTCGCCCGTCGTGCACCAGATCGCGCGCTCCACCACCTCCTTGCCCTGCATGTCCGGCATCTTCTGGATCTTGACCGCCTGCGGCGAGAGGTAGCCCTCGTTCTTCGAGGTCACGCCGTAGATGGGCACATCGGCGAGCTCCTCCTTCGAGCGAGTGCTGTACGGGTAATCCGGCTGCGCGATCACGACACCGCAGGCGATCTTATTCCGTGTCTCGAGAGAGTCGATGCCGTGCACCGCGTCCAGCATCCACTCGACCGGGTCTTCCTTGTGGCATCCCCACATGATGTTCGCCGCCGGCCACCCTAAGCGCATGGTGAATTCCAGCGGCCAGGCCTGGCCCTTCTCATCGACAATGCAATTGACATCAATGTCGCCTAAGTGATCGAGCTCGATGAGCGACTGCTCTAGCGGCGCCAGGACCTCATCGCCGAGCTTCGATTCCGCCACGTACTTCATGATCGTGCCGGCCTCCCCGCAATTAGGTCCCACATCCCCGCTGCAGAGCTTCTTGTGCTCGAAGTTTTCGTTGTACGGCCCGATGAAGCCGTCCTTGCCCATCCAACGCGACACGCCGACTTCGACGCCCGGAATGAACTCCTGCAGCATCACCGGGCCTTTCGGGTTCATCTTTAAGCGTTGCCAGCGCTGCAGGCGTGCGATCAAGTCGGCCGCCGATTTGCCCACGTAGGAGAGGCTCTTGTCCTCCTCATCTCCCAAGGTCTTGAACACGTACCGATCGCCGGTCTTGCGCACGTGCGCCTCGGCCGCCTCGAGCGTCGGGAACTGCTCGTAGGCCGGCACCTTGATGCCGTGCTTCTCGAAGAACTTCATCCCTTGCGCGCGTTTGATCTCGAGCGCGGCCGATCGCACTGACGGCCCGAACACCGGCATGCCCATCTTCTTCAAGCTATCGAGCTTGGCCATGAAATCATGATTTCCTGTTGGCACGATCAGATCCGCCCAGCGCGCCTCAGCGAGCCAAGAGTCCACCCGCTCGATGTTCTTGAAGCCATCGCCGGTCTGCGGGTGGTTGTCCTTCGAGTACCAGATCTTCACCTGGTGGCCAGCCTTGGCAGCGCGCACGGCCAGGCCCATCCCCTCGCCGACACAATCCATGTTGATGATCAAAAGCTTCAACGGCGCTGCTCATTCTGCAGCTCGCCGATGCTCACCGGCACGATGGGTGCCGCGGCGGCAGCGGCTTGCTTGTTGCGGCGGGTCTTGACGTTCTTCTTCGCACCCTTCACCGCTTCCTGCAGAGGATCGGATTGCGCACGGCGAACCTGGCGGCCCTCTTCGCCCGCCTTGTAGAGCTTGGTCACGCCGCCGGCGATGGTTTTGGCAATGCCGCCGATGCCAGGAATCTCGCCCACCTTGTCGAGCATGGAAACCAGGCGGGGTACGGTGTCGGAGCCGGCGACACGACCCGATGGCGTGGTGCGCAAGTCTTCAACCAACTTGTTGATGTCGCGTAATCGACGCGCCTGTTCGGGGGAGAAGACCGCATCGATTTTCCCGTCCTTGTCGAGTTCGTTGAAGAGATTGCGGAAGCTTGAGTTGAACTGGGTGACGCCCTGCTCGTTGCCGATCTCCCGTTTGCCGGTGGCGGCTTCTTTGAGTTTGTCGATCACACCGCCCTGGATATCTTTCCATGCCTGCTCGCCGGCGGCCTTAGTTTTCTCGTTGAGGTGCCCCTCGAGGAGCGAGGTCTTGATCTTGCCAATGTCCTCGGCTGATCCGCGCACCACGGTATCGAGCGTGTCCTCGAGCGCGACGCGCCGGTCGGTGACGCTCTTGTCGGTGCCGAGTTTCTTGATGATGCCGGTATCTTTGTACTCGACCTGGTGCTTGCGAAAGGCATCGCGTGCGGCCTTCCAATTGGTCGCGGCCGCGGGGATGTCGTCAAAGGCTGAGTCGATCGCCTTGATCACTTCGCCCGCGTAGTGAGCATCGGGACTGCCTGGCTTATTCGCCCGCAGTGCGCGCTTGCGCAGATCGTCGAGCTCCTCGAGTTTCACACCGCGCAAGGATCCTGCCTCGCCCTCCACCTCGCTCGGAATCTCGACCTTCGCTTTGCGCAACCAATCGCCAAGCCATCCCACGTGCTGCACGGATGGGTTCTCACTCAAGAATTTGTACAGCGGCTCGGCGCGCACAGTCGCTTCTGGCTCGGTCTTGCGCGCGGTATCGTAGAGCGAGTCGTAGTTCTTTTTCGAGGCTCGTGCCTTGGAGCGCAGCGCCTCATTCTGCACGCTCGCGCCGACCTGACCGCGGGTCTCGGCCTTGGCACCCGTCTCCTGGCGCAGCCGATCGACGAGACTGTGCAGGCGCGTGTCCTGGTCCGCCTTGATGTTGCGGATGTCCTGGCCGGCCTCGCTCTTGACCAGGTTTTCCTCCTTGGTCAGCTGCGAGAGGTTTCGCTCGACTTGTCCTCGAGTGCCTTTAATGCCGGCGGCATCAAGGCGGGCCTTTCGCGCGACCTGAGTAGGATCGAGCTTATCCAGAGCTCCGGCATCCTCCGCGATCTTCGTGATCGTGTCCTTGAGCCCCGCAGATAGGCCACTCCAATCCACACCAACACGATCGCGAACATAGCTTTCAGCTCGTTGTGCGGCGGTTTGCCGCGCTGGGGTTTGTAAGGGCGCCTTGGGATCAGCGCTGATTGTCGGCTCGACCCGCGGCGCCGGCGGTTTGCCACGCGCTGCGATACGCGCACCCAGAGGGCCCTTGCCAGCTAGCTCCGGCAAGAGGGCGGATGGCGCGGCCTGCAGTGCGGTGGTGGTCACGGCGCCAGCGCCGGCGGCGACTTCAGGTGATGCGCCCAATTTGGTGGCGATGTTGCTCACGCCCTGGCCGGCCTTGTCGCCCACATCGGCGAGTGCGCGGAATGGCGCCGTCGCCGCGTCCACTGTCTGTTGGCCGAGCTCGGTGCGCGGCTGATAGGTCAGACCTTCCTGCACCTGGTGCACGCGATCGGCGGCGGACATGTTGGTGGGATCGCCGCTGATCAGATTCTTTGCGCCTTGCGCGATGCCGGCAAGACCCGCCACTGGTGCAGCCACGGCGGAGGTGATGAGGTTTTCCGCAGCCTCGATCGGTGCGGCGACGAACTTGCCGTATTCCTTCGCACCTTCGAGCAGCTGCTCGCCAAATGTGGACTTCCCGACCGGTTTCTTTTTTTCGACGGTTGCGCCGGCGCCTGGCGCTGCATCGAGGGTGAAACCCGGCGGCGGTGGCGGCGGGCCACCCGCTGAATCCAGCGTGAAGCCTGGTGGCGGCGGTGGCAGGTTATCAGCCAAGCGGCACCCACTGACCGTTTCGGAACACGACCTTCTTGCCATCGGGTCCGGTTGCTGTCGGTTCGTTGCCAGCCACGGGCGGTGTCTGGCCTGGATGTGGTGGTTGCCCAGGCTTCGCCGGCCGGCGGCTCTCCGAGTCCTGCTCGCGCGTCTGGCGCCATTGCTCCTTCACCTGCTCTGGGGCCTTCAGTGCGGCCTCTGTTTCGATGATGAGCTGCTCGACCTTCGCCTTGTAGTTCTCTGGTCCATTCGCGGTCGAGAGCAGATTCGCACCCACCTCCTGATCGTGCTGGTGGATCTGTCCGCCGCCGATCGCCGCCGCATAGGCGTTGATAAGCGATACGTTTGCAGCCTGGAACTTGCCGAGCTTCGGATCCGAAGACTGGTCGGCACCGAATTGCAGCATCTTGCTGAGGCTCTTCCAATCTCCACGCGGAACGTCGTCCGATGCCTTGAGGGCGATCTGCGCGAAGGTCTTGGCCTCCTGCACCCGCGGTGCAATCTTACCCTCGCGCTCTCCCAGGGCGAGCTCGGCACGCGCACTGCCCCGCATTTCCTGCTGGCGCAACGCGATCTCGTCAGGCGTCATGCCCTGCTCTTTCGCGATCGTGGCGAAGCGATTCTGCACGGCGGCGATGTCCTGACCGCCTTGCTTGCCGCGGCCGAAGTTGGCCAGTACGTCCTGCGCCTTCTCGCCATTGGCCAGGCGCTGGGCGGCAAGATCAATCGCGTCGGGAGTCAGATTGCCGTGCTCATCGCGTAGCGCCCGCTCCTTGCGGATGCCAGTGTTCGCGGCCGCGTTCGCCTCCATGGCTTGGTTGTGCCGTTCGGTCTCGCCTTCTTTTTTGACGCTCGTGTCAGCTTTAAGCTGCTCGAGGCGCTGCTTGATCTGTGCCTGGCCGGCTTTGCTCTTCGCCTCGAAGCCCTCGATCGTGGCGAGCGACATCGGCCCTTGTTTGGTCGCCGCGTTGATTTGTTGAATCACTTCTGGCGAAAGGGCGCTCTGGCCGTTCGGCAGTTTAGTGTTTTGCAGAGTTTGTATCGCACCGGGCAGCTGCTGGGCGATGAAGGCATTGACCGTCATGTCATCCGCGCCCTTGTTCTTCATCGCACGCGCCTGGGCGACGATCGGGTCGATCGCAGAGACGATCACGCCCTGCTGGTGATCGAGGAGCTCGTACTGGTCGATCTGCGATTGCACCTTGCCGGAGGAGAACTTCTGCGCCTGGGTTTGAAACTCGAGCGCGGCTTTCGGTGAGATCTTGTTGAGCTTCTCGGCCGTGCGCATCACGCCTTCCGGATTCGAGTAGTCCACCCCCTCGCCCTTCAGGAGCGCCTGCACCTTGGTGTTGGTTGCAGAGTCCTGCTTCGCCTGGCCCACCTGCAGTTTGGAGAGCTGCTCGCGATCCATCATGTCCTTGATCGACAGCGCCTTTCCCTTCGCAGCTGTTGGATCGAAGCCGCCCATCTCACCGATTGAAGCCAAGCCTTGAGTGTCGATGGCCATTGCGTCCTCCCTTAACTGCCCAGCGCCTGCAGCGCGGAGTACTCGGCATAGTTTTGCGCGCCGCCGCCGATCGCCTTGGAGATACCCGCGGCGGTACCGATGTCGATGTTGGCTATGTTGGTGCCCTGGCCAATCATCGTGCTCGAAATATTGTTGGCGGCGTTGCCGATGTTCGCTGCCTGGCCCGCAGCGGCGCTCTGACCGAGTTGCACGGCGTTCAGCGAATTACCGAGCGCCTGCTGGTACGTGTTATCCGCAAGCCCCGTGTTGTACCTATCGAGAGCGGTCAAGGTGTTGCCAGACACGCCGCCGGCGGCCGAGGCTGCGTTCAAGATGCCCTTCTCGCCTTCGGCTTGAGTGAACTGATAACCGGGCGTGTTCCTCAGCGCTTCGGAGATGGTCGCGGAGTTGGAGTTAGGTCCCGTGCCCAGGAGATTCTCGTACTGACTGATCGCGCCAGTTCCCACGTCCCTGTAGGGCTTCGACAGCTCCGCTTGTTGGTTCAAAGCCTGCTGCTGCTCGCTGATCGCAGCGTTCGATGCGCTGGTGGTGGCGCTGGCGGCCATCGAGCCTGCCGCCATGCTGCCCGCCGCTCCCACAACTGCTGCGCCAATGACTGCTGCTGCGACCATGTCAATCTCCCAACCACTGCGAGTAGTACCGTTCGACTTCGATCATCCCCAGCTCCTCGAACACTTTGGACGCGTCCTTGTGCAGCTTGCTGCCGTAGAACGCGCGCTGCACGCCGCGGCGCTTCGCCTCATCGCGCACCGCCTCGAATAACTGCATCGCCAACATGTGCGCCTCGAGCGAGGTCAGGGAGTCGCCGTCGCGATAGTCCGGGTGCAGCCAGAAGATGTCCATCTGCAACGTCAAGCAGGTGCGGTAGTGCAGGCCCGGCGAGATGAAGCCGATGAAGTAGCCGACTACCTTGCCCGCCTCGCGCAACACCACCAGGAGCACGCCCCCCAAGGACTCGCGGTGCAGGTAAATCTCGTACTGCGGATCCAGCGGCACCTTGTCCTGATTGAGCGCGAGCTCCTGCCAGTGCGGATCGAATAAGGGCTTGAGCTCATCAAGCGTGTCCTGCAGTCGCTCGACGTGGGCGGTGATCATTGCAGCACCTTCGTTGGCGTTAAGCCCACCACAGGCTCGGAATGACGGATGTCGATGATCATGTGGATGCGCTCGACGCTGCCGTTGTTCACCACCTCGTGCTCATTCGCATTCTGAAACCACCACACCTGGCCCGGGGGCATATACACATGTTCCTCGCCGCAGCGAAAGTCGCACCCCGGGGAGGACTGCAGCACCACGTGGTATCGGTCCCAATAGTTCGCATGCACCGGTGTGTCGGCGTGCGGGTAGACCCGGCCGCCGCACTTCAACTTGTTGATCATCACCCGCCCGATCCGCTCGCCCTCGGTACGCTGCATGACATCGAAGATGATCTTCCTGGCGGCCGGCAAATGTATGGATCCATCCATCCATACACACTCGTGCTGATCGCGAGTCCCGCGCTCGAGCTCGGTGACGCTCGCCGGCGGGAAGCGCACGAAGACCGTCTCGGTGTCGCCGAACGGGCCTTGCGGATAGTCGCGCAGATACGTGTCCGCCTTCCAAAGCTCCGGCTGTCGCTGCAGCTGGTGCAGGATGGGTAGTACATCCGCGGTGCCGATGACCTGGAAGTTCTTCAAACGGGAGCTCCTGCACCATTGACCCAGACCGTGGGATTCACGCTCTTCACCCATATGGGTAAGCCTAAGGTGCTATCGAAGTAGAACTTGCCGGTGTAGAGCGCATTGGTCGGCCGCGCCGCAGTGGCTCCAGAGCTCGAGAGATCCTGCAGTATCTGCTGCGCCTGGGTGAACCATCCCGCCCAGGCCGGCGTGAAGTTCCCCGCCTTGTCGAACATCGGCACACGCGGCTGGCCTTGCAGGAAGCTGCTCATGAGCCCCTCGCACGGGTCGCGGCAGCGGAAGCGGAAGACACCATCGCGGCGCCGCCTGAGATCACGAACTTGGCAGGATCGGTCATGCGGATCCGCGTGTGCATGAACCGAGCTCGGCCGCAGCGCCGGCGGGTGACGCGCTGCTTGTACTGGCCCTTCTTGCCCAACGAGACCCACTGCTCCGGCCCGAAGTCCCTTGAATCGCGTGCGACCTGGATCATCACCTGCGGGTTGTAGGCTTGGGAGGTGGGGCTCGAATCACCCACACCCACCTCCATGTCGATGAACATCGCCCCGCAGCGGAAATAGTTCTGATCGTTCAGGGCGCAGCGGGTGATGACCTCACGCACGATGGTGTTGCCGTTGTCGGTGAAGGTCGCCGGATCCGGACGGTAAAGCTTCGGCCCGTTGTAGTCCGAGATCAGTGTCTTGCCCTGGTAGGTGGTGGAGAAGCGGCCGATGTGCCGTGCGGCGTAGCGCGAGGTGATGCCGGTCTGCGTCTCGCTCCACATCGAGTTGGTGGCGTTGTACAGGAAGCTGCGGTTCTCGGATGGAAAAGTGAATTGCGCGAACTTCGAGTCATCGGTCTGATACGAGAGCGCCTCGCAGTCGCCCGTGGTGGTCATGCCTTGCAGGATCTTGTCGATGTCCGGGGTCGAGATCACCTCGACCCCGTAGCCTTTGATGCGCGCGAACTGCAGCCCGCCCTCGCGGGTCTGCGTTAAGAACACGATCGTGTCCGCGCAATGGATCTTCGAGAAAGGCGCGGCCAGGCCGTACTCGGTGGCGGTGTTGGCGATGTAGGTGAAGGGCTCGGTGGTCAGGCCTGAGTTCTGCCAGAACTCCAGGTGCGAGTACGAAAAGGGCAGCAGCATGCCGCCCAAGCTGTCGCAAGCCACCAAGTTATCGTTGTACTGCGAGGCGGCGGCAAAGGAGAGCGCATTCCAGGTTAAGCCATCGTTGAAGTTCGACACGAAGAACTGATTGGTGCCGGGCGCCTCGCAGATGAAAAAGCCGTTGCAGGCGGTGACTGTGGTCGCGCCGTTCGGGAAGCCCGCGCTCGTGATCTGCACGAAGACTCCGGTGGAGGGCGTGAAGATCCAGCCATTCGCGCCATCGACGATGCAAACTTGAGTCGGATTCAACGCCATCGATACCGGGCCCGCGATCGAGTTGATTGATCCGGTGGCCACCACGCTCGCGGCCGCTCCTTGCGTCACCGGGCCGATGAGCGAGAGAAACTGATTGGCCACCACCGCGAAGAGCTGCGTCTTGTTTCCTAAGATGCCGCGAGCCGCCTGCAGGGTCGCCGAGGGGATCGACATCTGCGGCAGCATGCCGGGGGTCCCCAGCACCGCGATCGCCGTGCGGTCCTTGTCCTTGCGCACCTGGTAGTAGCAATTCAAGCGCCGCTCGCGCGTCACCGTGGGATTGCCGGCATAGATTCCTTCACCAAAGAGCGGCAGCTTTTTGAATTTGACCGTCATGGCCCGTACGGATCCGAGTTATCGACTTCAAAGTAGGCCGAGCTCACCTCCGGATCCGCTTCCTGGGCGATCGCAAGGGCCGACTGGCGCGAGCTCTCGAGGGTTTGCGTCCACTCGCAATCGAACATCGGCGCGATCAGCTTGCCGCACTCGAGCACGAGCGGTTGGTACCAGCGCTGCGGGTAGTCGGGGCAGTCGCCCGGGTTATTGAGATCCTGCACCGAGCGCAGCCAGGTGATGTGCAGGTGCTTGGTCACATCCTGCGCACCACCACAGTCCAGATAGAGCGCGCCATTCGGCTGCTGCACCGTGAACTTGGTCTCGTAGAGGATCGCGGTTGGATCGGACTGGAAGGTCGGCATCGCCTTCGTCGGCAGGCTCTCGTACTCCTCGACGTTCATGATCTTGAGCGGCGTGTCGTTGAAATAGATGTCCCTGAGTACCGCGGCGACGATGACTTCCGGGCGCTGCGCCTTGGTGGTGTAGTTGAAGACCTGGGCGTTCACCGTCACCGCGCCATTGAGGTTCTGCGCGAGAGTCACCTGCTTGGTGCCGGTGTTGATCGCGGAAATCGTCGACCACTGCAGATCCGCGCCCACCATCACGCCGATGTAGTCGTTCAGGTTCATGCCGGCGGTGCTCGCAACCACTATCACGGGCTGCGCGGCATTGGCCGCGGCGCTCGTCAGCACCGCGTTGAATTGCTGTGGGTACTGCAGTCCGGAAGTCGCATAGGCCCAGTTATCCCCGGTCACGCCCAGCTGGTAGAAGTACTTGGTGTAGGCCAGGAAGAGCGCCGCGCGCTCGCGCGTCCATACCTTCATCCCGGGAGCGAAGTCCTGCTTGCCCATCCACTGTTTGACCAGCATGTTCAATTTGAAGGAGCAGTCGGTGTACTCCTCCGGCGTTGGCTGCTCCAAGCCATCGAGCGCGCCGACGTCGAGCATCGCCTGGCGAATGATCTGATATTGCGTGACCGAGAAGTTGTAGCTGTTCGAGGTCGACTGCCCGATCGAGCCAGGAGTACCGATGCCGGGGATGAGCAGGATCGTCACGCGACCTCTACCCGCTTGATCGTGCGCTCGATCGCCGCCCTCACCAGCTGGTAGGCGGCCGCGCCGTCAATGTCAGCTTGGCACTGCGCGGTACCACTCGCCTGATCCTGCTTACAGAATTCCCAGGTGTAGTGCATCTGGTGGCACGCCGGCGCCTCGTTATCGCCCCGGCCTGGGCAGCTGGTGGAGGAGCTCGTGACGGGCGTGCAATTGGGCCAGTCGCGCGTGAGATTCTCGTTCGTTGAATGCGAGAGGATCACGACCTTCTCGACGGGCGAGCAGGCGAGCGCATTCATGACGCCGGTCTCAGGCCCGATGGCCACATCGATGTGCTCGAGGAACGCCATCGTCTGCCTGATCGACCACTCGCCCGATCTCAGGTGCACGCGCTTCTCGTTCTCCCAGCCCTGCTCCAAGATTCGCCCGTCTGCACCGCCCACCAACACCACGTGCGCATTCGGAAAGTCGAGCAAGATCGAGGCGATGGTCGGATCCAGGCCCGCCCAGGTCTTGTGCACGGAGGAGCCCGCGAGCGCCCACAAGATGAGCGGATTGCCGCCCATGTTGCGGCGTTCCTTCGCTGCCCAGGCCCGCTCATGCTCGGTCGGGAAGAAGCGCACGCGGGGTTCGTGTGGGAGTCCTGCAATCAGGTGCTGAACTTCCAAGTAGTTGTGATTCATCAGCTTGTGGCGTGCGGAGGGCGTCCAGGTGTGGGGAGTTTTGCCGGGCACCGAGAGGAAGCTCACCTCCACGGACTCCGAGAGATTCACCCACTTGTCGTACCTTGCCTTGTGGTAGTTCCAGAAGTCGCCCAGCAGGTGATTCGGCACCTGGTCTTTATCTTGCAGATAGAACTCGTGGATGTTCGGATCGCTCTGAATGACCTCCTGGCCGGGCGGTGAGGTGAAGAGCGTCACCTGATAGCCCTGGGCCTTCAATCCCGCGGCGATGCTCGAGCACTGCAAGAGATCCCCGAACGCACCGTATCGCACCAGCCCGCAGGTCTTGACCTGCGGGCTTTCTTTGAGCGCGCTGAAGTGGTGGCCGCCGCCAACCTTCTTGAACACGAAGAACAGGCTGTACTCCTGGCCCCCGTTGCGCTTCTGGTAGTCGACCAGGTCCCACGCGGTGCCGGTCCGACGCATCAGATCAATCACCACCTCATAGTTCACGTTAAAGCAGTGATCCGGATTCGCCCCCGGCTCGCCGACCTTCGGATACTCATCCTCGTCCGGCACGTAGAGCGTTAGATAGCCGCCGACTTTGAGCACGCGCATCCATTCCTTCAAGGCGTCTCCTGCGGTGTGCGTCTCGATCAGCATCCGCTCGGCGACCTGGCGCTGCAGGGCCGTGGGATAGGTGCGCGGGTCGACCTTGGTGATCGGGAAATGCTCGAGCAGGTGGCTCGAGAAGACGAAGTCCATCGAGCCGGAGGCAAACATCGGCAGCTGCGCTGCGGTCTGCACGGCGACGTCGGGCCTGATCGGCTGACCGAAGAGGATCGTGTCCTTGCAGTTATCGACGCCGATGAAATGCGGGTAGGTCTTCTGAATGCCGCAGCCCAAATCCAACCCGCGGCCGCGCGTCCATTTCACGATCTCCCACTTGATCTTGCCGCTCTCATTGCCCATCGGTCCGTTGATATCCCACACCATCTTTAAAACTCCACGTAGTGTTTGCCGGTGCGCGACAGTAGCAGCCGCGTCGCAAATATTTCAAACGTGGCGAGCTTTGCGCTCTCGAGGCACGGCGAATCGTCGAACCACATAACACCACCGCGCACCATCATCGGCGCCAAATACAGCGCGCTGTCGCGCACCGATTGGTACTGATCGCAGTCCAGGTGCACGAATGCCAATGGCGGCAGCTCGATCGCACTGCCTGGGAAAATACCGGGGACGATGATCGCGCCGGGCAGAGCGTCCCGAATCGCGTTCATGTCCACCCCGCCGAAATCACCGACCTTATGGCTATCGATCGGGCTCGAATGCGGGATACCGGTGAAAGTGTCGAAGAGGTAGAGCTCGCGTTTCTGTTCGGCGCCGAGTTTCGCCAAGTGCCACGCGGTGCCGCCTTGGAATACGCCCACCTCGAGGAACGCGCCCACCGGTGTGCGGCGAGCGCGATCTATGAGCTCGGCGATGACATCCTCGCCCACCTGAGAGGGCAGGGGCGGGCCCTTCGGTGGCTCGAGCATCGCATCTCCTACGCAGCCTTGGAGACCGACTTCACCAGGCCGAGCATCTTGATGTTGAAGGGCTTGCCGACTCCCTTTGGCTCCTCGCAGATGTAGCGCCGATCCTTGGCGAAGCGATGGCCGTTCTGCACGTAGCCGGCCTCGGCATCGCCGATGACCGTGCCGTACGGCATCTCCAGATCCAGCCGCGGGATCTCTTTTCCGGCCGCGTCGTACTCGACCTTCGGCGCATTGGCGAGATCCTCATCAGACGTCGTGCCGGCGGAGGCGCGCTCCAGGCGCTCGAGGGCCGCCATCACCTTGTTCTCCATCGCGGCAAGTCTCGCCTCGCGTGCGGCGAGCGTGTTCTCGCGCTCCTGCAGCGTCTCTTCGCGCTCGTCGGGGGTCGCCTCGCGCACCGGTTCTTTGGCGAGGCCTTGAGCCTTCTGGTTGCCGATGGTGGTCTTGCTGTCAGCCATGTTTTTCACTCCTTACAATCGATCCAGCATGTTGTTGCGCTCGATGAAGCCCTCGACGCCGTCGACCTCGACGCTGTCGTAGAAGGCATCGTTGTGCGCACGCGTGTACTCATCGTCGGTGGGGCGCAAGCTCTTGCGATCGAAGCCCTCGCGCAACGAGGCGACCGTCACATCCTCGGTCACCTGGCTGCCGGATCCTAAGCCGCCCGCCATCGGTTGCTCGTGGATGTCGGCAATCTCCTGATTCTGGATGTTCTGGCCGGGGGGGAGCTTATTTAAACGCTCGCCGTTTCTCTCGTAGCGACCGAGCTCCGGATGCCGGGTCTGCAGCCGGTTGGTGTCGCGGGCACTCTCGCTCGAGGCCCACGAGTGGCGGGCCTTGGGCGCTTGCGGCGCAATGACTTGGAATTTCTCCTGAACGATCTTGGTCATGGGACGAGCTCCCGATCAGGTCCAACCATCGCCCGGGTAGCTGCCCCCGCCCTTGTACTCATGGATCGGCTCGGCCCGGATATCGCAGACCTCCTGGTTCTCGATGTTCATGCCGGGCGGCAACTTGTTGAACATCGCGCCGATGCCGGAGGGCGTGCCCTTCTTGTTGAGATAGCCGCTGTCCTCGATGCCGACCTTCTCGTTGGCGACGACTTTGGCTGAGCTCGGAAGCGGTGCGGTCTCTGTTCCATTTGCCATAAAATTGATCCTCTATTGCCTGGCGCTTGAAGCGCGTTACGAGACGATCGAACCGGTGACGCCCTGCACGGCGTACTGCACAATCGGTATCAGCACCGCGGTCGCATCCGTGCCCATGACGAAGAAGAGCTGATCCCCGGGGTTCATCGGCAAGCCGCCGATGCCGACGCCGGCGTTGCCCGGGTAGCCCGCGGTGAGCGTGTTCAATCCGAACACCTGGCTCGTGGTGGTGCCGCCCAAGGTGTTCAAGGCAAAGGGGCCCTGGAAGCCTCCGACCACACCGCCGCCGAATCCGTTCACTGAGACATTGGCGCCGGGTGCGCCGGTGCCGCCGACCGTGAAGGGGCCGATGGTGTTGGTGCCCAAGGTGACCGCGGTGCCGGTCGTGTTGGTGTTCGTGATGTAGATCGCGGAGATCTGCGTCGCCGGGCTGGTCGCGGTGCCTGAGACCGTGTAGGTCGAGGTGCCGGCCGCCACGGCAGCGAAGGTCACACCGAAGAGCTGCAGCGCGGCCCAGGCGTAGAACTTGCCAGACGCGGAGCCGGAGGCGGCGCTATTCGCGGCGAGCTGCGCAGCCTGGCGCGTGACGGCGGTCGCACTGTCGTAGGCGACCTGGCGCAATTGATTGTTCTGAGACATCGATACTCTCCTGCGGTCTCTCGCTTCAAGTGCCCTTCTCAGCACCCAGGGAGTTGACCCCTGGGCCAGGCGTTGTTAGATCAATCTACTGCTGGCAGGACCAGGACTTCATCGTCAGACCCGAACGTCATGCTGTAGGGCGATGCCGAGAGTGCGGTCTTCAACCCCTCCTCGATCTGCACGTTCATCTGGTGTGAATCCCAGTCAACAGGTCCGATGTTGATCGTCGAATTCACGCTACCCGTGAAGTCGACGCTCCCGTCGGTGGACCTGCCGGAAACAGTGACGCCGGTCTGCCCGGCGCCCATGTTCCAGATACTGGCGATGATCCCTACAGCCTTGACGCTCACGCCGCGCTATCCCACTTGACGATGCGCACGTTGATCGCGAGCGTGTGCACGATGCCGAAGCCGCCCAGGTAGTACCAGGCGATGCCCTTCGAGCGGCCGAAGTCGGTCGGGATCTTGCCGCGCATTTCCTCCGGCACGGCTATACCTTCGGCCACGGTGTCGTTGCCGAAGAAGAAGATCCAGTCGCTCTTGCCGTTGGTCCACTGCACCATGTCCCCGCCGCCGGCGACCGCAATGCCCGTGCTGCCATTGCCCTTGGCGATGTTGGTCTGCTCGATGTAGCGCACGTTCTCGTAGCGGCCGATCTCACCGTTCATGATGAGATTGAAGCCCGTGTCCGAGTACTGGTGGATGGTCTCCAGCGAATTCTTGAAGGTGCGCAAGGTCGTGGGCCAGGCGAGCGCGTAGTAGTCATCCGCAATGTAGGCCGGGATGTTGCGCTCCTTCATCGCATCAACGATCGATTTGGCGTGCGTGTTGTTGTACGCGATCGAGTTGGTGCCGGTGACCGTGCCGTTGGTGAAGAGCGTGACCGCCGCGGTGTCGGTGCCGCCGGTCGGGATGACGCGAATGAGCGTCTGGTTGAACTGGCCCCACACCAGCCGATCCACCGTCTTGACTGTGTCGTTCTTCAAGCCCTTTTTGATGATGTCCTCGACCGGGAACTTGGAGAGATTGTCCAGCTTGCCGGAGTAGGGAATCGAGTTGCCGGCCTCCGTGATGGTGAGCGTGCCTTGAGTGATCGTCAGGTTCGTTTCCGGCATGGTGTTCGTTTCCACGAGTACCGCGCCGACCGTGGCGACATCCGAGACCACATCCCAGGTGAAGGTGTCGCCCTTCTTCTTGCCCTGCTGGCTGATGTCGTGCACATCGGCGAACTGGCGGAATTTGGTTAAGGGTTGCACGTTCATGCGCAGCACGTTGGAGAGCTGCCGTGCGTAGAGATATCCGCCGAGTGTGTTCGCGGACCAGACTTGACCTGCCATGTTTTGACTCCTGCAAGCTGGGAGTCAGAGGCGGTGACTCTCAGCTAGACGATAGGTTGCGACCATGCCGGATGGCTCGAGCTTGTCCGCGTCCCTTGGCGATCTGATCGATCACCGACGTCGGGTTCTCTTCGCCGTCCTCGTCAGCCCTCGGTGCTTGGCGTGAGCCTTGCGCCGGCGGGTTGACCAATGTGCGCTTGCGATCGGCCTTGCTCGCTGGAGCGTTCGGACGTGTCTTCAACATCGGGCCAAATTCCTTGCGGACCATGTCACCCGCCTTTTTGTAAGCGGCGACGATGGAGAGCTCTGGTTCGGCTTGCGCCACCTGTGACAGGCGCGCTCGGAATACCGGCACCAGGGGTTCGACCTCGAAGATGTCCTTCTGCTGAGCCTCGGCTAACTGCACTGCGCTACGTGTCGCGATTGCCTGGGCGACTTCGCGCGAGACGTCCGGAGTCTTGGATGGTCTCGTTTTGAGCAAAGAAGCCAGCGACTTTATCGCTTCCCTATCCCCCATGACTGCGGAGCTGAGGATGCTCTCCACGTCGACATCGTTGTCTTCGTCGCTGGGTTCCTCGCGGGGAGCGAGGGCCAACTGCGTCGCCTTTTTAACAGCATCGTTGGCGCGCTGTAAAGCCTCATCGGCGCTCTCGACCTTCTGTGCGCTCGCTTTGAGTTGCGGAAACGTGAGCCACTTCTCACCCTTCGGCGTGAGCACCAGGTAGTGCTTTACCCCGTTGATGAGCTTCTCTTCTGGTGCATCGCCACCATCGCCGGGCGCTGCGGCGGGCTCCTCGACCTCGCCTTCAGCCGCACCTTCGGCCTGCAGGTTCTCGGCTTCCGCACGGGCGGATTCTTCCTCGAGCGCGACCCGGGCTTCTTCCTCCTCGCGCAAGGCCTGCGCCTCACGGGCTTCCGGTGAATCGTCGAACTCACCGCCAAAGGCAGGGCCGGTGGTGCGATCGCCCTCCACATCCTCGAAGTCCTCCGCTCGGCCGCCATCGACGCGATCGGATATCGCCTGCATGCGCGCGAGGCGGGAGTTGTTCTGCCGCTGGTTGATCTCGGTGGGATTCGGCCGATTGCCTTCGCCCTCGGTGCCATCGTTATTTTCCATCAAGCGAAAGAACTTCTTCATCCCTCATCCTCCAGGATCTGTTTGGCGCGCTCGCCGTTGTCGATCGCTTCAGCCAGCCAGCCAACGACTGACTCAGCGACCCGTATTTTGGTTTGGATCGAGCGGATCAGCTTCGGATCCTCCGGGTCCACCTCTTTGAGCTCGAGCAGGCTCGATTCCACCTGGCTCGCGGCCTTGGCCACGATGTAGCGGCCGATCCGATCCTCACTCAAGAATCGCCGCACCTCCTCACCGAACACCGCCTCCTCGAGCTTCGGATCCTCGATCGGCGTCTCATCGATCGATAGGTTCACGCGGCCGCCGGCGCAGGCTTCTGCTGTTGCAGCTGCGCCTGCTGCTGTGCGCCTTGTGCCTGTTGAGCTTGAGCGTTGCGCGCCTGTGACTCGCCCTGCTCCATCTTCATCAGATGCCCTATCAACAGGTGCCGGCTCTGGTGGCTGTCCTCCTTGTCGGCGAGCACGAGCTTGGTGACGTTACCCTCGCGCGCCACCTGCACGCGGGCGGTGTTGGCGCCCTCTTTGTTTTTGACCTGCAGCTGCAGCTCGGTGATCTTTTTCATGAGCTGCTGGATCATCTGCTGCGCCTTGACCTTATCCGGATCGTCCGAACTCATGAAGCGCTGGCCGTCGCGATAGCCGGATAGAGCCAGCAGCTCCTTCAAGACTTCCTTCAAGTCGATCGCCGGCGGCGGTTTGGCCGCGAGCTGCGTGAAGGTGCCCATCGCGGCCTGAAATCGCTGCAGCTTGGTGTCCGGATTTGTAGCGCCCATGCCGATGTTGATGGTCACCGTCATCTTGCGCTCGAGCAACGCATCGGTGATCTCCGTTTGCCCGAAGCGCTGCGCAATCTTGGCCTTCTGGCCGGCGATGCCCAAGAGCACCTCGTCCGACTCGTAGAACTGCTCGAGCAGCACCACCTGGCGTAAGACGGGCAGCAGGAAGGATTCCACGTACGTTTTGAGCGTGTACTCGGTCAGCATCGAGGCGGGCGACTGCACCGCGTTCACCGTGCGAAAGCTCTCACGCGCGCCACGCTGCGCCGCGGCCTGGGTGGGCGAGAAGTTCCCGGCGAGATCATCGAAGTCCGAGTTGATCCGATCCTGCTCGAGATACGCCGACTGCGTGACGTCCTGCCAGGACACTTCCTTGATGTCCTTCTCGACATCATCGACCATGGTTGCCCCGCCCGGCACATTGCGCACGAGAGATGCCACATCGACGTTCTTGCCGCGCTTCACGAACCAGCGCTTATTGAGCACGAACTTGACGTTGTCGGAGCGCGAATTCTGCACATCGTTCGCCTCCTCCTGCAGCTCGCGGGTGAGCGTCGGAATGCTCGAGGGATTGGTGGTGTGCGTCTCCAGGATCGCGCAGCCGAGCTCGTAGGGCCGCATGCCGTGCCAGACGTTCTCGATCAGGGGCGCGGGCTCGGTCAGCATGTGCTCGGAGTTCAAGGTGTAGAACTCCCAGTCCTCGCCGTTCCAGCGATGAATGTGCCGGTGCACCCACACCAGGTCATAGTCCGAGATCATGCGATCTTGTTGCGCCGGATCCTGGGTGTTGCCCTTCAAGCGCGCTGCCCGGGTGGAGTCATCCGAGTCGCAGCGCGCGGTCATCAGCACTTCCATCGGTAGATCATGCCAGCGCCGCCCCTTCGGATCCGGATGCTCCATGCGCTCCTCGACGTCGCACAGGTACATCGGCATCAGGTGAATGACGTAGGGACTCGTGTGGATCGGATCCATCCAGTCGGCTGAAGGATCAAATCGGATGTTCTCGCGCGGGATCAGGTCGATGACGGGGCGATCCTCGACCTGCACGTGGCCTTGGCGTCGATCCTTGCGGGTGCGAAAGCGCCAGTAGATGTGCGCCGCCACCACGCCCTGCACCTGCGAGTCCTGGAAGCCGCCGATCGCCACCTTGAACCAGGGGATCGAGACGGTCAGGCGCTCCTGGATGATCTGCTTCATCACGTCCGCGCTGATGATCTCCTCCTTGTTGCTCGGATCCGCAGGCTCGGTGTTGATCAGATCGAAGTTCGAGAAGAACGCGGCGGCCGCGGCGGCCTCGTTCTTGCGAATCACCGCGCGAGTTTTGGGGCGGTACAGGTGCGAGCGGCGCTTGAAGGTCTCGCCGTTGTACTTCGAGTCCGCGGCGTGCTGGTTGTTGAAGGCGCGCAGGGAATCGTCGAGGGGCTTTCGCAGATTCGAATCCATGTATGTAGTCGAAAAAGCAAAGGCATCTTTGGCTCTCTGCAGGAAGTCCGGCATCTCATCCTCTTCGCCCTCCTCCAGCTCGTCATCCTCCTCGGCTGCGATGTCACCGCCCTCGTCCTCCGGAGGCGCGTAATCCTCTTGCGCCAGGCCCGGCGGATGCTGCTCCGGCTGACTGATCATGCCCGGCGTCTCGGTGTCCTTGCCGCGATAGTCCAGGGGTGCGCGGCCGGTGGGTGGATCGTCGATCGAGGAGGGCTGCGTGCGCCATGGGACCGATGGACGCTTAGCCACGTGGCACCATGAACGTACCAAGGAACATGTAGCCGCCGAGCTCGTTGACTTTGCCGGGATACTCGATCGCGCCAGTTGGCTCGCGCTCCTGCAGCCAGTGGTTGGTGTACCACGCTAGCCCGCGGCCGCGACCGTAGTCGGTCTGGATCTTGCCGCGAATCTCGTAGATCGTACCCGGCGCCAGCTTCGCGGCGGCCATGGCGTGCAGCTTCTCGATGATCTCGCCGGCCTGGGCGTCGAACTCTCTCGGTCCTATCCGCTCGAGCGTCGCGATCACCTTGTGACCGTTTTCAATCTCGATGCACTGACCATCCTCGAGGTAGCTTGGGTTCTCCTCCGGTGTGTCATAGGTCACGATGAAGTTGCCGTTCTTGCCTTCCTTGTAGTGCGCCGCCATTATTGCAAACTCCTGCCGGCGAGTGCGGCTTTGATCAGATCTTGAGGCACGATGGGATCGCGGCCATCCCACGCGCCGCGCGGCAAACTGAACGCCTCGAGCATCGCGCCGGCGAAGCGCACCACCTCATCATTCAGGTTCTTCGCCGTGACCATGTTGGGCGGCAGCACGCTGCCAAAGCCTTCCTTGCCCGTAGCCATCGTCACCGCGTTCGCGATCGGCAGATGCCGGATGATGAGCGCGTGACTCTGGAAGCTGATCACCCACGGGTGGTTCGGATAGTGGCGCTCCAAGATCTTGCCGATCTCGAGCGCCTTGACCAGATCCGCCGCCTCGTCCGGATCGCCAGGCTCGATATGGACGATTTGTTCCACGTGAAGGTGTTGGCCCTAAGCCGTCTTCGCGGTTTTTTCACCTGAGCCGGTTTTCGCAGGCGGAGGGTCAGCGTCGATCGACTCGCCGGCGGCCGGCGCCTCGACCTCGTGCGCTGCGATCGGAACCCACGCATGGTCGGGTGACTCGCCGGGATTGGGCGATACCACTTTCTGGTGCAGCTTGCCCTTGAAAAATTTGAGCTCGAGCGTCCTGATCCAGCTCTCTAACTTGGTGAGCTCGGCCTTGACCTCGCCCTCGATCTTTGCAATTTCAGTCATCGGTTTCCCCTGTAGTTGAAAAATCAATTCAGCCGGCAGGCACGGGCCCCAGACGATGCCAAAGCCAGCCCACATGTCAGCGCAGGTGCGGCGGCCAGCCGTTGATGATGATCGTCAGCACCCACAACGCCAGGCCCATCGGCACCCAGCTGAAGAATTTGTTGTTGACGTTGAAGGCTGCCAGCAGGAAGCACGCGAGCGCCAGGACTAGCAGGATGAAGGTGACGCTCATGATCCAGCCCTCCGCTCTAGCGCAGCCATGACCTTCGCACTGTGCACAGCCGCCTTGACCATCTCGGCTTGCAGCATCTTCATGCCCACCGATTGCTTGCAGAATTCGTCCAGGGTTTTCGCCCGCATGCGCTGCAGGTGGGCAGCGTTCTGTCGCGGCGTCACGTTCCCGGTCTCCGGTAGAAGCCCGTGGTGCCGATGTCGGTGGAGTCGAAGCGGCGCACACCACCGCCAAAGACATACACGCCGTGATCTGGCGCCTTGAATTCAGGTCCCCAGGCGCGGCTCACCATCTCCTCGAGGGAGAACTGTCGAGTCGTGACCTGGCGGCCAAGGGTGGGAGAGAGTGGGGGAAGCGGCGGCATCAGTTGTCTCCTTCAAGCTCGGCCATGTGAGCACGCTCGGCGGCCTGGTCGCGCAGCTCCTGCGATTCCTGCAGAAGGCGCGTGAGCCGCGGCATGATCGGTGTGTACTCGGAGCGGGGGAAAAAAGTCTTCATCGAGCGATCCGCGACCTGCGCATCTTGCAGCAATTGATCGAGTTCGTAGTCGGTCAGTCGGCTCATGTCTCTTCGGGCTCGAGGCTGGTTTGATCGACATGCTCAGGCGGCGTCGGCTCCATGTCGTAGATTCTGCTCGCTGCATCGACGACATCTTTTAGCCCACCGAAGGGGAAAAAGCTAATTTGCAATCGCAAACGCTCGGTCAGGTCATAGATCTTGTCGTTCTCATCGACGCGCCGGATCTGATTGGAGACACGGTAGCCGTAGCCCGCGGCGACCATCTTGCGCTGCAGCCGGGTCAAGTTGTCGAGGTCGGTGGGGTACGGCAAATAAAAGCGGTGGCCCTTGATGTCGGGCCCTAAGCGCTGCACGCGATCGATCTTGCTGCCCTCACCTTCGCGCGGCCACTCGAGCAGATCAATATCCCAGCGCTCACCTTCCACCCGCATGCGCTCCTGGAAGTAATCGAGGTCCGCAAGCGCGCCGTAGCTCTCGTAGCCCACCTTGAAGCCCATCATGCCCGGCGCATCGAACCAGGCGTTGCGCAGGTCCCGCAGCCAGCGCCAGCGCTCCATCAGATCCATCTTGTGATCAACACCATCCAAGAGGTATTTATTTCCCGCAGCATCGAGCGCGAGCACCACCATCGCGGTGTGGGCGGAGCCCTTCTTCGTGCTCCTGGCCGGATCCGCCAGCAGGTAGCCCATCAACGAGAGCGGCCGCGCCTCGTACACCTGCAGATCGGTGACGTTGAACATGCGCTGGTGGCCGGCGAGCGGATTGCACAGCAGCTGACACGCCACAGTCGCCTCGAGCTGATCGATCAGCTTCTTCGCCCACTGCTTGCGCGTCATGAGCACCGGGTTGCCAGTCACCGTGCCATCGTCAGTCGCTGGATGGGCGCGCACCTTGGCAGCGCCGCGCTTCTCGATCTCGGAGTAGGTATCGGCGAAGTGGTAGCGGGTCCCCGCGTACTGCTTGCGGCCGCCGGCGACGCCCAAGTTGTCCGACATCGACCAGGCCTCGGTGGTCTTGGTGATCTGATCCGGTGTGTTGACGCTCTCGAGCGTGACCACATCGTCGTACTTCAAGAGCTTGAAGTGCGTGGAGGTGGGCTGGCCGTCGACCAGGCCCCAGGCCTCCATCGTGCCCTCCTTCGGATTGCTCTTGCGCTTGACCACGATGCCATTCTCCAGGCCCCACCGCGGCGCCTCCTTCGCAGGGTTGCGCCACAGGATGTCGGGGTAGGCGGCCTTCAATAGCTCGTTGCTTTCGAACTCGTACATGATCTGCGCGAGGAACTTCTTGGCGATCCCCTTGCTGTGGCTGAAGAGGCCGATCGTGATTTCTGGGTCGCGGATGATTTCCTGGATCGAGCCCGCGAAGGTGATGATGGTCGACTTGTAGTGCTCTCGCGCCCAGATATCTAGATAGCCGTCCGGATCCGCCTCCACCTCGCGGCACCGCTCGTAGATCCATGGTTTGGTGCAGTCGAGTCGCTTAAGCACCTTAATCAGCAGAAAGTAGCGGTCAACCCTCGCCAGCTTCCGGATCATCCCTATCGTCCGATACTCCGGTTTCTCCCACACCCTTAGCAGGTCGCCGAGCGGCACGATCGGCAGCGATTTGAGCAAGGCATTCATAATATTTGCCGATGGGCAAAGGATCCTCCGCGACCTCTAACTGAAAAGGGTTTCCAGGCGCCGTCTGCAAAGTTGTCGAGGCGAGGCGCTGGTGTACATACGGCGCCGCCGCTACTGCGGCCTGCATTCGCTCGGAGCGCGACTTTCGAGGGTTTCGAAGGACCTCGAGCATGTATTCCAATGGAGTCAGTCCAGAGGCCGCAATAGCCGCCTCTACTGCCTTGGTGCGCTTGTTTCGCGAACCCTTTTTGCGACCACCACGCCCGGATCCACGCCTCTTGCCCTTTGGCCATGCCATGCCATTCCTAAATGCAATCTATTTTATAATTGCCCGTCACAGACGATCGACGAGCTTCTCGTACTCGTTCCAATCGATCTGCAGCCATTGCGCCATTGACTGCTCCACGCTGGTCGCGAGCTGGTGCTGTTTCCAATACGGTGCGTCGATGTCATCGCCTGGCTCGCCCTCGCCGGCGTAGTGCTTATCGAACTTGTCGACCTCCTCCTGGGTCACTCCATCGGAGAGGCAGCACGCCATCTCGACTAGCTCGTGGATCCCGACCAAGAACGCGGCCTTCTCGTTGCCCATCTCAGAGACGCGGATCTGCCAGGTGCCGGCAGCATCGACCCACCAATCACCGACGGTGGGATAGCGCTGATCCTCGTGCGGGATCGTCTCGATGACGATGCGCATATCAGCGCTGCAGGTGGTTATAAGCTTCGGGGGGCCCTTGCGGGCCCCCGTCGGCATTGTTTGCCGTAGTTATGGGCAAAGAATTCTGTGCGTAATTCTCGCGCCGTCGCTTCGCGTGTTGCTCATCGAGGATCCGCGCGTGCTCTTGGATCCCAGCGCACATCGCGCTCGCGAAGAGGAGGTGGTTCAAGTGTCGCCGCGGTAGTTGTGGTACGCGTTGTAGCCGGTCAGCGGACCGTAGACCTGGCCCTTGGTGTAGAGCGCCAGGCGGTGTGGCAAATCATTGTTGTCGCGATGCAGGATCGTCGCATCGAGATCGTAGTCACCGGAGACGTTCGGCACATCCTTCCAGGGCTTGGGCGCGCAGGCCTCATGCGTCTGGTTTTTGGAGATCCCCATCATTTGCAGTCGCTTCATGGATTGATCCCTCGCTCTCGGTGAGTGCCTTTCGTACAGCGGCGTCGATCATAGCCTGAACCATGTGACCGGGAACATAGCCCTGCAGCTCTGCTGCGCCCGCTTCGTTGGCGATTTCGTGATCCAAGTCCTCAAAATGACCGTCCTTGATCTGCTGCTTGAGATCCTCCGGGATGTGCGCGCCGGCGAGCGTGATGACTTCGGTCAAGGATTTGATCAGCAGTTCGAGCTTGCGCGCGTTCTCGATCACCCGGCCGCCCTGTTCCTCGCGCAGGTTCGCGAGCTCCGAGCGCAGCGGGATGACCTGCTCTCTCTGGAAGTCGGCCATGCCGGTGTTCAAGAGCGCGAGATTCTGGCGCAGCACCGAGTTGTCGTTGGTGATGGCACGCAGCTCGAGCTTGACCGCTTCCATGTGGCCGGCGAACTCCTTGCGCATGACCAACATCACGTGGCCCACCAGCTTCGCCGTTTCGCGCGCCACTACTTGCTTCTCGCCACCGTCAAATACAGTCACTTCGTCGGGCTTGCTCATGGGGCCACCGTGGGAGTTGAGAGGTCGAGATCCTGCCACCGGCTCAGCAGGTAAGATCGGCAGCCGGCGGCATTGCCGGCCGCCACATCGGTGACATCGTTGCCGATCATGATGCTGTTCGGCAAATCGATCTCAAATCGCTGCGCGATCGAGTGCAACATCCCCGGCTTCGGCTTGCGGCAATTGCACCCGGCATCGGGTTTGTGCTTGCAGCTCTTGATACTGGATAAATGTACACCCTCCGAGTTTAGGCGCTCAAAGAGCACCAGGTGCATCTCGCACAAGACGAGCTCGGTCAAGAAGCCCGCTCCCACGCCGCCCTGGTTGGTCACCACGTGCAGCTGGTAGCCGATCGCCTGCAGGCGCCTGAGCGCATCCACCGCGCCGGGTAGGAAATCGACGAAGCGCATCTGATCGACGTTGTTCAGGAAGCCTGAGCTCTGATCGATGATCGTCCCGTCCCGATCAAGAAACGCTGCGATGCGCACGCGCGATCTCCGTGGTTGAGATGCCGGCCAGGCGCTTGATGATGTGCACCTTCCCGCCCCACTGACGCATCAAGAAGCCGCCGCGCACGTCCTGCTCGCGGTAGTCATCGCCCTTCACCAGCACGTGGCAGCGGATTGCCACCACGAGGGCCTCCGGATTGCCGTCAAAGGGGATCACGGCATCGGCCAGGGTCAAGGCCTCGAGCATCGCCATGCGCTCAGTGAGCGGGTACAGCGGCCGTCCGTGGCCTTTCAAATCGGTGACGCTCTTGTCGTGGTTCACCGCCACGATCAGGTAGTCGCCAAGCGCAGCCGCTTTATCGAGCAGATACCGATGGCCCTCGTGCAGCCCATCGAAGCAGCCGTTGGTCAGTACGATCTTCATCGGGTTTTCTTCCTCTGCGCCCGCGCGGCCTTGGCTCGCGCGCGGTTCTTTTTGAGCTTCTTGGTGAACGCCGGCTTCTCGCCGGCGTGCCGATCCGCGTCCGGCGTGAAGTAGCGCTGCGTCATTTCGTGGCGTATTTCGCCTGCAGCAGCTGCACCGCCTCGCGCAGCAGGTACGGGATCTCCACCCCGCTCGAGCGCGAGATCTTGCGCACCGTGTTGGCATCCAGGTTCTCAAGGCGCACTTGCGGCGCGCGCTTCACTTTGGTTTTGACTTCGCTATCCACGTTCAATCTCCTTGAGTAGTTCTTCTCTTGAGCACGTCGCCGTGCCCACTTTCCCCACCACAACGCCAGCCGCCATGTTGGCGAGCTCGGCCGCGTCTACAAAATTGGTTCCGCCCTTCGAATGCACGCCAGCCGCGGCCGCGGCTGCGAATACCGCGATCACGGTGTCGCCGGCGCCGGTGACATCGAAGACCTGCCGCGCGCGGGTGTGAGACTTCCAGATGACGTCCTTATCGCTCACCACGCGGTGAGCCCCCAGCTGCATGCCGGCCGCGCCGAGCTTCAGAAGCTGGTAGGGAAACACCGGGCGCGCCGATCGGCTGCGATCGGTCACGTGCTCCGCCCACTCGTGCTCGTTCGGGCAGATCACGGTAGCGCCGATGTACTTCTCCCAGTTACCGCCGCGCGGATCCACGATCACGGGCTTCGTGGCCTGCATGGCGCCGATGAAGGCCTGGCAGAAGTCCGCACCCAAGCTGCCTTTGCCGTAGTCGGAGAGGACCGCGACATCGCACCACTCCATGAGCTCGCGCGTCTCGGTCTCGAGGTGTAGCGTCTCGTGCTCGGTATCGTTGTCGACCCGGAAGATCTGCTGATGGCCAACCAGGAAGCGGTGCTTCTCGGTCCAGGCCGATCGCGGAAAGACTCCCTCTGCCTGGGCGCCTATCGCGCGCAGGTTCTTGATGACGTTCATCGCCCCGCCCTCGCGCCGCTGGGCGTAGTCCTCGACGAACACCGGTACCGGAGCTTCCTGCGAGAGCTTGGTGACGCGGCCGAAGTGATACACATCGATCATCGGATCCCCGATCACTAGCACCTTGGCCTGCGGCAGTTGCTCGGTCACCAGGTGCGCGAGCTTGTCGCGCTCGTTCACGCGCGCCTCATCGATCATGTTTCGCTCGCCTCCAGGCGCACGCAATCCAAGGGATCATCGGGCGTCGAGGCCTCGACTAAGAAGCCGAGCTCGACGCAGCGAATACGGTGTGTCATCCCCGGCGGCAGAATGACAAACGAGCCGGAAACCGCGAGGCGGCTCTGCTTCGTGCGCTCGCGCAGCTCCTTGGCGGTCTCGATGATGAAACTGCCGGCGCCCACGACGAAGGTCTCGTGCTTGGTGTCGTGGTAATGCATCGAGGAGGCGATGTGCTTGGTGTAGACGAGCTTCTTGCAGCAGTACTCGCCGTTGTGAAGGATCTCCTCGTACCCCCAGGACTTCCAGACGCGCTCTACGGCCACACCAATCTCCACAGCTCACGAACTGATAAAAAAACCCCGCGGCCGACGATCCAAAGCAACAGCGCCAGCAAGGAGAAGATGGCTGCCAGTGCCAATCGCTCGCGGATAGTTGGGGGAGTCACGGTCGGCTGCGGGGGTACCACACGGGTGAAAGGATAGGTAATCGGGTCATCGTCGCACTCGTCCTCGAGTTCCTGGCTTTTGCTCATGGTCCGCACTCCTGCAGGTAGCCTTCGATGATTTTGCTGGCCTCGATCCAGCCCTTCGCAATCTCGCAGCGCCAGTGGAGAGTCTCCATACGCACGCGAAATGTCTTCTGCTCGGCCGAGACGGTTCCGCCCTTGGTGCGCTTCATCTCGAGCCACAGGCCCGGGCACGGCGGTGTGTAGCAGCCCTTCTGCGGCGCCAGACACAGCACCGGGATCAGGTAGTCGAACACGCCCGGCTGCAGGCCCATCGCCTTGAGTTTGCCCATGGTGATCGCCCGCGTTTTAGGATCCGCGCCGAGATACGCGCCGTTCGGTACATGCACGAGCACATCCGCGATCGGCGCGCCACGCCAGCGCGTGAGCTGTGCCCACTGGAAGAGCCAGGCGCACTCCTCCTCCTCGGTCGGTACCGCGCCGCCGGCGTCGCGCTTGTACTCCTCGACGCTCATGCGATCCTTGCTCATTGCTGCAGCGAATCCTCGGTCTCCGGGATCTGCTCTTTCACGTCCTTGCAGAGATCCCGAACGATGTCGGCACCCGATGGCGGCTTAGGCGGTTCCTGCTTTGGTGGCTTGCGCCCGCGATCATCATCATCATCATCCTTCGGCCCGAGGTCCTGGCCGAGGACGCCGACGAGGTAGCCGATGGCCGCCGCACAGGTCACTTGCGCTTCCTCGAGGCTTTGCGCGTCGAGGCCTGGATCTTGCGGCCGGTGTGCGACATCGGCTCATCATCGTCTGACTCCGGCACCAGGCCATCCATGGGCACCGCCTCACCATCGCCAGCGCTATTCTGGTGATCAAGCGGCAGCTCAGGCTCATCGTCCGTCTCGATCTCGAGCTGCGCCTTGATCGTCACGGCCACCTTGGCGTTGATCAGCGCCTGGGCGGATGGATCGCCGTTGTCCGGATTGACCTGCAGCGTGCACTTCATCTCGGTCATGCCACCGCCGAGTGCTTTGATCCAAATGCCTTTGATCTTGCCGTTCTTGTACGTGGTCGCCGGCACGCCGCCCGACATCTTGATCGTGGCGCCGACGAACTTGTGCTCCAACGGAATCCAGTCAATGGCCAAGAAGCGCGGCACGTACTGATCGCCCTCCATCCTGAAGAGCCCCTGGCCTGCAGTCATTTCATCCGTGATCGCGATCAGCTCCTCGACCGAGAGCAGAATCCCGGACAGCGGTATGTCCTGCCCCGGCACTTCCTCCTCGCCGTGCATCTCGGTGCGGGTGTTCACGGATTTGCCGATCTTCGCGGGCCGTTTGGTCAAGTTGAGCGTTTGCATCGATGGTTCTCCAGAGTTGTTGTTAGTACTTCACGCATTCAAACGCGTCGACATCACCGCCCGTTCGACGGGCGTCAGATCCCACGCGGCGACCACCACCCAGGCATCTGCGCCAAAGCGACGCAGCAGATACGGGTCGACCGGGTATTGATCCCAGTCAGCCTCCCAGAGCACGTGGTACTTCTCGATCGCCTTTCGCGGGCGCAGGTGCACCGGAATCAGCGGCACATCGGCGATCCGATCGCGCGTCTGGCTGCTGGCGCCCGGCATCGGTACCTCGAAGTTTCGGTCCTTGGAGTTAGAGCGATCCGGTGAGTGAAACTTGACCGCGTTGTTCCACATCGAGCAGCGCACCTTGGTCTGGTCGGCCCGCATCAGCGCAAGCTTGGGCAGGCCATCGGAGCCTAAGCCCGCCGCGGTGATCGAGGCCAGCGCGCGGATGATGAGCTTGCCGGCGGCGATGCGTTTGTAGATCGCGGCGATCGCCTCATCGTTCTTGGTCATGCCGGCCCGGTGCGCCTGGTAGTTCTCGTAGAGCGTGCGGGCCTGCTCTTTGTCCATCGTCAGCTTTTCGACGTCCATCATTTTCTCCGGTGTTGGTTGGCGTTCGGGCAGGTGGCAAAGTGGGACTTGTGGCGCGAGAGATCGAGCTCCGCGTCTTCTGGCTCTACGGTGTCTGCATCGACCGGCATGTTCTTGCCGGCGCCGGTCTTGAACCAGATGATCTTTGCGCGGCACGACGAGCAGCGGACGATCCGCCGCTCGTGCGCCTCCGTGGTGGTTTCCTCGAAGCTCACGCGACTTGCTTGGCGGTCTCGCTCAGATTCTGCTTGAGCAGATATCCCTCGAGCGCCCAGATCTTGTCGCGCGCATGGCCGCGAGCGATCTTGCGGCCGAGCTCCTCGTTGAAGTTCGCAGGGCTTGCGCATGCGCTCTCACCGGTCACGGTGAATCCGTTCGCGAGCGTCAGGCAGCACACCGTGGTCTGCGAGCCTGTGAACACGTGGTAGTCCTCACCCACGATCTTCGCGTCGATCTGCTCCGGCGTGATGCGCGATGCGTTAAGCCCCTTCGCCTTGATCTCACTCTCGACTTGCGTCTCTTCCATCGTCATTCCCCTTTTGTGGTTGAAAAGTGCGTCTCTCACCGACTCAATCGCCTGGATGTCAGCCGGTGTGATCTTTCCGCCGCGCTTGCCCATGCGGACGTGCGCTACCGTGCCGTCGTTGAGCTTGATGTAGCTCACGCGCGATCCAATCGCTCGAGTTCTGCCACCAGAAGCGCGGCCGCGTTTAACAGCAGCTCACGTCTGTCGCCCTTCGGCTCGAACGGTTCCGTCCACGGCCAAAAGACACCGAGTTCGTCGGCCTCAAGACCAAGTTCCTCCGCGCAAGCCGCCTGGATGTAGGGGATCGCGGCTTGCGCGAGCGCGCCGTCGGTGTGCTCATCATCGTGCTCGATGGTCCAGCCGTGCACGCTCTGCTGGCGCTCGCGCTTGAAGCGAATATCCTCGAGCACCTTCTCGAGCGCTGGTCGCAGATGGCCCATAGCGCTCACGGCACAACCTCACCGATGATTTCGCGCTCGAGCGCGGCGTATTTGCCGCCGTCCTCCTCGCTCTGCAGTTCGCCGATGAGTGCGATCACCCACAGACGATCGCCTTCCCACTTCGGTGGCAGCACGGTGCCGTGCAGTGCGCGCCGGCTGCAGATCTTTAAGGGGCCTTCGACCTTCTCGACGCTGCCGACGTTGACCGGCTTGTGATTCTTGCCACCGTGCATCGCCGAGCCTTTGGCATCGGAGCGCCAAAAGCAGATGAAGGCGCCGAGCTCGCGCAGCTGCTCGAGGCGCGCGCGTTGCGCGTCATTCCAGCGAGCCGCGAAGGCCTTGATGCACGCGAGCCAATAGGACCCGTACCCGTACCCGTACCCGTACCCGTCCCCGTACCCGTACCCGTCCCCGTACCCGGACCCGTCCCCGGACCCGGACCCGTCCCCGTACCCGTCCCCGTACCCGGAA
>Ga0193755_1000024_pt1 | contig 41025 bp, 67 predicted proteins | sample H1a2metaG_FD_144921 | JGI IMG/M metagenome (GOLD analysis project Ga0193755, IMG submission 144921) | Soil microbial communities from a riparian zone of the East river system, Colorado, United States - H1a2 | ecosystem: Environmental > Terrestrial > Soil > Riparian zone | place: USA: East River...
GGCCTGCGGAATCGCCACAAAGGAGCGGATCGAGAAGAGACGCTGACTCATACGCGCCCTCCTTCCACATCCAAAATCGTGTCAGTGATCGCAACTCTGACGGGGTCACTCACCGCGCCTCGGTAGACCCGCGTGTTCTCGGTGCTCCCCAAGCGATCCCACGTCACGATCTGGCGGTAATTGCCGATCTTTCCCAACGAGCGATTGGGCATGGAGAACCAGGTCTTTCCACTGTCGTCCGAGTAGTCGAGCATGATCTGCGGATCCGAGCCCTGTCCCAGGGTCAGTCCCACGCCCACCTCGCAGATCATCTGCAAGCGGTGGTGAAAGGCTCTCTTGCCCTGCGCGTAGACCGGCTGGTACGTCCATTCCATGCGCTGAATACCGCCCCACTCGTCGTAATCCGTGGCCGAGAGGTAGCCGATGCGATTGGAAGTGGTGTCGCCTACGAGTTCCAGCCCGAACGCTTGCGCATGGACGCCCGCGATCCAGTTCGTCTTTCCGTACGTCCCGCGCTCGTGCCACTCCTTCGTCGTGCAGTCATAGACGTAGGTGCCTTCGCTGAAGGTGAGCACGTAGAACAGATGGCCGTCCTGGGTGTAGCCGTAGGCATAGCCTGATGCGATCGTGACCGTGGTCAGGAACTGCTCGACCGCATGCGTGCTGACTCGGGTGGGCGTGTTGCCGTCTAACCGACGCACGGTGTAATCGTTCGCCACCCAAAACACGGAGTTGTCGAGCTTGACGGCCGTTTTGGCATTGAAGCAACCAATTTCGATGAAGCCGTTAGCCGCGCGGTCGAAGGGGAATCCCTGTTGCCCGATGTTCTGCCACAGTTCCAGTGAGTCCGTCCCCAAAAGGATAGCCTGGCGGTGATCGACCTTCAGTCCCCGTAACTTGTCGGGCGATCCTTCGGCGCTGGCGAAATTCAGCGCATCGAAGGACGTGACGGATCCTAAGTCAGCTCCGAAGAAGACATCCGAATTCGGTTCGGTGAACAGCATAAAGTTGTCATCAAACTCCACGCCATTGGCGCCCAGTGCCAGAAAATCCGGATCGGTGATTTGGCCGAACGTGGCGCCGTCCCAGTAGTAAGCCAACGGTTCATTCACGACCACGACCGCTGAACCATTCGTGTCCATATCGATGTTGCCGGGTATCCCGACGTCTCCCAGCAATGTCGCCACCCGATTTGCCGTGACGGAATACAACTTCGAGGCCGACACGACAAACAGCAGCCCCATGGCCGGCAGCATGCCACCTGGGGGAATAGGCCCTGTTCCCACCGTGGTCCAATCAGTGACGCCCGGAGTGCGCCCTAGCAATACGGCCGTCTTCGCATCCGGTGGCAACTGTTCTGCAAAGCAGTTGACGAGACGCGCCGTACTCGCAGGCTTACTGCGCAGCTGGTAGGAGTGAATGGGGAGTTGCAGCTGCATCAGCCGGTCAGAATCCGGGAATGACGGCGTGACCAACCTGCGCCATTGGGCCGGTTTACCACCGTGGCCTGGGGCAATTGTTGGGCCACAATCGCACTCATTACTGTTTCCCACGCATTGGCAGCCATCGTCCCCAGTTCCTGCGATACGGTCTTGCCGTAGTTGGAAGCCTGGGCAATCGCCAGCATGTAGGTGATGGCCAGTTCGGCGGCCGCCGGGATCGGGCAGTTGTTGCCCAAATCTCCTGTGGCCTGCGGGAAGTACTGGAAATTAAGGTCATCCAAATCCAGCTGGGCCATGATCTGGTTGAGTTTGCGTAAGGCAAACGCCGCCTGCTCGGCGCTCGGCGCCTGGATCTCATTGATCACGCCCAGTTCGCGCAGGGAATCGGCGATGAGGTCAGTATTGGTGATCGCCACAGAGCCCCCGGAAGGGGCGGTGTCAGTCCCGCCCCGGATGTCAGCCGGTTACGAAGTTGCCCACGGGGTCGCTGCGGTGCCAGTCTGGTTGAGGATGCCGCGTGCGAACCATACGGTGGTCGAGATCGCGACCAACTCGTATTGATCTCCAATGATGCCGCCCGTCGTCGTGCCGTTCGAGGAGCATGCCCGAATGGTCGTACCGTCAGCTGCGAAGAACTCGCCTGTGGCCGCCGCACTGTTGCCGAGGAAAACACCGCCGGTGATGAACTCAGTCGCCAGACTCGTGATCACCTTATGCGCATTGGAGGTGCGCGAGATTGACGTGCCAAACTGAAATTTCATGCCGATGACGGGAGTGGGAAGCGTGTAGATCACGCCCGCCGCGCCATCGAACAGGCATAAGGAGCCTGCCTCCTTCGGGAGAAGTGTGCGGGTAGCCACGCCATCGGCAATGATCTGCTGATGCTGGCCACGCCACATGGAGGCGCTGCCGCCATATGAAAGCTGCTCGTAAAGAGCGGTGCCGCTGGAAACACCTGATGCTGCTGACATAAAAAGTTACCTCTGTAGAGTGGCTTGAAGCCGGGTTGCCCTTGTAGGGACCAGGGGCGCGTGAACGCCCCCTTTTGAGTTACATCGTGATCCGGGACGCCCATTCCGGCCGCAGCGCAGCCATGCCGTAGAGGATGTCCAGACGCATCAGAAGCTCGTCGTTGCGGATGTCCGAGCCCATCCACACCCGGATCGCCAAGCCGTCCTGCATCTTGCGCACGCACTTCTGCGCGTCGTCCATCAAGGGCAGATCCGCTGTGATGAACTGGAACGCTTCCTTGTGGTACATCAGGTTTTGCACGTAGGACGTGCTGGCAACCCCAATGAAGGTGAGCGTCTGAGAGTTGAAATCCGTGGTCGCCAGCTGCGCACCGGTGGACTTGCAGACGTTCTGCCGGGGACCAGTCAGGTAGATCTGCGGGGCGATTGTGGTCGTGGTGGCGCCGATCGCGGTGATCGTGAACTGCTGTAGGTTGTTGTAAGCCGCCTTCGTCTCCGGATGGCAGGCGTTGACACCCGCAATCGTGAAGACCTGCCCCACCACCTGAGCGGCCACCGCGACCGTGGTGTGCATGTCGATGGTGACGCCATTGGCGCTGGAGAGCGTGGCATCGGTGACGAGAGCTGCCGCATCCGTGGTGCCGGTGACGTCCGAACCGTTCGTGAGCGTCCACATGCGGTCGTTTTCGTACCAATCGGCCATCGCGGTCCGGCCGACCATGCCTTCCCGGTACTGCTCTTTGATCTGGGTGGAATCCTGGAACAGCCCCTTCAGGCCGTTCACGATCGTGCCCATGTTGACCGAGTCGTACTGGATGCAGCGGTTGCCGTCCTTCGGCGCCAGTCCCTGATTAAGCTTGGCGCGAGCAGCCCCTACCGCGACCAGATCCGTGGGAGGTGTGCCGGCGGTACCGGCTGTGTTCCAAGTGGCTTTCGTGCAGAAGGCAATGAAGTCCGACTCGATACCCGAACACAGCACCGAGACGGCCGGCAGGATGTAGTTGTCCGAGAGGTCGTTGAACGCCGCTCCGTTGGAGACGGACTGCACCAACTCCTGGGAGTTGAAGCGCATGTCAACGCCGTCCTGCGTCGCAACCGTGATGGTCTGCGTGCGTTCGTCCTGATCCTGCACCGACATCACCCGCGAGCCCTGGCGACGGCTGTACTGGTTGGGCCGCTTGACGCGCAAGGAAGCGCCGTGGCCTGAGCCCGGGCGTTCCTTGTAGTAATCGTCGTATTGCGTGTCCACCGTGCCGATGAACTGCAGCTTTTCGTGCGCGATGCGCAGCGCTTCCTTAGCCACCAGGTCGGTGACTGCAAATGCATTGGACATGATCAAACCCTCGAACTAGCGCTTTTTGTATCTCGCACGCCATTTCGCGAATTCGGCTGGGCTCATCTCCACCGGATCTTTGTCCGTCTTGGAATCCCCAGCGGCGATCTTCGGAGCAGGCGGCGGGGCCGCGCTGACCTTCGGGACTACGGGCTTGTTGGCGAGAGTCGCTTCGATCCGGCCGATTTCCCGCGCCTGTTGCAACGGGGGTAACCGGGCGATCTGAGCGGCCAGTCGAGGATTCTTTCCCAGGTGATAACTGATCGCGGGACCGTTCTCGGAGTCCTTGATCGTCTCGGCCATGGCTTCCGTGATCGGCAAACTCTGATCACGCGTGACTTCCATGTAGTCGGGAAGGTCCTTTGCGAAGTCGGTTTCCCGCTCCGCGAATTCCTCATCCCGTTGCGCGTCGTACTCGGTCGTCTGGCTCTTGCGATATTCTTCGCGCGCGGCCGATGCTGCTTCTTTACGCGTTTCCTCCCGCCAGTACGCCGCGAACTTCGCCTCGTCGTAGCCGAAATCAGCCAGCGTCTTACCCTGGGAAGCTTCCTCGACCTTCGCTTGTGGAGGCGGCTGGGACTTCAGCGCCATATCGCGCCAGTGATCCCGTTCCCTCTCTGCGTCGTAGCGTCGTCGGGTCAGCTCATCGATACGCTTGCCCACAGAGGTTTTAAGCTCTCTGGCGTCTTCGTCCGTATCAACGACGGCGGGGGCTGATTCCGCACTCTTCGGGTTCAGAGCCTTGGCGTCCGCCTCTGGCTCAGCACCTTCAGTTGTTGCAGCAACTTCGGCTTGTTCGGCGCTCATTGAGCGATTTTCGCCCCTGTTTCATGGGTGCGACAATCCTCGTCTACTGCATGGCTGGCGTCAAGGACTGTTGCACCGGTGAATCAGTGGGCGCCTCGTATTCCGGTACGAGCGCGCCGTTCACGCGGCTGATGCGGGTGATGCGCGGCTTCGGTGGTGAGGGCGCCATGATGACTTGCGGCTGGCTCGAGGCGTGGATCTGCGCCAGAGACTCCAGCGCCTGCTGCAGGTACTGAGCGGAAGACTGCTGGATTGATGTCAGTGCGTTCTGCACGTCCAGCTGGAGAGTTTCACGCAAAGTATCCGTGCTCTGCGTCGCCTGACCTGCCTGGGCCTTGGCCTGCTCGAGCACCAAGGCGGCTTCCTGCATGGTGATATTCGCCAGCGACTTGGCGACGTCCGCGTCGAACTGCGCGCGCTTGACGGAAAGGTCCGCCATCGACGATTCGACTTCTGCCGACTTGGTGTCGAGCTCCGCGGCGGCCTTCTGCACCAGCTGGCCATGCTGTTGAACCTGCGCCATGGCCTGTTGAGCCTGCGCCATGACCTGCTGGACTTCTGGAGGGACGTTCTTGCCCTGTCCCAGCATCTGCTGGATGGGTGGCGGGAGAATCGCTTGCAGGCGCTCTGCGATTTCTTCCGCGTACGGCAGATCCATGGATTTGAAGATCAGGTCGCCGGCGACGGTCATCAACTGCGGGTTGCCCTGCGCCATCTGGCCGTAGGTTTCGGCCGCTTCCTGGCGCTGCGTGGTGAACGAGGGGCCCACAGTCACCGCGACGTCATACTTCCCCCGCGAGAGGTCGTTGAGAATCACCGGCTCGCCTGTCTTGGGATCCGTGCCGGCCTCGTTGACCTTGATGTACTCCTCCGCACCGTCCCGGCCCAGAATTCGAACCGTCTGTTCGGTGTCGATGTAGTACGGAATGCGGTCGATGATGATCTCCCACGTGCGCTTGATCCCCTTGGACATGTTGTCGGGGAAGTTGAAGTTCACGATCTGCGTCTGTTCGGACCGCCGACTGATCGCAACCCCGGACTGCTCGTTGCTGCGCTCGCCAAGGGAAGCGTCGTACACCCCCGTGACGTCCTTCAGTTCCTGATCGGCAATCTGCATTTCCTGGATGAGGGCTGCGGGAATGTCCGCAGAACCCATGCGCGTCGGCGGTCCGCCGGCCTTGGGATCAGGGTTGTAGAGCAGGTACGGGAGATTCTCACTCAGGGCCTTGTTCCACAGGTCCGTATTGCCCTTGGCTTGCTCGGCGGTAGCCCAGAAGTGACTGTTCGGCGCGCTCGCGATCGTCTCAGTCACCGCCGTACGGCTGACGTTGTAACTGCGCTGCGCGTCCTTGGCATTGCGCGTAAGCCCGAACCATAGCGGTTTGCCGTCGATTATCACCCACTCGCCATAGACGATGACGAAGGCGGCGTATTTGCCTTTGACTTCGGTGGGACCTTCGAGAATCGCATCCCCAGATGCAATGCACATCATCCACTTGACGGAGTCCGCCGTGCGCTTCTTCTCAATTTGATCGGGTGTAATCTGCGCCGACTTCGGATCTGCGGCATCGACGGTCTGCCCGGTCTTGAGCAGCCACAGTTCCTTCTCGATCGGTTCCTGGTACCAGTATTCGCAGATTCGAACGGTCTCCGTATCGATCCACTCAGAGGAGTCATCGAACACATCAGCGCTAAAATCGATCTTGCGGGCTTTCTTGCCGTACTTCGCCTCGTATGTCGTTTTGTCCAGCCGATCGATCAGCGACCAGTCTTTCGCATCGCGCTTGAGCGGGTCCTTGGAGGCGGGGTCCGCGTACAGGCAAAATGGATTCACGATCATGTTCACCCGGATCTCCTGGTTGAACGTGTCGTCAGCCCAGTCGGTATCCACGCGCCACGCGCCCATGCCGCCGCCGACCTGGTACTCCGCGGCGTAATCGGTGATCGTGTCCAGATCCGACACGTTCGTGATGTTGCGGCACATTCCCTCGAGCGCATCGGCCGTGGGCTTATCGCTGTCCTCGACCGCGCGCACTTTCCCGGCCGGTCGATTGGCCCGCATCTCGTTGATGATGCGTTTGGCCTTGATACGCGTCTTGTTGAACTCGTAGCAGGGCCGCGTGCCGCGGGAGGTCTTGGTCTTCGGGTCCCACTGAGCGCCGGGCACCTGCAGAAAGCGCATGTCCTCTTGCGCGTCTTTGCGATTCTCCCGATCCGCCTCGATCATAAGCTGCGTGCGCTTACGCACCCGCGTGAGCAGCTTCTTGTCGTCCTTGTAGGACTTGGGCTTCTCCTCGTCGGAGTCGGTCACGGGAAACTCAGCCACGAGATAAATCCCCCACTTCTCGGGGTTTGAGCGGCGAATCTTTGATAAGACTCGCCCCCTCAGCATTGATTCTCGCCACTTCTTTGAAGTATTTTTCCAAGCCAGGCCTTGCGCGCTTGAGCATATCGCGGGCGTACCACTCGCCGAATTCAGGCAGAAACTTATGCATAGGCCCTTCTATACGAACCGTACGGATTCTCAATGCGGGTGGTTTCGTTGGTCATCTGATCGGCTACGAGAGACAGATAGCGATAGCCATCCGCGCCATGGCTCTCATCGTCATGAATGGGCGTGCTGGCCTGTCCTTCCGCATTCACGCGGCGCCGGTAGCGGCCCAAGCGATTGAGCAACTCACTTCCGTGGGTTTGATCGACCAGCAGACGAGGAAAGATCTCACGGGCCTTGCGGATGCCCTGCTCCACGCCCACGTCCTCGACAATCTCCGTCTTCCAGCCCAACGCCTCGAACTGCTCCTGCGCGCTGGTCCCCGTGACGTGTCTAGCCTTGCCGTCGTGGGGTAGGTAAAGCGTGCCGTAGTTCAACTTGAGGTCGATGAGCTCCTGGTGGTAGCTCGGGATGTAACGCATCCGGTCTTCGATGTAGCGGATCACGCGGATCTCACTTCCGAGCCGCTGGCACAGCAGCAGGGACATGAAGTCGTTGAAGCCCAGATCGACCACGACATGCACCTTGAGCATCGGGTCGTAGGGGACATTGCACAGGCGTTTGGACGCTCGCAGCGCGGAGACTTCCTTGTAGTAGATCGCGCCTTCAATGGCTGGGCGGCACAGGCCTTCGTAGATGTGCGCGTAGTTGTCAGGATCGTCGCGCTGCATCTTCTGGCGAGCAGCGTCCAGGACCTTGGAGCGCCACGGGTTGTCCTGCCAGTTCATCTTGCACACGATGCTGTCGGCAGGCGGATTGGTAACGAAGCGCCGAAAAGTCTCGTCCGTGTCCATGTCTGGGTTGAAGCTCACCCAGATCTCGGAGTTCGGCGCGCGGATGGTGGGCTCCAGGATGTCCCAGCTGCGCTTGCTCACCGTCTGGGCTTCCTCGACCCAGCAGATCGTCGTCCCCTCGAAGCTTTTGATGCTGGTCGCGGTCTGACCCGAAAGGCCGTGATAGCTGATCTGGGTGCCGTTCTTGCCGTGGATGTAGTTGTTCTGGACTTCGTAGAAGTCACTCATCCCAAGCAACTTGATCTGGTCGCTCAAGACCTGGTGAACGCTTTCGGCGATGGACTTCTGGACTTCGCGCGTACACAGGATGCGTTCAGGTTTGGCGCGTCCCCGGGCGAGCAGCATGCGAGCGATGGACCAGGATTTGGCCGAGTCCCGGCCGCCGTAGAGAACCTTGAAGCGCGCCTGCGGGACGAGCGTTTCACTGGCCTTCTTGGGCAGGTCTATCGTCAGGCTGGATTGCACGGATCAGGATCTCCCGCACAGTAATGGGCGGTTCGTCGTCATCCCCCACAATGGGCTGCGGGACTTTGCCGTCGATGCGGTCGAAGATCAGTTGCTGCGCCCACGACTCTCCATCCTTGGCGCACTCGATCAGTTTTGTGGCAATCGCCTCGACGTTCTCCGGACGCTGCACGAGCACGCGTTTGAGCGCATCGGTGAGCATCCGATTCTTTTTCGAAGCGTTTGAATTTCCAGCGGGAGCGGCCATCGTTGAAAACAACGATACCATATTGACTCACGGGTGAAACAGTGATTGTTTCACTGGTAAGATAGTTCTACGTAAACACACAAAAGGTGTCCCGTGGAACATTCATCGAAGGTGTGCTGTGAATGCTGGAAGAATCCGAGGCGTTCCAGCGGCAAATACTGTCTCTCCTGCCATGCGCGGTATATGCGCAAATGGCGTAAGGCACATCCTTTGACCGTTGAGCAGCGGATTAAGGACAACTGCCGCAGCTATGCCGGGGTGTATCTCAGGAGGGGCAAGTTAAGGCGTCAGCCCTGTAAGAAATGCGACGCGGCCCGCGCGCAAATGCACCACTCCGACTATTCCAAGCCACTCCAAGTCGAGTGGTTATGCAGGACTTGTCACCTTGCGCTGCATGCGCTTGAGTCTCGGCGCGATACGGCCTACGCGCAGTCCCACGAACGTAACCGGATACCGCCTCTTAACGTGGTTGACTTGGCGAGACTTATGCTTTAGCCGATAGACGGATATCGCGCTTTGACCTTGCGCCGGACGGTCGTCTGTTCGCTGGAAGTGCCGAATTGACTCACCCGGGCGAGCGCGTTTCTGGCATGGCTCGGGTCTTCCACCGGGTACGCGCGCTTTCCGGGCAACGCGAAGCTGTTCTTCTTGAGCTTCTTGCGGGCGGCGGTGGTGAGTTTGGCCATCTAAGGCACTCCGGGGAGGTTTTTGATGTCGTACAAATATACGTCGCGATACTCGGTCGTGAGCCCCTTGTCGGAGGCCACGATGAGCTGGCGGCGCTCTACGGGTGCCAAGCAGTTACGGACGCGGTTGTTGTCCGTGGTGAGCGTGATCGGGACGCTGGTGCCTGGAGTGAGGCTGGTCCAGTCCTGGATGACACAGCGCGAGACCGGCTCATCCAGGCGATAGTTCACGTTCGTGGGCGTGACATCCGCGCTGCTCGCCTGATTGCGAAAGCGTGCCGTGATGACGACCGTACTGCCTTCGACGATCTTCTGGGAATTGGTCGTGAACGTGATGCTGTCGGCGCTCATACGATGACTGAAGCTCCTACGGTATAGCTGGTGGCATTGGCGTTGTTCGCCGTCGTGATCACGCGCCACGTACGCGGCAAGAGCGTATTGGCCGAGACGTTGGCGGTCGCCGGTAAGCCCGGATAGAGCTCGTAGACATTCGTGCTCACGGTGACCACAGCGGCTCCTACCAGCAGCGTGTAGTACTTGCCGGAAACCACATCCTTGCCCTGAATAGTGAGCGTGACGGAGCCGGCTCCCCCGGCATTGACCGTCATATCGAGAACGACTTTGACGCCCTTGCCGTTGATGTTCAGCTGGTCAGCGCCGGTCTGCGAGGTGGTAGCGCCCACCGCGGTGATCAGCGTGGCATTGGTGTCGGTATTGGGCTTTTGCTTGTCGAAGGTGAAGCCATTCCACAGCAACTGGGTCGAGCCGGTGTGGGAGGTGTCTCCTACGGTGGCGGCATTTAACTGGATCGTGGCATGCGTGCCGCTGTTGGAGATGACCTGATTGAGCAAGGGCAGCGTATTGATATCCGGGCCGCTGGCCCCGGTGGGGAAGCTGGCGACGATGGCGTCTTCATCGTCGATACAGAAAAAGCCCTGATCACCGCGGAAGAACATGATGTATTTGTGCGCATTGCCGTCCACAGGCTGGGTTTTATTGCCAGTGGTGCGCGACAGATCGGCGATGACGACACGGCTGCCGGTCTGGTAGGCCACGGCGTACAGTTTGCCGTCCGTGGCGATCTCAAATCCTAAGCCCTGGGTGATCGGGGCGGCGATGGTGGGGGAAGCCCCGGAGGTGCCGAATCCGAAGAATCGATGTGCCGTCGTGACGACGGGAAATTCGATATTGATGCGCTCGTGAAACAGCAAAAAGCCCGGCTCCGAGGGCGGGAAACTCACTTGGCTGGAGAGCTTGCTGAAGCTATTGGCGGTGGTACCGCCATCCAGAACGGTGGCACCCACTGCGTTCGTCGCCGCGATACCGGTGCCTCCGGCGGTGGGGGTAACCCATCGGTTGACGGTGTCCAGCGTGCCGGTGTCGAACGTGTCCTGGAACAGCTGAGAGGCTGGAGTCGCCACCCGCAGTTCCCCGATGGGCGTGATGGTGGCCGGCCCGCACGCCGTGGACAGGTCGCTCGTGATCTGAGTGGCAAAGGTCATGATGGAAATCCTTCTGGAGCGCGCGCGCCTCGCCATCCTCAACTGAGGACGACCAGGAATAGTTGTGCGACACCCCAGCGGATTCGTCATAGAGTCGTTATTCAATCCTCGTTGAACAGGATCGTCAGCGCGGCGATTTCCTCTTCCTCGAGCATTCGGTCCAGTTCGCGCTGGAATGCTTCCAACGCGCTGAAATTAGCCTGACTCAGCGCCCGAACATACGCGATCTTGACGCGATCGGACAGTTCCTTGCTGTCTTTTTCGCGGGCATAGCGCAGTGCCAGTTCATGCAGGCGGTGCGCGTCGGCCTGCTCGGCGTCGCGTGCTTCCTGCTCGCGCAGGAATGCTGCGATCTGCCGGCTGGTATCGTCCTCGATCCGGGCAGAGTCTTCGGCCAATTCCTCGAGTTCCCGGCGCTTGCGGGCCCGCCTGACCTGCTCGAGCTCGTAGGCGAGCAAAAATCCGCCGCTGAACGTTTGTGGATTGACGATCGGTGGCGGCAGCGTGTTGTCGAGGACCTGTATCGGGGTCCCTTGCACCGGCTGGGGAGGAATATTCCAGCTCGCCCAGATCTGCCAAAGCACTTGCGGCAAGGGCGGCGGGTTATCGACCTGAGCGGGGGTGAAGTTCCATCCTGCGGTAGGGGCTGCGCTCTGCGACGGCCACATGAATTCGGGCCACAGATTGCGCACCGCCATCTGCAGGTAGATCGAATGCGGACTCGGCTGATCCCCAGTGCTCGGCTGAACCTGCGTGATCGCCCGCTGCGTCGGTTGAGGGGTTGTCTGCCAGGATTGCCACAACTGCCACTGCGGTGGCGAGGGCGAAACGCTCTGGACAAGGGGAGCCGGAACATTCCAGCCCGCATTCGGCTGCGCGCTCTGGGCGGCCCAGATAGGTTGCGGCCAGACCGGTTGCGGGGGATTGAGCCGCGGCGGCTGATCACCGTAGACCAGCGTGAGAGGGGCTACCCGCGGTGCGTACTGGGCGCTCCACGTAGGCTCGGACCATGCGTTGCGTTGTGCGTAGAAGCTCGCGAGCGCATTGAAGGGTGGTTGGACGACCAGCGCGACATTGAAGCTCGCGCTATCCGGCTCGCTCTGCGCCGGCCACGTGGGTTCCGGCCAAGTGGCTCTGACCTGATACAGGCTTACCCACGTGCGCCGGGGGGGCGGATCGCCCTGCGCCGGGATCGGCGTATGGACGACCGCCTGGGTCGGCGGTGGGGGGTTGTAGTAGTACCCCACCTAGCCCTTAGGTTAGCCGAGCTCGGCGAACGTCAGTCCACAGGACCAACTGGTCAGTGTCGTCGGCTGCACGGGGGCGTAGATACCGAAGCCGGACGCCGCGCTCGCGTTCATCATGATCGTGTCTCGAGGGGTCGGCACCCATAGCCAGCCGTTCAGGACGTTGAAGTTGTCGTCGTAGACTTCCGACTTCGTCCCCGCCCCGGCCACGGAAGCGTTGGTGCCCGCCGTGCCGGCAGCTCCGGCCGTACCGCCGGTGATCTGTGAGGTCGGATCCAGCAATTTGAGTTTGCGAGGCGTGGCGCTCGTGAGCGTGGGGAAGGCGGTCACTTGGGTGCGCAGCGCAATCGACTGCTGCGCGCTCGTGGCATTCGCGGCCTGCGAGGCCCAGGCGCGCAGGAATTCCAAGCTGGCCGTCGTGCCCGGATTCACAAAGGCCCAGGCGAGATCGACCGCGCCCGTCACGGTTTGATTGAGCATGCCGACTGTATATTCACGTGCCACTGTGGAAACTCCCGCTTAGATAAAAGTTCGACCGTTCCAGGTTTTAAATCCCTGGCGACCGTAGATTCTGACTTTCCCGTTGCGCCGCTCGATGCGGCTGGCATATTCCCCCGAATCCTGGCCGTTTACTAGCACGTTGAATGCATATTCCCCCCAGGGAGCGCTGGAATCTTGCGCGAACGTCTCTCCCAACGTGAAGACGGTGCCCTGTTCATTTACGACGAGCAGGGCCGGCGGACTGGAGACGTAACTTTCCGTGATATGCGTCTGCTCTTTGGGCGGCAGCATGTAGGCGTGTTTCATTGCGCCATCACCGGAGCACGGCCGTAATTGGGCTGATAAGGCACCTGCACCGCGGCTTTCAACTCCACAGCGATAGCATAGACCGCCCCGTTAGCGGTCCATGTCGCCTGAGCGGTGGTGTCATTGTCCGGGCGCCACTGGATTTCCAAGCAGTCCGCCAATGCGCCAGCACTGTAAGTGGTCCCCAGGTCATGGATTTCGGTATAGCCCGCGCGCGGTGTGGCCGTCTGCACAGCCCCTGCGTTAAACCAGGCATGGCAGCTGTGCACCCCGTCGATAGCGGAGGCAAACGCGCCCAATGTCACGGCAATCGTATTGACGGTGCCCGTGCCGTCAGAGTTGTGCGCCGGCGTTCCTACCGCGCTCGCTCCGTTGGAGCCTCCGGGATTGATCCCGGCATGCTGGGAAATCGACCATACGGCCGCCGAAGTCGCGTTGGCGAACGTCGCAGTGATAGCGCCCGACGAAGGAGCACCTGACAGAGCCCGCCAGCAGGAGAGCGTCGAGCCCGCCGCTGTATCCACCACCGAATCCACGAGTGTGAACGTCAGTCCCGCACCGGATACGCCGGTGGGATTGGCCGCATTCGCAGCGACCGAAGCATTGTGAAAGACATCCACGAAAACCAGATTGTTTGCTGCCGGCGAAACACTGGCGCTCGCAGCCGTGGTGAACGTGCCGCCGGTATCGTCCTTGCTGCCGCTGGTCAGCGCGCTTTCAGTGATCGCCACGTCAAGTCACGGTGATATTGCGCGGCGCATTGGGCGTAATCGCCACCGGCGCATCGGGGTAGTGAAACTTGTAGATCACCCGCTGCATCGGCATCGAGCCACTCGTGGCCGTGCAGGTCACGCGGATGTACACCGTCGCCGGTCCGCCGCTGTAAACCGTCTGCGTGAACGGGAGCTCGGGAAGCCCCACACTCACGGTCCAGTACGGATTGACGTTCAGGGCGTCGTAGTAATCGAAGACCGCGGTTCCCGGGACGTGGGGAATGCAGTCGAAGTGGTAGACCTTGCCGACCCGTGCCAGGGCTTGCTGGAGTGTCAGGGGGGGCGTGGTGACCGGTGGCGTTGTCGCGCTGGAGACGGACAGGAAGCACAGCGCGAAGGCTGCGAGGCGATTCATTTCAGTCTCCGGCGATCGATCAGGCGCTCATCGGTGATGCCGCGTTGCAGTCTGGAATGCACCGTGCACACATGCAGGCCGTGAGCGCGGGCGAAGTCCGTTTTGGAGGGATAACGGACCCCGCCCCACTCGAAGGGCTTTGCCGCATGCGCGTGCGGGTTTACCCCATTACGGGACGAGCGTCGCGGTCAGCGTGCCCGCCGAGGCCGGATCTGCGCTCGCGACGATGACCGTCGCGTCATTGCTCGTGTCCCCGATGAACCCGTCCTTCGTGATCGTGAACGCGTCGTACACGTCCGAGCCGGTCAGGGGCGAGGCGTCCGTGAAATTGACGGTGGCTCCACTGGGGGGCAGTTTGTCGATCTCCACGCCATTGCGGGTGAGGCTCGCATGGTCGATGTCGGTGAGCGCCAAGGCTGCGCCGGACTTGCGGGTGACGGGGAAGGTGTAGGTACCGGTGACTGAGGACATGGCGTTTCCTTTGATCAGAACGTGGGTGAGACCCAGGCGCCCAGCAGCAGCGCCGTGGTGGTGATGCGGTTTCGGCTGGCGCGGAAAGCACCAGCACAGGTGTTTTTTGATTACCCGCTGCACAGCGCGAGCACTGTCGTGACGGTCTTGGACGTGTAGGGCTTGTCGTACGTCACAGACGCCCGCGGCACGACGTGGAACGTGTTGGCGCTCTGATCAGGCAGACACGCAGTGCCCAGCGGCACGCTGCCCACGATCAGGAATGCGAACCGGTCGTTGGACGGTGCCAGGCCATACGCAATCGTGCTCGTGGTGACGAGGGTCACGGTGGGCGCCCCAGGAGCCGCAGGCGCCGCTGTGGGTCCTGCAACGGCCAGACAGGTCTCCGGTGAGTGAATGCTCTCCCCTAGCCCGGCTACGAGCTGTGAGACCTCGTAACACTGCGTGCCGGGAGTGACGTTCTTGCGCACGCTCGAGCAGGTCGTGAGCGGGCTGGGCGCCAACAGTTGCTTGGGTTGACCCTGCAGCGCGCCGAACAGGTTGAAGGTCACCGCGGCGGCCGGGTTCAGCGGAGCGCCAGTCGTGTCGGTCGTACTGGGCGTGCACGCCACCGTGACGTCCGTCGCGAAGGACGGCAACGCGATCAGGGCGAGCACTAAACCGAGAGCGAGGCGATTCATCACTTCAGTCTATCCGTCAAACACCGGGAAATGACGGCGTCAATATCAACTGAGTAGGCATTTTGCTTGGCTTCGTGAGCGACCACATCGATGTAAGCGCGACTGCAGTTGAAGCGCAGAGCCAGCTCCTTCGCCCGCAGCGCCCGTCTCAGGGTGAGCAACCATGCGAGCTCGTGGCGATCCGGCTGGGTGTGCTTGCGCGCTCTCACAGTCAGCAGGTCTCGATCCGAATTCCATACGCCTGCTGGACCACATCGCGTTTTAGTAACCACTCACGTTCAGCGTGGCCTTTCGAGTCCACCCAGCGGATCCGGCCGTCGTTCTCGACGATCACGAAGTCGAGTCGAATGCGGCGGCGTGAGCCCAGCAGGGGAATGCTCACCTGCCGGATCACAGATCGGATCTTCCCCGCCAGGCGCTCGAGCTCGAAGCCCTGGAAGTCCTTGAGTTCGTGCTTGCTATCGAACTTCTGCCCCTGCCATTCGATCTTGTGGTTCCCATGACGCGTGCGCGGCTTGTCAGTAGCGATCATCGCGTTGCCGCGAGACGTATAGGCAACCAGATCTGCGGCTGACCAGCGGCTCATGGGTTGCCTTGGTAATGCGCATCGGCCACCGCTTTCGCATCCACTGCGGTGGCGTGCGAGGGATGCAGCGCTTCGATCCCACGGAAAGCCGTATAGACCACCACACCCTTCACAAAGCTCTTGGTCACCGAGTAGGTGTTGCCCGTGCTGCGGATGTAGCCGGTGCCGTCAGGATGTCGGACGGGAGGAAGCCATTCGAGAGGGTCGGGCGTGGCGGGATCAAACCCCTCGGGCAACCTCACCATGTCCGCGATGGGTTTGGCATCCTGAACGACCCGATTGTCCTCATCCAGTACCGGTGGAGAGAACGTGAGAGCGCCCAACTGTTGGCGAATCTCAGGGAGTGCCCTGGGTGCGGACTGCTTCACGGCCGCTACTCGTGCGGCTAGTTTCTGCGTCATTTCCGCATGCGTCGTCGTCGAGGGCGGCGGTCCCATGGGCGAATATGGATCGGTCCGGCTCACAGGCATATCCATTGCTGGCGTGCAAGTAGGCACTTTTGTATACTGGCACCCATGATGACCGCTCTCCTCACCCTCGTACTCCAGCATCCGCAGGCGTTTGCGCGCTCTGAGCTGCCGCCGTGCCTATGGGGGCACTGGGAGGCGGCACTGTTGGCGTTGGAGCGCAAGCGAGCGGCGTAGAAGGCCGCCCGAGCACGACCCATGCGTGGCCCATCGGGTCATGAACCCGGCCGAAGGCGATTGCCTCCAATGCAAACCGATACCGTGCACGCTGCTCCGAACAGGTGTCGTGTTGCGCCAGAGCACAATCGACGGCGGCTTCCAGAAACGATTCCCGTTCACTCATCGCTTCACCCTCTTCTGCTGAGCCAGAAACGCACTGACGCGCGCCTCATGACGCTGCTCAGACGTGAGAGGCCGGCCTCGACGATCAAGTCCGATACACGATTCACGGTGATCCACCCCATCTAAGTTTCGAGGGATCGAGGTGCGGCCGTGCTGTTCCCAAGTGATGTTCTCTCCGCAGTATTTGCATCGCTTCATCCAAACACTCAAGGCAATAAGGACCCACTTTCCCCCTCCGGTCCCTATCCGTGGGACTGCGGTCGAAGTACTCGTCGTCCCTTACGGGTCCGGGATGCAAGTGGTCATCAGAGCCCGGTATTCAGCCTTTAGCGTCGTGTGTCAGTTCCACGCTCTATCGACTGTCTGTGTGTCATGACACAGCGCACCCATACGTTTCGGGTTGGCACCCTTGTAGTCCGATCGAAACTGGTACACACTTCAACCGTTGACTCGATTGACAGCGCGCTATCCCAGAACGCCTCGTTGGACTTACCTCCCACGGGGCGTTTTCATTTGCGCCTACGGGTTGGTCGTCACCGACCAGACGAGCCACACCACCCCGATCACGATCAGCGCCGAGCAGCCATAGACCATCGATCTGAGCCAGCCCCGCTCCATCCAGTCGTCTTCATCGCCGTTCATGAGGCCTCACTTGTCCACACAACGGACAGCGTGTTGGCTCAGGAGCAACGGGAGCCCTCGCCACCGGCGGCAGATCACCGAAGATCTTCTGCGCCTGCGGTAGGAGCGCGGCGAAGCGAGCGAGTGGTAGGCGTTTCGTGGCGAAACTCACTCGCGTATACTCTTGCTGGATATAGCCTGAAATATTAGGAGCCCGTTGGATTGCTGCACCCCGTCGGTGCGTGCGTCACGGTGTTCCAATTTTGAGACACTGCAGCGCATCTACTTGCTACCCTTCTGCAGCACAGCGTGCGCGGCCGTAATTTGTGAAGAGAGAGCCCTATGACACGGCGCTTGAGTCTCGGTACGGCCGCAGTCGTGGCGTGGATCGCGCGCGAGATGATCTATCTGGGGCAGAACATCATTCGGACTGCATACGAATGGCTGAAGTGGTCCGAGCGGCTGTAGGCTCATGAAGCGTCGGCTTCAATATTGATCGCCTTCTGGAGGCGCTCCAGCGAGCGGAAGCGCGGGTTGTCGGCGTTCCCCTGAGCGAATTTATAGAGCCAGGACGAGCTCAAACCATGCTTGCGTGCGAACGCTTCCCGCGTCATGTGCCGATTTTTCAGCACCTTGTGCAAGGATTCGCGAACGTTATGTAAGTCCATGCGTACTGTTTTAGCAAGAAGTTGCTAGGCTCGCAAGCAGGATGTTGCTGAGCGATGCCAAATATGATGCTAGCGAGTCGCCGTACCCTTTCGAAATGGCGGCTAAAGATTCCATTCGGGAAGTTCTGGCGACGAATACGCGGGCGCTGATGGAGCGCCGCGGTTGGACGCAGGCGAAGGTTGCGGCGAAGGCAAGCCTGAGCCAGACCCACGTCGGCAACGTGCTGCGCCAGGAGGTCGCCCCGACGACGGTGGTCATCACGGGGCTGGGTAAAGCGTTCGACCTTCCTGGCTGGCTACTGCTCGTCCCAGAGCTACCGATAGAGATCCTCGACTCCAAAGAAGTGCCGGACCTACTCCAGACGTATCTCGAGGCTGCGGCCAAGCCGCTCTCTACGCTGATTGCCCAACGCCATGCGACCCGCAAAGCCACATGAAAAAGCTGTTTCCGCTACTTTTCCTTCTGAGTGGCTGTGCCGACAGCACCGTGTATCTCAAAAACGAGAAGAGTGGTGAGGTTGTGAAGTGTGGCGGGCCCCACGCGGTGACCCTTGCAGAAAGCGCCATCCAGCAACGTGAGGCGCAGTGCATTCAGGACTATAAAGAACGCGGCTTCGTTCGCGTATCCGGTCCAAATTCAAACTGACTGACTCTCCTGTGACCTGAAATCTCGACCGGTTCACGGTTTCGAGCGGATTCGCATGTCCGTAGCAATATGCTGCTTGACTTCAAGTGCATGCTGCTAGCAATATACTGCTCATCAGCTCGCACCCCGAGCGCCCGTTGAGAGAACCCGCCCCGTGAACAACCCGACAAACCTACGCCAGGATCGAAGCGGCGCGATTTGCGAGGCGGGTTCCACCGGCCAGACGATTCTGGCGATGCTCGAGCGCGAGGCAGCGGGCCAGACGGTCGATCGGCGCAAGGCGGAATCGATGTTGCCCTTCGCGTTTTGGAGCGCCGCGATGCTCGTAGCAGGCATGTTGGCCATGAGCTTTGTGTCATGACAGAAGAAATCTACGCGCATTGCGGCTGCGTGAAATCAGTTACGCCATGTCAGTGCGCGCAGGAATTCGAAGCGTATCTCAACGACGAGGCCGAACTGGACAACATGGATACGTGGCCGAAAGACATCTACGGCTATTGGGGGACGCAGGCATGAGCACCATGACCGAAGTGTCGCCCATCATCGCCCGCGTCCTGCCCCGGCCGGCCTTCGACAACAGCCATGTGAGCAGCTTCCGCCTGTGGTTCGCCGCCAACGAGCAGCGCCTGCAGGACTTCTACAACGCGCTCACGCCGTACGTTCCGGGTGAGCCCCTGGATGACTATTTCCGCTGGACCGTCATGGTGCACGAGGTCGAGAGCATGCGTACGCGGCTACCCCACGGCGAGGGCAATTTATGAAAATCGCGATGTATAAAGATACGACCTCCCCGTTCGACTACACCACGATCGTTAAAGAATCGAATCTGGATTTGAAAGGCGAGTACGCCCCCGGATATCTGCGGATATCTGAATGGATCGACGTCACTTTTCCGCCCCTGTCGAAAGAGGTCGTCGTTCAGGAACACCTGAGAGTGTTGGATACCGTCGAAGCCGAGTTGCGCAACAAGTTTCAGGAAAAGCTCAATCAGATCGAGGGCGAGCGCGCCAAGTTGCTTTCGCTGAGCCATGAGGTATCGGCGTGAAAGTCCGGCTACGCATCTCGCCGCATTGGGGCGTTGACATACGCACGTTCCGGCTCGACTGGCGCCGCGCGCATCGGGTGCGCCGGATGATCGAACGTCGCAAGGTTTTGTAACGAGTTTCCTGTCGCCAGCCCTTGTAACGGGTGGCGTTTTAACGTGAGGCCGACATTTTAGGCTGGCGGCAGGACTGGAGGAAGAATGAACGCACAGATGAACGATGATTTTCCCCGTGGCGATGAGCCGCAGTATCTCGGATCGATGACCGAGACCACCATTGACATCGGCAAGCTCGCCGGCGCGCTGGCCAAAGCTCAAGGCAGCATCACCGGAGCATTGAAGGACTCGTCGAACCCGTTCTTCAAGAGCAAGTACGCCGACCTTGCAGCCTGTTGGGATGCCTGCCGCAAGCCGCTCTCCGAGAACGGACTGGCGGTGATCCAGACGACGGAGATCCGCGCAGATTTCGTGACCATCGTCACGTTGCTCGCGCACGAGTCAGGAGAGTGGATTCGCTCGCGGCTGCCGATGAAGCCTAAAGACTTCAGCCCCCAGGCTGTGGGCTCTACGATGACCTATGCGCGGCGCTACGCGCTGGCCGCCATGGTGGGGTTGGCGCAGGTCGATGACGACGCCGAGAGCGCCCAGCACCGTGGGACCGAGCCTGCGCGGCCCGATCCTAAGTTGGTGAAGGAATACGCGAAGCGCCTGCAGGAAGCGCTCGACGTGGGACTGGATCAGGCTGTACTCGACATCCATAACGAGATCGTCGAGGACGAGGTGTTCTACCGCGAGGCGTGGTCACATATTCCCTCTGGCGCGCGACGCGCGATCAAGGAAGTCATCGCGCGCGCCAAGGGCGAGACCAACGGGAAGGCCGCGTAATGAGCGGCTATGAGCGCAAGTGGTGCTACTGGCTGCTGCGCGAGATCGGCTGCACGGTGCGGCGGGGCAGGCCGCGAAAGGACCGTTATGCCTGAGTTTATTCTCCCTCGAGGGACACGTGAGCGAGCCCTCAAATTGGCCCTTGCCGCCCTCTCATCTCTCGATGAGTTGGTCGCGTGGAAGATCACAGCCGAGCCGGTCAAGCACGTGCGCAGCGCGAGCCAGAACGCATACCTTTTTGGGGTGTGCAACAAGATGATCTCCGAGCGCAGCGGCTACGAGATCGAGGAAGTGCACGAGTTGCTCTGCGGCAGCTACTGGGGCTGGAAGGATAAGCGCGTGCCGAAGACGCCGCGTAACCTCAAGGGCATCGAGTCGGTGCCGATCCGCACGACGACACGCGATGAGAACAGAAAGCGCTCAGTGCTCACCACGACGCAATTCTCCGACTACGTTGAATTCGTGCAGCGCTTCGCGGCCGAAAAGTGTTGTCTTGTCATCCCCGATCCAGACCCAGCCTACATGTTGCATCGTGAGCGTGCCGCGTGAAGAACCTTCGCGACATGGCCCGTGGCCGCGAATGCCTCATCCGAGTTCCGTTGCACTGCATTGGCGGCACGGAGACGGTCGTGCTCTGCCACTACCGCATCGCCGGGATGTCTGGCATGGGGTTGAAATCACCCGACTGGTGTGGCGCCTACGGCTGTTACGCATGCCATCAGATAGTTGACGGCCAGCGCAATTCGACGTTCACGGCCGACGAGCGGGAGTTGATGTTGGTGAACGGCGTGATTCGGACGCTCGCGATGTTGATCGAGGAAGGGCGGATCAAGGTATGAGCCAAGGAGAACACCATGGACAGTCGATGGAATCACTATCTGAAAGTCACCTGGAGTATGGGCAAGCGCCATCCCGGAACGGCGTTATTTCTACTGGTGACTTTCATCCGGGGGGAGATCAAGCAAAAGATCTTCCCCCGTCGATCGTATCGCGACATGGTTAGATATTTCCGCGGTTGCTCGCTGAAGACGCGCCGCACGCTGCTGATGGGGCGTACGTGGCGACAGTTTTCGCTGGCACACAAGGCGCGGCACTGATGGAAGCGCTCAAACCGGACTGGCCCATGACGCCTTATCAGAAGTGCCTGAACGCCCTCTTCTGGGCCAAGGTACTGCGCGGCCTCCCGGATGATTGCTGGCCGTGGCAGGGCTTTACGAAGCCCTCAGGCCATGGTCTGACGTCGTTGCAGAGCCTGCCGATTCACGCGCACCGCAAGGCGTGGATCCTGACGTATGGTCCGATTCGCGGCGCCGACATCTGTGTGCTCCACAAATGTGATAACCCGGTGTGCTGCAATACCAGTCACATGTATCTCGGCACCCGGGCCCAGAACTCTATCGATCGATGGACGAAGCCCAAACCTGAATATCGTACGAGTAGTGGACGAACCCGCATTCTGACCGACGCCCAGCTCGAGCAACTCTGGAAGATGCGCCGCGAAGGCGCAACACTCAACGAATGCGCTGCCAAGTTCGGCGTGCACATAGCGACTGTCTGTCGCTACATCACCCTACTGCGCAAACGAGCGGTCGCTCGCTTCCATGCAGACAGAGTGTCTGCTTCGCAGAAGTGACGGTATAAAGCTAATGTGCTTTCGAGAAAAGAATTTTAGCGCTGTTGATTCGGAACGAATTTCGAATCGTGTATATTATGTCGTGTCGCAGATTGGGTTATTGTGGCTCAATGGCGCCTCGACCCCCGGAGCTTTTAGGCATCCCTATCAAGGAGATAGCCCGGATTTGTCGGGTGTCCGAGAAGACAGCGCAGCGCTGGAAGAATGCGACAACCTGTCCGCCGGAAAGCGCTCTCATGTTACTCCGCGGCGACCTCGAATGCTTCGATCCGAAGTGGTCCGGCTGGGTCTGCCGGCGCGGTCTGCTGATCTCACCCGAGGGATGGCAGATCACCCGTCACGACGTGCTGGCCACGCCTCTCATGCGCTCCCAAATCGCGATCTACCAGTCCGAGAACCGCGCCCTGAAGGCTCAGGTGGCATACCTGGATCTGACCTCTATCGAGGAGCAACCGCTGCCAGAGGAATGGGACGTGCAGATCATCATGGCGTAGCCCTCGCCCGCCCGCCCAAGCCCCCTATTCCGCAAATCCCACGCAAGCCGCTCTGCGAGCAGCTACGCCAGCCCGCCTTGCTCTCTACGCGCGTGCAACCCGTCAGGCGCCCCACTCTCAGGCTGCCCCGGAGCACGCCGTGAGCTGCTGGTTCCGCCAGTGCGCCTGGATCTACCTCGTGAGCGTCGAGCGCGCCGATCCGACCTTCACCCCGCGCACGCAGGGACAGGTCGGGCTGTACCAATGCCGTCACTGCAAGACGCTGAGCCTCGGTGGGGCGATCGCTCCTGCTCTGCGAGAGCCGTACGACGCGGCCAAGCATCAGGCGGCTTACCCGTGAGTCTCCCGGTGGCCGATAAGAAAACCGTTCTACACAAAGGTACCTTGCTATGAAAGTCGAAGCTCTTCAGCAGATTGATCGCGACCAGGCGCGCGAGCTCTGGCAGAAGTACCAGTCCCACGTCCATCGCCAGACTCCGGCCGACGCCGAGATCGCGGCCATCTACAAGCGCATAGCGCAGGGTAAGACGGTCATTCGAGCGCTGGAGTCCATCCGAGTCGCGGGACTGGGCGAAGACGGCTGTCCGAAGCTGGCAATCGCTCCTGCGCACATGGCGAGCGCTTGGTGGCGTACGTCACGCGATAGTTGCACCTTCGGGAAGCGCTACCCGAACACGCGTGACCGGCTCGAGGTTGTGCGCATGGATTGGCCCGGCATTGAGGCGACTCACCAGCGCGCCCTGGCCGGCAAGCAGCGGCGCTACGAGCACGAGGCAACCGTGCCGCTCATCCCGATTCACCTGCGGCCGAAGCGGGGCATGCAGAACTACCACATCCTTTGGGAAGCTGAGTGGACCCAGCGCTACCCGGTTGATCCCTACCTGCTCCGTCGCATTGGTGGCGATGCATGGTTGGTTGTTGCCGCGTGGGACCTGACTGACGTCGAGCGGGCCGTGATGTCACAGCGAGTCATGTCGTGAGCGAGAGTCTTCCGTCCACTGATCAGACAAGCATGCCCTTCCGCGAATTCGAGAAGATTGCGCGGTTGAAGCGCAACGTTGTCATCACGGAAAAGATAGACGGTACCAATGCATGCATCGTCATCTCGCCCGATGGCCGCATTTCTGCACAGTCACGCAGTAAGGTCATCACGCCGGATGACGACAACTACGGTTTTGCACGGTGGGTTGAGGACAACGCCGAGGAGTTGGCGAAGCTCGGTGAGGGCTATCACTACGGCGAGTGGTGGGGATCTGGCATCCAGCGTCGCTACGGGATGGATCGCAAGGTGTTCTCCCTGTTCAACGTGGGCCGCTGGACTCCTGAGAACCCCAACCTGCCTTCATGTTGCAGCGTAGTCCCGATTCTGGCCCAAGGCGCTCTAATCGACGCAGATAAAGCCCTGGAGGATCTGAAGACCAACGGTAGCCGCGCCGCTCCCGGGTTCATGAAGCCCGAGGGGATCATCGTGTATCACAGCGCCGCTCGCATGTACTTCAAGATGACCATAGAGAAAGACGACGAGTGGAAGGGGAAACAGAAGTGAATGCTCCGCTGTCCGAAGAGGAGCGCGTACCGGTCGATGATCAGCACTGCATTCCACCGCGAGTAGTTGAGCCTCGCCGCATGACGCTTACCGAGGCGATCAAGTGGGCGATGGAGGGTCAGACGCGTTTGATCGATGCGCAGGTGAAGGTCTGTATTTGGGAGTCTGAGCGCATCGTCAAGCAGGCCCGAGATAACCCGACCTGGGATACATGCTTTCACACCGCTCTCTGGGAACTCAATAAGGAATGGGAGCGCCGCCATGTCACCAGCTAACCCCACTGCAGATCAGGAGGACTTCAAACGCGTCGAGAAGTTCTCATACGGCGACGTCAGTTGCATGGTCAATGACAAACAGCCGTATTTCATCGACGTCACTATCAACGCTGATTGCCTTAGCGTCAAAGAGGCCCGCGCGCTACGCGATTGGCTGAACGTGGTGTTGCCGTGAAAGAGTCGCTGTCATCGATAGGCGAAGGCTTCGCGTTTTTCCGTTGGGTCATCGGTCACGGCTTTTGCTACGGCTCACGGTTATGCAACAACTCAATCATTCAGTGTTGGCGCCTGCGGATTGACCGGCCATGAAATCCGAGCTTCCGACATCGGAACATGAGATGAAATGCCATCATGGGAAACGACTGTGGGAAAGGTGTTTAGCGTGCCAATTTGATTGGCAGCGAATAATGCGCAAGGTGCTAAGGAGGCTTTCATGACCTCAAACCAGAAGCTCGCGGAGATACTGCAGGAGGTTTCGATGCGCGCGCTAGCGGCCGGGCCGACTATAAAGCTAACTCTCGAAGAGGTTCAGGCACTCCACAAAGCGTCAGAGAGGCTCACGCCACCGGTCGAGACGTCTTCGCTTCCCGACGTGCTTCGTGGACTCATTGACGCTGTGCGTAACGTGAACATCGAGCGCCGTGAGTGGTACACGCACATTGCGCAACCACTGCAAGACGCCTACAGGGCGCTCGGGAGCACCGGCCCTGGGTTGACGCCTGAAGAAATCGCTGCGGCGCGTGATGGCTCACCGGTGGAAACGGCAGGAGAACCGACGCCTCATCCCGGTCCTTCAATCGAGAAGGCATTTGCTAACTCGCCGCGCATCGTACACCAGCAACTACTACGCGAGGATCGCGAGCAAAGAGCCACTGAGAAAGCCAACTGTGAACACGGCTTTCGTAAAGGCTCGTGCACGTTCTGTGTAGATGCCGTGAACGGGTCGGAAGCTACAAAGGTAACAAAATGAGCAGCACAAGCAGCGCCACATCCTCGGGCATAGGTTTCGGGTGCGCCCTCGCGATGGCGATCTCCTTCAACGTTAACCACTCGGTAGGCTGGGCAATTCTGCACGGCATCTTCAGTTGGTTCTATGTGATCTATTACCTGCTGTGAGCGAGACATGAGCTACGGCGTCAGACTTTGTCACTTCACTTCATTGGACGATATCCCGGTGAAGGATCGCGCCAAGAGCGACGTGCTGCTCGCCTACTTCCGACAGAGCGGCACGAGACAGGTGAGCACTTTCGAGATGACTCAACCCATCTGGAACACGCTCAAGCTGCTGGAAAAGGACGGGCACCTAACCCTAATCGACAGCGCCTATCCGTGGATCAAATTCACGATGCCATCTGAACAGCACGCAGCAGGTCAGAAACCATGAATTCACCAAGGGTCTCGTGGGGGAGTAGCTGCCCCTGGCAAAGTCATACCGAGCGCGGGGTCTGCAGGCCCGGAGCGCTCTCTGTAGCCGGCTCGAGGGGGACGCCCCAGATCACCGGAGTTGCCTGCAGTGCCGAGACCCGCCATAGCGAGAGAAGGGCCGACCCCGGCGGTGTATCCCGTAATGCGGGCACCGCCGGGCGAAGCTCACGCGCTGATTCCACGGGTTAGCTTTTAGTTTTCAACAGAGGAGACGACGATGGGCAACTGGGTCATTCACATCGAGGGCACCGGCTCTCACCACAATAGCAATCCTGCTAGCGACGCCAACGAAAAGGCGAAGGAGTTCGTCCACGAGCTGATTGGCATCGGTCAGACCGTTGAATCGGCGACATTCACCGCTGGCGGTCGTGACAACGTAATGCCTGTCACCGATGGCAACGGCTAGGGAAATTCACTTGCGCTCCCAGGAGCGGGCTGTGCGCGCTGCAGAATTGCGGCGCGCCGGCCTGACCTTCGCGGAGATAGGAAGGCATATCGGTCTCAATGGTCCCGTAACGATTGAGACGGCGCGAGCTGCTGTGGCAAAGGGCGAGAGGATTTTTATGCGGCGATTACAGTCCAATGGATGAGCGCCTCAAAGAAGCACTGGCGTGGGCGGAGATGCATCGCAGACTTGCTCAGCGTCACGGTACCGATTCTGACGCAGTCGTGCTGGCTGACGAGATCATCCGTCTCCAAGCCGATATCGAATCTCTAAAGAGCTATTGCGGAGTGTATGCATCAGGTTGGCGCAGTCCTTTCGCGAGAAGCGCGGTCAGCGCAGAAGGTAACGTATGACTTTCAATGTGCGCGACTGCGTGAATCAGTGCCTCCAGGAGGGTTGCCAGTGGAAGGAGAAGGAGGTCGAGATCCAGCGTTTGCGCAAACGCGTGGCTCATCTCGAAAGCGTTACTGGGAGACTCGCTGACCATAGCGCGAAGGAATTTCGCGAAGCGCTACATCCGACCCTATGAGCGACACACCACGCCTTACCCGCTGGGCCGACGTGGCCGCCCTGCTCGCCAAGGGCTGGACCGTCGAGGGCTTCGATCTCGTGAGCCCCGCCGGCGAGCGCCGCTCGGCATGGGGGAATGCAATTCAGTCGTGCATCAAGCGCGGGCTGGTCGCCGAACGGAAGGTGCCATGAGCTACAGAATCTTTTGGTTTTGGCAACTGCACCCCTTCGCGGCGTTCGCGATGTATCGCTTCGCCAGCTATGAGTTGTGCCCCACATGCAATGTCGCGCCCGGTACGCAATGCCGGAATCAGTTCACCAATACGCTCCGGGGAGCGCCTCACGTCCAGCGGATATTGCTCGCTCAGTACTGGTGGGAGTACTGATCATTATCCACTACCACGGTCTGCCGATGACTCCCGTCGCTGACATGTTGCGCTCGATGCGCGCGCGTCACGCAATGGTGAGTTTCGAGGACCATCGTCAGATCGAAGAAGCGGCTGAAATCTGCCAGTCGGTCGTGCTCGACAACGGCGCCTTCAGCGCGTGGCGGGCCGGTCGGTCGCACGACTTCGCCGGCTACCAGACCTGGGCTGCCCACTGGCTGCGCCACCCGTGCGTCGAATGGTGCGTAATCCCTGACGTGATCGACGGCTCGGAAGCCCAGAACGACGCCCTCCTGGCTGAGTGGGGACTGCCCGGGGAGGTCTCAGTGCCCGTCTACCACTTCCACGAGAGCCTGGAGCGGCTCGAGCGCCTGACCGCCTACCCGCGTATCGCGCTCGGCAGCTCCGGCCAGTACAGCGACCCCGGCACGCCTGCGTGGTGGTCCCGGATGAGCGAGATCATGGGAGTGCTATGCGACGACGAGGGCTTCCCGCGGACCAAGCTCCACGGCCTGCGCATGCTCGACCCGGTGATTTTCAGTCACCTCCCACTGTCCTCGGCCGACTCCTGCAATGTGGCGCGCAATATCGGACTCGATCAGGCGTGGAGCGGCACCTATACGCCGAAGTCGAAATGGGCGCGAGCGCTGGTCATGATGGATCGGATCGAGCACCACGCCTCGGCGCGACGTTGGGATGGCCGCTCGGCGGGCGTACAGCACAACCTGGAATTGCTCGGATGAGAGGCTTTTCGGAAACCGTGACAAAAGCTCACTTAACATATGAAAAGCGCTAGCGAGCGAAAGCATCCTTGGTTCAATCCGGAGTTGCCTTCGGATGAATACGACTGGCAGGTGATCGCATACCTGCTTGGGAAGTGCCTACCCAACGACAAAGGGTGCATGATCTTCCAGGGCTTCTGCCACAAGCCGCCGCGCAATTACGGCGACATTTCCTACCGCGGTGAGAAGTGGCGCACCCACAGGCTCATATACACGCTGGCGAAGGGCCCCATTCCAGACGGCATGGTCGTCATGCACTCCTGCGACAATCCGCCGTGCTGCAACCCGGCGCATCTGAAGATTGGCACGCATCTAGAAAACATGGCTGAGTGTCGGGCAAAGGATCGCTATTACTACGCCAATTTGAAGCAGTGCAAGCGTGGGCACGAGTTCAACGAAGAGAATACGTATTACATCAAGACGCCCGGGCCATCCTTCGGGCTACGCGCCTGTAAGGTCTGCCATAGGGCTCGAGGCCGGATGAAGGCAGGATGGCCCGAGGACTTGGCCTATTCCCTGCCGATCCAGCCGCTCGGATACAAACCAATCGGTATCGGGAATCCGAACTACAGAAAGGAAAAGCGGCCGCGCTCTCCTCATCAAACGACAACGCCTCATGAGACCTGAGCCACGAGAAACCGACTACTGGCCGGACCCAGACGGATCTAGGTATCGCGCTGCCATGATGCGGTGGATAACGGAGTTCGCTCGCAATGAGATTGCGCGGGTGGTCCGGGAAGAGATGCGCGATGTCCGCGACTTCCGACGTTCCGTCAACCCATCGGCGGAGCGCGGCTAATGGGCTGGGCAATCGGCTATGACTCAAGGTGGAATCGCGATATCGGTTATGGCGTCCTAGCCTACTGCGACGCACCTGGCTGTACCGAAGAGATCGACCGAGGACTCAGCTATGTCTGCGGTAGAGAGCCGTACGGCGGCGAGAAAGGCTGTGGGCTGTACTTCTGTGGCAAGCACCAGAAGGACGGCCACCAGCGCTGCAGCCGCTGCCACAACTATCGTGAACCGTATCCGGCGAAGCCGGATCACCCAAAATGGATCAAGTGGAAGCTGGAGCACGAAAGCTGGCAGACTTGGCGCGACGAGAATCCCGACGAAGTGAAACGCCTACAGTCCCAACTATCGGAGCGTACTGAGTGAAATTGGGGGGTATGGCCTGGGGCCGGCGGGGGAACTGATCAACCCCTTACCAAGGCGTGGACCGAAAGGTGCCCGACGCGGTTCGAATCCGACGCCCTCCACCAATTTGTGACCGGTTCAACTATGAAAATAAGTGACGAACGCCTTGCCGAACTCCTCGAGGAATTTGAGGAACGTGCCGCGCTTCCCAACTGCGGCGTGAAGGAAGACATCGACGTCGCGGCCGCCCTTCGAGAATTGCTCGAGCGACGCGCTGGTAACTCAACTTGAAAGCCTTCATCGCCATGGTCGTTTTTATCTGCCTGCCCTTCGGGGATGTAGCTGCGAGGTTTGCTCTATGGCTCTTGGTTCGCCGGCAAAGAATGTGAAGGACTTCCGCTGGTGCAGGCTGGTGTGGGGGGGAGCACGGCTGGAGCAGTGGCGATTCTCGTTCATGCGTCGCTCATCCAGCGCACCGCAGGTTATCTACGATTGGGTGGCTCAGCTCGGGCCCGTCGAGATTCGACGCTGGAGGCGCTCATGACAAAGGACCGCGTCTATTTTCTCGACACGCACGCCTGGCGCGGCACGTTACCTCTGCCTAACAAGGATGGCACCCCGCGGCCGGGCAACTGGTATGTGCTCGAATCGGAACACCTCGCCGAAATCGAGCGTCTCAAGGCCTGCTGGGCCGAAGCGCTGGGGAACTACGCACGGCAGAATCGGGAGGTGGAGCGATTGCAGGCGCGTGAAGTCGCCGCGCGCGCCCTCCTCGAGCCCCTGGCTGATTGCGATCAGGCGATACGGGACTGGCTGCGAGGTGCTGTCGAACCGAAAAGTGACATCCCTGTCATTGCGCTTCCTGACCTACCATGACGCCGCAGCCACGCGAAATGAGGTAGCGGCGGCGACATATATTTTTGCTGCGATGCGCTTTCTCTAACCCGACGTTGCGTGCAGCTGCGCGGTCAGCATGAGCGACAATAACCAGAGGAACATACCCAGCCAGCCCCAGGCCGGCTTGTTCGGCGGCGCGGTGAACAGGTTGAATGCAGCGCAGAAGAGGCAGAACAGGGCTCCGATTTGCAGCAGCAACGGGACGATGTTCATAGATCACCTCAAGGTTTAGATTCAGCGATTTTATTGATCGTGTCGGTTTTGCTGGCCGAGCCCGCACTGGACCCGTAGTAGTACGAAATTATATTTGCCCAAGCCGTCCCCAGCGCGCCCACCATGACCAGCATGACGTCCCCGCCGGTCTGCGGCTTGCCATAGACGATCAGGTATCCCAAGGTGACGAAGAAACCGGCCGTGATCAGATAGGCCATGTACCGCGGCGTCGTATCGCGGGTGGCGATCTCCCGTCCCCGGGCATTGGCCACATCCTCGTAGACCAGCTTTTCTTCGTCGATGCCCAACTGCTTGAGCTGGATCTGGAAGCTGTTCTCCGCCTGGCGCAACGCCAGCAGCTGGTCCGGAGTCGCGGTGAGAAGCGCCGTCTCGGCCGCTTTGTCGTCCCCTGCAGGCGTTCCGAGCGCTGCCGAGAGAATGCCAGCAGCCAGCGGCCCGAACGGCCCCAGCGCCCCCATAGCGATCGTGGGGGCTACGGTTTTCAGGACCTGAAGAGCTTTGGCGCCAAATGTCATTTTGTACCCGCCCATGATAGGGAAAAGTGGTCCGCGTCAACCGTCTTGAAGTCACCACCGAAAGCGGCGTCCGGGTCGAGTGCCTTCCAGAATTCCCCCAGCGGCCTATACGCGGCCGGGTCAGTGATGTAGATGCCATCCTTGAACAGTTGCAGATCGACCGCCAGACGCTGCGTGTGGAGGCTGTGCGTGATGCCTGAGCCATGCTGCGCGTTCAATGCGGCTTGCTCGGGCGTGCGATAGAGTTCGCCGGCGGTGAGTTCGAAGCCCTGTGAATAGGCGTAGTCGATCAGCTTCGCGACCAGGGGAAGAAACCTGCGCTGTCGTTGGCCGAGTGTTTCGGTCATGAGGTTGGATTCCTCTTTTCCTCGGCTTTCCCCTGGGCAATTCCCAGCTTCTGGGCGATCGCCTCGTTGCGAGAAGCCAGCCCATTGGTGGACTCGTGCAACTCCGTCAGCTTGCGGGAATTTCTCTGCGACACCATGACGCCATAGGCTGATGTCAGGGCAGTCAGAAACGTCCCGCAAGCTGAAATGACGAGCGCTGTCTCGGTACCGGTCACAGATTACACAGCGCCCAGGTCACCGCCGCCCCTGCCACGAGGCAATCGACGTGCGTCCAGTCGGCGATATCTTTCGCCAGTACCGCATCCACTGGCGTGCGCAATTCTGTTGGCAACATGCCATGGACAAGGGGATCATTCAGTTGATCTTTGACCACGCTGCGAATTATTACGTGTCCGCCGCCACCCATTTCATTTCTCCTTGACTGCTTTTTGCAGCCCGTAAGCTTGAATTAAATCGTGGTCCGCTTTGACCTGTGAGGCCAGTTCGGCGAACCGCCCGTTGATAAACGTATTGTCGTCGTAGCGATCCAAATCGACTGTCTGCTCCGTATGGCGCAACTGGAAATATAGCGTGACGTTGATCAGGATCGACAGTGACAGCAGCGTGGCGACCAGAATCTCGCGTGGATCTTTCGGCATCGTGAACCGGTTAACGTTCACATTCGCGTGCGCCTCCGCGTGCACGGTATCGTCCGGAGAATGCTCACGGCGCTGTTGGGATACGCGATCGTTCATTGGCTTGCTGCAGCTCGAGTCTTGCGATTCGGTCATCTTGTGCCTTTATGCGCTCGCGGATGTCTTCCACTTTCGTCGTAATGGTCGCCAACTGGTTCGACTGGCTCCAGGCCGCCACGATCACGATCAGCGTGAGCGATGCCCCAAAGCCTGCCAGCCACTTCTTGACACTCTCGTTACTGCCATCGTCTCCGTTCTGATAGTTCGCAGGTCTGCGTTCCAGCACCCGATTCATCTTCTCCAGAAACTCGATCATCACCGAGTCTGACTTCTCGTAATCCTCAGGTCCCCGCACTGACTTGAGCTTGCCGATCCAGGTCTTTAAGTCATGTACTGCCCCATCGATATAGACCCACAACCTCGCCAACTTCACCTGCCCTGATTCCGGGCCCTCAGGCGACCAGGAATGCTCCTCAACCCCTGTCATCTTGTTGTTCCTTTACGTCATCGCGTAACAACGCGGCGATGGCGAGCATTTCCGCACGCTGTCGCAAGTGACGAGCCTTCTGGCAGCCAAGGGCTTTACCGTCACGCCCGTCCGGGATGACGGACCAGACTGGGCGCGCTCGTGGTACTACGCTCAATTGGGAACGTCCACGCCGGTCTGACTGATCTGCTGCCAGTTCGTCCCGTTGTACTTGAAGGTGATGCTGCGATTGTTGTTATTCGCCGGCTGCGTCCAGGCTGACATCTTGAACACTGCATTCCACGTCACCGCGCCCAGAGCACCCCCAGAGTTGTTGGCTATCGTGACGGTGATTGCCTGCCCGTCCACAGGGTTCGTCGGCGCATTGATGGTGAAGGCTGTACCATTGGTCGCGGTGATGTCGAACTCGTTGCCAATAGAGGCATCGATGGTCATCGAGGCGCTATAGGTGATGGTGATGCGCTTGGCGATCACGCCGACCTGTTGGGTCGTCCCGCTGACCGAAACACTTCCCAACTCGATATCCGTGACGTTGCAGACCGGGAAGTGGTTACCGGCAAGATAGGTACCTGTGGGAGTCGGAGCACTGGCATTGATCTGGAATGCCGAGCGAGCATTCGTGGGACCATCGCTGTAGTTTCCTGTGACTAGACAGTCCGTCACGCCTTGGCCGCCGGAGGAGGCTACCAGTCGAATATTGGAAGATACGCCGGCGGAAATCTGTGAGCTCTCCCTGATTCTATTTCCCGATAGCCATGTACGACTGGTGCCGATGACTTCTATTCCTCTGGTTCCCGCCAGATAGATCAGATTGTCCCGAACGATGTTATCGACAGATGGACAATCCCCGCCGGGGGCATTCAAAGAACTGACCACGATCCCCATCTGTCCGGGACTGATAATGACGTTGTCGGCGATCGTGTTGGCTGTATTCTTGCCCCACACGCTGATGGCTCCCGTGCTGGGGTCTGGATTTCCACCCACACATACATTCCCCTGCACGATATTATAAGCATTATCCCCTTGGGAGACCAAAGCATTGAGCGTGATGTGCTCCTGATTCATGCCCGTGGAGAAGTTATTCACGATCTGGCAGTAGCGCGCTCCCGTGGACAGATAGAACGCATGCCGTCCCCGCCCCGTCGCGCCGTAGACAGAATTCCCCATGCATTTCAAGGCGTCCACGGCACCTGCCAGAACGCCATATCCCGTACCTGAGATGGCGCCTTGCATCTCCTCGATCGTGTTGAAGAAGAATTCACCGTATGAGCATCCCGTATCGTATTTGATGGCATCGTTCAGACGGGCGCTGGAAGAAGATCCACCGAAATAACAGTTGCGTACTCGCAGACGTAATGCGGGGGTTGCCTGTAGGGAGTTGATACCCATCTGCACTGTTCCCGTACCGCTGGCTTGTCCATAAAACGACAACTTCTCAAAGGTCGTATCGTTGGCGAGGACCTGGAACAGATCGAAGTTCGCGGTGTCCGGCTCGATGATCGAACTACGGCCCATCCCGCGGAAGATCACATTCGGCTGCGTGACCACGATCTTGGATTTGATCCGCACAATCCCCTGATCGGGGAATTGCAGCACTGCGCCGCCAATCTGTGCCGCTATGATCAAAGCAGCATTGATGACCGGCGCATCATCGGTGCTGCGATCGGCTTTGAGCCCGAAGCGCCGAAGATCCATGATCGGGATTTCAGGGTTGTACGTATAGTTCGCAGGCGTCACCCCGGCTGCGATCTCGGCGGCGGTGCGGGGATAGAAAATCAATCCCAGTACGTTCGCGGTCAGCGCCGCGAGAAAGTAAGCCAGTAGGTTCTCATTCGCCGGATCCCACGTCTTCAGTACCGAACCGCCCTGTGTTTTGAGCACTATGCGATAACTGATAGAAGGATCCAGGAATATCGGAATGAAGACGCCAGCCGAGTCTGCAGGCAGAGGATTAGCGACCGGCGTCGTACGTGCCGCATCGCTAAAGGCGTCAGTCGGCGTCGATACTCCAGTTAGACTAAATGTGAGGGTTGCGCCAGACAGGACATTTGCAGCCGTGTCGAGGGCCTGCTGTGAGGGAAGTGTGAAGATTTGGTAAGCCATGTCAGGTCAACGGGTAACCAATGCACCAGCCTGACGCCAATCCCTTCCCTGCTGCTGCCGTGAATCCCGCAGCGTTGTTGTCGATGCCCTTGCCAAAGGTAATCGTGCTCGCGCTAGCCAGGATCTTCGCCCAGCCGCCTGCATTGGCGCCGTTATCCGTCAATGCACACGACACGCAGATGGCACTTCCCGTGGGCTGTACGGCTGCTGGTAAGCCCGTCATCGTCATGCCTGTCGTGCTAGAAGTTCCTGAGAAGACACCCCGCAGCGTGCACCAGTTGTTGATGATGGTGTACGTGACATTGCCTGTCACCGTTGCGGTCATCCCCGTCAACGTGCCCGTGAAAACGCCTGTGACAACCCCCGCCAGGACGGTATCGGCCGTCAGTCCGGTGCGATCCAACGTTAAAAGCGTCGTTGACAGGCTCTCATCATCACTGAGTAATTCGATCAGCAGCTGCTCGTTGTTGACCCGGATACGCCACTTCTTGTTGCCCGCGCTCGCGTCTGTTTCCTCAAAGAGCAGAAATGGAGCGGTAGACTTCAGCCGGAAGGTCTGTCCCGTGTTCTGGCTCGAGGGAATGTTGTCCTGCTGGTCTTTCTGGACGTTGTTGGCGTCCGTCAACGTCATGCGATAGTTCGGGAGGGACGGATCCAGCACAATGGGCGGGAAAACACCATTCGCATCCGCCACGACCGGATTGGTGTTCGCCACCGCCAACGTCTGATCAGTGTACGTATCCTGTAAAGTCGCGCTCGCGGATATCGAAAACGTCGCTTTTGCCCCGGGAATCGGCAGTCCGGTGGGCAAAATCGGGACAAAGTGCGTGCCGGTGTAAACAGCGGGCATCAGGGCACGCTATGGCATACTGGAGTCATGAGAACCCTGCGCAGAATTGGATACGGCCTATTCGCATTGCTGCTATTTGGCCCCGGGGCCGCTTTTGGATGGGTCATAGGACCGATCACGGGCTGTTTCCTGACGTGGCTTGCGGTGTTGATGATCCTGATAGCTGACCGGGAATCCCAGCAGCCCCGCCGAGCCCCCCAGACACCGCCATCCTCTTCAGAGCCTCTGATAGCTGGTAGGTGGATTGCGGTGTCGCGCGACGCAGCAGAGCCGCAGCGAATTTGGGATCCAACGCCGCATCGCGCAGAAGATCGTTGATACGCGTATCCGATCCGGACGCTTTGTAGAGCCACTCGAGCGGCTTCGACACTATGCGTAGTGCCGCATTCGCAGGATTCGGCCCGGCTCCCAATACTTGCGCGATTGACAGATTCTGGTAGGTATCCGAGCCCGGCGCTTTAATCAACGGACTGTTGATCGCCTGTCCGTACTGCAGGTCCGTTTTGATCGCTTTCAGTTGAGTGATCTGCCCTGAAGTAAGCTTCCCTTCAGCCAATGCGTTATCCAGCGCCCGCGAAAACCCTGCCGAGCCCATGAAGGGCTGCCCAGTCCTGACGTCCGAAGATGTTAGATTGGCGCGGCGCTCGATCTCCTGCATGACCTTCATCTGATCAATGGGCTTCGATAGGTCTGAATAGCGCTGTAGATAGGCTTTGAAGCCTGGAGCTGCATTTTCGATGGCATTGTCGATTGAATGTTGCAGATCGATCTGCAACCCTGCGCTCAGGCGTTTATCCCAACTAGATGAATCTTTGGCGGCCTGCTCTACGTAGTTACCGAGTTCCTTACGAACGGTGTACAGATCGCGCGCATCAATGACGCCGTTCTCATCGGCCAGGGAATTAATCTTGTCACCAACGGCTGAGAGGGCTTTGGTTACCACCTGCGATGCCCGCAATCCTGGAGTTCGCAAGATGCCGTTTATTTTGTTCGTGACCTGGCTAATCTCAAGCGGTGACGAGCCCGACGCCTTCAACTGCGCCAACTGTTTTTGAGCGGATTCCAGTTCCGCTTGTCGCTGAGCGATGATCGGTGCTGTATCTGTAGAGGCTGATGCAGCTTCTTCGGCACGACCTTGATAGGGGCTATAGCGCCCTGAAACGGAAGGTTCCCCGCTAACGGCAACATAAGGTTTTCCCGCACGCGCAGTGGACTGCGATAGAAGCGTGTCGAAACGCCCCTTGTCTTGGAGCGCGCTAGCCTTCGATTTAAACCGATTCTCTATGTCAGAAGTCAGCGTCTGAGCCCGGATCGTATTGTCATTCGCAGACGTTAGGGCTTGCTCGCGCATAGGTTTGGTTTCCGCTGTGCGCGCGGCTTCCGCGGCGGTCACATCGGCTTCGTTACCAGCGATGCCCTGCAGCGCAGCCTGACGAGCAGCATTCTGCTCGGAGAGCCGGTCACCGAAATCCGCCGTGTAGCGGCCTCGCAACCCCTTCTCGACTGCCAGGAGACCGGTGTCCTTAGAGGCTTCTCCCATCGTGCGCGCCGAGCCGGGAACGACTTCGGTAGCGTTCTCCAGATTCTGCGCAGCCAACGCCGGGTCGCGCGCTTGGCTCTGCAGTACTCGAGCGGCAACCGCTTGCTGTCCACTCTGTGTTACCGGCCGTAACGCATTCCCCACCAATTGAGTGCCGATTCGCGCAGCCGATCCCGCCGCTGAAGGCAGTGCACCTCCAACGATCCCCGCGACAATCTGCGATCCCGGGCCGCCGCCTGCCTGCCGGACCCCTTCCGATGCCGTCGCGCCGGCGGCGCCTGAAGCCCCGGCACGAAGCGCATTGACGCCCGCAGCTCCTCCGCCCAACGCAGCCCCTGTGGCGCCGCGTACAGCGGCTGAGTAGAGGTTTTCGCCGCTGCCCTGCGGCGTCGGTAGCCGTAACGTGCCCAAGGTGCTCTGAATGCCCAGTGAGTCCATGCCGGGCGTGGGCGTGCCTCCAAGAGGTTGCAGATTCTCCGCCGGCATTCCCATCAGTGCTCGAATGCGAGCTCGGATGGCGATGGCGCCTCGATCGGCGAGATTCATGATGTTCGCCGGAGCATTCACCAGATCGCTGACACCGGACAGAGCCGCGCGACCCGTCAGCCCAGCTACACGGCCAGCCGTTTCTGGCGCTGCGGTCGCACTTGGAGCAGACGGCTTCGCATCTGGGAATTGCGCCCACGGGTCAGCCGCCGCAGATTTCGGCGCATCCGGAAATTGATCCCAGGCGTCAGCCACTAGGGCCGCACCTTGACCCGGCCGTCGGGCGTGACAAACTGCGTGCCCGAGGGGAGAGCCATCGCCTCCTGTGGGCTATTGACCTTGACCGGCCCCGATTGGCTTCCGGGTGAAGCGGTGGCACCAGGGCTCTCGTTGGCGCCGGCAAAGGGACTCTTCCCCGCCGCGATTCTCTGTTTGGCGAAAGCCGTGGCCTTCTGAATGATGCTCCGGGGCAGCGGTGTGCCATTATCCACGGAATGGGTCATCAGGTAATCCAACTCGCCTTGCGAGAGAGTTGGCACCATCGTAGGCACCTCAACCTCTTTGCCCCCAATCTCTACTCCCACACTAATTTCGCTGGAGACCTTGCCATCGGGGCGCTTGAGAAGCCCCAGAAAGCCATTGCCTTTGTTGCTTCCATCGGCACGCTTATCCCAATTTGACGTGTTGGTCGAGGGATCATTTGCGGCCAATGCATACTTGGAAGTATCAAGGCCGCCAGTGTTCGCGGGACCAGTCGCTGCTGAAGCAGTTGGCGTTCCAGTTTTCAGTCCCTGCTGCGTAGCAAAATCCTGAATAGTGGCCTGCGGGTTCTTGGAGCCCTGAAGCAGAGTGATGTCGTGATGCGTGAACGGCACGGCTTGCTGCACACCGCCGATAATGTTGCGAATCAGGTCCTTCTGCTGCGGCGCTAGCTTTGGATTGGCCAGTTGCGGCTTTAGATTCTCTTCGACGATCTGGCGCATCTCAGCCATTTTGCGCAATTTGGTCATCTGGGTATCGCCTTCGCCCAGCAACACCGCATCCATCGAGTGAGTGATGGCTCCGTTGGGCGCCAGTCCGGCCGTCTCGATAGTGGACAAGTTGCGCGAGACACCGGCGACCATCGTTTTGAAGTCCTGCGCCTCCTGGCTCGTGACTTTCTGCCCGAGTACTGCCTTGACCGAGCCTAGGAGACTCGTGCCGGCTTGCGCGCCTCCAAACCAACCCGTGCTCGTGCTGATGGGCAGTTCCATGATGTTCTGGATGGCCTTCGTGGCCGCCTGAGCGGATGCTGCGACACGGTTGAACATCACGCTCGAGCGCGAGTCCATGCCGCCGGAGACCGCGTTCGGATCGTGCGGGCCGCCGGAGATAGGACGAATTGCGCCCGGTGTCGTGGGGTCGCGCTCATAGCCACTCGGTGTTTCGCTTGGACGCGTCGTCATCATCGTGCGGCGCTGGGCGTAGTCCGCATCGCTGATCAGTCCTTTCTTGTGGTCCTCGTTGAGCTTCGTGAGCTCGTCGAGGGGCTTGCCACCACCTTGGAAGACCGGCGCATAGCCGCCCTGACCGTTGGGGGCGACGAGCGAGGCCCCCTCAGCCACCGCAATCGGCTGCTTCGGCGTGGCGAACTGTGCGACCTGCTGCAAGCGCTGGGTCAGCTGGTCGTCGGGAATATTATCCAATGCCTGTGTAGGATCGCCTCCCAGTGCCTTGAAGGCAGGCGCGTAGACGTTCTGCGCGTTGTGTAGAAAGGCGCGGCGCTGGGTCGGATCGGTGATCGACAACGCTTGCTGAGCTACGGCGCCCAGTTGCGAGACGGCCTGAGTCTTATCGTTCTGGCTCTTGTCCTGAACGCCCTGTAAGGCGTTTCCTGTCTGCGTGTCGCCAGCACGGACAAACTGCTCCGGCGTCGCGTTCGGGTCCTCGTACAGCGCATTCTGACGTGTGACCTGACCCAGATTCTGGGTAGCCAGCGCGTTTTTGATGTTGGCGCCTTGCTCATCCTGCGCAGCCCCGCGACCCTGCAGATAGTTCTGGAACAGGTTGATCGGCTGAACGGTGGGAACGGCCATCAATGCACCGCCAGATAGTTGACCTTCTTATAGCCGCCGGGTCCCTGTTTGACGGCGCCGGGGAACTTCTTCTGGGCCTCGTCCGCCATGACGCCCATCTGCATCTTCCCGTCGCCCTTCATGCGGAAGCGATAGATCGGCAAACCCGCATCGGTCTTGCCCACGCGCTTCACGTCCGTCTTCAAGCGTGGGTCAGACATCGCCTCGCCGTAAGTCAGATCGTTGTTCGGCGTTTGGCTATTCTTCAGGTAGTAGCCCAAACCTTGAGCCGCTCCACTTAATCCCGTGCCAATCGCGTTGTATTGACCTGCGATACCTGAAGCGCGCGCATCTCCGCCTGCGATCAGCGAGTTGCCGATCTGGCCGCCGGCTGCGACTCCGGCTGCGCCCACTTGGCCCGTCGCAGTCTGGCCGACACCGGCCAAAGCGGCCTGACGGTTGAAGTAGTTCCCGAATTCACCAGAAGCCAGATTGCTATTGAAGTCCGCGAGCGCTTTGAGGGCGTTTCCTGATTTCGCGCCGCCGCTGGCCGAGAACGAGTTCTCAATGCCCTGCGTGCCCTGCTGTTGTCGAAACTGGTAGTCGGGTGACTTGAAGAAGCTCGAATAGTCTGGGGCCGATAGCGGAGCCGCACCCGCAGCAGGAGCCGCTGGAGTGCCCGCGACCGGTGCGGGAGCGCCCGGCGTGGCGGGATTTGCAGACTGTGTCAGATTGTTGTAGGACGTCGCCGCGCCATTGGAATACGTGGCGCCATTCGAGTGGCCATACGGAACCGGAAGTGTCGAGGGATCGACCTGGCCGCCACGTGAGACCGATGTGCCACCGGTGGGCAGGTTGTTGCCTGTGTAGCCGCTTGGCGCTGCTGTGGAGGGACTGGACGAGTAACCGTAAATCGATCCCAGTCGGTTGATCGCCTGCTGGCCGACAGTGATGTATGGGGCCGCATTACCCTGTGTGATATCGAACTCGCGGCGCTGTTCGGCCGCCGCTGCATCGGCCGAGCGAGCCGCTGTATTGGCCGCAGACTGCTGTCCAGACGAGGAAACAACAGCCCCCAAAACGGCGCCCCCACCCACAGCGACCGCAACCCAAGTCATGACAGGTTCTCCAGTAGCATCGGTGTAACGAGCGCCTGCTCAAGTTTGACGAGATCGGTTTCTTCTGTGACGTGGGTTGTCATCCAAATCATGTCTTCGATGATGCACAGCACTTTCTGAACGCCTGCCTTAGAGACAAACACAGCCGGTGCCCGCAATTCTTCCCGACTGAAGTCATCATGAATGATCCAGCACGCACCTTTGACCAGGATGTTGAAATGCTCGGTCTTGTGAATCTTGCCCACCACTACGGTCCCAGCAGGCATGAAGATTTCACGCAGATACAGTCCGGGCGAAAAGTGATGCTTCAGCGGCAAGTCGGCTTGTTCCATCGCAGCCATGCGGCGAGACAGGCGCGCCACCTTGCCCGCGAAATCCGGTGCATCGATTCTCTCGAGAGCATCCAAGGGGTCCTGAGAGACTGTATAATTGAAAGACACGATGTTCATTTCGCCACCCAGCCAACCGCGGTGGCGTTGGCCTCTTTCACGTACAACGTCGTCCCGGCTCCTCCATCGATTCGCGTGTAGAGCGAGCCCACCGTCGCAATCACCTTGCCCTCGGGACTCCCAACACCGCTGTACAAGCCCACGATCTGGATGTTCTCGAGGAAACGCGTCCAGTCGCGAATGTCCTGCGGAATCGCCACAAAGGAGCGGATCGAGAAGAGACGCTGACTCATACGCGCCCTCCTTCCACATCCAAAATCGTGTCAGTGATCGCAACTCTGACGGGGTCACTCACCGCGCCTCGGTAGAC
>Ga0193755_1000025_pt1 | contig 39861 bp, 36 predicted proteins | sample H1a2metaG_FD_144921 | JGI IMG/M metagenome (GOLD analysis project Ga0193755, IMG submission 144921) | Soil microbial communities from a riparian zone of the East river system, Colorado, United States - H1a2 | ecosystem: Environmental > Terrestrial > Soil > Riparian zone | place: USA: East River...
AGCTTGTCACCCGACATCGAGCCCGAAACGTCGAGCACGGCGACCAGGTCGCGACGCACCGACGGAGTCTCGGCGCGGCCTGGGGCGAGGAGCAGCATAAAGAACCCGTCCTCCCCAACTGGCTGGCTCGTGACGAGCGACATCCCCACCAGGCTGCGCGCGAGCGGCAGGAACAGCTCGAGGTCCCCGCGCGGGCTGGCATCGGCGAGCGTGAGCTCGATGCGGTTGTCGCTGCGGCTCGTGCTCAGTCGATGCGTCGGCGAGTAGGGATCGCCGAACCGGGCGGCGCTGTCCACCTGCATCCGGAAGCTCGCGGACGCCGCCGCGCCGGCCCCGCTCCCGGCGGTATATCGAAAGCGCCAGGCGTCGCCCACACGATCGAGCATCTGGGTGTAGCGCAGCGTGATCTTGCGCGTCTCGCCCGGGCCGATGGGAAACACCCGCGCGCGCAGCAGCCCGTGTCCCGCGAGCTCGATCAGGGCGGGATCGCGCTTGCGGCGCACGATCTCCTCGTAGATCGCGCGCGCCTGCGCGGCGTCCATCGGCTCGCCCTTGAGCTCTTGGTCGCCCTGCCAGAGGGAGAAATCGCTGAATACTGCTTCACCCGGCAGCGGGTAGAGGTAGTTGCCCTCGTCGAGCAGCGCGCCCGTGTTCCGGAACCACTCCTCCACCGTGACGCGCGCCACGCGTCCGACCACTGCGACCTGGACCGCGCTGCGCACTTTTTCGATCCCCCTGCGCGGGGCCGTGGGGAAGGGGAAGGGCCGGGTCGGCTCGATCCAGCCCTGAGCCGCCGCGGGGGCGAGCGGCAGGACGACGGCGCAGACGAGCCCGAAGACGCGAAGTGCCGGCAACATGGCAACGGTTCCTGTGAGAGACGCCAGAAGAGACGCTTGGCGCCCAATGCCTTGCACACGCGGCCCGGCGCGCCCATTTTTGGGGCGCCGCAGCGCCCTCCGCGTAAGGCTGCCGCGCCCTACAGGATGGGGAATCGTGCCGCGCTACACCTATCGCCGCCTCGCGAAGTTGCCCAGCACCGCAGACCAGCTGCGTCGCCACACCGTTCTCAATCTCCCGGGCATGTTGCACGGCCTGAGCTTCGAGCACACGGTCATGGAGCCGGGGGCCGCCGTGGCCATCTCGGCGGAGGACGACACGGGGCTGCTCATCTTCACGATCGCGGGCCGGGGAGTGATGGCGCTGGACGGGGATCGGATCGAAGTCTCGGCGAACGATCTCGTACACATTCCGGCGGGCGTGCCCTACGGCATGCACACCCTCGGCGGAACCGACTGGGTATATGTCGTGCTGCAGGCGCCCGTCGAATAACTGCAAGCCTTGCGACTATCCTATCGCGCACACGTTCGGACCGAACTCCAACATTTCCGCGTCGGCGTCGGCGACGTCCACGAGTCCCAGATTTGCAAGCTTGATCGTGCGATACGCTTTGGGCGGCGTGGTGGTATGCGCGGTCACCCAGGCGAGGAAGACGCGCGGGTCCTGGATGGCGGCTGCCTGGTTCGTCGCCGCGATCACGTCGAACCGTGCGGCCACGCACCGGTCCGCGCGCCGCTCGGTTTCGCTCGCATAGTGCGCCGGTAGAACGAGCAGGTCGCCCGGCCACTCGCGCCGAACCCGTTGGAGGCTGTCCCACAGCCGCGCCGTCCAGGCGTCGCGCTGGCCTCCGAGATCGGGGCGCCCCACCGACTGCACGAACAGAAAGTCGCCCGTCAACGCCACTGCCTCGTCGGCGACGAGCGCCGTGCTGCCCAGCGTGTGTCCCGGGACGTGAGCGGCGACGAGCGTCGCGCGCCCGAACGCGATTGTGTCGCCCTCGGTGAGCGGCTGGTGGGCGAATCGGCCCGCGGTGCCGTCGTACGGCGAGCGTGCGTCGTCAGGGTGCACGAAGTATGGGACCTGCCAGCGGGCGGCGGCGGCGCGGGCACCACTCAAGTAGTCGGCGTGCATGTGTGTGTCGATGACCGCCGCGGCCGTAGCCCCGAGGTCCTCGAGCAGCGCCTCGTACGGCTGCAGATGCCGGCCCGGATCCACGACGACGGCGTCACCGTCGCTCACGAGCAGATAGGACAGTGCCCCTTTGCCTACCCGGTCGACTTGGATCACGTGCTCGATCGCAGGGGTCGGAGACAGGCGCCGCGGCAGGTAGACCGTTTCCCACGCCGCCATCCCGCCCGCCAGGGAGTAGGCTTCGAATCCCTGATCGCGCAAGAAGCGGGTGGCCTGCGTGCTCGAGTTGCCGTGCCCGCAGACCACCGCGACCGGGACCGCAGGGTCGAGCCGCAGCGGCTCGAGCGTGGCGAGCTGGTACAATTGCGATGCCGCGAGGGCGCGGAAGTCGAGCGTGGCGCCGAGGGTAATACGTCCCTGGGCGACCCGCTCCGCCGAGCGGATGTCGAGCAGCTGCACGCGTTCGCCCTGATCGAGACGACGCGCCAGATCGGCCGCGGGGATGAGCGGTACGGACGGCTCCGGCATGCGCATCAGTGTCGTCGGGGTGGTGCGAAAACGCAACGGTCCAGCGCTTGGAGGGCTCCCGTTTTGAGAGCCCGCGGATATATTGTGAACGCGTTCACAAGGGCTGTCTCGTCATTTTCGTCCCGGAGGAGTCTGCAATGCGGTTCACCCTGTTCACCACGCTCGTCGCATTCGCGGTCGTCGCCTGCGGCGGCGACAAGAAATCGGCGGCGTCCCAGGCCGAAGCTGCCACACCCGCGCCGGCCAGCGAGTCGGCTGTTACGCCCGCTGCCGAGCCTGCGGGCGCGGTGGTCGAAGTAAAGATGACCGGCAACGGTACGAGCGTAGCCGCGTTCGAGCCCAACAAGCTCACGATCAAGACCGGCACGATCGTACGGTTCATCAATGTCTCAGGCGGTCCGCACAACGTCGCATTCTACGGCGATTCGGTCCCGAAGGGCGGTGCAGACGCTCTGAAGAAGGGGATGCCGAACGCGATGGGCGACCTCATGGGACCGTTCCTGACGCAGCCGAATGAGAAGTACGACGTTTCGTTTGCGGGCGCGCCGGCCGGGATCTACAAGGGTTACTGCCTGCCGCACGTCGCGTTGGGCATGCACGTCGCGATCACGGTACAGTAACTCGCGACGATCGTGCCGCAGTAAAACGGCCCCGGTACCCCCCGGGGCCGTTTGACTTTCGGGGCGGCGGCCGGGATGTTCTGCGGGGCGATTCATGTCCGCCTTCTTCGAGCGGGTGCGTGCCGCTCTGGCGTCGAAGGGCTACGAGGCGCTGCGCGAGCTGGCGAGCGGCGGCATGGGCATCGTCGTCCTCGCGCGCGACGTCCGGCTCGACAGTTTCGTCGCCGTGAAGGTCCTACGGCCTGGCTTGTGGACAGTCGAGGCCGAGAAACAGTTCGTCGAAGAAGCTCGGACCCTCCGCCGCCTGCGCCATGCCAACATCGTTCCCGTCCACGACGTGGACGAGAGTCAGGGCCTGACTTTCTACGTGATGGACTTCCTGGCGGGCGACACCGTCCAGAGCCTGCTGGAGAAGTCCGGACCCCTGTCCGTCGACGGCGCGCGCAAACTCGGGCGCGATCTACTGAAAGCGCTCGAGGTCGCTCATCAGCACGGGGTAATCCACCGCGACGTGAAGCCCGCCAACGTCTTCTTCGACGGGGAGCGGGGCGTCTTGACGGACTTCGGTATCGCTCGTCGCCTCACCGAGGAACAGAAGTCTGATTTGCGGATCCTGCAGGGGACGGCTGCATACATGGCGCCGGAGCAGTTCGTCGGCGTCGCGGACGCGCTCTCCGATCTCTACTCCGCCGGCATGGTCGTCTACGAGGCCTTTACGGGCCGCCGTTGGGCCAAGACTGCTCCAAAGGGAGGCGACTGGGCCGGAGTGCCGTTCCTCGTGGCGCGCGTGCTGCGGCGCGCCCTCGAGCTGGACCCCAGAGACCGCTGGCCGGACGCGGCGTCGTTTCGACACCGGCTGTGGCATACGCGCGTCTGGCCATACCAGCGGAACGCCATCGCCATCGCGATCGGGGGCACGCTCCTGGGGCTGTGGATTCGCGCGAGCATGCCCGCTCCCTCTACCCTTCGCTTTCGCGTCGCACCCGCCGTATCGGCGCCGGACCCAGAGGCGGCGCGTGCGGACTCCGTCGCCTGCGCTCTGGCGCGGAGCTTGGATCGTTACCCCGAGCTCTCCGCGCACTGTGTCTCGGGACTCGGTCGCTGGTTGCCCAGCGGCTCCCACATTGATGTGGAGACGGCGAACGATGCGGGCCGCTTGCGGATCCGGCTGCGAGGTCCGCGCGTCGACACGATCGAGATCGTCGGACCGCGGGCCGAGTGGCGCTTCCTGGCAGAGAGCCTTGCCGATCGCGTATTCGGGGCGCAGCTGGGGTCGACAGATTCCCTCGACCGGTTGTTACCTCGCGGCGTGCTTCCCAAGAACGCATTGGGGCGGAAAGCCTTCCAGCGCGCGGAGGGCGCCTTCGCACGAGGACGCTGGGGAGAAGCTCGAGCGGGCTACGCCGAGGCGGCGGCGCTCGACTCGACCTGCTGGCTGTGTTATTGGCGGCACGCGGAGGTCGGTCGCTGGTTCGACCTCGAAGACGACGCTAGGGACAGCGCCCGCTACCTCGCGCACCTCAACGAGTTTCCGGACTACTACCAGAAACTGATTCGGGCTCAGGGGCTGCCCCTCACGGCCCGTCTTGACTCGCTTGACGCCTTGACCAAGCGCTCGAAGGACTTTCTCTTCGGCCAATTCAGGTATGCCGACGAGCGGTTGCATCGGGGACCGCTCGTCGGCCGCTCGCGGCGCGAGGCGATGCAATCGTTTCAGGACGTGCTGAAAATTCATCCCGGGTTCGTCCCGGCATTGGAGCACGTCGCGTGGCTCAGCGTTGCTGAGGGCGACTCGACGAACGCGGCCGCGGTCCTTGCCCAGGTAGCACCGCACATCGACCCGACAGATCCCTCCTTTGCAACCCTGGCCATCGTAGAGTTGGCCTACGCGTGGCGGTTCTTGCCGAGGCCCGAAGCGGAGCGCCGCACACGCGAGCTGGTGCGCACGGCACGCGCGGCAGGAATCAAGGATCTCGACGCCGGCGCTCGCTACCTTGCCGCGTTCGGAGCCCCGCACGGGGAGCTGGCGTTCGCGGAACAACTGCTCCCCGAACAGGGATTCGTGCGCTCCGCCGGCCTGGCGCGGGTCCTCGCGCTCGTTGGAATGGGGCGGCCCGATACTGCCTTGGCGCTGGCACACGAGCTGGCCTACCGTTTCCCAGACCTGGAGATTTTCGTGGGTGAGCTGGCTGCGGCCCTGGTGCTTGCCGACGTCGATTCCGCCGCGGCGGCTGCCCGCTGGGCCGAGGCGCGCCCGGCCCTCGAAGGAGCTGCCGACGCTGCCATTGGGCGATCGGACTGGCAGGGGCGTGCCGGTTGGATGCTCGCGACGTTGGAGTGGGCAGAGAGGCACGCCGACCCACCACGTGATGTCGGGTCTTCTCGCGTGCCGCCGGAGCCGCTGGCCAGGCTGCTGCGGGCGGAGGCCGCGGCTGCTCGAGGGGCGGTCGACTCGGCCCTTGCCGCTACCCGCGCCCTGACTGGGATTCCGGCTCAGGACGCCCGCGATCCATTCTTCCCAACCGTGCTGCATCTGAGGCGTGCGTCTTGGATAGAGCGGGGGAAGTACCCGCTAGGCGCGATGGCCGAACTCATCTGGCCTGAGAACTCCGATTTGCACGGCTACCCGACTCGGGATCCCCAGCCCGCTGAGGTTGACTGGGCATTTGCCGCGTTCGCCCAGTGGCGCCTTGGAGAGCTGCTGGTGCGAACGGGGCAGCGACGGGAGGCTTGCCACGCGTACGGGACCGTTGTTCGTCTCTGGTCTGGTGGTGACCCACCATACCGCGCTCGCGCCGACAGCGCTGTCCGCCGGCTCTCGAGCCTCGGCTGCCAGGAAGCGACATGATCGTCGTCCGCGCCCTCGGCCCGGCGGACGTGAGCGTGAACGGCGCGGCCGCGCCGGCCAAGCTCCTGTGGAAGAAGAACCTCGCGCTCCTGATCTATCTGGCCCGGTCACCCAGACGCGTGCGAACACGCGAACATCTCATCGGCCTGTTGTGGGGCGAGAAGCCAGAGGAGAAGGCGCGCCACTCCCTCAACGAAGCCGTACACGTGCTCCGCCTCTGTGCGGGCGACGACGGCTTCGAGTCCGACACGGCGCAGGTGCGGATCGCACCCGGCACAGTGGAGCTCGACACCGACACGTTGGAGACGCTGGCGGCAGCGGGCGACTACGCCGGTGCGGCCGCGTTGATCAATGGGGACTTCCTCGAAGGATTCAGCGTTCGAGGGGCGTCGGAGTTCGACAATTGGCTGGCCGCGGAGCGCCAGCACTGGTGCCGCCGCTCCGTGGACGTGCTGGTACACCGCGCCGAGCAACTGCTCGCGGCCGGCCATGTGGTGGCGGCGCACGATACGGTGCAGCGCGCGCGGGAGCTCGATTGGCGGCCGGAAACCGCGGTCCGGAGCGCGCTGCGGACGCTCGCGCTCGCGGGAGACCGGTCCGGGGCACTGGCCCTGTTTAAGGAATTCGCGACGCGACTGAAGCAGGATTTAGGCGCGGAGCCGGACGCCGAGACCCGCGCGCTCGCCGAGCGAGTGCGGCTGGAGAAAACCTGGCGGCTCCCGCAGGCGGTGGGCGACGCGGACGCGCGCAGGTCAGGTTCGCGTCGCGCCCCGCTGGTGGGGCGCGCCCTCGAGCTCGAGCGGCTGACGGGCGCGTGGACCGCGTGCCGCGCCAAACGGCGGGCAACCGTCGCCGTCATCGAGGGCGACGCCGGCGCCGGGAAGACCCGGCTCGCCGAAGAGCTCGCGGCCCGGGCCCGGCTCGACGGCGCGGTGGTCGCCGCAGTTCGCGCGGTCGCCGCCGACCGCAGCGACGCATGGAGCGGCGTATTTGGGATCGCGCGCGGCGGATTGCTCGATGCCCCGGGAGTCGCCGGGGCTCCGCCGGACGCGCTCGCCCAGCTGCGGGGGACGGCGCCGCCCGGCGCGCTCGGGCGCGCCCTCGCCGAAGTGCTCCAGGCCGTGGCCGACGAGCGGCCGGTGGTTGTGTTCGTGGATGACGCGCACTGGCTCGACCGGGAGTCGCTGCTCGCGCTTGGCGCGGTCATCCGTGACCTGGTGCGCGCGCCCGTCGCATTCCTCTTCACCGTCGCGCCGCACCCCACCGACCCCGAGCTGGACGAAGTGCGCGCCCGCATCGGCCGCGAGGTCGCCGGCACCGCGGTACAGCTCGGAGGATTCGGAACCGACGAGGTGCGCGAGCTCGGGCGCTGGGCGCTCCCTTCGTACGGAGAAGGGCAACTGGACCGCCTGACCCGACGGGTCCTGGCGGACTCCGCGGGCATTCCGCTCCTCGTGGTCGCGTTGCTGCACGCCGTGGCAGCCGGCTTCGAGCCGCATGATGCGCACCAGCCGTGGCCCAAGCCCACGGAGACGTTCGAGCAGACGTTACCGGGCGACCTTCCCGACAACGTCGTCGCGGCGATCCGGATCAACTTCCGTCGCCTGTCGGCGGAGGCGCAACGAGTGCTTGTGGCGGCGGCGGTGCTGGAGGGCCGTGTCCCCGGGCCGAGGCTCGGGCGGGCCGCGGGCGTCGCCGGAGAAGGGCTGCCGCAGGCGCTGGACGAGCTCGAGTGGCAAGGCTGGCTGGCGGCCGAGCGCCGAGGCTATGCCTTCGTCGCGCGGATCGTGTGTGAGGTGATCGAGCGGGACATGGTGACGCCGGGGCAGCGGCAACGGATTCTCGAGCTGGCAGGTCGGTCCGCTTGACCGACCCTTGACCCAACGGGGGAAGGTTTCCCCCGTCGCTATCGCGGAGGATCGTATGAAACGGTTTTCGCCGTTGATGGTGCTGGTTGCTGTTGCCGCCTGCGATGCGCCGGGCCGGACCGCGGCGCCACCCGTGCCTTCGGCCGAGCGGCTTGGGCGGCCGGACGTCGTGGTGCACGAGGGCGGGTCGATCCAGGCGGCGGTGGAAGCGGCGGGTCCCGGCACGGTGATCCGGATCGAGCCGGGGACGTACGCGGAGGCGATTCACATTTCGGTCCCCGGTCTCGCGCTCGTCGGCCAACGGCGCCCGGATGGGCGCGGCGTGGTGATCGAAAATCCGGGGGGAGAGGATAACGGCATCAGCGTAGACCCCGGCAGCGATCGGTTCGTGCTGCTCAACGTCACGGTCCGCGGGTTCGCGGAGAACGGCGTCCTGTTGCGTGGCGTGGACGGGTTCCTGCTGTCGGACATCACGGCCCAGGACAACGGCGAGTACGGTCTCTTTCCCGTGCACTCATCCAACGGGCTGATCGAGCGGTGCCGCGCCTCGGGGCACAACGACACGGGGATCTACGTCGGGCAGTCGCACGACGTCACGGTTCGCCACAGCGTCGCCTTCGCGAACGTGAACGGCATCGAGTTCGAGAACTCGCAACGGGTACAGGGCGTCGCCAACGAGACGTACGACAACGTCGTGGGCATCCTCGTGGTGGTGCTGCCCGGTCTCGACGTGAAGACCACGAGCGATGTGCTCGTCGCCCGCAACAGGGTCCACGACAACAATCACCCCAACTTCGCCCCGCCCGGCGACCTCGCGTCGTTCGTGCCCAGCGGCTCGGGGATCCTCATCGTCGGCGCGGATCGCGCGACGGTCGAAGGCAACACGGTTTCAGGCAACCAGTTCACGGGGATCGCCGTGGGCAGCACGCTGTTGCTCGGCGCGCTAGCCGGCCTGCCGCCCGAGGCCTTCGCCGACATCGAGCCCAATCCGGATCATGTGGTGATCCGAAACAACCGGGTCATGGGCAACGGGACCGCATCGCCGATCCCGTTCCTCCCCGCGGTGGACCTGTTGTGGGACGGCTCGGGGGTGGGAAATTGCTGGGGCCGCAATCGTTTCATCACCAGTTTTCCCGATGCGTTGCCGGCTTGCGCGCGTTGACCGGGTCCAGACCGTCTCGCGTTGTCACTTCCTCGGCGTCGCTTGACACAGCCGCTGGACCTCCGGCTGCACGACCTGATCCACGTAGCCCATCAGCGTCTCGAACGATCTGCAGGCGCGCGCGGCGATGGCGCTATCGCGCCGCGCCACCGCGACGCGCGCCATGTCGAGTCGCAGCGGCCAGAGTGACGCGACCAGCTCGAGCGGCACGCTGAGCACGGCGTAGCGCCGCGTCGCGCCATCCCAGAGCCGCAGCGCTCGCGTCGTGTCGCGGCGTGCCAGGGCGTCGCGAGCGTCGAGGTCGGTGGCGAGGCTGGCCGGGAGTGGGCCCCGCTTCCCGTCAGCCAGCCGGGCCAGCGCGGCGGCGTGGCGGGCACGCTCGACCCCGAGGCGCGCAAGCAGCCAGTGGGCGACGGCGTCGGTGTCGGCGGTCGCGTCGAGGCGCGCCCGCACGCGCTCCGCCGCGCTCTGCCAGTCGCCCAACCCCGGCAGCCCGGTTGCGCGTGCAAGCAGGACCCAGGAGTCTCGCTCGCGCCCGGCCCAGCCGCCCGTGGCCCGCTCCAGCCGCAGGCGAGCGCTGTCCGCCCAGCCGGCCGCGAGGTCCGCGGCGACTCCCATCCGGAAGGCGCGGATGCGCTCGGCGTCGGTTGCGCCGCGCCGCTCGAGGCAGCGGAGCACCGCGCGCGCCGGCCCTTGGCGCTGCGCCGGCGTGCCGAACTCCGCCGCCTGAAACGCCAGATACTGCAACGCCAGAAAACTGTGCTGGCACACGTGGCGCAGCAGCGCCAGCTGGGCCGCAGCAGATTCGAGGATGAGCGTGTCCGCAATCCCCACCGCTTCGGCTACCACCGAGGTCGAATCGATGCGCAGGTACCGGTGGATCAGATCTCCGGTTTCGTGAAGATTGCCTCTTTGATGTGTCAGCGCGATCAAGTGCCCGATCGCGGGCGAGAACCGCGGATCGAGATCGAGTACATGGTTGAACGCGCGCTCGGCCTCGCCCACCGTCTCGTCGAACAGGCCGGCGAAATGAAAGTAGAACTCGCCGAGCACGTACCACGCCTGCGGGTAGGTGGGCGCCTCGTCGGTGGCTCGTTTGAATCGGTCGACGGCCGCGAGGCCGTCGCCCTCGATGAGCAGCCGTCGGAACCCGTCGAGCAGCAGGCTGTCGGCCGGGGAGAGCCCACGTTGATGGACCACGGCTCCCCGCAGGGCGGCGCCGAACCCCTGTTCGGTGGGGTCCACCTGCGCGGCGACGAGCGCGAGCCGGAGCCAGCCGATCGCGAACGTCGTGTCCACAAGGATTACGCGGGTGTACTCGTCCCGCGCGGTCCGATAATCGCCGCGGCGGAACGCCGCCTCGGCGTTCAAGTATGCGGCCAACGCTTCGGGGCCGCCGTTGGGGAGCGAAACGTCCGGTCCCGGCGTGAACTCGGGGTACAACGCGACCCACACGCGATCCATCACGTCGGACTCGTCGCCGCCCACCCGGCCCTGCGCCTTACCGCTGCGCCGGGCACGGCCGCCCTCATACAGGGTGGCTTGGAGCGTGACCGTCGGCCCCGCGTACGCGACGCTCGCCTGAATGAAGAACTTCGCGCCGAGACGGCAAGCGAGATCCTCGGCTTCCTCGTTGGACGGCGGCGCGGTGCCGATCTGTGCCGCCACCCGTCCGAAGGACACGACCTCCTTGAGGCGTTCCACGGGCCGGAATCGGGAGATGAAGTATTCCGGCAGCTGCCTTGCGGGATAGGGCGGCGTGCCCAGCACGGCGAACGGCATCACGGCGAGGCGTGCCGGTAAATCGCGCGGAAGCCCGCACACCCCGGTGCCGACCACGATGCGGCCGACGACGGCCGCGGCCACCGCAACGACTGCCGCAGCTGCCCAACGGCGCCAGGGCCGAACCCTGGCGCGCTCGAGCGCGGTGAGCCACGCTGCGGCCGTGGCCGGTCGATCATCCGGTTGCTCCGCGAGCGGGGCCGCGAGCGCGGTGGCGAGACGAGCCGACACGTCCGGCCGTGCGGTACGCAACGCGCGCACCAGCGCAGCGCGATCCGCCTTGAACGCCAGGGGTCCGCCGCCCAGCGCCTCGAACGCGACCGCCGCGAGACCGTGCAGATCGGCGCGTCCGTCCACACGCCCGCTCGCCGCCTGCTCGGGCGCCATGTAGCCGGGCGTGCCGATCGCGGCCCCGGGCTGCGTGAGTGACGATTCCCCGGCGCCTTCCACGCGGGCGATGCCAAAATCGGCGAGCAGGGCTCGGCCGCTGTCCTCGTCGAGCAGGATGTTGGAAGGCTTGACGTCGCGGTGCACGATGCCGCGCCGGTGGGCGTACCCCAGCGCGTCGGCAATCTCGCGCACCAGACGCAGGATCTGCTCGGTCGGGACGCGCGCGTTGCTCCGGAGTCGCTCCTCGAAGGTGTCGCCCCGCACGAACGTCATGATGAGGAAGCTGATCCCCTCCCGCGTGTCGAAGTCGTAGACCCGCACGATGTTGGGGTGGTCGAGCGAGGCGCCGAGGGTCGCCTCGCGGCGGAAACGCTCGTGGCGCATCGTGCTCGCCGCGACGTCGGGGGGCAGCACCTTCACTGCCACGATGTGACCGAGGGTGCGGTGGCGGGCGCGGAACACCGCGCCCATGCCGCCGACGCCGGCGAGGCTCAGTACCTCGTAACGGTCGCCGACTGCACGCTGCACGGCGTCGAGGTCGGGCGTCTGCATGAGAGCAGGGGAATGTACCTGCGCTTGCCCGCGGCCGCAGCGTATCCGATACTCGGGGGCGCCATGCCCTCCGTCTTCTGTCGCGTGCTCGGTCCCGTGCGTGTCACCGTCGCCGGCGCGGACGCGCCCGCGGAGCTGCTGTGGCGCAAACACGTCGCGCTGCTCGTGTATCTGGCGCGGAGTCCGCGCAAGAGCCGCACGCGCGAGCACCTGATCGGCCTGCTGTGGAGCGACCGCGACGAGCGGCAGGCCCGCCACTCGCTGAGCGAGGCGCTCCGCGTCCTGCGGCGCGCCCTCGGGGACGAGCGGCTGGTGGCCGAGGTGGATCAGGTCCGGTTGGCGCCGGACGCCGTGACGCTCGACTGCGACCGGTTCACCGAGCTGTGCCAGCGGAGCGAGTGGACAACCGCCGCCGCGCTGGCCCATGGCGAGTTCCTCGAGGGCTTGGCGATCCCGGAGGCGAATGATTTCGAGAACTGGCTGGCCGCCGAGCGGGCGCTGTGGCGTGCGCAGGTTCTCGAAGCCCTGTTGCAGGGCGTCGCCGCGGACCTGGCACGAGGCGACGCGGCGTCGGCGGCTCGAGTGGGACTCCGCGCGGTCGCGCTCGACCGCACGTCCGAGCCGGCAGCCCGCGCCGCGATGCGCGCGCTCACGCTGGCGGGCGATCGCGCCGCCGCCCTGCGCGTGGCCGACGAGCTGGCCCACGCCCTGCACGAGACGCTGTCCGCGGAGGTGAGCGAGGAAACCGCGCGGCTGGCCGAACGGGTCCGGGACACCCGGGTCGGGCGCCGCGTGGTCGCTGCCCCACCCGACGCTCGCGCGCGGCCGCCGCTGGTGAGCCGGAGCGTCGAGCTGGCGATGCTCACGGCGGCGTGGCAGCGGGCACGCAGCGGGCGTGGGCAAGTGGTGATCGTCGAGGGCGAACCGGGGGAGGGGAAGACCCGGCTCATCGAGGAGCTCGTGGCCCATGCGCGGCTGGATGACGCCAGCGTCGCCACGGCCCGCGCTGTGCCCGCCGAACAGAAAGCGGAGTGGAGCGCGCTTGCGGGATTGCTCGCCGGCGGGCTGGGCGACGCGCCGGGGCTTGCGGGCGCGCCGCCGGGAGCCCTGGCCGGGCTCGCCGGGCTTGATGGTGACCTGCGAGCGAGGTTCCGCGCTGCGGGGCCCGCTGCTCCCGTCGGGGAAGCGCTCGGCGCCGCCGTGGGCGCCGTCGCGGCGGAGCGGCCGCTCCTGATTGCGCTCGACGACGCGCAGTGGTCCGACCCGGCCACACTTGCGGCGCTCCCCGCGCTGGCTCGCGACACGGCGGCGCGACGAGTGCTCCTCCTGCTCGGCGTTTCCCGCGGGTCACCCGAGGGCGAGCGGTTGGACGAGCTGCGCGCCCGGCTGGGCCGCGATCTCGAAGGCACGGTCGTGCGCCTGGGACGCTTCGAGGCGGCGGCGCTGCGGGAGCTCGTGCGCTGGGCGCTTCCCCGCTACGACGCGGATGATGCGGAGCGCCTGACCCGCCGCGTGGAGCGCGACACGGGCGGACTCCCGCTCCTCGCCGTCGCCATGCTCGAGGCCGTCGTGGCCGGATTCAAGCCGGTAACCGAGGCGCCGGCGTGGCCGTCACGGCAGCGGACGCTCGTCGACTCGCTGCCGGGTGATCTCCCGCCTGCCGTGATCGGCGGGATCTGCCTGCGGTTTCGCGCCCTGCCGGCGGCCGCCCAACAGGTGTTGGGCGCGGCGGCGGCGCTCGACCAGCGGCTGAGCGCGGATCGGCTAGGGCGCGCAACGGCCCTCGATCGGCCGATCGTGGAGGGGGCGCTCGACCTGCTCGAGTGGAACCGCTGGCTCGTCGCGGACGCACGGGGCTATGTGTTCGCAGCCCCAATCGAGCGGGCGGTCCTGCTGCAAGAGATGGTCACGCCCGGACAGGCTCGCCGCTATCGGGAGAACTTCCCGACTTGATAACTGCTTGAGGTCGTCGATCCAACGTGTTACCCGCCCCCTATACGGAGATACTATACCCGATGGTCTTCGCACCTGATCCTCAGCACCGCCGGGTCGTCTTCGTTCTGATAGACGGGGCGCGCCACGACGTCCTGCGCGCTCTTCTTTCGCGAGGGGACCTTCCCAATCTTGCGCGGTGGGTGATCGAGCCGGGTGGAATGACGGTGGGGACGACGGTGTTCCCCTCCACCAGCGGCGTGGCGTACATCCCGTTTCTCTTCGGCCGGTACCCGGGGACTGCCAACGTCCCGGGCATCCGCTGGCTCGACCGCGGCGCTGCCGGGGGCGGCCTGCGCGCCCAGTGGCGCGCCGCGCGGAGCTACTGCGGCGTTCAGGCGAGCTGGATCAACCGCGATATCGCCTGCGGTCCGTCGATCTTCGAGCTGGTGCCACAGAGTCTCGCGATCTGCACGCCGATCATCCGCGGGTTGCGTCGGGGAGCGCACCTCATGCCGGCGAGGCGTGCGCTTCTCGGTATCACGGCCCACTACTTCGGGACCTACGGCGCGCTCGATCGCGCCGTGGCCGATGCTTGGGTGGCGGCGGCGGGGGACCCGTGGCGATTCCTGTTCGTGGTCTTTCCCGGTCCGGACGGCCTCTCCCACTTGCTCGATCCCTGCCATCCCCTGGTGCTTGATGCCTACCGCCGGATCGACCGAGCGCTCGGCCAGTTCGTCGCCCGGGTGCGCGCGGGTGGTGAAGTCCCAGCGCTGTTCGTGGCCGCCGATCACGGCGCGAGCGCCGTCCGTGAACACTGCGATATCGCGCTCGCCCTCGAGGCGTGGGGCGTGCCCACGCTCCGACATCCGTGGCACGTCTGGCGCCGGGGCGCGCAGGCCGCGGTCATGGTGTCGGGCAACGGCTGCGCCCACGTCTACTTCCGTCCGCGGTGCGGACGTGTGATGCCGCGCGGCGGCGCGGCGGTGCCGTCCGATTTGACCGAGCAGCTCCTGGGGTTGCCGGCCGTGCAACTCGGTGCCTGGCGGGACGGGCACGGTGACGTCATTGTCGCGAGCGGATGGCAGCGGGCGTGCGTCAGCGCGGACGCCGACGGCGTTCACTACGAGCCGCTGCTGGGCGATCCGCTCGGCCTGGGTCCTGCGCGGATTTCCCTGGACGATCGCGAGCTGCTGGCACGCTCGCGACGCACCGCGTTTCCAGACGCTCCGCGGCAGCTGGTGCAGCTCTTTAGCGCTTCACGCACCGGCGACGTTGTGCTGGCCGCCGCTCGCGGCAGCGACTTCCGCGACGAGTGGGAGATTCCCGAGCACCGGGCAGGTCACGGTAGTCTGATCGCGGACCACATGGAGGTCCCCGTCGCGGCGAGCGTGCCGCTGCCCGACGCGCCGATCCGCACGGTGGACCTGATGCCCACGATGCTCGAAACGCTCGGCCTCCCGATCCCGGCCGGCCTCGATGGCGTTCCCTTCTCGCGGCTCGTGCCGTCGGGCGTCGCCGTATGACGGGCGTCGTGTCCTCGCTCCTCGTCCGCCGAGGCACGGCGGAGTGGGACGCCGTGCTCCGCGCCACCGGGATCCTGGCGCTGGCCGCTATCTATCCCGCTCTCCGCTGGCCGGATGTGGCCGTGCTGGCCGGGTTTCTCTGTCTCACCCTGTTTGTGAGCGGGCCGATCTCGATGGTCCTGCCTGCAGCGTTCGAGCCGATGCTGATGGTGGCCGGACGACTCTACGACCCCTTCCTCGTCACGCTGCTGGCCGTCACCGGAAACCTGTACATGGATTACGTGAACTACCACGTGTACGGCGCCGTCATGCGGCATCCGCGACTCGAGGCGGCGCGGAGCTCTTGGGTGGTCCGGAAGACGCTCGCACTGTTCCAGCGAAGCCCATTCTTCGCCGTCTGGTTGTGTGCCTGGAGCCCGATTCCGTATTGGATCGTGTCGGTGCTCGCCCCGATGTCGCAGTATTCGATGCGGAAATACTTGTTCGCGACCTTCCTCGGGCGCGCGCCCCGTGTCTGGTTCTTCGCGACCCTCGGCCTCGTCATTCCCGTTTCGACGCAAGTGCTCGTCACGTGCGCGATCGCAGCGGTCGTCGCCGGCGTCGTCGTGGCGTTGCACAAGGGGCCTCGCGCCCTTGCGGGATTCCGTCTTTGATCGGAGTGGATCATGTGGCTCCTCGCCCTGGCCCTGGTCGCCGACACCGTTCATACCTTCTCCCTGGCGCTTTCGCCCGCCGAGTCGGTCGACGTCACCGTGACGGGAACGGGAGAGCCGGTGGTCCTGGTGCCGGGGCTGTTCGGCTCGGCGTTCGGATACCGCACGCTGATCCCGCTGCTCACCGACGCCGGGTACCGGGCGATCGTCGTGGAACCGCTCGGCATCGGCGGTTCGGCGCGGCCGGAGCATGCGGACTACTCCCTCACGGCCCAGGCCGACCGCATTGCGGCTGCGCTCGACCGGCTGGGCGTGCGCCACGCGGTCGTCGTTGCGCATTCACTGGGGGCGTCGATGGCGTTTCGCCTGGCCTATCGGCGACCCGACCTCGTCGCCGGGATCGTCTCGCTCGACGGCGGGCCGGCCGAGGGTGCTGCCACACGTGCGTTTCGGCGCGCCATGAAGCTCGCGCCCTGGATCAAGCTATTCGGCGGAGTGAAACTGGTGCGCAAGAAGATCCGCGGGCAGCTGATCAGAGCCTCGGGAGATTCATCGTGGGTGAGCGAGAGGGTCGTGGACGGTTATACGGCGGGCGCCGCGCACGATCTGGACGCCACGCTCAAAGCGTTTGTTGCCATGGCGGAGCGGCGCGAGCCGGAGCGGTTGCGGCCTCATCTCGCCGAGGTGCGGTGCCCCGTCCGTCTGCTCCTCGGGACGGCCGCACACGAGGGCGGGGTCAGCGCGGAGGAAGTTGCGATCCTCGCCGCCGCCCTCCCGGTATTTGCCGTGGATAGCGTGCCCGGGGCAGGGCACTTCATCTACGAGGAGCAGCCTGCCGCCGTGGTCGCGGCCGTGCGACGGTTGCGGGCGTCGTAGGGTCCGTTGCCCCGGGCCTTGGAGGGTGGTTACAATTCCCCGCGTCATGACCAATCGTTTGCTGTTGAGCCTGATCCTCGTCGTCGCGACGGGCGATCTGCCCGGGCCTGAGTCTTCCGCCGACGCGAACAGTGCCCGTATCTTCCTGGATGACCGGGCGGGCACACTCGTCCTCGACCTGGCGCCGATCGACCTCCCCGCGAACACGTCGCACCACGCGCTCACGCAGCCACCGGTCGCGACGCTCGAGATTCCGGAGACCGGGTCCATCTACGGCTTCCGCGTACAGGTGGTGGACAGCGCCGGGCACATGCTCCCCGACGAGCTGATCCATCACTTCAATCTCATCGACCCGGACCACCGCGAGCTGTTTCTTCCGATCTCGCGGCGGCTGCTGGCGGCGGGTCACGAGACCGGCACGATCCGTCTGCCGCGGCTCTTGTTCGGCCTGCCACTGAAGCGCGGGGAGCACGTCGTCGCGAGCGCCATGGTCGAGAACCTCACGCCGGCCGCCTATCGTCGGGCCCGCGTGCGGCTGGTGATGAGCTTCACGCCCGCGCAGCGGCCCTGGCCGTTGTTCTCCGCCTCGCCGTGGCAGATGGATGTGGCGTTTCCGGTGGGGGACAAGTCGTTCACGCTTCCCCCGGGTCGCTCCTCGCGCGCCTACGAGGGCAGCCCAGCCGTGCCCGGCAAGATCGTCGGTCTGGGCGGGCACATGCACGACTACGGGCGCGTGATCGAATTCGCGGACGTGACGACCGGCCAGGTGATCTACCGCGCCGCGCCCGTGGCGGATTCGGGCGGGCGCATCGCGTCGATCCCGATCGCCATGCTCTACGGCTGGACGCGCCTGGGCGTGCACATCGTTCCCGAGCATCGCTACCGCATCGCCGTATCCTACGACAACCCAACCGGCGCACCGATCCCGGATGGGGGCATGGGCGTGGTCGGCGGCCTGTTCGTGCCTGACCGCGGCGTGACGTGGCCCGCCGCGGAGCCGGGGGACTCGCTCTATCAGAAGGATTATCGGCACTACATGCGGCTCGAGGAGGGGGGCGGTCACCACATGATGGAGATGGCGGGCAAGCCCATGTCGATGCCCATGAAGATGGGCGCGCACGCGCACCCCTCGCACGCCCGCCATTAAGTCGCCGGCCGACGTCGTCCTCTTCGACTTCGGCGGCACCCTCGACGCCGACGGGGTGCACTGGAGTCCCCGGTTTCACGCCGCCTATCGCGCGGTCGGCGGCGGGCTCGACTTCGCCGCCTTCGACTCCTTCTTCAAGGTCTCGGACGACGCGCTCGCGCGCCTGCCTGGCATAGAGGCGCTCGGGTTCCGCGCCGCGATCGAAGCGGAGGCTCGGCTGGTCGTCGAGCTCCTGCCTGACCAGGTGGACGCCGCTGCACTCGCGCGCCGGCTGCACGCCGACGCGCTGGAGATCGTGGCACGTAACCTTCCGATTCTCGAGCGGCTCGCCCGGCGCTACCGCCTCGGCGTCGTGTCCAATTTCACCGGCAACTTGCGACCTTGTTTGGAGGAGCTCGGCTTGGCGAGATTCTTTGCCGTGCTCAGCGACTCCACGCTGGTCGGGTGGAGCAAGCCCGACCCGCGCATCTTCGCGCACACGTTGGCCGCCCTCCAGGTATCGCCGCAGCGCGCCTGGATGGTGGGCGACAACTTCGAGGCGGACATCCGCGGAGCCGCCGGGCTGGGGATCCGCACGTGCTGGCTCGCCCCATCCGAGCGGACGGCGCCGCCAGGAGCGGGGCTCGTCCCCACGGTGCGGATCAGTCGCCTTCCCGACGTCGAAGAGGTGCTCGAGTAACGTGCACGGCTTGATCCTCGCCGGGGGGGAAGGGTCGCGGCTCGCCGCCGGCGGCATCGGCGTGCCGAAGCCTCTGGTCGAGGTGGCCGGTCGGCCCCAGATCGTGGCTCTGCTCGAGACGTTCGCCGCATTGGGGTGCCAGAGCCTCACCTGTGCTGTTCGCGCGGACTTCCCGGCCGTCACGCGCTTGCTTGACGGGAGGAGGTTCGGGCCCCTCCTTACGGTGGTGGAGTGTCGCACGCCGTCGTCGCTGCACACCCTCGTCGAGGGGCTGCGGACCGTGCCGCCGGGCCCCGTATTCTGCAGCATGGTGGATACCGTGATGCGGCCAGCGGACTGGCGGGCGGTCTACGAGGCGACGGAGCGGCACCTCGAGGGGGGCGCGGAGATGGTGCTAGCTGTGACGCCGTACGTGGACGACGAGTCTCCTGTGTACGTAACCCGGGGAGTGGGCGGGGAGGTTCGGGCCCTGAGCGACGAGCCGGTCCATCCTCCGTGCGTCACCGGAGGGGTCTACGGCCTGAGCCCCGGGATACGCCGCGCCGCGGCGGACGCCGTTTCCGCCGGCGGGCACAGGATGCGTGGTTTCCTGAAGGCGGTTGTGGCGGACGGGCGGCGCGTAGGGTCGGTGGAAGTGCCGCGCATCATCGACATCGATCGGCCATCAGATCTCCAGCACGCCAACGCGTGGCTCGCCGCGCGCGAAACCTAGATATCGGACTCGAGGAGCGACGTCGCCTTGCGCCCACTGGTCGCGATTTACCGCAACCCCTCGTACTCACCGCTGCAGCACGGCGTGAACGACACAGCCATCCTGGACGCGACGGTCGCGCGACTCGAAGCCCGGGGCTGGCGGGCGATCAAGACCAGCGAACGGGAGGTCGAGCAGGGCTGCCTTCCCGCGGCGGAGCTATACCTCAACATGTGCCAGGGCTCGCTCGCGGCCGAGCAGCTGATGCCGCTCGAGTGCGACGGGGTAGTGGTGGTGAACCGTCCGTCGAGCGCGCTGAACTGCCACCGCTATCGCCTAGTGAAGCGGCTCGGCGACAGCGGGGTGCCGTTCCCCCACACGCTCATTCACGCCACCTCTGCGCCGCTCCCGCCAGCCGGCGAGCTGAAGGCCCTGTGCCCGGATCACCAGAAGGTCTGGGTCAAGCGCGGTGACGTGCACGCGGAACGGCCCGAAGACGTGGTCGCGACCCCGCTCGAGCAGGTGGGGGAAACGCTGCGGGCGTTCACCCGGCGCGGCATTCGCTGGGTGGCGCTGCAGGAGCACGTACCCGGTCCCGTGGTGAAGTTCTACGGCGTGACGGACGGTCACTTCTTCAACTGGTACGGCTCGGAGGCGGGGTTTGCCGGCGCGCGGCCCGCCGTGGACGAGCACCGGCTCAAGGCGCTCGCATTCCAGGCCGCGGCCACCCTCGGGCTCGAGGTGTTCGGTGGCGATGTCGCCTTTCCGGAGCCCGACCGCCCCGTGCTGATCGACATCAACGATTGGCCGAGCTTCGCGCCGTTTCGCGAGGACGCGGCGCAGGCGATCGCGGCCTACATCACCCATCGCGTCGCACAGCGGAAACACTCGTGACGGATACGCTGCGCCGCACCCAGCTCTCCCTTCCCGGCCCCCGGTCCAAGGCCCTGTTCGACGCGGAGGCGATGTACTTGGCACCCGGCACGCAGAGCGTGGCGCTGTTCAGCCAGCTCGCGATCGACCGGGGAGAGGGCGCCCTGCTGTACGACGTGGACGGCAACCGGTATGTCGACCTGCTGGCCGGCGTGGGCGTGGCGAGCATCGGATACGCCCATCCCAAATACGTCGCGGCGATGCAGCGGCAGATCGCACGCGTGCACGTCGGCAGCTTCACGACGGAGCATCGGGCGGCGCTCGTGAAGCTGATTGCCGAGCTCACGCCCGGGGATCTGAATCGTTCGCAGTTCTACTCGAGCGGGGCCGAAGCGATCGAGGCCGCCCTGCGGCTCGCCAAGTCGCGCACCGGCCATACGGAAGTCATCGGTTTCTGGGGCGGGTTCCACGGCAAGACCGGTGGCGTGCTGCCGCTGCTCGGCTCGAGCTTCAAGCACGCGCTCGGGCCCCTCATGCCCGGCGCGTACCTGTCACCCTACGCGTCGTGCGCGCGCTGCGCCTTCGACAAGACGTTTCCGTCGTGCGAATGGCATTGCGTCGACTTCCTTCGGAAGAAGATCGAGCTCGAAACCACGAAGGACGTGGCGGCGATCATCGTCGAGCCGATCCAGGGCACGGCGGGGAATGTGGTGCCGCCGCCGGGCTACCTGAAGCTGCTGCGCGAGCTCGCCGACGAGCTGGGCGCGCTGCTGATCTGCGACGAGATGATCACCGGGTTCGGGCGCACCGGGAAGATGTTCGCGATCGAGCACGAGAGCGTGCTGCCCGACGTGCTCACGGTCGGGAAGGGGTTCGGCGGCGGCTTCCCGATGAGCGGTCTGATCGCGCGTGAGGAGATCGCCTTCTCGAAACCGTGGGCCAACCCCAGCGGCAGCTCCTCGTCCTACGGCGGCAATCCCTTGGCGGCGGCGGCGGCGCGCGTCACGATCGAGACGATCGTGGAGGACCACTTGGTAGAGCATGCCCGCCGGCTCGGCGACAAGATGCTGGCGGAGATGAAGCGCTGGGAGTCGGAGCTGCCGATCGTGTCGGACGTGCGCGGGCGCGGCCTCATGATCGGGATGGACCTCGTCGTTCCCGGGACGCGCCAGCTGCTCGACAAGAAGACCGCCCGCTGGATCTTCGACACGTTGCTGGCCCGCGGCGTGCTCGCGATGATCTACAACCCCGAGGTTCGCATCAATCCGCCCCTGGTGATCGACGAGGATCAGGCGATGGGCGCCCTTGCCACCATGAAGGATGTGCTCGGTGAAGCCGCAGAACGATTTGTCGCATAAGGGCCAGGCGGTCGAGGAGTGGGCGGATCTGCATTTTTTCCGCCCCATCGGCATCCGGATCGCGCGCGCGCTCCAGCCGACGGGCATTTCGGCGGACCAGGTAACGCTGTGGTCGCTCGTGATCGGGCTCGTCGCCGGCCACCTGTTCGCGTACCAGGACCGCTGGACCAACGTGATCGGGTTCGTGCTGTTCATCGTCTCGGACGTCTTCGACTCGGCGGACGGCCAGCTCGCGCGCTTGCGCGGCTCCTCCACCCGGTTCGGCCGCGCGCTGGACGGGATCAGCGACAACCTCCGGTTCGTCAATCTGTACTTCCACCTCATCTACCGGCTGATCCACGCCGGGTTCTGGGGGCCGGGCGCGTTTCTGCTGGTCGCTGCTGCGGGACTCGCCCACACCTTCCAGAGCGCCGCCATCGACTTCGTGCGCAACGCCTTCCTGTACATTGGCGTCGGCAACGGGGGCGAGCTGGACCTGCCGGAAGATGTCGCCGGCGCGGGGCGGGGGACCGTCCTGCAGCGGTTCGGCACGCGCGTCTACCGCGACTACGTGCGGCGACAAGCGCACCTGTTCCCGCGATCGGTGAAGCTCATCCGCCTGTTGCGCAGCCGCGGTGTCACCGACGCGTTCCGCGCCGAGTACCGCGCGCGCCAGGAGGTGGTGTTGCCGTTGTGCGCCTGGCTCGGCCAGAACATCCGCTTCGTGTTGTTGGGCGTCGCGGCGGTCGCCGCCCACGTCTCCGCGTTCCTCTGGGTGGAGGCCATCTGGATGAGCCTGTTGCTCGTCGTGCTGCTCTGGATCCACGAGTGGAACGCGACGGCACTGGGCGGCCTGCTCGACCCCGAGCGCAATGGCTACGCCCGAGTCACCTGAGCCGCGGCGGTACCGGGGTGCCGTCATCGGGGCGGGCGGCATCGCGCGACAGTCCCACCTCCCCGCGCTTCGCGACGCCGCCGCTCTCCGCGGTCGCGTCGAGGTCGTGGCGCTGGTGGATAGCGCCGTCGACGTGCCGCCCGTAGACGCGATCCCGTTGCTCGCTCGACGCGAACAGCTCCGCGACCTGGCCCCGCTCGACTTCATCGACATCTGCACGCCGACCGCTTCCCACCTCGAGCTCACCCTGTGGGGGCTCGAGCAAGGCTACCACGTGGTGTGCGAGAAGCCGGTGGCGCTCACACGCGGCGAGGCGGACCGGATCGCCGCCGCGGCCCGGACCAGCGGGCGCATCGTGATGCCGTGCCATCAATACCGCCACAATCCGGTGTGGATGAAGGTCAAGGAATGGCTCGCGAGCGGCGCCATCGGCCGGTGGCACTTGGCCGAGTTCTCGGTCCATCGCACCACGGCCGACCCCGGCCGGGTGGTTGCGGGCACACCCTGGCGCGGCACGAGCGCGGCGGGACGGGGTGGCGTGTTGCTCGACCATGGCACCCACCTAGTGTATCAGCTGCTCGACATCGCCGGCATGCCGGCAAGTGTGAGTGCGTGGACCGGCCGCCTGCGCCACGCCCGCTACGAGGTGGAGGACACGGCGTCGTTGCGGTTCGAATATCCCGGCCGTTTGGTCACCATGTTCTTCACGTGGGCCGCGCGCACGCGCGAGAACCGCATCCGCTTCGTCGGGGACGCGGGCGCGATCGAGTGGACGGGCGGCGAGCTACGCCTCGAGCGCGCGGGCGCCGTCGAGCGGCTCGATTACTCGGCGGAGCTCGAGAAGACGGCGTATCACCGCTGGTTCGCGGGCTTGTTCGAGGGATTCGTGGCGGCGCTCGACCGCGGCGATCCCGGCGCGGCAGCGGGACCCTTCCTGGAGGACATCCGGCGGGTGGCGAACGTCGTGGAGCATGCGTACGTCGCCGCCCGGAATGGGACCACGGTAGCGATCCCGGACGGCGCGTGAGCCGCAAGCTGCAGCTGCTGCTGTTCGTGTGCGGCTCCGCGGTCTTCGCCTACCTGGTGGCCCGCATCGGGGTGGGGCAGCTGCTCGCGGACGCGGTGCGGACCGGATGGCTGTTCGTGCCGATCGTCCTGCTGTATGGCGTGGTGTGCGCTTGCAACGCGGGCGCGTGGTGGCTCAGTATGGCGGACGAGCCGAGCCCCCCGCCGTTCTGGCGGACCTACGCGATTACCGTGGCGGGCTTCTCGCTCAACTTCATGACGCCGATGGTCAACGTGGGGGGCGAGCCGTTCAAGATCGCCGCGATCGCGCCATGGCTGGGCCTGCGTCGTGCGGCGGGCTCCGTCGTGATCTACCAGATGCTGCACACGCTGGGCATGCTGCTCAGCTTCCTCACCGCGGTGGTGCTCGGGGCCCTGCTGCTGCCGCCATACCCGGCGCTCCTCGCGGGCCTAGCGCTCGCCTTCGTCGCGCTGGCCGCGCTCATCCTGCTGCTCTTGACGGGCCACCGTCGCGGGGGACTCGCGCGACTGTTGGACCTGCTGCATCGCATCCCGCTACTGGATCGGCTGGCACGACGCCTCGAGCCGAAACGGGCTACCCTGACCCAAATGGACGAGCAGATCACCGAGTTTTATCACCGCCGCCCGCGGCGGTTTGTCCAGGCCGTGGCACTCGAATACCTCAGCCGCTCGATCTTCATGTTTGAGTACGTGCTCATCGCGACGGGTGTCGGTCTGAACATCACGTTCGCGCAGGCGTACGTCATCGGCGGCCTCACCTCCCTCGTGCAGAACGTCATCTTCGTGGTGCCGTTCGAAGTCGGAACGAAGGAAGGCTCGCTCTATCTCGTGTTCCAGCTGCTGGGGCTCGATCCGGCCCTCGGCGTATACACCGCTATCGTGAGCCGACTGCGGGATCTTGTTTGGATCGGGGGCGGACTCGCCCTCGTCTGGTTCTCGGGACGGCGGGCGCAAGAGCGCGCCGCGGCCCCGTGACCATCGTTACGCACTTCCTCGCCACGACACTTGGCGTTCAGGCGATGGGTCTGGACGGGCGGGACCGAGTGCTGGCCTATGCGTTCGGCATGGGCGTCGACATCGACCACGCGGTGAAGTTGCCGTTCTACCTGCGGGCGGTCGGTCTTCGAGACAAGCGCGGCTACTACTGGCGATCCTCGCTGCAGGAGCCGGTGGCGCTGCTCTGGATCGTGCCGTTGTGTGTGTTTCTCGGAACGCTGCTGCCGATCCTGTTCTTCTCGATTCATGTGGTGATGGATTACAGTGTCCGTTTCGAGAAGATGCCGTTCTACCCGTACTCTCCATGGGTCACGCGCGGGTGGCTGACGAGCATCCCCGACAAGGTGAAAGAGGGGATCGTGTTCGTCCTGCTGCTCGCGGCCAACCTTGGCTTCTACTGGCTCCATCATCGTGTTTGACTTTGCCCCCGCGGTCGGACGCTCGCTCGACCGCGCGCTCCGGCCGCTGCTGCGGCTGTGCCACGAGACGCTCGGACTCACGCCGGCGCAGGTGACGTGGGCGGCATTCGTGGCGAGCGTGGCGGCGGGCGTCGCCGTCGCGATGGGCCGATCGGGCTGGGCGGGGGGGCTCGGTTTGATGGCGCTCGGCCAGGTGCTGGACGGCATCGACGGCGGCATCGCGCGCGAGTACGGCCTGGCGTCCGACGCGGGGCGGCGGCTCGACACGCTGCTCGATCGCTTGTCCGAGGCAGCGATCTTTGCGGGGTTCGCCTGGGGGGGCCTCGTGTCGTGGAGACTGGTGCTGGTCGCGCTCGCCGCGATCCTGCTGATGACGAGCATCGCCGACCGCTCGAAGCTCGACCCCGGGGTCAAGCGGTTCGCGCTCTACTTCGGGATGTGGCTCCCGTATCCGCTGATCTTCAGCGTGATCTTCCTGGTGAATCTCGCGGGCTATGTGATCGGGCTGCTCATCATCGACTGCCGCTTTCAGGTCAAGATGGACGCGTTGGGGGGAGACCTGGATACGGTGGCCTCGCGAGCGGCCGGTCTCGCTCCCTAGGCGGGGCCGGTCTCGAGCTCGCGCCCCGGGAGTGGCGTTGCGACGGTGGCCGGGTGCGACGCGTAGATGTATTGCGAGGCGAGCACCGCGCACGCGACGATCAGACCCGCCACGGCGTCCACCGCATAGTGGAACTGCCCGTACACCACCGACAGCACCAGGCCGACCGTCAACGGCGTGAGCAGTAGTCCGAGGGGCCGCCAGTAGCGCAGCGCGCACAGCGCCGCGACCACGGCCGCGGCCACGTGCGAGGACGGAAAGGCGGCGCCCCACGAATCCCCGAGGTCGAGCAGCCACTGGGTGGCGCGCGCCGGCCAGACGGACGTGGCCGCATTGTGGGCGAGATCGAACGTGTAGCGCGGGCCCGCCACGGGGAAGAAGAGGAACACCACGTAGCAGATATAGAAGGTCACCATCACGGCGAAGATGGTGCGGCGCGCCGCGTCCCGCCGTCCGCTGAACCATAAGCCGAGCGGCGACGCGTACAGAATGGCGTAGTACGCGAGGTAGCAGCTGTGCAGGAACCAGGAGAGCAGCGGGTTCGGCATCTCGCGGATCCAGCGGTAGGAAAGCTGTGAGCCGAACACCCACAGCTCGAGCCGCTGGATGACGTGGTCGTGCTGGTATCCCAAATCGACGTTGAGCACGCCGACCTCTGCATACAGCGCCCCCAGCAGCAGCATCGGGTACCAGTCACCCAGGAACCGACCCAAGGGGCCGGCCTGGCGGGCGAGGGGCGCGAGGAGCACCAGCGTCACGAGCAGCACGTGCGCCGTGAGCAACAGGTCCCAGCTGGCGTGGTCGTAGCCGGAGAACGCCAGGACGGCGGCGGTCGCGACGGCGACGTAGAGCAGTGTGACGACGTCGACGGCGGTGAGCCGTTGTCCGACGCCACGACGCCACGTCATAACTGACGACCGAAGGCGTAGCGTGATAGCGTCGTACCGCGGTGCCCTCACAGCCACCCCTCCTTCCGATACCAGGCTGCCGTTCGCCGCAATCCCGTCTCCAGATCGGTTTCCGCCCGCCACCCCGCGTCGCGGGCCAGCGCATCGGCGCGGCACGTCCATGCCGGGGCCAGGAACTCCGCCGCTTTGTCGCCTGATAAGAGTGTCGCCCGGCCCGCGAGGTGCGCAATCGAGCCGATCGTCCAGAGGAGGGCCCGGGCGAGGGGCCCCGGCAGCGGCACGATGCGGGGCTGCCGTCCCACCGCCCGCCCGATCGCCCGGACCAGCTCGCGGCTGGTGGTCACGTCGGGATGGGCGGCATAGTACACTCGGCGGGCGGTGGCGGGCGCGGTGGCCGCCGCGACCAGCGCGGCTGCGAGATCCCCTGCGTAGATGACCGACAGTTCCTGCGATCCGTCGCCGAACACCGGCGCCAGTCCCGCGCGGGCCAGCTTGAACACCTTGAAGACCTCGCGATCCCACTCGCCGTACACGGTCGGCGGGCGCACGATGGTCCACGAGCCGGCCATCGCCCGCACGAGCAGCTCGGCCGCGAGCTTGCTCTGGCCGTACGGGGTGACGGGGGACGGCGGGCGGGTCTCATCGATCGGCTGCCCCGGAACCGTCGGTCCGGCGGCGGCGAGCGAGGAGACGAGCACGAAGCGTCGCGGCGGCCCCTGTGCCGCGGCCTCGAGCACGTTCGCCGTCCCGTCGCGGTTGGCGCGCATGAACTCGTCCAGATCGCGGGCGCTGATGCGCCCCGCCACGTGATAGATCACCTCCGCGCCGGCGCACCCGTCGCGCAGCGCGGCGGCGTCGTCCAGATCGCCCCGGACCAGCCGCACGTCGGTCCAGCCGAGCGCCTGTGCCTTCGCGGGGTTCCGCACGAGGCAGGTCACCTGGTCGCCGCGTGCGCGCAAGGCCTGCACCAGATGCGCACCGACGAATCCCGTGCCGCCGGTGACGAACGCCTTCACAAGGGCTTGTCGTAGACTCGGTAGGTCTTGTAAGGGCGGAAGCCGAGCTGCAGGGCGCCGTTGACCATCGGGACATTGTCCTCGAGGATCCAGCCACCCTCGCCCCAGTAGTAGCCGTGGATCGCGCCCTTGGTCCAGATCCAGTGGTACATCATCGCATCCACACCGGCCCCCCGGTATTCCTTCAGCGTGCCCAACAACGGTATGCGGCAGCGATGAATGTGCCGGGCGTACCATAAAATCTTGGGGATGCCCCAGATCCGACCGGAGGGATTGTGCTTCAGGGCGACGTTGAAGTCCGGCAGGGCGACCGCGAACCCGATCACCTGGCCCTTCCGCTCGGCGAAGCAGACCAGGTCGGGGACCACGATGGGCTTGAGCTGCTTCGCCAGGTGGTCGATTTCCGCATTGGTCAGCGGAACGAACCCCCAGTTCCGCTCCCACGCCTGGTTGTACAGCGCCTTGACCAGCTCCACTTCTTCTTTGAAGCGCTTCATGTTGAGCGGGCGCAACGTGATTCCCTTCCGCTCCGCGATGACGTTCACGGCCCGCGTGATGCGCTCGGGGGGGGGGCCGTCCGGGCTCGCGAACGCGATCAGATCCTTGGCTTTGGTGAAGCCGTAGCCCTGATGCAGGGCGACGTAGTATGGGGGGTTATGCGGCATCATGATGGTGGGAGGGGTGTCGAACCCGTCGACCAGCAACCCACAGTCGTCGTTGACCGATGGGTTCATCGGCCCGCGCATCACCCGGAAGTCCTTGTCCGCGAGCCAACGGGCGGCCGCGTCGAACAGGGCGTTCGCCACCGCCTGCTCGTTCAGGCTCTCGAAGAATCCGTAGAACCCCACGCGGTCCCCGTGCTCGCGGGTGTGGGCGTCGTTCTTGATAGCCGCGATCCGGCCGACCGTGCGGCCGTCCCGCTCGGCGGTGAAGTACTGCGCTTCGGCATGCTCGAAGAAGGGATTCTTGCCCGGCGTGAGGAGGGTCCGGACGTCCATCCGCAGCTGCGGCACCCAGAGCGGGTCGCCGCGGTGCAGGTTGTAGGGAAAGCCGATGAACCGCTCCAGACCGCGCCCGTTCGTGACGGGCGCGATCTGCGGAGCGCTCAGATGACCCCCAGCTCTTTTCCCAGCCTGCCGAAGGTCTCCAGGGCGTAGTCGATCTGATCGGCCGTGTGCGTCGCCATCACGCTGGTCCGCAGCCGGCATTGCGACGGCGGCAGCGCCGGCGGCACGACCGGGTTGGTGAACACGCCGGCGTCGAACAACTTGCGCCAGAAGAGCAGCGTCTTCTGGAATTCCCCGATGAGGAACGGGACGATAGGTGTCTCGGTCGTCCCGATGTCGAACCCCATCGAGCGCAGGCCTTGCTGGAGCCGGCGAGCGTTGACCCAGAGACACTCTCGGCGCTCCGGCTCGCGTTGCATCACGTGCAGCGCGGCGAGCACGCCGGCGGTGTTGGAGGGCGGCAGCGCGGCCGTGAAGACGAGGGGCCGTGCATTGTAGCGGAGGAACTCGATCACGCCCTCGGGACCCGCCACGAACCCGCCGATCGACGCGAGCGACTTCGAGAACGTGCCCACGATCAGGTCCACGTCATCGCTCAGACCGAAGTGCGCGGCCGTGCCGTCGCCCCGGGGGCCCAGCACCCCGACCGCGTGCGCGTCGTCGATGGCGAGGGCGGCGCCGTGCTTCTGCGCGATCTTGAGCAGGTTCGGCACGTCGGCGATGTCTCCCTCCATCGAGTAGACGCCGTCGACGATGATCATCACGCCGGTGCCCGGCGGTACCTGCTGCAGCTTGCGCTCGAGGTGGCCGAGGTCGCCGTGATTGAAGCGCACCGTCTCGCCGTAGGACATCTTGGCGCCGTCCACGATCGAGGCGTGATCCAGCTTGTCCAGGAAGACGAAGTCCCCCCGGCCCACCAGTCCCGACACGACGCCGAGGTTCGCCTGGTAGCCGGTCGAAAACACGATGCAGGCTTCCTTGCCGAAGAACTGCGCCAGCTCGGCTTCCAGTTGCTGGTGCAGATCCAGAGTGCCGTTCAAGAGGCGGCTTCCCGTGCAGCCTGAGCCGTAGCGATCCAGCGCTGCTTTAGCGGCGCCGAGGACCTCCGGATGATGTGTGAGCCCCAGGTAGTTGTTGGAGCCCATCATGATCCGCTCTTTGCCCTCGATCACGACCACCGTGTCTTCGGACCGGGAGATCGGCTTGTACCACGCGTGGAGCCCAGACGCCTGGACCTCCCGCGCCTTGGGAAGGAAATTCCGGCACTTCTCGAACAACGCGATGTTCTGCAGGGTCTCGGTGTTCACGGGCCCCCGGGGCGAGGAATGGGAAAACTCAGCCCCAAGCGTAACGGTGAGGGGCTAAAACCGCAAGGCCACGAGAGATGCGACCCGTCAGCGCGTCCCGTCGACCGCACGTAAGTTGATAGCCGCTCGTCATTCTGATCGGAGCACATAATGCGTCGCCTGACCGCTGCCCTCGTCCTCCTCGCCGTCACCGGCCCGCCGGCTCTCGGGCAGGCGCCATACCGTGTGAGCTGGGGCGACGCGGTGTCCGTCGTCGCGGCCGGAGTTGCCGTCCTCATTCCGGAGGCGACAAAGCTGCCGAAGGCCGCCCCGTCCTGCGGGTCTATTGCCCCGTGCGATCCCGCGTCGCTCCCCAGTATCGATCGCGTGGCCCTCCACACTTTCTCCGGATCCGCGGGCACCGCGAGCACCGCGTTGCTCGCGGGGCTGATCGGGTTCGCGGGGGTCGCGTCGTTTGAAGGTGCAACCCCGGCTCAGCGGCGCGGGCACGTTGCGGTCTTCGCCAACTCGCTCGCCTGGACGTTCGCTGCCACCGAGTGGATGAAGGTCATCGTGCGCCGCAAGCGACCGGTGCTCTATACCGCGGGCGGGGCCGCGGCGGCAGGCGATCCCAACAGCCAGCGCTCGTTCCCGTCAGGGCATGCCTCGGTCGCGTTCGCCGCGGCGACGACCTATCTCGTGATGGCCCAGCGTGAAGGGTTGCCACATCGAGGCCGCAACGCCGCGCTCCTCTACGTCGGAGCGCTCGGCGTGTCGGCCCTGCGGGTGTCCGCCGGCAAGCATTTCCCCACGGACGTCCTGGGTGGGGCGGCGCTCGGCACCGGCATCGGCTGGCTGGTGGCAAAGGTGCATCCGACGCAGCCGTGACCGGGCCGAACCAGCTCCCGCGGGTGATGCGGCTGCGCGACGTGGTGCTGTTCAACATCAGCGCCATCGTCGGGCTGCGCTGGCTCACCACCGCCGCGAGCCAGTTCGGGGTCGCGAGCCTGGGACTGTGGCTGCTCGCCATGGTGGTCTTCTTCCTGCCGTCGGCGATCGCCGTGCGCGAGCTCGCCGACATCGATCCGGGGGCGGGCGGGATCTATCGATGGGTGCGGCGCGCCTTCGGGCCACTGCACGGCTTCGTGGCAGGGTGGGGGTACTGGGTCAACAACCTGTTTTACTTCCCGTCGCTCCTCGTCACGACGGCGGCCATCGCGGCGTACGCCGCCGGCCCGCGCTTTGTGCACCTGGGCGAGGACAACGCGTTCATCGCGCTGGTGTCGCTGGCGGGACTGTGGCTCGCGGTGGGCATGAACGTCGTGGGCCTGCGCGTGGGAAAGCGGCTGCAGAATCTGGGCGGCCACGGTACCTGGCTGCCGGGGCTCATTTTCGTGGTGCTCGCGATCTGGTCGCTCACGACGCACGGCAGCGCGACGCCATTCACCGCACGGGGCCTCCTGCCCGCGTCCCTCGATCTGCAGTCGATCAACCTGTTCGCCACTATGACATTCGCCCTCGCCGGGCTCGAGCTGGCGCCCACGCTGGGCGACGAGATCCACGACCCCGCGCGCACCCTGCGCCGCGGGATCGCCGTCTCGGGGCTCGCGATCGTCGCGATGTACGTTCTCGGGACGGCCGCCGTGCTCGTCGCGCTGCCGCACGAGACGGTGAGCATCACGAACGGTGTACCGCAAGCGACCGCCGCCCTGGTCGAGCGGCTCGGTGCGGGCTGGCTCGCGCCGCTGGCGGCGATCGTCGCCATCCTCCTGGTGCTGGGAAACCTGGGGGGCGTCGGCGCGTGGCTCGCGGGCTCCGCCCGCTTGCCGTACGTGGCCGGCGTGGATGGTGCGCTACCGGCGGCGTTCGGGCGGATTCATCCGCGGTGGCACACGCCGTACGTCGGGTTGCTCGTGCAGGGTGCGATTGCGACGGTGTTCGTGATCGCGAGTCTCGTCGGTACGACGGTGAAGAACGCGTACCTGGTGCTCACGCAGACGACGCTGGTCTTGTTCTTCATCCCCTATCTGTATCTGTTTCTGGCGTACTTGCGGCTGCGTCGAGAGCGCACCTTCGCCACCGCCATCGCCGGGCTGGTCGGGACGGCCGCCGTCCTCTTCTCCATCGTGCTCGGCTTCGTCCCGCCGGCCGATGAAGCACGGCCGTGGCTCTACGAAGCGAAAGTCGCCGGCGGCGTGATCGGTTTCATGCTCTTTGGTGTACTACTCGCGGGTCGGCGTGTGAGACATGACACAGCTCCCCCGACGTCGGTAGCGTAGGCTAACTCGCCGTAACTGTCGTTCCGCTCACGATCCGAGGGTTCGCGTGACGCCCCGTTCGTTGGTCTTGGTGGCCGTCGTCTCCGTCCTGACCGTGCCCGCGGTGATTCGCGCCCAGCAGGCACCTCCTCCTCGCGTGCGCCGCGAGATTCCTGGATTCGACTTCCGTAAGGACGGCGTGTGGCGGCGCCAGGCGCGCGCGGTACGCGCCCTGCGGGCGCGGCTCCTCGCGCGCCGGAACGTCGGGGCTTTGAACGCCCCCATGGCGGCCGCCGGTGCGCCGCTCGCCTCCGGCGCGGCGGTGTCAGGCGTGCTCCGGGTTCCGGCGGTCCTCTTCAAGTTCAAGAACACGCCCGCAGGTGAGCTGCGCAACACAAGTCAGTACGACCAGGTGCTGTTCGCGCCCTCGCCCACCGGTGCCTCCGCGGGGCGTCCCTACACGTACCGCACCTTCTATGAGCAGATGTCGAACGGCCTCCTGAGCGTTCAGGGTGCAACCTACGGGTACGTCGCGCTCGATTCGAACGAGGTGACCTATACCGGCGTCGCAGGCACGTGCACCGGGAACCCGTACGGCAACACCAACTGCAACGGCCTGTTCAGCCCGCAGGCCGTGGCGCGGATGCAAGGCGGGCTGCGGGAAGCCCTGCGCAAGCTCGATAACCAGGTCGACTGGACGCAGTACGACTCCGACGGCGATGGCTACGTCGACCTCGTGGCCTTCATTCATCCCCCCATCGACGGCGCCTGCGGCGGCGCGACGAACAACCACCTCTGGTCGCACCGGTATGTCCTCACGGGCATCCCGTATACCACGCATTCGGTGAATGCGCAGGGTCTCCCCGTCAAGGTGTCCGACTACATCCTCGAGAGCGGAGTGGGCGGCCTGGACGGATGCGACAGCACCCAGATTATGCCGGTGGGAACGGTGGCGCACGAGACGGGCCACGGGTTCGGGCTGCCCGACCTGTACGACACCGACATCAAGAGCGAGGGCGTCGGGGAGTGGAGCCTCATGGGCAGCGGCAACTATACCTCGCCGTTCAGTCCGTCGCGTATGGATGGGTGGTCGCTGAGCCAGCTGGGGTGGGTGACCGTCGTGCCGCTCGGGAGCAACGGCACGTTCAGCTTCGGCGCGGCCCCGACGTCCGACACCGCGTTCTACCTGCCGGTCGGCGGCGCGAACCCACGCGGCGAGTACTTCCTGCTGGAAAATCGGCAGCAGGTGCAGGCCGACAGCGCGATGGTTCACTACCACTGCCAGGTGTGGTTCAACACCGGCTCACCGCCCCCCTGCGGCGGTGGGCTGCTGATCTATCACGTGGACTCGGCACAAATGGCCGATGGCGTAACCACTCCGGGTCCTAACGACGACTTCAACCACGTAAACGTGGGACCGATTCACGGCCTCGAAATCGTGCAGGCGGACGGCCGAGGCAACCTCGATGCCGACCCGAACAGCGCCTGCTCCGGCGCGGCACCCGGGTGCTCCGATCGTGGCGACGCGGGCGATCTCTACCCCGGCGCGAACGGCAACGCGGCGTTCACCCCGACCAGCGTCCCCGCAGCCGTACGGAACGTGGATTCGTTGGCGGCGGGGGTGGTGCTCGATCAGATCACCCAGCTCGTGCCGAACGGAACGATACAGTTCCGCCTGAGCTATCCCGTCTGGGTGGTGCGCGCGACTGACACGGCGGCGGTGATCCAGTTCGACACGTCGACGTTTCACAGGACGTTCCACGTGTTCCGCGACATCCTCACGCAGGGCTCGGTGCACACCGTGGGCGTCGCCGACACGCAGTACAGCGCGGGCGGTCGCACGCGTCAGGTCTTCGTCTCCTGGTCTGGCGGGCAGCCGCGCAGCTTCAGCTACACGGCGGGCGCCACGCCGGAAACCCTGACCGTGACCCTGGCGCGGTCGCAGCAGGTCCACTACACCGCCACCAGCGGCGGCACGGTCTCGGGCACGGTGCCGAGCGACACGTTCGTGACCGATGGCACGCCGGTGACCCTCACGGCCACCGACACCAGCGCCGTGCGCACGTTCCAAGGCTGGGCCGGGGATACCGTCGCGAAGAACCTGAGCATCACGCTGCCGATGACTCGGCCGTACTCGGTGCGGGCGGTGTTTCTCGAGACCTTCAGCACCGCTCAGGTCGTAGCCCAATTGCTCAACGGATCGAGCACGCTCACTCTCGCCCAGCTCGAAGATCTCGACCAGTTGGGGAACAACAACAGCGCATTCGACCTGGGCGATTTTCTCGCCTGGGTGCAGGCGACTGGGGCGCCGCTCACAGCCGAGCAGCGGGCGCTCGTGAGCGCGGCCAAGCGGAAAGGAGCAGGTCGATGACGCGGCGCGGCGGATGGCTGCTGGTCGCGCTGGCCCTCGCGGGGGGCGCAGGCAGCTGCAGCGGCGACGGCGGCACTGGCCCGGTCGCGGGCGTGCTCACCGTATCGCTTGCGACTCCCAATGCCGGCGCGGACGGCGCGATTCTGTTCAGCGTGTCGGGACCGCAGCCGCTCACGAGCGTCACGGCCGCGCCGGGGTTTCGGATCTTCGCCCAACCCTTGTCCACGTTCACCCGCTTCGCCGTCACGGGGACGCTGACGAACGGCGCCGTCGTCACGATCGGCGTCGCGGACACGCGGAAGGCGGCCCAGTACGTCGCCACTGTTCGGGCCGTGGCGGCGTCGGACTTTCAGCCGCGACTGCTCACCGGGTACTCCCTCACGGTCTCGCCGTAGCTTCGCAGTCGCCTGGTTGCAGCACGAACGCCGGCGTGCCGTCGGGGAGCCGGAGGGCGAGCACGGCATCGCGCCCGGCGTGCGTCGCCCACATCGCGAAGTCTCGGGCAGCGGGATGCAGCGCCGGCCGGCGCACGAGGTACAGCGTGTAGGGGTTCGTGAGCGCGGTGTCGGCGGCGAGCAGGATGCGGGACACGAGCCCCTTGAGCTTCGCGTACGTGGGGATGTCGGCGAGGGCGTAGGCCCGGCGCTCGTCGGCGAGGTGGAGCGTCGCGGCCTGGTCGGCACCCGACTCGAGGTACCAGCGCGGAACAGGCGTCACGCCCGCGGCCTGCCACAGGGCCAGTTCCTTCACGTGCGTGCCTGACGAGTCGCCCCGCGAGACAAACGGCCCGCCCGCATCCGCGATGCGGCGGAACGCCGCCGCCGCGGTAGGGGCGGTCGCGACGTGTGCGGGGTCGGCCGCGGGTCCTACGACCGCGAACCGGCTGGCGGCGAGCGGACAGCGGAGCAGGGCGTGCCCGGGCGCGACGAGCAGCCGGTGTTCGAGGGCCGGCGCGTGGGTGATCACGACGTCCAGGTCGCCGTTGGCCGCGGCTCGCAGGATCTGCCCCGAGGGAGCGACCACGGTCGTGAAGGGAGGGGGGCCGGTCCAGAGCGACTCCAGCACGGCGAGGGCTCCCGACTGCTGCACGGTGTATGTGGTGCCGAGGCGGAGCGGCGCGGGGCCGGAGCGGCAGGCCGCGAGCAGACCCAGCACGAGCACAGTGTTGCGTAGCGGCATCACATACAGTAGTTGCCGGCGCGCGGTAGCCGCAAGAAACGCCCTAGTGCAGTCGCTTCCCGAGCAGCATCATGTCTACATGTTCATGCGGAGTTCTTCCGGGTTCGCCCGCGGCGCGGCGCTCGCACTGGGGCTGGCGCTCGCGGCCGCGCTGACGCTCGACGCGCAGGAGTCGAAGCAGCGCGAGCCGAAGCGACCGAAGCTCGACGCCGGCCGTGACACCAACAGCGCCGGGGCCTACCACCAGTACGGGATGCTGCGTCTCTCGGATCGTCCCCGCGCGGCGGCCGATGCGTTCTACTGGGCCGCGCGGCTCGACCCGTCCGTGGCGGAGCCATGGTACGGGCGCTGGTGCGCGCTGCTGCTCGCGATGCAACGCCGCGACATGTTCGCACTGATGAATGACGACTCGAGGTATTCCAAGGAAGTCACGGGGATCGACTCGCTGCGTTACGAAGCGCTGTTGCGCGAGCCGCTCATCTACACCAAGCTCGACGCCGTGCTCGTCCGCGACTTTTTTTCGGCGATCAGTCTGGCCACGGACGGCGAGGTGAACGAGCTGGACCTCGCCATGGTACCCGATCCGGCCATGAAGGGTTGGCTTGCCTACGGCAGCGGCCGCTTCGGCGAGTCCGTCAAGCAATACGCGGTCGCCATTTCCCGGAAGCCGAAGGCGCAAGGGCTCCATGCAGGGCGCGCCCGGGCGTTCATTCCGCTGCTCCAGTACGACAGTGCGGCGGCGGAGTTCGAGGCGGAGCGTATTCTGCAGCAAAGCGGCGAGTCGACGCTGGTGCGGGTCTACAACAGCAAGGAGATGCTCGAGTACAGCATCGGCCGGGTGCGCGAAACCCAGGGCGACGAGCAGGGCGCACGGGACGCGTACGGCCGGGCCCTGGTCGAGAACCTCGCGTTTTATCCCGGGCACACCGCGCTCGCGCGCCTGGCCATGGCGAAGGGCGATACCGCCACGGCGTTGAAGGAGTACGACCTGGCGGTACAGCTCGCGCCCGACCGGGCCGATATCCGATACGTGTACGGCGTCCTGTTGTTGACGCGCCAAAGCTTCGACGCCGCCGCCGAGCAGTTCCGCCTGGCGGTGGCAGCGGACCCGTACTTCGTGAAGCCGTATTTCCCGCTGGCCTACCTTCGCGAAGGGCAGGGGAAGGACTCGCTCGCCATCGCGTACTACACGCAGTTCATCGCACTGGCCCCGGCGGGGTACGCCCGTCAGGTGGAGGACGCCCGGCAGCGGCTCAGCGACGTGAAGCGCCTCGTATCCGAGAGCCACTGAGCGGCTCCCCCTTGCTATCTTAGGTGGCGATGACGGGGCGGTAGCTCAGCTGGGAGAGCACCTGGTTTGCAACCAGGGGGTCGTGGGTTCGAATCCCATCCGCTCCATCTAATTTCCGACTCCATGTCCCCCGCCGACTGGCTTCCGTTTCTCACGGAGCTCGCTGTTCGCGCTGACGAGCTCGCGCTGCGATGGTTTCGCGCCGCCGGACTCCGCGTCGTGGAGAAGCCGGATCTGAGTCCCGTCACCGAAGCGGACCAGGCGATCGAGGCGATGGCCCGGGCGCTGTTACGGGAGCGTCACCCTGGCCTGGGCGTGCTGGGCGAAGAGGAAGGCGAAGCGGCGGGAACGGCCGCCGCGCGGCTCATCATCGATCCGATCGATGGCACGCGAAATTTCGTGCGGGGCATTCCGGTGTTTGCGACCCTGCTGGGGATCGAGACGGGCGGCGAGGTGGTGGCAGGCGTCGTGAGCGCGCCGGCCTTGGGGGCCCGGTGGCACGCCGCGCGAGGTAGCGGCGCGTTCCGCGACGGGCGGCGCATCAGGGTGTCGCGGATCGAGTCGCTCGAGCGCGCCCTGCTGTTCCATGGCAACCTCGGGCCGGGCGAGGCGGGGCCGCCGTCCGGGATTGCCGGGCTCATCGCCCGGGTCGAGCGTACCCGCGGTTTCGGAGACTTCTATCAGCACATGCTGGTGGCGGAAGGAGCAGGAGAGATCGCGCTCGATCCCGTGATGCACCCGTGGGACATCGCGGCTCTCCAAGTCATCGTGGAGGAGGCAGGGGGCCGGGCGACCAGCCTGAGTGGCGAGCGCTCCATTTACGCCTCGAGCCTCATGACTTCGAACGGGCCGCTCCACGACCGAGCATTGACGCTCCTTGGACCACCGACGCGGGATTAACTTGACGTCATGATCGCCGATGCATCTGACCTGGACCCGCTGGAGGACGAGGACTTTCCTCTCGGCGACGGAACCACCGAGACCGAAGTGGTCGTCGTGTGTCCCCATTGCGGCGAGACGAACGAGCTCGGCCTCGACCCGGGGGGCGGCCCGCTGCAGGAATACGTGGAAGACTGCCAGGTCTGCTGTCGGCCCTGGCGGGTGACGGTCCGCTATGGGCCGGACGGCAGCGCCGAGGTGTTCACGGAGCCGCTCGACGGCTGAAACTATTCTCTCGCCGCTTCATACCGCTTCGCTACTTCGGCCCAGTTGACCACGTTCCACCACGCGGCTACGTAGTCCGCCCGACGGTTCTGATACTTGAGGTAGTAGGCGTGCTCCCACACGTCGAGCCCGAGCACGGGAATCTTTCCGTCCATGAGCGGGCTGTCTTGGTTCGCGGTGCTGAACACCTCGAGCTTGCCGCTCGCGACGGCGAGCCATGCCCAGCCGCTGCCGAACCGCGTCGTGCCGGCCGCGGACAGCTGCTCCCTGAACGGTGCGACGCCGCCGAACGCTTTGTTGATCGCGTCGGCCAGCGCCCCGCTCGGCTCGCCGCCCCCGCCTTTGCCGGCTGGCGCCATGATCGTCCAGAACAGCGAGTGATTGTGGTGGCCGCCACCGTTGTTGCGGACCGCGGTGCGGATGTCCTCCGGCACGCTATTGATGCCGCGGAGCAGGTCTTCCAGGTTCTTCTCGTACAGCTCGGGATGCTTGTCCAACGCCGCGTTCAGGTTGGTTACGTAGGTCTGATGGTGCTTGCCGTGGTGGATCTGCATCGTCTGGGCGTCGATGTGCGGCTCGAGTGCGGCGTGGTCGTAGGGCAGAGGAGGCAGGGTGTGCTTTTGGGTCATCGTCGGTCCCTCGGTCGGGTGCGCTGTGTCGAAAGCAACCCGCGATGGTCGACGAAGGTTCCCGCTTGATTCCGCTTGGAGCGCCGATATCTTCCCGAACCGGCAGCTCACGTCTCCGTCGCGGTCCCCTCACCTGCGAGGCGCACGATGGCGCTGTTCTCCGACGCGGGAATCCAGTTTCTGTTCCGCTGGATTCACTTCCTTTCCGGCATTACCTGGATTGGTCTGCTGTATTACTTCAACTTCGTGCAGGGTCCGTTCATGGCCGAGGCGGACGCTCCGGCGAAAAGTGGCGTGACACAAAAGTTGGTGCCGCGTGCGCTTTGGTGGTTCCGTTGGAGCGCGGCCGCCACGTTCCTGTCCGGTGTCATCATCCTGGGTCTCCGGCGTGCCAGCTGGAGCGATCCCTGGGGCCTCACGATTCTCACCGGCGCCGCGTTCGGTACCGTGATGCTCGCCAACGTTTGGCGCGTGATCTGGCCCAATCAGCAGATCGTGATCGCCAACGCGGTGGCGACCGCCGGTGGCGGCCAGGCGAACCCCGCGGCGGCCGGGGCTGCCCGCCGGGCATTCCTCGCCTCCCGCACGAACGTGGTGTTCTCGTTCCCGATGCTGTTCTTCATGGGCGCGGCGTCGCACTTCACGCTTCCGGCGGGCGGGAACCGCGGCCTCTGGGCCGTGGTGCTGCTCGTGATCATCGCGCTGCTCGAGATCAACGCGTTGGTGGGAACGACGGGGCCGACCAAGAAACCGATCGAGACCGTCCGGGGCGTCATCCTGACCGGAGTGGTGACGGCCGCCCTCGTCTACTACGTCGCCCTGGCCGTGCTGCAGGGGGCCTGACGTTGACGGCTGCGGCCTCGACGACCCTGCCCGTCGGGGCCGTGGCGCCCGATTTCGCGCTACCGTCCACCGCGGGGACCGACGTCACGCTGTCCTCGTTCCGGGGGCGAAAGCACGTGCTGCTCGCATTCTTTCCGCTCGCGTTCACGAGCACGTGTACCGCCGAAAACTGCGCCTTCAGTGAAGACTATGACGCGTTCGAGCGCGCCGGCACGATCGTGCTGCCGATCAGCGTGGACTCGGTGCCGACACTCAAGGAGTACAAGGCGAAGCACGCGATGCGGCAGCATTTGCTGAGCGACTTCAAGCGCGAGGTGGGCCGCGCGTACGGGGTCTTGCTCGAGGATCGGTTCTTCTCGAAGCGCGCGTATTTCCTGATCGACCAACAGGGCATCCTACGCTGGCGCCACATCGAGGCGGAGCTCGGGGCCCGGCGTGACGACGTCGAGCTGCTGCGGCAGATCGCGACGCTCTGATCGGAGTGCCCCCATGAGGCGCGCGGTGGTCATCGGTGTGGTG
>Ga0193755_1000026_pt1 | contig 39504 bp, 31 predicted proteins | sample H1a2metaG_FD_144921 | JGI IMG/M metagenome (GOLD analysis project Ga0193755, IMG submission 144921) | Soil microbial communities from a riparian zone of the East river system, Colorado, United States - H1a2 | ecosystem: Environmental > Terrestrial > Soil > Riparian zone | place: USA: East River...
CCTGCTCAGCCTGCTCGTGGACGAGCGGCCGGAAGAGGTGAGCGAAATGATAGACTGGGGTCGGGGCGAGGTCATCGCGTCGAGCTTCGACCTGTCACACGAGCGGCATGTCGCGGTGGCCGACATGGTGTTCGAGCACGCGCGCCGCCAGGTGGAGCTCGGCAAGGACGTCGTGATCGTGCTCGATTCGCTCACGCGCCTCGCGCGCTCCCACAACACGACGGGGCGGGGAAGCGGGCGCACGATGTCGGGTGGTCTGGACGCCAACGCGCTGGCCAAGCCCAAGGGGCTGTTCGGGGCCGCGCGCGCGGTGCCCGACGGGGGTTCCCTCACCGTAATCGCCACCGCGCTCATCGAGACGGAAAGCCGGATGGACGACGTGATCTTCGAAGAGTTCAAGGGAACCGGCAACTCGGAGCTGCGGCTGTCGCGCACGCTGGCGGACCGCCGCCTCTACCCGGCGGTGGATGTCGCCGCGAGCGGCACACGACGCGAGGAGCTGCTCGCCGACCCTCCGACGGTGGCCGCCAAACAGCAGCTCCGGCGGGGCCTGGTCGGGCTCCCGCCCGAGAAGGCGATCGACGCCCTCCTGGCACTGGTGCGGCGCGCCAAGACCAACACCGAGCTGCTCGCCGCGGTCAGCTAGCCGTCAGTTTCCCCCGCCCACGATTCGCTTATAGCTGTCCGGGTTCCAGCGCGGTCGCTGAGACGTGTTCGCGACGGCCAGCCCCAGATGGAACAGGAGTCGTGCGAAGCGCGCTTCCTTCTCGGCGTCGATCTTGTCCGGGGAATCGCTCACCTGGTGGTAATCAGGATGTAACCCGGTCGTGAAGAAGAGGATGGGCACGCCCTTCTTCGCGAAGTTGTAGTGGTCCGAGCGGAAGAAGAGCCCTTCCTGCGGCCAGAGATCGCCGACCGGTTTGATGTTCAATTCGCGGTGTGCCGCGGCGATGCTGTCCAGCGTCACGCCAAGATTGGAGTGCTCGCGGCCGATCACCGCGACGGTGTCCTTCGAATTGCGACCGACCATGTCGATGTTCAAGTCGGCGATCACGTCCGCGAGCGGCACCGTGGGGTGGTCGGCAAAGTACGCGCTTCCCCAGAGGCCCCGCTCCTCCCCGCTCACGGTCATGAATACCAGCGAGCGCTTGGGTCGCTCACGGGCCGAGGTGAAGGCCTGCGCCAGCTCGATCACCGCCACCGTGCCCGAGCCGTCGTCGTCCGCTCCGTTGCAGATCGAGTCGGCACCGCGGGGTACGCAGCCTTCCCCGGCGCTCGGCGTGCCGATGTGATCCATGTGCGCAGTGAACAGGACGTATTCCTTCTTCAGCGCCGCGTCGCTGCCCTCGAGAATCCCGATCGTGTTGGGAGCCGACGCATGCGCGAGTGCCTGCTCGCGCACATCCAGTTGCAGCGTGACGCCGGTCAAGGGACGAGCCGCGAGGGGCCGGTCGCCCCATGCCCGGAGCGAGTCGAGACTCACGCTCCCCTGCGAAAACAGCGCCCCGGCGGTCTTCGTTCGCACCGCGAACACGGCGGGGACTGCGGGCCCGCTCTCGGCGCTGGGATTGCGCACGCTCACGCTCGCCTCGTGACCGGGGAGTTTTGCCCAGACCGAGTCAGGGAACCCGGCTACCAGCATGAGAGCGAGGGGTCGGAGCGGGAGGACCTTCGGCACGATGGCGTTCAGCCCGGGCCCGTAAGCCAGGAAAACTATCTTTCCTGTAACACCGGCGGAATCAAGCGTCCCCCCGGCATCGGCAGAACCGGTGATCACCACGGCCGAGACTGCCGCGGCCCCCGCCGGCGCCTGTCCCTCCACGAGCAGCACGTCCTCGCCGGCGTGCCAGATCCCGGGCGTGCGGCCGGTGATCCGGATGGTCGAGCTTTCGGGGTCGAACCGCAGCACCTCGAGGGGATAGTGCTGGAAGTAGGTACCGCTGTCGCCGCCCGGTTTGAGGCCGAAGCGCTGGAACTCGCCCGCTACATACGCCGCCACGGCGTCGAGCTGCGGGCTCGGCGTGGCACGGCCGAGCATCGAGTCGTCGGCGATGATCCCAATGCGACGCTGCACGTCAGCCATCGTGATGGACGTCGCGCCGCGGGCGGCCGGTTGCTGCCGTTGGGCGGCGGCCGGTCCGGAGAGCACCGCGAGCAGCAGCGCCAGGCGGTATCGCATCGCTTTCAGGGCCTTGAGGTGGGGGAAGCGAAAGCTAACGCGCCCGACCGCGGGGGACTACGGTCGGGCGCGCTCGCGCTGCTGTGTCGGTCACGGCTTGCGCCGCTTGAGCTCGGGTTCGGCGCGCGGCTTCTCCTTTGGGGGCTCACGCTTCGGCTCGACTCGCGGCTCACTCCGCGGTGGGGGAGCCTCGCGTCGCGGCTCGGGGCGCGGTGGCGGCGGGTCAGCGCGCCGCCGCTCTTCCGGGACAGCTCGGTGCTCTGGCTGCGCCGGCGGCCGCACGGGTTGCTCGGGCCGGTTGGGCTGATCAGGCCGGTCGCGCCGCTCGGGACGCCCGAGCTCGTCGCGGTGATCGGGTTGGTCAGGCCGGTCACGATGATCGGGCTGGTCGGGTCGGTCGCGATGATCGGGCTGGTCAGGCCGGTCGCGATGATCGGGCTGGTCAGGCCGGTCGCGATGATCGGGCTGGTCGGGCCGATCCCGACGATCGGGCTGGTCGTGCCGACGATCCCGGCCGCGATCGTCGTTCCCCTGGTCCTCGGAGCCTGGACGACGCCGGGGTGGCTGAATGTTGGGCGGCGGGATGACGCCCGTCCCGCCCAGATCACGACCGCGCACCCCCACGTCGCGCCGACGATCGTCGTTCACGGGCCGCTCGCGCACCCGCGTAATGAAGGCATCCGATGCCTGTCGGTCCTTGAAGATGAACCGGGGCTCCGGCCTGTAGGGGCGTGTGAAGACGACCCTCGTGCCGCCGTAGTAGCGATACGGGTAGTAGTACGGATCGTCGAAGACCACGATCCGGAAGCGCACACAGGTGTAATCGTAGGGGCTCCAGGACGAGTAGCTCACGTACGTGTGGCAGTCGTAGCACAGGAACCGGGGATAGTCGTAGTGCTGCTGGACGTAGTACGGCGTGATGTCGTAATCCCAATCGTTGTAGCCGTCCGGCACGATGCGCTGTGCCAGCTCGGTGAGGGCGACGTACGGATCGCCGCGGACCCGCCCGTCGGCTATCGACCGATAGTCCCAGTGCTCCCTATTCTGGATGCCGTCGTAGACGAACGGGTCGGCCGAGGCGACGGCGAACACGTAGCCGACACCCGGATAGTCATCGATGTAGAACGCATCACGGCCGTCTCCACCCTGCACCTCGTAATCGCGACCGCCGCGGGCGAAGTTGTCCTGCCACGGTTCGCGCGGAAACAGCACGCGTACCCGGCCGTCGGTGTCGACGCGCAGGATGGTCACGAAGGCGTCCCGATCGGCGCGGAAATGCACGCGAACGCCCTGGCCGCCGGCGTAGGGACTGTCGCCCCGGTCGGTCCAGGCTTCGACGCGCGGGCGATAGTCGACGGACGCGGGCCGGATCGAGGGGCTTCCGGACTGCGCGGTTATGAGGCTGAGCAACCAGACGGTGTTCAACATGGGGCCTCCGTGGCTGCCGTACGGGGGCAGGTTACATGCCAACCCGACGCCCGGCGGCAGAGGCGGTAAGTGGCTATGACGTTTGACGTTCGACCGCCAATTGATGGGTATCACCAACCCCGGGCTGTCCTCTACCCGGGACATTCGGCTGTTCATTAGCTTCCGCGAGGCCATGCCCGACGTTCAGCGCATCGATCTCCTGGATCCCGCCGAGGTGGCTCGCCTTGGCGGGATCGAGATCGTGGCGCAGGGGGTCGTGGAGGGCTTTCTCAGCGGGATCCACCGCTCGCCGTTTCGCGGGTTCTCCGTCGAGTTTACGGAGCACCGCGCGTATCAACCCGGCGACGAACTGCGTTACCTCGATTGGAAGATCCTCGCCCGGGCTGACCGCTTGTTCGTGAAGCAGTTCGAGCAGGAGACGAACCTGCGCGCGATGATTCTGGTCGACGCGAGCCGGTCGATGGCGTGGCGTGGCGCGCCCACCCGGCTCACCAAGCGGGCCTACGCCGACCGGCTGGCGGCGGCGCTCGCGCTGATCTTGTTGCGACAGCGCGATGCCACGGGGCTGATCACGTTCGACGAAGTCGTGCGCGAGGTCGTGCCGGCGCGAGTGAAGGCGGGACAGTGGGCCCGACTGGTGCGAGGTCTGGTCGACACGCCGGACGGCCGGGGCACAGCGGCGCAGGCCGCCCTGGTGCGCCTCACGTCGCTCCTCGCCCGCCGCGGGCTCGTGGTGCTCGTCTCCGACCTGCTGTTCGACCGTGAGCTGGCGCTCACCGCCCTGCGCTACCTGCGTCACCGTGGCCATCAAGTGATCGTGCTGCATCTGATGGATCCGGCGGAGGCCGAGCTGTCCGGTCCGCCGGAGGTGCGGTACCGCGATCCTGAATCCGCGGCGACCGTGGTGGTTCGGCCGCGCGAGCTGGCGCGGGCCTACCAGGCAACGGTGCGTCGGGAGGTCGACGCCTGGCGCACGGCGTGCCGGCGGCACGGCATCGCGTACCACCACATCCTGACCGACATGCCGTTCGGCATGGCTTTGCGGCTGCTCGCGTGACGTTCCTGCATCCGTTGGCGCTGGTGGGGCTCGCCGCCGCGGCGATCCCCGCCGTACTCCACTTGCTCGAGCGTCGGGTGCCACCCGAAGCCGATTTTCCGCCGCTCCGTTATCTGACCGAGGCGGAGCGGCAAAACGCACGGCGCTTGAAGCTGCGACACCTGCTGCTCTTGATTCTGCGGACGGCGTTGATCGTGCTCATCGTCCTGGCCGCGGCGCGGCCGCTCTTCCCCACGCAGGCGAGCGGCGGGTCGCTGCACGAGCCCACCGCGGTCGCCGTGATCCTCGACAACTCGGTGTCGTCCGGGCTCGTGGTGGACGGACATCCCGCGCTCGAGCGCCTGAAAGCCATGGCGCGAGCCTCGCTGGCCCGCGCGACGGCGTCCGATCGCCTGTGGCTCGTGCTTGCCGATGGCGTGGCGCGGGCGGGGACGCCGGATGTGCTGCTGTCGACCGTGGATAGCGCCGGCGTCTCGGCTCGCCGCCTGGACCTCACCGCCGCCGTCCGGGCAGCGACCCGGCTGGTCGACGCCGAGCCGCTCCCGGCGCGCGAGGTACACGTGGTGAGTGACCTGCAGCGCACGGCGCTCGGCCCCGGCCGGGCAGGGGTCCTGCGGGGCGTGCGAGTGCTCGCCCTCGCGCCCCCGAGCCGGGCGCCGGCGAACCGCGGTGTGGGTGCCGCGCGGGTGACCGACGGCGTTGCGGCGGTGGACATCGTCGGGACTCCAGGCGCGGGAGCAGGAGGCGCCGCGTCGGTGACGCTCCGCATCCACGGCCGGGAGGTCGGCCGCGCCCTGGTCGCACCCGGATCGACGGCATCGATCACGCTGCCGCCGCTCGGACCGGGCTGGTGGGTGAGCGAAGCGGTGCTCGACGCCGACGAGCTGCGGGCCGACGATCGACGCTTCCTGGTGTGGCGGGTCGCCGCGCCGGCCCGAGTCACGGCGCTCTCGAGCACGGGGGGGGGTCCGTTCGTGGCCGCAGCGCTGGCCGTGCTGGAGGAGGCGCAGCGCGTGCGGCGAGGAACCGAGGTCGCGATCGGAGATCGACCGGAGGCGGGAACGCTGGTGAGCGTCGTGGTCCCGCCCGCGGAGCCGGCGCTGATCGGTCAGGCGAATCGCGCGCTCGCAGCGCGGGGTGGGCGGTGGCGCTTCGGGGCGGTGGGCACGCCGGGCCCGATCGCGGGGGCCGCCGTGCCGGCGATTGCCGGGCTGCAGGTGACGCGGAGGTACCGGATCGAAGTCGTGACCGGGGACGCTGGACGGGGAACGGGGAACGACACCACCGTGCTCGCGACAGTGAACGGAGAGCCGTGGCTGGTGCGGGACGGCGGCGTGCTGCTCCTCGGTAGCCGGCTCGACACGGCCTGGACCGCGCTGCCAGCGGCACCCGCATTCGTCCCCTTCGTCGACGCGCTACTGAACCGCCTAGCCCGGGGAGAGGCACCCGTCACCGAGGTCGAAGGCGCCCCGCGTGTGGAGTTCCGGACGCGCGGCGCCGATACGATCGGCGCCATCATCTCCGGGCTCGACCCGCGGGAATCGGATCTCACGCCGGCGTCGCCGGCGCTCGTACGCGAGGTGTTGGGCGCGGACGTGCTCGACGGCGCGGCGTTCATGTCGGCCGGGTTCGCGGGAGCCGGGCGCCGCGATGGTAGTGGCCTGCTGCTGGTGCTGGCGCTGCTGATCGCGCTCGGGGAGCTGGGGGTCGCGACGCGCACCCGCTGATGCCGCTCGACTTCGTGATCGACCGGTTGGACGCGCTCCCGGCGACGCGGGCGCTGGCGGAGGGGTTGCCCGCGCCCGGCACCCGACAGGGCGTCGCGGGCCTCCCCGGCTCGAGTCCCGCCGTGCTGCTCGCCGCCCTCGCGCGGCGACTCGCACAGCGCGTTTTTGTCGTGATCACCCCCACGCCGACCGATGCGGAGCGGTGGCTCGCGGATCTGCGGACCCTGACGGGGACTGCGGTCGCGTTGTATCCGCAACGCGAGGCGCTGGGCGCCGAGGAGCCGCACTTCGAGATCGCCGGCGAGCGGGTGGAGACGCTGGAGCTGCTGCTATCGGGGCAAGTCCGGGTGCTGGTCACGACCGCACGCGCTGCCGCCGAGCGCACGGGGGTGCCCGGGACGCTCCAGTCCATGCGTCTGGTCCTGGCGAAAGGGGAGCAGGGAGCGGGGAACGGTACCCTGCGCGAGACGGTCGAGCGACTCGAGGCCATGGGCTACGTTCGGGTCCCGACCGTCACTGAAGTAGCGCAGTTCAGCGTGCGCGGCGGGATCCTGGACGTGTATGGGTTTGGGATGGCGGCTCCGGGGCGGCTCGAGTGGTGGGGAGACGACATCGAGTCGCTGCGCACATTCGATCTCGACTCGCAGCGTTCCGGCGAGGCGATCGAGCGGGTGACGATTCTCCCCGTGAGAACGGAAGGACGGGAGACGGGTGGGGTAGGGGGGGAGCATGCTGCGCCCCTACAAGCCCAGCGGCAATCGTTGCTGGATCTCTTGCCCAGCGACGCGCTGATCGTACTGGAGCAGGAGTCCGCGCTGGGGCAGGAAGTGGAGCACGCGTGGGCCGAGGCGGCCCACCATCTGGAGGTCGCGCGGCGGCTGGGCGAGGAGGCGCCGGCCCGGGAGGCGCTGTTCGTCGATCCGGCGGCGTGGCGAGGGCAGCTCGCCCGGTTCCCGCGGATCGCGCTCGATCCCGCCGAGGCTGCGGTCCGGTTCCCGATCGCGCCCCCCGAGCCGATCGACCGCGACATCAAGCGGCTGCGTCAGATCGTCGCGACCGAGCCGGCGACCGTCATCCTGTGCGACAACGAAGGCCAGCTCGAGCGACTGGAGGAGCTCTTGGGCGGCAACCGCGCGACGCTCGCGGTGGGGGCGTTGGACGGCGGATTCGTGCTCCCCGGGCTGCGCGTGCTCACCGACCACGAGATCTTCCGCCGGGCCCGCCGGCTGCGGCGGCCGCGCCGGTATCGCGAAGCGACGGCCACAGCGGCAACGCGGGCGCTCAAGGCCGGCGACTACGTGGTCCATCTGGAGCACGGCATCGGGATCTACCGCGGGATCCAGATGATCCCGGTCGGAGCGGAGGGCGGGACCCTCGAGGTGGCCGTCGTAGAGTACGAGGGCGGGTCGCGGCTGAACGTACCGCTCTACCGGCTGGATCAGCTCGAGCCGTACCGGACGGCCGCCGACGGCGACGCGCCGCCGCCCCGACTGCACCGGCTCGGCACGACGACATGGCAGCGGCAGCGGGACAAGACGCGCGCGGCGATCCGCCAGATGGCGGTCGAGCTGCTCGACCTGTACGCCCGGCGGCAGCTCGCCGCCGGATTCGCATTTCCTCCCGACACCCCGTGGCAGCGCGAGCTCGAATCGGCCTTCCTGTACGAGGATACGCCGGACCAGCGGCGGGCCTCCGAGGAAGTGAAGCGGGACATGGAGCGCGCCCGACCGATGGACCGGCTGCTGGTAGGTGATGTGGGGTACGGCAAGACCGAGGTCGCACTGCGCGCCGCCTTCAAAGCCGTGCAGGCGGGCAAGCAGGTCGCAGTCCTGGTCCCCACCACGATTCTCGCCGAGCAACACGGGCGCACCTTCCGCGAGCGGCTCGCTGACTATCCCGTCCGGATCGAGGTGCTGTCACGGTTCCGCGGCCCGAAGGACACGAAGCTGGTGACGCGGAAGCTCGAGACTGGGGAAGTGGACGTCGTGATCGGGACGCATCGCCTGCTGTCGCGCGACGTGGGGTTCCACGATCTCGGGCTCCTCATCGTCGACGAAGAGCATCGCTTCGGCGTGCGGCACAAGGAGCGGCTCAAGGCGCTGAAACTCGCCGTGGACGTCCTGACGCTCACCGCGACACCCATTCCCCGGACTCTGCACCTGTCACTGGCCGGATTGCGGGATCTCACGCTGCTCGAGACGCCGCCCAAGGACCGCTCGCCGGTGCTCACGTTCATCGAGCCGTGGGATGACGGATTGATCGAGGAGGCAGTGGCCCGGGAGCTGGATCGCGCGGGGCAGGTGTACTTCGTGCACAATCGCATCGAGACGATCGCCACGATCGCGGAGCGCGTGCGGGCGCTCGCTCCGCCACGGGCGCGGATCGCGGTGGCGCACGGGAAGTTGAAGGAAGCCGAGCTCGATGCCGTGATGGCCCGGTTCGTCCGGGGCGAGGTGGACATTCTCGTGTCCACGATGATCGTCGAGTCCGGGCTCGACGTGCCGAACGCGAACACGATGATCGTGAACCGCGCGGACCAGCTCGGCCTGGCGCAGCTGTACCAGCTGCGCGGGCGCGTGGGGCGGAGCCACCGGCGCGCGTACTGCTATCTGCTCGTGCCCGATCTCGTCGACGCCGAGGCGGAAGAGCGGCTCCGCGTGCTGGAGCATCACACCGATCTCGGCTCGGGCTACCGGATCGCGTTGCGCGATCTCGAGCTGCGCGGGGCCGGTAACCTGCTCGGCGGTGCGCAGTCGGGCCACGCGCAGGCGGTCGGGTTCGATACCTACCTCCGCTGGCTCCAGGAAACCGTTGAAGCGCTCAAATCGGGGAAGGGGGATGAGGGACAGCGGACGCGTGTGCCCCCCGAGGTGATCCTGGATCTGCCGGCGCACCTCGCCGACGCCTACGTGCCGGATGAAGCGGTGAAGCTCGACTTGTATCGGCGGCTGGCGCGGGCCGAGGCGGCTAGCGAGATTCAGGCGGTGCGCGAGGAATTGCGTGATCGTTTCGGGCCGCTCCCCGACGACGCGCAGCGCTTGCTCCTCGTATCAGAGCTCCGCGCACTCGGTGCCCGGGTCGGACTGGAGATGGTCCTGGTGAAGGGCGACGAGGCGCGCCTCACGTTTGCGCGGGACGCGAGCCCGCGGCTGGCCGGCCTGACGGCGGCGCTCGACGCGGTGCAGTTCGAGGCCGAGGTCCGGCGGGCGGCGCCGCTGTCCCTGCGACTCCGCCGGCTCGGCGGAGAGCCTATCGGGTCGGGGCTCGTCCGAGCTCTCACCGCGGTTCTCGCAGACGCTCACCTTTAAGGAGTTGGCATGGTACGAGTTGGGATGGTACGCCTGGGTCTGATCGTCATGCTGCTCCCACTGGCGGGGTGTTCCGCCTTGCGGGACGCGTTTTCGGCGCACGCGCAGGTCGCCGGCACGGCCGCCGGCCAGATCCTGACGGTCGACCGGCTGGCGCAGGTGGTCGGACACTCGCAGCGGATACCCATCCGGCCCGATGTCCTCACCGGCGTCGCGAACGTCTACCTGGACTACGCGGTGTTCGCGGCCGAGCTCGGTCGGGGGCGCGACCTGCACGATTCGGCGCTGGTGCTCGCCTCGCAGTGGCCGGTGGCAGCGCAGCTCAAATGGGAGCGCTATCACGACCAGCTGGTCGCGACGCGCGGCAAGCTCACGCCCGTCCAGGCGGATTCGGCGTTCCAGGCGGGCACCGTGCGGCTGTTCCAGCACATCCTGATCCGGATCCCGCAGAGCGCCGTGCCGATGGTGGAGCAGCAAAAGGAGAAGCAGGCCACCGCGATCCTGATGCAGGCCGCGGCGAAGCGTGGGTTCAACTTCGCGGAGCTGGCCCGTCGCTACTCGGAGGACCCGGGATCAAAGACAAAGGGGGGGTATCTGCCAGCGACGGCGCGTGGGCAGTTCGTCCCGGCGTTCGACAGTGCCGCGTGGACGCTCCCGCCGGGCGCGATGACCGCCGTGGTCCGGACGCCGTTCGGCTTCCACATCATTCGCCGGCCGCCGCTCGCCGAGGTGCGGGACTCCTTCCGCGCCGATCTCGAGAACTCGCGCTCCGCCCGGCTCGACTCCTTGTACCTGGACAGCCTCGCGAACCAGCGACAATTCAAGATCGTGTCCGGCGCGCCCGCGCTGGTACGCCAGGCGGTGCCGCAGATCGTGTCCGCCCGGAGCGACACCCGGACGTTGGCCACGTACAAAGGAGGCACGTTCCAGGTGAAGGATCTGGCGCGGTGGCTCCTGGCGCTCGATCCGAACGACGTGCGCGGGATCGCCACGGCGAGCGACGCCCAGCTGAACCAGTTTCTCAAGGTGCTGGCGCAGCGCGAATTGCTGCTGACCGAGGTGGACAGGGCCGGCGTGCAGCTCAACCCGGGCGACTGGCGGCAGCTGCGCGCCGAGCACGACTCGGCCGTAGCGCGGCTGGAGGGCCTGCTCGGTGTGTCGCCCCACCTGCTCAAGGACTCCGCGGCGACCCCCGCCGCGCGCGTGCAGCTGGCCATGGCGCACGTCGACCGGTACGTCGACCAGGCGGTCACCCAGGGCAGCGCGCCGTTCTTCCCCGTCCCGCCGTTCCTGGCCAGCGCGCTGCGCCAGGGGCAGCCCTGGTCGCTGAACGAGGCGGGAATCGCGCGGGCGGTGGAGAGCGCCCAGGCCCTCCGGGCCGCGGACACGACGGCGCGCGCGGCCCCAACCACGGGTCTGAAACGGGCGCCTGGGCCGCCGCCCGTCGCGGCGGAGAGCGGCGGCCGGCGGGCGCCGCGTTGACATGCGCGCGCGCGTCCTGACCCTCCTCGTGGTGGCGCTTGCCGCCCTGTCTCCCTCGGCGCCGGGCGTGGCGGCGCAGGGGCGGGCGGCGACCGACCGCCCGGTGGACCGGATCGTGGCGATCGTCGGCACGAAGCCGATCCTCGCGTCGCAGGTGGAGGAGCAGCTCGTTCTGGCGCAATCGCAGGGCGTCAAGGTCCCGGAGGACTCCGCGGGGCGGGACGCCGCGCGGCACCAGATCCTCTCGCAGATGGTGGACGAGGAGCTGCTGGTGCAACAGGCGGAGCGGGACACCACCATCAAGGTGACGGACCAGGAAGTGCAGGACGCGGTCGAGCAGACTGTTCAAAACGTGCGCAAGCAATTCGCGTCGACCCCGGAGTTCCAGACGCAGCTGCGCGCGGCCGGGTTCGTGTCCGAGGAGGAATGGCGCCGTTGGCTCGCCGACCAGCAGCGTCGCGCGATCCTGCAGCAGCGGCTGATCGAGGGGCTGAAGCAGAAGGGGAAGCTGCGGCCGATTCCGCCGTCGGACGCCGAGATGCGGGCGTTCTGGGAGTCGAACCGCGCGCAGCAGCCCAAACGACCGGCGGCCATCTCGTTCCGCCAGATCGTGATCGTGCCGAAACCGGACTCGGCGGCGAGCGCCCGCGCGCTGCAGCTGGCGGAGTCCCTCGTGGTGGCGCTGCGGCAGAGTGGCGGGACCGCCTTTGCCGACGTCGCGAAGAAGTACTCGGCGGACAGCGTCTCTCGGGAGCAGGGCGGCGCGCTGGGCTGGTTCCGCCGCGGCGTGATGGTCAAGGAGTTCGAGGACGTCGCGTTTCGGCTTCGGCCGGGGACGATCTCCGACGTCGTGCGCACCGAGTTCGGCTTCCACATCATCCAGGTGGAGCGCGCGCAGCCGGCGGAGATCATGGCGCGGCACATCCTGATCCAGCCCGCCATCTCCGCGGCGCAGGTCGCGATTGGCCAGCGACAGGCCGATTCGGTGCACGACGCGCTCGCCCAGGGAGCGTCGTTCGACTCGCTGGCCCGGCGCTACGGCGACCCGAGCGAGCCGAAGCTGGCCGACGCCCTTCCCATCTCCCAGCTCCCGCCCGATTACGAAAAGGCGATCGGGCAAGACACCATCCCCGGGTTGAAGCCGGTGTTTGAAGTCGGCATCGGCACGGTCCGGCCGAGGTTCGTGGTGTTCGAGCTGATGAAGCGCCTTCCCGAAGGGGAACTGGGGTTCGACGAAGTGAAGGATCGCATCCGCGACGGGCTGGGCCAGCAGCTCGCCATCAAGCACCATCTCGACTTGCTGCGTCGCACCACGTACGTCGACGTCCGTTTCTAGCCGCCGTCCCCGACTCGCGGTCACGCTCGGCGATCCGCGGGGGATCGGGCCGGAAGTGGTGGCGAAGGCGGTCGCCCGCGGCCCCCTGGATGCGGATCTCACGTTTCTCGGGAGCGGGGAGCAGGGAGCGTCACCCGAAGACGCCGGCCGGATCGCCGGCCAGGCGGTGGAGGAGGCCGTTCGACTCGCCCTCGCGGGTGAGGTAGACGGCATCGTGACCGGCCCGGTACACAAGCACGCCCTGCACCTCGCCGGATTCCGCTATCCCGGTCTCACCGAGCTGCTGTCCCACCTCGCCGGCGACGTGGACGTCGCGATGATGCTCGCCGCCGCCGGCCTGCGCGTGGTGCTCGTCACGACGCACATCGCCCTCAAGGACGTACCGACGCAGGTGACCACCGAACGCGTGGTGCGCTGCGGGCGGATCACCGAGCGCGCGCTGCGCGACTGGTGGGGCATCGCGGCGCCCCGCCTCGCCGTTTGCGCCCTCAATCCCCATGCAGGCGAGTCCGGCCTGTTCGGCGACGAGGACGCACGCGTGCTCGAGCCCGCGGCCCGGACGCTGGCCGCCGCCGGGCCGCTGCCGGCGGACACCGTATTCGTGCGGGCCCTCAGGGGTGAGTTCGACGCCGTGCTCGCGCCGTATCATGACGTCGGGATGACAGCCGTGAAGGTCGCGGGATTCGGCACGGGTGTGAACGTGACGCTCGGCCTGCCGTTCCCGCGCGTCGCGCCGGACCATGGCACGGCCTTCGACATCGTAGGCAAGGGTGTCGCCGACCCCGGGTCGATGCGGGCTGCGCTGGAGCTGGGAATCGAGCTGGCGCGACGCGCGGCCCGCTAGGCTTCCGCACCCGGTGCGCGCCGCAGCACCCGCACCGTGCCGACGCGGCGCCCCTCGACCTCCACGATTTCGAACACGGCGCCCTTCACCGCCACCTGGTCGCCCGGCCGGGGAAGGCGACCGATGGCCCCGAACAGGAAGCCCCCGATGGTCGTGTAATCCTGCTCGCCGAGCTCCAGCCCGAACGCACTGTTGACCTCGCGGATCGGGACCGAGCCCGCGATGGTGGGTGCCACGCCGGCGGGGGCGGCGCGCAGCTCGCCGGAGGGCCGATCGTATTCGTCGTAGATCTGGCCGACGATCTCCTCCAGCAGGTCTTCCATCGTGACGAGACCCGCCGTGCCGCCGAACTCGTCCAGCACGATCGCGAGATGGATCTTCTGCCGCTTCATGTCGGCGAGCACGTCCTCGACCTCCCGCGTGCCCGGAACGAACACGGCGGGGCGGAGCACCGCGCGCAGGCTGCCTCCTTTGGCCGCGCGGAGGCCGGCGAGGATGTCCTTGGCGTGCACGATGCCGAGGATGTCGTCGAGCGACTCCCCGTACACGGGATAGCGCGACCGGCCGGCGACGGCCACCTGATCGGCGGCTTCCTCGAGCGTCAGGTCGGCCGGCAGGGCCACCATCTGGGTGCGTGGCGTCATGACTTCGCGGGCCGTCTTCTCGCTGAACTCGAACACCCCCTGCAACAAGCGGGCGTCGTCGGCGTCGAGCTTGCCCCGCTGGCGACTCTGCTCGACCAGCATGCGGAGCTCCTCGGGGGAGTGGATCGCCTCGAGCTCGGCGCTGGTGCCCTTCAGCCCCAGCAGCCGCACCACCCGGCCGGCGCTCCAGTTGAGGAGATCGGTGAATGGCCGGGTGATCCACGAGAAGAAGATGAGCGGCCCGGCGATCCACCGGCTGGTGCGCTCGGGATGGGTGATGGCCCACGCCTTGGGTGCCTGCTCGCCGAAGACGACGTGAAGGAACGAGACGAGCGCCACCGCGACCGTGGATGCGACGCCGCCGCGGGCGAGGAACTCGAGGGCGGCCGGCAGCGTTGCGAACCAGTCGCGGAACAGCCGCGCCACGGTATCCTCGGCGACGTAGCCCAGCAGGATCGAGGCGACGGTGATGCCGAGCTGTGCCGCGGACAGTTGCCGGTACAGGTCGTGCAACGCCGCCTGGACCCTCCGCGCCTTCCGATCGCCGCGCCGGACCAGCGCCTCGATGCGCGTGCGGCGTGCGGCGACCAGAGCGAACTCCGCTGCCACGAAGAACGCGTTGGCCAGCACCAGCGCCAGCACCGCCAGGAGGCGGAGGCCGAGCGATTCCGAGGCGGGGCCGGGCATAGAGGCGGGAACATAGAGCGTGTTGCCCGGCGGCGGAACGGCCCGGTATTTTAAGGAAGAGGGGCGAGGGAAGGGGGACGGGGTGAGCGCCACAGTACCGCTGGAAGTCCAATGCACGCATCGAGCTCCGCTCCGCGAGGAGAGTCGCCGGCGGATGAAGATCGTGCTCGCGATCACGGCCGCGGTGATGGTGGCCGAGGCCGTGGGCGGGTGGGCCGCCCACTCGCTGGCCCTGCTCGCCGACGCGGGCCACATGCTGGCCGACGTGGCCGCGCTGGGCCTGTCGCTCGTCGTGACGGCGCTCGCGCAGCGGCCGGTGACGGCGGAGCGGACGTTCGGATTGCTGCGCCTCGAGATCCTGGCCGCGCTCGTGAATGGGGCGGCCTTGATCGTGATCGCGCTCGGCGTCGGCCTCGAGGCCTACCGCCGGTTCCGCTCACCCGCCGAGGTGCAGGGCACGCTGCTCCTGATCATCGCGGGGACAGGACTGGCGGCGAACGCGGTGGGCGCCGCGATCCTGCACCGCGGTCACAATCACTCGCTCAACCAGCGCGGCGCCTACCTCCATATCGTGAGCGACCTGCTCGGTTCGGTTGGCGCCCTCCTCGCCGGCGTCATCATCCTCGCCACCGGGTGGGTGCGGGCCGATCCCGTCGTCTCAGTGCTGATCTCCCTCCTGATCCTGGGCAGCGCTTGGCGGCTGGTGAAGGAGAGCACGGACGTGCTGCTCGAGGCGGCGCCCGCGCACATCGCCCTGTCGGATGTCCACGACCGGATCGCGTCCATCCCCGGCGTGGCGTCCGTGCACGATCTCCACGTGTGGACCGTCACCAGCGGGGTGATCGCGATGAGCGGCCATCTCGTGGTCCAAAACCCGGCCGACAACCAGCGGGTGCTCGAAGCCGTCCAGGCATGCTTGGGAGACATGGGAATCCGGCATGTGACCGTGCAGATGGAGCGGGATCCAACCTGCGCATAAACTGGCCCCCCGCTTGGTGATTTCTGAGCTTGTCTTTTCGAGACCCCCCTCCTATACTGCGCCCCTCACAGACTGCGCCCATCACATAGGCATCGTCAGGACCTAGCCCCTTGCAGATCCGCAACATCGCCATCATCGCGCACGTCGACCATGGGAAAACCACGCTGGTGGACCAGATGCTCCGCCAGTCTGGGGTGTTCCGCGCCAACCAGCAGCTCACCGAGCGGGTGATGGACTCGAACCCGCTGGAGCGTGAGCGCGGGATCACGATCCTGTCGAAGAACACCGCGGTGCGGTGGGGCGACACCAAGATCAACATCGTGGACACTCCGGGGCACGCCGACTTCGGGGGCGAGGTGGAGCGGATTCTGCGTATGGTCGACGGCTTCCTCCTGCTTGTGGATGCGGCCGAGGGCCCCATGCCGCAGACGCGGTTCGTGGCGGGGAAGGCGCTGGCGCTCGGCCTGAAGCCGATCGTGCTGGTCAACAAGATCGACCGCCAGGACGCCGAGCCGCTGCGGGTGCACGATGAGGTGCTGGAGCTGTTCCTGGACCTGGAAGCGACGCAGTTCAACTGTCCCTTCCTTTATACATCGAGCCGGGCGGGGACCGCCACGTTCGACCTGAAGGCCCCCGGGACGGATCTCAACCCGTTGTTCCAGACCATCCTGGACACCATCCCGGCACCGACCGCGGACCCCGAAGGGCCGTTCCAGATGCTCGTCTCGACGCTGGATTATTCCTCGTATCTGGGCCGGATCGCGATCGGCCGGATCGAGCGGGGGCGGGTACGGGTGGGCGAGACGGTCGCGTTACTTCCGTTGGGTGAGCCTGGTCCTTTGGGGGATGCACCGTACGAGCAGGCCAAAGTGGTGAAGCTGTTTTCGTTCGACGGGCTGGAGCGGGTCGAGGTACAGGAAGCCTCGGCCGGCGACATCGTGGCGCTGGCGGGCCTGGTGGGCGTCGAGATCGGCAAGACGGTAACGGCGCCCGACTATCTGGAGCGCCTCACGGGCATCGCGGTGGAGGAGCCGACGATCTCCGTGGACTGCAAGGTGAACGATTCCCCGTTCGCCGGGCGGGAGGGGAAGTACGTGACCGGCCGCCAGCTGCGCGATCGACTGTTTCGGGAGCTCGAGAAGAACGTGGCCCTGCGGGTGGAGGAAACGGACGATCCCCAGACGTTCACCGTGTCGGGCCGGGGCGAGCTGCACCTCGGCATCCTGATGGAAACGATGCGGCGCGAGGGGTTCGAGTTCCAGGTGAGCCGGCCGCGGATCATCCCGCGGGAGGGGCCGAACGGGGAGCGGCTGGAGCCGTACGAGGAGCTGATGATCGACTGCCCCGAAGGGTATCTGGGGGTGGTGATGGAGAAGCTAGGCCCCCGGCGGGCGGAGCTCCTGGACATGCGGAACCCGGGGGTGGGCATGGTGCGGATGCGCTTCAAGATCCCCGCCCGGGGGCTGCTCGGGTACCGATCGGAGTTCTTGACGGACACGCGGGGGACGGGGATCATGCACCACCGGTTCTTCGACTACGGCCCGTGGGCGGGGCCGCTGCAGGGCCGGAGCCGCGGGGTGCTGGTGGCGGACCGGGAGGGAATGGCGGTGGGATACGCGCTCTTCAATTTGCAGGAGCGCGGGACGATGTTTGTCAAACCCGGGGATCCGGTGTACGAGGGCATGGTCGTGGGGGAGAACGCGCGAGTGGGCGACATGGACGTGAACCCGTCCAAGGAAAAGAAGCTCACGAACATGCGGACGACCGCGTCGGACGAGATGATCATCCTGGAGCCGCCGCGGCAAGTGACGCTCGAGCTGGCGCTCGAGTACATCGAGGACGACGAGCTGATCGAGGTCACGCCGTTGTCCATCCGGCTGCGCAAGCGCGCGCTGGGCGCCACGGAGCGTCGGAAGCTGGCGCGGAACGCGCGGTCGGCGGAGGAGTCGTAGCGGGGGGTGGGGAGAGTCGGATAGCTCGTTCAAACAACAACCGCAACCCTAGCTGGGGGTGACAATGTTGTCCCGTGAGACGTCGGACTGGTCGCTCAAGCGTCGCGGCGACAGTCTCGGCGAAGAGCAGTTCGGAGACTTCGAAGAGGACAAGGACCTGGACGAGGACTTCGACGACGAGCTGGACGAGGACGAGCTTGACGAGGAGGACGAGGGCGATCTCGACGAGTACGACGACCTGGACGACGAGTTCGACGACGACGAAGACGACGAGTTCCGGCCGAAGAAGGGACCGGGACCGCGCCGGGACTGGGAGTGACGGGAGTAGGGCCTGTAGCTCAGGTGGTTAGAGCGCACGCCTGATAAGCGTGAGGTCAGTGGTTCAACTCCACTCAGGCCCACTGAATCGAACTGAGAGCCCCACTTGGTGTTACGGCACTGGGCGGGGTTCCTGTTTTGGTGGAGTTGTGGCCGTGGTGTCGATTCGTGGTGTCGATTCGGCTAGATCCGAGTGAATCCCGTCAGCCGCTTCCGGCTCGCCAGTGCCTCGCGCATCGTCCCCTCGTCGGGCCGCTGGTAGCACTTGAGCACCGTCTGCGGCTCCTTCCACCCGCCCAGGTAGCACAGGTCCTTGAGCGGCGTGTGCTTCAACTCCGTCGCGAACTTCCGGCGGAGACTATGCCACCCGAGGCCCCGCAGACGGGGCACGCTGGCCAACGCTTCCGCCCGCTGCCACCAATCGCGCACCAGATGCCGCGAGCAAGGCTCGGCGGGGTTCCCCGGGGAGGGGAAGACCCACGCATCGCCGATGGACTGCTGTTCCTGGCGTGCGCGCTCGAGCGCGTCCAGCGCCGCCTCGGTTACGACCGTTTCGTGTTCGAAACCGATCTTGTCGTTCTCGGCACGCCACCGAATCTTCCCGTGCTCGAAGTCCATGTCCGACCATCGTAGCCTTCGAATCGACCCGATCCGATGGCCGGTTTCATGGGCCAGGATGAGGGCCAGCCTGAACAGCGGGCTGACGTGCCCGCCGATCGCGAGCATGGCCTGATACTGCTCGTCGGTGATGATCGGCCGGCTGGGGTTCGACTCCTTCGGGAAGGGAAACCCTTTCAGGGGGTTCCGCTCGAGCAGGTATCTGCCCGTCCCGTCCCCTGCCATCGTCGCCCAATTGAGCACGGCGTGCAGGAATTTCAGGTTCTGGGTGATCACGCGGTCCCCGACCGACTTTCCGTGGACGCGACCTGCACGTCCGTCGCTTCCCGCCCGCCGCCGCCGCATGAAGGCATCCCAGTCGCGGCGGTTGAGCGTCGCCACCTGGCGGTCCGGTCCGAACAATTCGAGGAACAAGGTCGCCGCGCGGCGATCGTGGCTCTGGCTGCTCACACTCTTCTGCGGGGTCACCTCACGCAGGTAATTGTCAAAGAGCGTTTGGAGCTGCAGCGCGGCGCCGAGCGGCGGCTCCTGCCGCCGCAGCGCTATCGCCACTTCCTCGGCCTTTGCCTTCGCGGCGTCGCGGTCGCGGTGCTGAAGGGCAACCCGCCTGCGCCTGCCGTCTTCATACAGCTCGAGGAAGATGCGACTGGTTCGCGGGTGCTCGAACACGCGCACCCGGTTCCGGCCGCGCTCGCCGGTGGAGAAACTCCACCGCCTGCTCGCGTGGGTCATCGTGCGTCTCCTGGTTTGGAGGTCACGACAGCCCGCGCGATCTGCCCGGGTGTTGCACCTACAAGGTTGGCGGGTGTCCCGGTGCGGCGCAACCGGGTTGCCTTCCGTGGCAGGTCGGCGCGGCGAATTTTCGGCGCGTTCGGGCGGCCCACATTGAGAATCATGCCGCTCCGGACCAGGCGGCCCAGGTGTCCCGCCGAGTAGCCCGATTCTTGGGCCGCCTCGGTGAGCGTGAGGACGGCACGCTCCTCGGATCGGAACAGCGCCTCCGCGTCGGCCAGCACGTCGTCCAACAGCTTCGTCGGATCGACCAACGCGCCGAGTCGTTGCAGTCGCTCGCACTCGGCGCGCCAGTGGGAAAGGAACTCCTGGCGGGTCACGACGCTCCGTCGCCCCCGTGCGGGTCGCGGGCCGCCCCTCCGAAAGCACGAAGCCGCGCACATCGCGCGGCTTGAATCGCCGGGGCGGGGTGCAGGGTCATCTAGAGACCCTGCTGCATATAGCTCGCGTAGTCAAAGTCATCATGGTCTTCCTCGGGCCACCTCAGCACCAGTGCGTCGAGGGCCTCGATCGCCTGGTCGATCACGTGCGCATCGACATCGGCATCCTCGAACACCTGCGCGAGCTCGTCCCGGCACCGCACGAGACGGAGCTGCAGCCACCGGGCGTGTTCCGGGAGGTCAAGAGCGTGTCCGTGCTCCTTCGGGAGCATCAACTCCCGGGCCGCCTCCGCCAGGGTGATGTCCTTCCGAGCGGCCCGACGCCGGATGGCGCGGGCCACGTCGAGTGGGAGGCGGAGGAGTTCAGTGGAGCCAAGCCGCGGCTTGCGCATGTGAGGTACGCTACTTATGTATACTCCTGAAGTCAAGGCGCAATAGTGACAATCCCCAAGCGGGGAGTGAACAGGTCGGCTGGCGCCAGATGACCAGCGGCATTCTAGCGGCGTTCTCTCGCCGCTCTAGCGGCCGTTCTAGCGGCTTTCTAGCGGGATTTCCTCCGCGATTTCCTCGGATTTTGTGCTCAGGAGGGCATAGTCATGAAGCCCCAGACGCGGTTACCGGACGTGCGAGCGCTCATAGGGCAGATTCCCGCTGAGGCTCGGGACATCCCCGAGCTTGTCGTCGCGCACCTGCGGCCTCATGCGCGTATGGTCGCGGTATGGCGCCGCGACGACGCGCGGCCGGAGCGGTGGGTGTACCTCGAGCGGATGTACGCTCAGGAGTTTTCGGTCGACGAAGTGATCCAGCGCTACGGCGGGGGAGAGTATCGCGCCAAGATCCTGGGCAGGTGGGACCCAGCGCGGCGACGCGAAGATTATCTGACGCAGATCCCGTTCGCGATCGACTCTCGGATTCCGCCGACTGCAGCGGTTGTCGCGAAGATGCGACCGAAGTGAGCCTCGCGGGAACCGGCCCGCCACTCCTGCTTGACAGCCTCGCGGGTGGCGGTAGGATACCCTGACCACGCTCATCCTTGGGCGGGGTAAGCTCTCCGATGTGCCAGCTACGCGTGTCTCACGCCGTTGAGCGATGCTCCCTCCCGCACTAGCTGCAGGAGCGATCATCGCCTGCTCGGCCGCCATGATCAAAGCGGTCGAGCTGGCGCGACGCCTCGCGCCGCTCCCCCGACCAATCCTTCTCGTCGGGCAGAGTGGCGTCGGAAAAGGCTTGCTGGCGCGATTCATCCACGTCCAGAGCGCACGCCCGGGGGACTTTGTGGCGGTCGCGGGCGGCGAGCTGTCGGAATCGCTCCTGCATGACCAGCTCGCGGGTCACGAAGCCGGCGCATTCACGGGGGCGCACCGCCGCGTGCGCGGGGCGTTCGAGCGCGCCCACAACGGGACGCTGTTCCTCGACGAGTTGCCGCTCTGGTCGCACGCCGCGCAGAGCGCCGTGCTGCGGGCCGTGGACGAGCGACTCATCACGCGACTCGGGGCGGAGCGCGAGCTGCCGCTCGACTGTCGCGTGGTGCTCGCGTCGAACCAGCCGCTCGACGCACTGGTCAGTAGCGGACGCCTGCTGTCCGATCTGCGCTGGCGCATTGGCGAGTTCGTGATCGAGATCCCGCCGCTGGCGGGGCGCGCCGTCGATGTCGCTGCGCTCTCGTACCACTTCCTGGATGAGGCGCGAACAGGGTTCGGCGGTCCGGGGCCCGTGCTCTTCGACCCCGCCGCCTTGGAGCCCGCGCGGCCGACGTCGCGGCGACCGTGAACCTGTTGTTCGGCGCCGGCGGGGAATTCTCGGGCCGAGCGGGCCTCTCGACCCCGACGCTGTCGGACGAACTGCGCCGCAACCTCGTGCCACCGGCGGGCAGCGCGGCGGCTGCTCCCGCCGCGGGCCCGTCACCGGCGCCGGGCACGAAGCCCGCGAGCCTTTCCGGGCCTGTCACGATCGTCCCTGACGAACTGACGAACGCGCTGCTGATTCGGGCGTCCCAAGTGGATTTCGACGTGCTGCGGCAGGGGGTCGACCAGCTCGACATTCGGCCCCTCCAGGTGCTGATCGAGGTGATGATCGTCGAGGCCCGGCATGACCGTCGGTTCTCGTTCGGCGCCGACCTGTTCCTGCCGCCGCACTCGGTCGACGAGGGAAACGGCTCTCTGGACGCGACGAGCGTGGGAGGCGGGCTCGGGGACGTGGTCATCCACCTGATGAACCTGGGACATGCCGAGATCGACGCGACCCTGCGCGCGTCGGCGTCGAAGGGCGATGTCCAGATCGTCTCACGTCCCGTGCTCCTCGCCTCAAACAACACGGAGGCCCGGCTGCTCGTCGGCTCCCAGGTGCCGTTCGTCCAGGTGAGCCGCTCCCTCCCCACCGAGACCCCGACCCGCGATCAGGTCGTCCAGTACCGCGACGTGGGAACGAAGCTCACGGTACGCCCGACGATCAACCAGGATGGCTACGTGTCGCTCCTGATCCAGCAGGAAGTGAATCAGGCCACGAGCGAGTTTCAGTTCGACGCGCCGGTGATCTCGACGCGCGAAGCGGCCACCCAGGTGCTCGTGAAGGACGGGCAGACGATTGTGCTTGGGGGGCTGCGCGACCGGCAGCGCAACGCGAATCAGAGCGGGATCCCCATCCTCTCGCGCATCCCGATATTGGGCGGCTTGTTCGGGAGCGCAGATCGGAGTACGTCGGAGACGGAGCTGTATCTGTTTCTGACGCCGCGCATCCTCAAGACGGATGCGGATGCGGACAGCGTCACGGCGCCGAGGTTGCCGCAGGGGGTGGGGCCGTGATCGTCGGGCGCTCGCTGGCGATCCGGCGGGCGGTGGAGCTGGCGGAGCGATTTGCGGCAACGCACCTCCCGGTCTTGCTCGCCGGGGCCACCGGCACGGGGAAGGAGCTGTTCGCGCAGCATATCCACCGGTTGAGCGGCCGGCGGGGGCCGATGGTCGACGTCAACTGCGGGGCCCTGCCGCGCGACATGACGGAGAGCCTGTTGTTCGGACACCGCCGCGGCGCGTTTACGGGAGCGTGCGAGTCGACCGTAGGGCATGTCGGGCGTGCCGACGGTGGAACGCTATTCCTCGACGAGCTGCAGAGTCTCGTGCCGGACACGCAGGTGAAGCTGCTGCGAGTACTCGAAACGGGGGAGATCCAGCCACTCGGCACAGGCGCCAAGCACGGGGTCGACCTGCGGATCGTTGCCGCGGTGCAAGAGGACATTGCGGCGGACCTGGAAGCTGGCCGCTTCCGGCGGGATCTGTATCAGCGCGTCGCCGGCGTCGTGATAGAGTTGCCGCCCTTGTCGGCCCGGCCGGAGGACGTTCCGCTCCTGGCAGAGCATTTCGCTGGCTTGCAAGGGCAACGCATCGAGCCTGGTGCGGAGCAGGTCTTGCTCGGCTATACGTGGCTCGGTAACGTGCGCGAGCTCCGCCTGGCTATCGAGCGAGCTGGTGCGCTCGTGGCGAACGGAACGTTGCCAGCGCATGTGCTCGCGGAAGCAATAAGACTTGGCGCACCAGCAGGGCTCGACCCGGGAGCGCCGGGGGAGGCGTCGCGTCACCCTCTTGACGTCCGAACGCGAGACGGACTCTTGAGAACACTACGGGAGCAAAATTGGAGCACGGAACGCGCTGCGGCGGCTCTCGGGCTCGGCCGCACGGCGTTCTTCAAGCGTCTGCGGGTAGCCGGAATTTCCCTACGAAATGAGCAGAGGTTCGCAAAGTACGCTAAGTACATGAACGAGCTGAACGCGGCGATCGATGGGCAAGCGCATTGAGCTGCTAAGTGCTTGTCTGGCGCCAAGCTCCTCGGGTCAATCCGAGGCACGACGCCTGCAAGGTGAACGCGCAGCCATCTTCACTGGAGCTGCCCGTGCCGCCCCGTTCGCCCAACTGGTACCTCTCCCTATTGCCGATTCTGTTCGCACTCATCAGCAGCCCCTCCGACGCAGCGGCCCAGGGGCACAAGCAACCCACTCCACCCACCAAAATCGTACCTCAGAGGTGCGTTCCCTGCGATCCTGGCTGCCCTTGCACCACGCACATTGTGCTCGTGACCCCCAAGGGAACGCAGATATCCTGGCAAGCGCCATCGACGGGCCACGCCGCCGTCTTCACGGCGAAGAACCAGGGCAACGCGAGCGAAGGGTACACGTTCGCGTGTTCCGCCACGGGTAAGGTCACATGCACGAGCCTCGACAAGACCACTGCGACGCTGGGAGCAGGCGTCTCCACGTTGGTTACGGCCACATACGCCGTCAGTGACTCCGGCTCCGGCGTCTTGACGCTCACGGCCACGGGAACGATCGCCCATGATACCGACAACGGGACCTATAACGTAACCGGGACGTTATATCATCCGGAGATCTCCCTCGAGCCCCAGAATGGGGGGACCAGGCCGGCCGACGTTTTTGACGTGGTCCAGAACGTGACGACCCCGGCGTATCAGTCGCTCGGCACGTCTCGCGCGCTTGTTCTTCAATACAACAGCTCCACTGTGAGACCCACGCCAGTAGTATCGGTCGACGTCACGACGCCGATCACACCGTATCCCACCGTCTACGGGATGCAAGTGCAGCTGGCCTCCAACCAGTCATACTTGACACTGCTAAACGGCACCAACACGGTCTACTACGCCGCCCCAGGGACAACGGCAGCTGCACGACTTGTTGCGGCGATTGACGCCAAGGCCAACAACCTCAGCACAGGCTGGTATGACGTCAACGTGATCGTGACCGGGTACTACGCGTCCACGACAAAGAGCACGACGGCCACAACGCGGCTGCTCGTTGATGATGAGTCGGGAAGTGCGTTCGGTGCTGGTTGGGAAGTTGCCGGCGTCCAGCAGCTGTATACTATGCCCGGCAGCTACTCCGCGCTCATCACGAACGGCGACGGGTCCATGTCTTTTTTCCGGCGTGATTGCTCGACGTGTGCATTTGTCTCGTCGGCGGGAGACCCGACCCAGGTCGCTGTGTATTCGGGCCCAGATACTGGCATCGGCTACCGGCGCGCCGCGCCCGACAGTTCGGCGGTCGACTTCCGTTCGGATGGCCGGATGGTGCGCCTCTGGAGCGGCACGCTACATCGACCGGCGGTCATCATGAACTGGTCAGGGGCGCAGCTCATGAGCGTTCAGGACATGATCGGAAAGCGGCTGACGCTCGGTTACACAGGCCCAGCCAGCCAAAGCGGCAAGCTCCAAACCATCACGGATCCAGCGGGCCGGATAACGACGGTATGGACTGACTCTGCGGGAAGAGTGTACCGCGTTTCCGACCCCGACAGCCTCGCAACGACCTTCGCGTACGACGCGTCGCTGCGTCTCACAGGCATTACGGATCGCGCTGGAGCGACGACGAACGTGACATATGATGCTCTGAATCGAGTCGACTCTACGAAGGGGCCGACGATTACCGATTACGCTGGGAGCGCGATCCGACCGACTTTAACGGAGGCGGCGCCCGCGCGCATAGTATGGCAGCCGACAATCGCGGGTACCTCGAGCGCCAACGCGAAAGGCAGCGTGCGTGCGGACACGGTGTCGGCGAAGATGGTGGACCCCGTCGGCAATGTGACGCGAGTTGCGTACGACCGGTTCGGTGGCGCGACGAAGATCATCGACCCGCTCGGGCAGGTCACCACGATCCAACGAGACACCCTCGGTCAGGCGACGGGCGTGACGATGCCAAACGGCCACGTCGTCACGAACACGTACACCGGCTACCTGCTGACGTCCACATACGACAACGCGACCGGCCAAATAACGAACTATTCGTATAATGGCTTCAGCCGGGTCATCACGGTCAGCGGTAACGCGCATGCGCCGCGAACGGACATCTACTACAAACCGGCGTATGCTGGATCAGGCGACTTCGGTCCGGTTGACCATATCTACGGTGGGAACGCCGGCACGCACGCATCGCCGACGGGTGGGCATTTGACGGCGTCATACCTCTACAACACCTGGGGACAAGACTCGATCGTCACAGATGGTGCCGGCCACAAGGTGACTGTTCTCTACTCCGATACGACCCACTACAGCAACCCGGTGCAGGTGACGGACCCCTTCGCGCGCGTGGTCAGCAAGGCCCACTACGATGGCGCCGGCCGACCGGACACGGTGTGGGCGCCGTCGAACGGCTCACTCATGCCGAGCGTCTTGACGTACGACCAGGTGAACCGCGCCACTACAGTCAAGGACCCGCTCGGGTTCACCACGCGGTATGCGTACGGCCCGACGACGCTCAATCGGATCATCGACCCGAAAGGCCAGGTCTATCGGTTCGACTACAACGCCCTCGGCTGGACCACGACCCGGCGTGACCTCGCCGATACCACCAAGGCGGACACGCTCAAGTACGACGCCGCCGGGCGCACGCGAACGATCAGGACTCGTCGGAGCGACGCGATCTCGCTGACGTACGACCCCCTCGGACGGGTGTTGACTCGCTCGGGCCCGGACTTTCCGGTCGATTCTTTCCGGTACGACCCGGCGGGGCGCTGGATGGTCGCCCTCAATCCGAACGCCTACGATTCCATCGCGTCCGACGTGGCCGGGCGGCTTGTCTATAGCTTGGAGCGGCTGGTGGGCGACGCGAGCTACATCATGACGTTCAGCTACGACACACTGGGCCGCCCCATCAGTCGGTCGGCCCCACAGGGTGGAAGTGTCGTGACCTATGGATACAGTCCGACCCAGGGGACCCTGGACACCTTGTGCGCTGCGGGCCAGTGCTCCGTTTGGGCCGCCCGCGACTCGGACAACATTGCCCACGTACTGGGATTCGGCGTGAACAACACCAACCACTGGCAGCAGACCATCGCCATCGACAGCGCGCACCGAGTCGTGAGCGACTCGTTCCAAGGGACTTCCGTGGCCCACCTCAACACTGAGTTCGCGAAGCAATGGTTCTACGACACGCTCGGACGTGTGACGAATGAGTGGCCGTGGAATTCGGTGAATGGTTACGGCGGCTATAAGTATCGGTACGACGCCAACGGGCGTATGGTCAACGCATGCGCAGACTACACCACAGGCTCCCCAATCATTGGCCTTCATCGTTCGTGCATTGATGAGTACGGCGAAGAGACGGAGTTCACTTCGATCACGCCGTATCGGTACGATTCGACGGGCAATCGGAGGGACTCTCTGGCAATGGCCGTCGTGGGACCCGGGAATCATCTCACCCAGTTTCGGGGGTATGTGCTCGCGTACGACCTGAACGGAAATGTCATCAGCAAGAAGGGATCCGGTGGGTCCTGGGCGTCGGATACCACCTTGTTCACGTGGAATGCATCGGGTGTGTTGACCCGGGTGGAACGGTGGACGCCAGGCGCCGCTCACAAGATCATCACGTATGCGTACGATGCCCTCGGCAGGCGAGTAGCCAAGACCGTGGGCACTGTCACGGAGCGTTACGTCCACGACGGCAACGGGGTGGTCGAGGACATTGACGGCGCAACGCACGCTCTAAAAGCGGAGTACGCCTGGGGTCCAGGGGGGGACAATCTCCTCTACGTTCGCTCGCCGAGTTGGACAGCTGGTGTGATCTTGGACCCTCTGAACGGAACCGTGCGCGGGTTGGCGATGGCAAACGGCGGGCAGACGGTGAAGCAATACCCCGCGAGTTACTGGGGGGAAATCTCCCCCGACACTGGCTTCGTCGTGCGATTCCGGCACGCCGGGCGAGAGTACGATGCGGAGGCTGGGCTCTACTACAATCGGGCCCGGTACTACGATCCGTCCCTGGGGCGTTTCCTTTCAGAAGACCCACTTGGTCCAGCTGCCGGCGGCATCAACTTGTACACGTACGCTGGTAATGATCCGATTGACAATCGGGACCCGAGTGGTCTTCGCTATTACGGGGACGATTGGACGCCGGCCTGGGACGACGGGGGGCTCGACGCAGGCGATCCAGCCGATGGATACGTGCTCGCTCCAGTGGTAGTTGAGGCGAACGCATTTATTACGGACTACATCGACTTTTGGCGCGGAGGACCCGGAGGTACCCTCGGTCATATATTTGGCTTGCCGGATCTCGGGGGAGGCGAGGGGGCGGCTCCAGGTCCCACCCCGCCATCGGAGACGGACCAGCAGGCACCGACCTGCCACAACGTCTTGGGAGGGGCTCCGCAGGTGTTGCGAGCAAACAGCGGGTTCGGAGACCGTGGGGACACGCATCAAGGTGTGGACATCCTAGCGCCGATTGGAACGCCCGTCACGGCGTTCGACGATGGGACGGTGGTTTCAGCGGACTACAACCAGAACGGCTACGGGATGCAAGTAATCATCAGTCACATGAGCCCCGGTGGAGGTGTCTACTACAGTCAATACGCTCATCTCACGCCACAGCTGGCTGTAACCAGAGGGGCTCGTGTGGCACGTGGTCAGATTGTTGGTACGGTCGGAATGAGCGGCAACGCAGACGCTCTCTCGATTAGCCAAGCTCACTTACACTTCGAATTCAGGGACCGCCTAGTAGTGAAAGCCGGGATGGAGGGTCGCGTCAACCCGACCTCATCGCTGTGTTGGAGTCCTTGACGGAGCTGAGTTGGGGGTTGGGCGAGCGACAAGAGTCGACGCCCCGGGTGCCTTGAAGCGCTGAGTAGGGGTGTCGCTCGCCCACCCAGGATCGCTGAGAGGATGCGCCTCGATTGGCTTTTCCAGGGACAACGAGCGAGAATGACCGCTTAGCGCGACGACTTGACGGAGGATTGGTCCCGCTTGCTGGGTGCAGGTGCGTCAGGAACCCTACCCAGATGGGGTGTTGGCTGAGGCCTACGCAAGCCCGGGAGGCTCTTTGAACATGTCCACTCACGCACGTCACTTTGGAAAGGCTGCGGCAATCTGCGCGTTGAGCTGTCTCTACCCAGTTGCCGGCATTCGTGCTCAATCCTCGTGGGAACAGTATAAGCCGGGTCGCATATTGGATCTTGTTGCCCGCGAGCGCGCCGCGGCCTTGGCCGATCCACAGGTTCCCGACACGATCATGATCGTGTCCGGGGACAGACTCGGCATCCGCACCAGAGTTACGTATGCCGGGAGGTCCCGCCAGATATCGAACGTGCACAGAGAGCTGTTCAGGCGGTGGCGGACGACCATGGGCTTGCCCGCCGCCTTCGACTCGCTGTTCGCGAAGGAGTGCCTGTTTCGGGAGGATGGTCTTGACTTGTGGCTCCCTGTTCAAGAGCCCGTCAGAATCCATATGCAAGACGAGTTGAAGGTCGGGGGTGAAGTTACTGCACTTGTGAGCTACGTGGGCGCGCTCCGCAGAGGCATTACGTTCGATTGGCTGCTCGTGGTTAACGAATACAGCACTTCAGCGTCGCGGTAAGAACCTGAGAGGGTCGTTAAGGCCTCGGAATACGACATCCAACGTCGTGAGCGCCTAGCCCCTCACCTTTGAGAAAGGTTAACCTGATACCTCCATGCTCTCGAACATCTGCCGGCTGATGTGCGTGTTCCTGTTCGCGTTGCTCGCTTGTAGTCCGGGTGCCCGTTCCCAGCAAGCTGGGGGCACGCGTGGCAGCGTCTACGCCGACTCTTGCATTGCCCCGACTGAGCTTCAGCTGGATGGAATCGCACTCCACGCGGATGACGGCGCGGTCGGGCAGCTTGGCAAGTGGCTCCGCGTGACAACAGATAGCGGGGAAGATGACGGAGGCCGTTACGAGCGAAGGGTCTATTTCTATCGCGATCTCGAGATTGAAGTCGTAAGGGGCCTCGTCACGCGAGTTACAACCCGTTCACCTAGCACGTCGACCCCATCTGGGCTGCGACCCGGACTTAGTCGCGAAGCGGTACGCAATCTGCTCCTCAACAAGGGAGTCACGTTCAAACAGCCCGGCGACACTCTCGTGATCATACCCTGTTCGCCCGAGGGCTTACAACTCGACGATGTCATGGAAGTCGCCTTCGATCGGAGCGGTCGCGTTCAAGCTATCTTGGTGTACGCGAACCGACCTTGAAGCAAGTCTTCGTCTCCCTTCAACCCCACTCAGGCCCACTACGGTAACCTGAGCCCCAGCAGCCGCTAGGGTGCTGGGGCTTTGCTGTGCGTTCCAGTTGGGCTTGGCCCTATTCGTCATCGCTTCCCACGACTGCGGGTGACTACGAGAAGGACACCGCCGACGATCGCGACCCCGTCCGCATGCAGCCAGCGACATCTACGCACGCGCGCGACTACGGTATCGCCTACCCGTCGCCGGTGCATTCGGATAGGTCGCACGTAGCCAGCAACACTTGTCGCTGGCGCCTCAGGATGGCAGAGGATTGAGAGTCTGGTGTGCCTTCGTAACTCCCTGATGTCGCCCAGCTTCGCAGCCCGCTTTGCCGTCATTTTCCCGCAGCGCCGCGCCCGTGCAGACTCCCCCCCGTTCGCAAAAAAGGCCCCGTTGATGTGAAGGACTATGATGGCGATGGGCTAAGTGACGTGGCGTATGGCGCCTGGCTCGAGGCGCCGACTAGTAGCGTGACGCCTCGCGCTCTCGGGTACCGTCTTGGGCGTTGGTATTCCATCTCTGCCGCCCAGCTACGGAGGCTCAGGTGTCCGTAGGGGTGGCTGCTCCGGCCGGTCTTGGCCGAGGGCCCCGAACGGCGACGTCGATTCGTCGGTTCGATTCCCACCGATGCCCCTTGGAAGGACAATGAGTTACCGGGTCTCCTTGCCGGGTTGATGCGGTTCAATGGTGTCGATTGTGGTGTCGATTAACTCTCACATTCCGCGATACGAAGAAACCTGATTCGGGCAGATCGCGCGGTCTGTCAATGAATTAGCGACATGGTGTCAGAGTCCGACTCCAGCACGGATCCCCTGATAAGCGTGAGGTCAGTGGTTCAACTCCACTCAGGCCCACTACGTCAAACAGCCGGGACTGGGAGTGACGGGAGTAGGGCCTGTAGCTCAGGTGGTTAGAGCGCACGCCTGATAAGCGTGAGGTCAGTGGTTCAACTCCACTCAGGCCCATGGCGCGAGACAGAAGCCCCGGTAACCAATTGCACGGTTGCCGGGGCTTTGTCGTGTCAGGCTAGCGCACCCGGGACGGGCGGGTCGGTGACCTCTTGCCCCCTCGACGAGTCTCCGGTCTGAAGGAGCTCCTTTGTCCACTGCAGCTTACTTGAGAAGGGAGATGACAATGGCTCTTCCCGGAATGAAAAACGCGGGAGTACTGCGGAGCGTCCTCATGGTTGGCGCGCCGCTGATGATTGTGGGACTGCTGCCCGGCAAGCCAAAACCCCTCACCGTGACGGGATGCCTCCAGAAGGGCTCGAGTGAGACCGAGTTCATCCTCACCACCAAGCGTGGCAGGAAGTACGAAGTCGAGAGCACATCGCTCGGCCTGGCCGGGCATGTCGGGCACACCGTGACGATCAAGGGCACGTTCGACCGCAGAGCCGAAGAGAAAGCGGAAACAAAGGCTGAGGAACAGGCGGAGCATAAGACTGGGGAGGCGCAACACGAGGAGCACCTGATGGGGCGCCTCGAGGCCACGAGCCTAAAGATGGTCAGTGCGACCTGTTCGTAACCGGTCACTCAAACCCATCGAGTAACGAGAAGCCCGGTGCGCGGTTGTCGCGTACCGGGCTTCCCGTTCTATCACCCAGGGCTGACGGACTCGGGTTGCGAAGGCGCCGCGTCGCTGGCAGTTTCTTGGGCTCACGGCGGAGACCACGTATGAGACTTCGGATTATCACCGGAATCTTGCTTGCCGGCTTGGGCGTCTTCATGCTCGTCAAGGGGGTGACCTTGTACTCCCAGGGAACCGTCCACTTCGGCCCCATCCATAGCACCGTCCAGGAGTCGCACACCGTTCCCGCCTTGCTCGGTTGGGTGGCGATCGTCGGCGGCGTGCTCCTCGTGGTCGCCGGCATTCGTAAGAAGCGCTGATGACCACTCTTCGTACCGCATGGCCACCACGGATATCCTCGTGATGGCGGCCGGCACGTTGTGGCGCCGGCCCCCAGTCTTCACTCGGCGCGGTAGACGATCTGCCCGCTGGTCAGAAGCTCGACGCAGAAGAGGATCCCAAAGGCCTCCAACGTCCAGTGACCCACTCCTGCGCCCCCGAACTGCTGAATCTTCACGGTAAACGACACAGGCCTAGGATGGCCACCTGGAATGGGGACCAACTTGCCGGTGACGTTTAGCACGACGGTGGTGCCCTCCATTGACCAGCTCGTAACCTCTCCAAAGATGTTGCCCGGCAAGTTGTCGCCGTGCTGGTCAACGCAATCGATCTGCCCCGTGGCCGAGCCGTCGGAATAAAGCTTGACTCCCATCCCGAACGCGGTTTTCCCTGTGCCGAGCCCTGGGAGTTGCATCTCCGCCGTGCCACCTCCATTGATTGTCGCCACCACCGTGGCGGCCCCGGAGTTTCGCGCGACTATGGCCGCTGCTGGCAAAACCCCCGGGTCGTTCTTGGGAGCCGCCATGTCCGAGCAGGCGGTGGTGACCGCAGAGGCGAGGATCGCGGTGGCGATGAGAAGTTTGCGGGGGATCATGGTGAACAACCTGAAACGTCCACCGCGTGGAACATACCGGCGTTTCCCTGATCTGCATCGCGGGCCATCGGAATGGCGAACATTGTGGCATCGTGCACCATGTTGAGAGCTCCCGGCAACCCGGTGCCTGGGGCCGGGCACGGTCTCGAAGCTGCATCGAACGAGGGTCGCATCTCGGCTGGAGCCGTCGTGTCCACGCAAGCGGTGGTGACGACACAGGCGACGATGGCGGTGGCGATGAGAAGTTTGCGGCGGATCATCTGAGCCTCCGTTCAAGTGAGATTCGCAGCCGGGCACGCATCGCGCTTGACCGGGCGGACACAGCTCTCCATGATAGGCGGTCCCCCTCATGAGAACCTCACACAAAACTCACAGAGCTCGCGTAGCGGCAAAATGTTGACTCTCGAGCTTCTGGGAACGCTTTCCCTGCGCGGCGAGACTCACCCGGTCCCCGTAGCCGCGCAACAAAAGCGGCCGTTGGGTCTGCTTGCGATCCTGGGTATGGGCGGAAAACCGGGCCTCTCGCGCGACCGGATCGAGGCCTACCTCTGGCCGGAAAGCTCCGGCGCGCGGGCACAGCACGCGCTCGATCAAACGGTCTACGCGATCCGCCATGCGCTGGGCAGCGATGTCATCCTCGCGACAGCTCGAGAGCTGCGGCTCAATCCGGAATTGGTGCGGGTTGACGTATGGGAGTTCGAGCAAGCGATTCGGGCCAGTCAGTGGACAGCGGCGGTCGGCCACTATAAGGGGCCGCTCCTGGACGGATTTCATTTTGCAGACAGCCACGAGCTCGACTCGTGGATAGAGTCAAACCGATCGCGACTGCGACTTGAATATCAAAAGGCGATCGAATTCCTTGCCAACAGTTCGGCGGAGGCAGGCGACCATTCGCAAAGTGTGGCTTGGTCGCGCAGACTTGCCAACTCCGATCCGCTTTCAGCTGGCGCGACGAAAAAGCTCATGCTCGCTCTTGCCGCCGCCGGCGACCGCGCCGCCGCGGTAAAGCACGCGCGGCTGTACCAGGAGCTGGTACGACAAGAGCTCGAGATGGAGCCGGATTCCGAGATCGCAGATCTCGCCGCGGCGTTGAGCCGTCCCGCGATCACCGCGACCGCAGACCTTCCTGCGGCTCCGAAGAATCCATCGGTCACGCCGTCCGTCGCCACTTCCACGCCACAAGGCAAAGAGCACAGCCGTCGCGACAGGACGGTGTTGTACGCTGTGATCGGGCTCGCCATGCTGATTTCTGCTGGCGCGATCTGGGGTTGGATGCGTCCGGCACGGGCGAAGCAGGTAGTGCGATCCACCCTCGCGATGGACTCGACCGAGGCGATGGCTCCGGGTGCGCCCTGGTCGGGACGCGTTGCCATCTCGCCTGATGGATCGCGACTCGCGTACATCGGCGGTCCCCGATCGCAGCTCTTGATACGGGCTCGCAACCAGCTCCATGCGATCGCGGTGCCGGGGACCGAAGGCGCGAGTACACCGTTCTTCTCACCGGATGGTAGCAAGGTCGGCTTCCTCAGGGTGAAGGACGTTCAGATCGCGTCGATCAACGGAGCCCCGCCGATCACCGTGACGGACACGCTCACAGGAACGTCGGGCGCGTCATGGGGACCAGATGGATTCATTTACGTTGACGCGACGACGAACGGGGGAGGCCTGCTCCGGGTTGAAGCGAAGCCAGGGGCAAAGCCGAGCTGGTTTACTGTGCTGGACACCGCGAGCGGCGAGTTCGATCACACATGGCCGGACGTGCTGCCCAACGGAAAGGGCGTGCTGTTTACGATCAGGTTCTCGGCAAAGAACGGAGCAAAAGGCAGGACCTCGTATGCGATCGCTGTGGCCGACATCCCGTCAGGGAAGCACCGGGTGATCGTGGACGACGCGATGTACGCGCGCTACGCGTCGTCTGGCCACCTCCTGTACGTGACGGGAAACAAAACCTTGATGGTCGTCCCCTTCGATCAGAGCTCCATGAGAGTTACGGGCGAGCCGACCGTGCTCAGCGAAGGCATGCGATTGGGACTCTTGGGCGGCTCGGCTGACCTCGCGGTTTCAGCGACAGGGACGCTGGTATACGCGACTGGCGCGGGACAGGGTAAGCAGGAGCTCGTGTGGGTAACGCGCGACGGCAGAGCACAGGCGGTCGATCCTGAATGGCCGAGCGACTATTTGGGCTTCCCAGCCCTCTCACCGGACGGGAAGTGGCTCGCCGTAGCGAGGGTCGCTAATGCTGAGCCCCTTAATATCTGGATCAAGCGGCTGGACCGAGGGCCGAGCATCAAGTTGACGCTCGAGGGAAACGACAACTTTGGCCCCGCGTGGACACCGGACGGCCCGATCCGTGACGTTCTCTTCGGCCCCCGCGACCGGCGCCACTGATCTGTGGACCGAGCGGGCCGATGGCGGCGCACCGGCTGTGATGCAGCTTCATGAGAAGCGGAACTTGTACAATGCGGGCTGGTCTCCCGATGGGAAATGGCTGATCTTCCAGACCGACATCGGGTCACCCGGTTCGGGTGACATCCTTGCGATCCGGCCGGGGATCGATACCGCGCCGGTGCCCGTTGTGGCAACCACATTCACCGAAATGTCTCCAGCCCTGTCACCCAACGGGCGATGGCTGGCGTATATCTCGAACCAGACCGGCGAGGACGAGATATACGTGGTGCCATTTCCAAACACCGGCGCGGGAAAGTGGGCAATTTCGGCGGGCGGGGGAACGGAGCCGCTCTGGTCCCATCGCGGAGGTGAGTTGTTCTATCGCGCCGCCTCCGGGAACCTCGTGGCCGTCGCAATAAATACCAATCCGCGATTCTCGCTCGGCCGGTCAGCAGCACTCTTTCCGGCCGCGGGATTCACCTCTCTCCGATTCGGTCCGCAGTATGCTGTGGCCCCAGACGACCGGCGCTTCTTAATGATCCGGGCCGGCACGCCCGACAAACTGATCGTCGTCGAGAATTGGTTCGAGGAGCTCAGGGCGAAGTCGCGGAAATGAACTACTGGACGTCTGCTGTTCTATCGGGCATTCGAACGAGGAAGTAGCCGGCGCAGATCCACAGCAGCGTGACCGTGAGCCATGCCACAAGGGACGCGTTCAGGCCAAACGTGTTCGTGCCTCCCGGCAGGGCCGATGGGACGATGTCCTTCGCATTGTTCACCGCCGAATGCAGCAGCATGACCAGCAGCAGGCTCCCGTTGGTGCGCGCGTAGAGCCACGCCATGGCGACGGACAGCGCGGTCACCTGCAACCCATACACGAAGAACGACTGTCGGTACGTGTCTGCTTCGGGAATGAAGAACTGCGGCAGGTGCCAGCAGGCCCAGATGAGCCCGAGCAGCATACTCGCGCGCGCGAGTCCGAAGCGCGCCGCCAGGCGGGGCAGCGCATAGCCACGCCAGCCGATCTCCTCTCCGGCCTGGAAGGGCGTCGCAACGGCGATCGCTCCGAGGATGACATACCACGGCTCATCGCCAAAACGCGGCCACGCGCCCGTGGCCAGGCGATGGACGAGCGCGACGGTGAGCTTGATGACGGGAATGTAGGCGAGGGCGAACAGATACCATCGCGCAGCCACCCGCCACCGGAAGGCCTGACCCACCAGGGCCCGCACACCGCTGTCTCCCTCGGCCCGCGAGGTAAGCCAGAGGGCCACAAGGGAGGGCGCGAAGGTACCGAGCAGCGCCAGCACAGCACCGAGCGGGGCGTACAGGGGAATCCCCGCCGCCGCGACGGTAATGAAGCAGGCCCACATCAGGGCGTAGGTCAGCACGAAGAACCTGACGAGGGGCCCCCGCCCCCAGGGCTTCACGTCGGGTCCCTTCTGGCCAGCGTCCAGCGTCCGAATGAGAACAGCCGTCGACGCTGCGCCACCGGGCGGGTCGAGGCCGAAAAGATCATTTCAAAGTGGTCGAGGACGCGGTCCAGCCCGCAAAACTCATTCGGCCTGTTGTGGTGGAAGTAGGGCTCGGTCATGTACTGGCGATACAGCGCATCGCTTTCGTCGAGCTCGATGATCCTTTCGATCAGCCCGTCCTCGTCACGAAAGTCGAAGTAATTGAGAAAGCTCTTCGGGTTGAACTCATGGTCAATCAAGGGATTGCCCCAGTAGATTGGCAGGCAGCGCGCGGCCATGGGTTCGACGATCTTTTCGGTCGTGTACCCGGGAAGTGAGGCGTTTTCGAAGGCGATGTTAAACTTGTACCGCTTCAAGAACTCGATCTTGCCCAACGGCCCCCCCGACACCTGGTACCCGATGTTATTGAACGCGCGGCCGCCGGCATCCACTTTCTTGTAGCGGCTGAGGCGGTGAAAGAAGGCGTTGCGTTTGCGGGTGGTTCTTGGGTGACGCGTGTTGCTGGCGATGAACGCGCAGAAGTGAGTCTTGGCCGCCATGATCCTGTCGACATCACCGTTTTCTCGCAGGAGCACGTCTGGCTCGTAATAATAGGAGTACAGCGGCCAGCGCAGGTGGCGCGGATCGTCCAAGTAGTGACAGGTGAACGCGTAATCACAGGTCGAAAAGTCCGGACGGTGGGACTCGCCCGTGAAAAAAATGCGGGTGCAGGAACGCAGCCGGTGACGGTCTCCGAAGCTGGAATAGATCACGAAGTCGGGCCGGTCGTGCAGCTCCACGGCATAGCGCGTCTTCAGCAGGTTGTAAATCCGATTGTCGTCCTTGCGGAACCCGGGCCAGAAATCGCAGAAATCGATGCGGATGGTCTTCATGGCCGGTAGGGGCTGCTTCACGTCGGAGCGGGGGCGGTGGGCCCCATGGCGGCGTGCTCACGCAGGTGGCTGAACAGGTCCAGCCCGGTTTTCAGGACGACGAGCAAGGCGAGGGGGATCAATTGTGACCCGAGCAGTGTGACGAGGAAGCCGCCGCCCAGAATCACGACGTGCAGCACCATGACCCGACCGTAGGGACGGAACATCAGCGCCGGGACCAGCGCCGACTTGTATTCGCCAGTGCCGATGTAGTTGAACGCGAACGACACTCCGTGGCTCAACGCGAGCCCCCAGGCTGCCGGGGCGATCCCCGCTACCTGCACCGCGTGGGCGAACGTCGCCGCCGTGGGGACTCCTCTCCCGGCAAACCCACCCCCGAACAGCGTGAGCACGAAAACTCCGTGCACGGTGGCGAACATGCCGTAGTGGAACGTGAAGAACGGGATCATGAATAGCTTCGCCGCCCACATCGCCCCGATCTGTGGCTGTGCCACGAGCATGCGCAGGACGTTGAACGCGCCCACGATCACGTTCTCCACCCAGAAGAGCAGCAGGGTCGCGAATACGGTCCAGCCGAGGAACAGGACACCGCCGAGTGGGACGAGGTTCGCCGCCACGAGCGCCAGGGCGCTGGGCGAGAGCCGCAGGGTGGGGCGGTCCGGTACGAGCGAAGTCACCGTGTCCCTACGATGTCGAGTGGAGGGGGCGCCGCCAAGGGCTTGCCGGCCCCGCCGGCGGGGAGGATCTTGCCGGCGTGAGCGCTTCGACCACAGGCCTGGTCGCCGTAGGGATCTCCGGCAGCCCGTCCGCGACGTCCAAGTCGCGCGTGCTGGTGGAGTACGCGCTGGCGCAGCTCGCGGCGCGGGGGGCAACGACCCAGCTGGTGGACCTGGCGGCGCTCCCCGCCGAGCCGCTGCTCGGCCGGGGCACGGGTGCCACGGTGACGGCGGCGCTCGAGGCGGCGACGCGGGCGCGGATCATCGTCGCGGGGACACCGGTATATCGCGCGACGTACAGCGGGTTGCTGAAGGTGTTCTTCGACCTGCTGCCACAGGACAGCCTGATCGGGAAGGTCGGCGTGCCGCTCGTGACGGGGCACGGCGCCGCCCACTCGCTCTCGCTAGACCATGGGATGCGGCCGCTGTTCGCCAGTCTCGGCGCCACGGTGGTGGCGAGCGGGGTGTACGCGACGAGCTCCCAGTTTCAGGGCGGTAAGCCCGGCCGCGAGCTGCTCGAGGCCGTGGAGCGGGCGGTGGGTGAAGCACTGGCGCTCGCTACGGCCGGGCTACCAGGACCAATCCCCCGACGAGACTGATGCGCCAGCCCTACGAGTCTCCACCCGGCGCGTCGAGCACCTCGCGCACCTTGCGTGCCAGAGAGTCCGGTGTGAACGGCTTCTGGAGGTACGCCGTCCCCGCCTCGAGGATGCCGTGCCGGACGACCGAGTCGTCGGTGTACCCTGAGGCGTACAGCACCTTCAGGTCCGGCCGTACCAGCGCGAGCTGCTCCGCCAACCGCCGCCCACTCAACACCGGCATCACCACGTCCGTCAGGAGCAGGTGGATCTGGCCGCGATGCTTGTGTGCCACGTGCAGCGCCACGTCGCCGTCGGGCGCCTCGAGTACCGTGTACCCCTGGCGCTCGAGCACCTGCTTGGCGACGGCGCGGACGGCCGCAGCGTCCTCGACGAGGAGAACAGTCTCGGTCCCACGCGGCACGCTGACGCTCCCCGCGGCCTTTACCCCCTCAACGGGCGCGTCTATCCGCGGCAGGTAAATCTTGAAGCTCGTGCCGTTCCCCGGCTCTGAGTACACCCAGATGAAGCCACCCGACTGCTTGACGATGCCGTACACGGTGGCGAGGCCCAGTCCCGTGCCCTTGCCGGCTTCCTTGGTCGTGAAGAACGGCTCGAAGATCTTGGCCTTGGTCGCCTCGTCCATGCCGACGCCCGTGTCGGTCACGGCGAGCATCACGAACGGACCCACGGCGGCCGCCTCGCGCTCCAGCGCGTATTCGGGCTCGTGCTCGACGTTGGCGGTCTCGATGGTGAGCTTGCCTCCGGTAGGCATCGCGTCCCGCGCATTCACGGTCAGATTCATCAACACCTGCTCGAGCTGCCCCACATCGGCTTTCACCGCTCCAAGATCGGGGGCGAGCGCCGCGGCCAGCTCGACGTCCTCTCCGATCACCCGTCGCAGGATCTTTTGGAGGCCTTCGACCACCGCGTTCAGATTGACGACTCGGGGCGCGAGCACCTGCTGGCGGCTGAACGCGAGGAGCTGGCGCGTGAGGGACGCGGCGCCATCCGCGGCCTTGAGCACCTGCTGGACATCATCCCGCTTGGGGTCATCCTTCCCGAGGTCCTCGAGCAGCAGGTCACTGTAGCTTGTAATCACGGTGAGGAGGTTGTTGAAGTCGTGCGCGATGCCGCCCGCCAGGCGCCCGATCGCCTCCATTTTCTGCGCCTGCACGAGTTGCTGTTGTAGGCGTCGCTGCTCGGTGACATCCCGCACGAAGGTCTCGTA
>Ga0193755_1000027_pt1 | contig 38384 bp, 40 predicted proteins | sample H1a2metaG_FD_144921 | JGI IMG/M metagenome (GOLD analysis project Ga0193755, IMG submission 144921) | Soil microbial communities from a riparian zone of the East river system, Colorado, United States - H1a2 | ecosystem: Environmental > Terrestrial > Soil > Riparian zone | place: USA: East River...
GCTGTGACGAGTCGCTCGGCGGCTTTTTCATCACCCCGCTGCACGCGTCGCGCCAAGCGACGTTCTTCAGCGGGATCTTTAATCAGCGGGAGTTTTTGGATGTCCTGCAGGTACTGGTCGAATGCTCCGGAAGGATTGGCTCGAAAGAACGCCTTCGCCTTGCTTCCGTTCGACCGCGCCATAGCTAGGGCTCCAACATGGACGGGTGAGCGCACGTGGGGAAATCCCCCGAACGGCGCTCAATATAGGAACAGCCCGCTAATGGTGCAAATCTATACATTTTTCCACATCACAAATTATGAGATTGCCGCATGGCTCCGCTGTTTGTCCACTATCAACATCGTATGTGGAGAAATTCATGTTGATCCGAGGTTGATTCTTTCCGCCTCCCCATGTGGAGACGTGCACACCTGTGTGGGAAGTTGTTGACGGGTATGTGATTATGTCAGGAAGTGATGGACGACCTAGCCCGGCGCCGAACCAGATCCTTATCGTGGCCCTCCCCCAATCCCCTCGGAGGACGCATGAGCAGCGTCATCGTCGGGCTCATCTTCATCGTGGGCGGGCTCTCGGGCCAGCTCGCGCTGATTGGCACCAACAGCGGTACGGCGCTCGCTGTGGTGGGCGTGCTGATCCTGGGCCGAGGGATTTACCGTATCCGGAAACAGCGCGCGCAACAGCAAGTGCAGTAAGGTCGGACGTCACGTGATTCGATGTAGGGGCGCAGCCTGCTGCGCCCCTACGTCGTTACGCCCGCCTACCCCGGGTTCCCAGCACGTCTCGCACGACGTCCTCCGGTGCCGCGACGGTCCAGCCCTTCCCGTCCGCGTACATGCGCCCGATCGCCTGCGGCAGCGCGAACCGCACCGTGCCCTCGCGCGCTTTCTTGTCGAGCTGCATCGCCGCGACGAGGTCGTCCACCGTCGCCGATTCCGGCAGGTCGAGCGGTAGATCGTAGCGTTCCAGCAGCCGCTGCACCCCGTCCGCGGTGCCCGGCTCCGCGATCCCGAGCGCTTCCGCGAGACGCGCTTCGTAGGCCATGCCGATGGCGACCGCCTCGCCGTGCAGCGTGGCGAACTTGGTGGTCGCCTCGATCGCGTGTGCGACCGTGTGCCCGAAGTTCAGGATCGCCCGGCGCCCCGCCTCCCGTTCATCCGCCGCCACGACCTCCGCCTTGATCTCGACCGAGCGCCGCACCACGCGCTCGAGCGCTCCCGCGTCCCTGGCGGTCACCGCCCCGTGCTCTTGCTCGAGGGCATCGAAGTACCGTCGGTCCGCGATCACACCGTGTTTCACGGCCTCGGCCATTCCCGCTGCGAGCTGGGGCGGAGGCAGGGAGCCGAGCACGTCCAGGTCGGCCACCACGAGCCGTGGCTGGTGGAAGGCGCCGAGCAGGTTCTTTCCGGCGGGGACGTCCACGCCCGCCTTGCCGCCGATCGAGGAGTCGATCATAGCGAGCAGCGTGGTGGGCACCTGGATGCAGGGGATGCCCCGCAGGTAGGTGGCCGCCACGAAGCCCGCCAGGTCGCCGACCACGCCGCCGCCCAGCGCGATCACCGCCGAATCGCGTCCGAACTGAGCCGCGAGCATGCGGTCGGAGAGCGTCGCCCACGTTTCCCGCGTCTTGTTCCACTCCCCCGCCGGGAACTCGAATAGTTGGACTTGCAGCGTGGCGTCGCGCAATCGTGCAACGACGCTCTCGCCGTACAGCTTCGCCACGTGCGAGTCCGTGATCACCGCGTAGCGACCGGCGGAGCACGCGGCTTTCGCCAAGGCGGGCAGATCCGCAAGCAGCCCGCGGCCGATCAGGATGTCGTACGAGGCGTCGCGCGGCTCGGCGAGCGCGACGCGGATCGTCACCACTTGACGTCGGGGCGCCCCGCGTGCGCGTTGGCGGCCCGCGCCAGGACGAACAGGAGATCCGAGAGGCGGTTCAGGTACCGGAGGATCGCGGGACTGATCTGCTCGTGCCGCGACAGGGCGACGACGGCGCGCTCGGCCCGACGACAGACAGTTCGTGCCAGGTGCAGCGCGGCGGCCTTGGGCGCCCCGCCCGGCAAGATGAAGTTCTTCAGGGGCTCGAGTCGCGACTGATGTCCATCGATGGCGTCCTCGAGCGCGGCGACGTCCGACTCGCCGATGGCCGCGCTGGTTCGGGAGAGCGCTTTGTGCAGCTTGTCGGGATCCGGAGTGGCGAGCTCAGCTCCGATCGTGAACAGGTCGCGCTGGATACGCTGGAGGAGCGCGTCGGCGAACTCCGGGGGTTCGAGCGCGCGTGCCAGTCCGAGCGCCGCGTTCAACTCGTCCACCTCGCCGTACGCCGCGACGCGGAGACTGTCCTTGGGGATCCGGCCGCCGCCAAACAGGCCCGTTTCCCCGCCGTCCCCCGTCTTGGTGTAGATCTTCAACCGCTCCCCTCTCCCTTCTCCCTGGGGGTTCCGTTACGATTGAAGCCCATGCAGGACGTCAAAGATATCACGATTATCGGCGCCGGCCCGACGGGGTTGTTCGGCGCGTTCTACGCGGGGATGCGCGGGGCCTCCTGCCGTCTGATCGACAACCTCGACCAGGTGGGCGGCCAGCTCACCGCGCTGTACCCCGAGAAGTACATCTTCGACGTGGCGGGCTTCCCGAAGGTGCTCGCCAAGGACCTCGTGAAGGGGATGGCCGAGCAAGCCTTCCAGTTCAAGCAGCCCGTCCATCTGGGGGAAAAGGTGCTGGATCTGAAGCACGACTCGGAGGACGGGCAGCTGCGCTTCACGATCGTCACGGAGCGGGACGAGTACCCGTCGCGCAGCGTGCTCATCGCGGGCGGGATCGGCGCCTTCACGCCCCGGACGCTGCCGCTCAAGGACGCAGATCGCTGGTACGGAAAGGGCCTGCACGATCGCATCCTCGACCCGAAAGTGTTCGCCGGGAAGCGGGTGCTGCTGGTGGGCGGCGGCGATTCGGCGTTCGACTGGGCCGTCAACCTCCAGGGAATCGCCCGGTTCATCCTCATGATCCATCGGCGCGACGGCTTCCGTGCTCATGCGGCCACGGTGCGGCAGGTTCACGAGCTGAGCGCGGCGGGGAAAATGGAGCTCCGCACCTTCTGGGAGCTCAAGGCGATCCACGGTGGCGACGCGATCGAGGCCGTGACGATCTTCAACAACAAGACTAAGGAAGAGGAGCGCGTCGCCGTCGACTGCGTGATTCCGCAGCTCGGGTTCATCTCCTCGCTTGGGGCCATCGCCCAATGGGGCCTCGACATCGAGAAGGGCGAGATCAAGGTGTCGCAGACGATGGAGACGAACATCCCCGGCGTGTTCGCGGCGGGCGACATCACGACCTACGCCGGCAAGCTCAAGCTGATCGCCACCGGCGCCGCGGAGGCAGCGGTTGCGGTGAACCACGCGGTGCACTTCATCAATCCAGCGGCCAAGGTCGAGCCGGGCCACAGCTCGAACATGGCGCTCTTCGGGCAGACGGAAGACTAGGGGCGCCCGATTTGTACGACCACTGAATCGATCTGGTTGAGCATCTGCTGATACGGCACCGCATGCCCGTTCGCCTGGACGCTGAAGGTAATCGTCCGGCCCCCCCCGTTCGCTCGCTCGATGTAGCCTGACAGGCTGTTCACGCGGTCGATGCTCCCCGTCTTGGCGATCACGCGGCCCTCGAGCGGTGTGCCAACGAAGCGCTTGAGCAGCGAGCCGGGCTGACCGGCGTGCGGCAGGCCCGCCACGAACGGCCCGCCGTTCGGGTGACGATGCATGTAGGCGAGCAGCTTCGCGAACGCCTGCGGCGTGACGAGGTTGCCCGCCGCGAGCCCCGAGCCGTCCTCGAGCGCGAACGCAGTGGAGTCGATCTTCACGGAGTCGGTCAGGAACCCGCGCTCGACGTCGAGCCCCGCTTTCCACGAGCCCTCATTCTTCAGCTCCCGGCCCAGGATCTTGAGCAGCATCTCGGCGAACCAGTTCTGGCTCGAGTTGAGAATCGGAAAGATGATGTCCGGGAGCGGCCGGCCCCGGAAGTCGAGGAGCGGCGAGGCGCAGCAGCGCACCGTCCGGTAGGCGAGCGAATCGGTCGTGCCCACTGCACCCCCTTCGACGGCCACACCGCGGCGGGCGAGCGCGGCGGTGAGCGCCCGCGCGGCGTACAGATTCGGGTCGGGGAGCGCCACGCTCTCCACCCGGGTCTTCCTCCCGAGCGCGACCGTCCCCTCCGCCCGGATGCTCCAGCCACCCGCCATCCGGAAGAAGTTGTCGCCGATCGTGGAGGCCGACTCGGCTGGGACCGTGCGGGCGCGGTTCTCGAACGTGATCAGCCCGAGGTCCGGGGACCAGGCGATCACCGGCGGCGCGTCGACGGCGGGACCGGGGTCGATTCGGAAGTCCACGCTGTTGTCATGGAAGCCGAGCCCCGACACGGGCGCCGCGTACCACCAGGTGAGGTCCCAGGCGTTCCACCCGTAGTGAATCATGGTGGGCTCGAAATACGAGCCGTCGCCCACGAGCTTTCCCGTGATCCGTCGGATCCCTTTGGCCCGGACCGAGTCGGCGATCGCGTCGATGGCCGTGAAGCTCGAATCGCACACGCCCGGCGCGAGGGTGTCGACGCCGTAGCAGCGCGCGGACCACGTGGGATCGCCCCGCCCGTACAGGATCAGGTCACCCTGCAGCACCCCGGCGTCTACCCGGCCGTTCACGTACAGGCTCGTGGTCACGCGATAGTCCGCCGGGAGCAGCACGGCTGCCGCCGCCGTGACGACCAGCTTGGTGTTGCTGGCGGGCACCGAGAAACGATCGGCGTTGCGCTGATACAGCACCCGGCCGCGGTCGTCCACGACGTAGATGCCCCAGGTGGCGCGGTTGAACGGGGGCGCGTCGATCAGCTGGGCGAGCCGCTGCTCGAGCGATCCCTTGAGCGGCGTGGTGCGCGGCCGGGCGGCCGGCGTCTGGGCCGCGACCGCGGAGCTAATCGTAAGCGATGCGAGGATCAGCTTTCGCATAGACCAGGTCCGTCACGAGGTTCACCAGCAGGAACACCAGGGACATGAAGAGGATGCTCCCCTGAATCGCGGGTAGATCCCGCTTCTCGATCGCGCTCAACACGTAGCGGCCGAGGCCCGGCCATCCGAAGATCGTCTCCGTGAGGATGCTGCCGGTGAGGTAACTCCCCGTGTCGAGTCCGATCACGGTAATCACCGGGATCAGCGCGTTGCGGAAGCCGTGGCGCAGGATCACCGCCGCTTCGCTCAACCCCTTGGCCCGGGCGGTGCGGACGAAGTCGCTGGACAGCACGTCCAGCATCGCGGCGCGGGTCATGCGTGCCAGGAACGCGATGGAGCGCATGCCGAGGGTCAGCGCCGGTAGCACGAGATACGCGAGCCCGCCCGAGCCCGACGGCGGGAGCCAGCGCAGCGCCACCGCGAACAAGAGGATGAGGAGCAGTCCCACCCAATACACCGGGAACGATACGCCAAGATACGACACGAGCATGGCGACGCGGTCGACGACTCCCCCGGGCCGGATCGCCGACAGCACGCCGAGCGTGATCCCGCACAGCACGGCGAGCGCCATGGCGGCGAGCGCGAGCTGGACCGTCTTGGGAAAGCGCGCAGCCAGGTCCTGCGCGATGGGCCGTTGGGTGATGTAGGAGCGCCCCAGATCGCCGTGCATCACCGCCCAGAGATAACGCCCGAACTGGGCGGGGAGAGGATCATCGAGGTGCAGCTCGGCCCGGAGTCGGGCGATGGTGGCGGTGTCGGCGCGCTCCCCCACCATCGCCGCCACCGGATCCCCGGGCACCACGTTCAACAACAGGAACGCGACCACCAGCACCCCGAACAGCGTCGGCACCGTCATCAGCAACCGGCGGCCGACGAGGCGCATCACCGTGGTGCGACCCGTGCGCCCGTCCAGCGCTGTCCGTTGAAAATCACCGGCAGATCCCAACCCAGGACCTCTGGCCGCCTGGCCCACAGGTCCGTGGGGAACCAGAGATACAGCCAGGGCGCGGCGCGGTACACGCGCTCGTCGATACGGCGGTACAGGGCCGTACGCGCGGCGTCGTCCGTGGTGCGGCGGGCGCGGAGGATCAGCGAATCCGTGGCCGGGTCCGCGTAAAACGCATAGTTGCCTCCCGGGCCAAAGCTCCCGGAGTAGAACAGCGGGTAGAGAAAGTTGTCGGCGTCGGGGTAATCGGCCCACCAGTCGAGGATGACCATATCGGCTTCACCCTTGCGCGCCGCCTCGCGCTGGCTCGACGCGTCGCGCTCGACCAGCTCCACTCGCACCCCCACACCCGTCAGCTGCGCCTGGATGGCCTGTGCCACCCGCGACAACTCCACGTTCGTCCCCGTGCGCCAGAGCCGCACGTCGATGCCGCTCGAATACCCCGCGTCGGCGAGGAGCACACGCGCCGCCGCCGGGTCGTAGCCGTACCCCCGCCGCGTGGTGTCGCTCCCGGCGAGCCCCGGCGGGATGGCGCCGTGCGCGAGGACGCCCCGACCACCGTACACCGTGGCGAGGATCTCCGGCACGTTCACGGCCTGGTTGATCGCCTGTCGCACGCGGGGGTCGCGCAGCGGGCCGCGCCGGTTGTTCAGGGCCACGTACACCACACGCAACGCGGGCTTCTCGACCAGCTGGTCGGGCCGCTCCCGGCGCCAGCGCGCTGTTTCCCCGAACGGCACCTCGATCACGCTGAGCCGGCCGGCCTCGAACTCCGCGGCGCGGGTGAGCGGCTCGGGGATGATCCGCACCCTGAGCGTGTCGCCGGCCGGCGCGCCGCCCCAGTAGCTCGGGTTGCGCGCGAACAGCAGGTAGTCGTCGTGCTGCCACGCCACGAAGCGCCACGGTCCGGTGCCCACCGCGCGCTGCGCCAGGTCGCCGGGGGGCGGCGCCGGCACGACGCTCGCCACCGGCATCGCGAGGAACTTGGGAAAGATGGCGAGCGGCTCGGTGAGGGTGAACGCGACACTAGAGTCCCCGAGGACGGTAATGCCGCTCACGTCGGCCGCGCGCCCGGCAGCGTACGCTTCAGCCCCGGCGATGGGGTACAGCGGCCAGGGCCGGCCCCCTTTGGTCGCGGGGGACAGGACGCGCAGCATGCTGGCGCGCACCGCGGCGGCCGTGAGCGGGGTCCCGTCGTGGAACTTGACGCCCGGTCGCAGGTGAAACACGTACCGCCGGCCACTCCCGTCCTCTCCCGCCGTCCAGCGATCGGCCAGCGCCGGAAGGAGGCGGCCATCCGCGTCGAACTGGGTGAGTCCGTCGAACGCGAGCGTCACCATCTCACCGGTCGGCACGTCGGTCGAGAGGGCGGGATCGAGAGAGCGCGGGTCGTAGGATTCGTAGTACGTGAGGCCTCGTCCCGCGCGCGCGCTATTCTCCCCGCAGGCCGTGGCTCCTGTGAGGGCGGCGAGAGCAAGACCGAGGAGCACGCGCATGGGATCAGGTGTCGAAAAGGTTGACAGTGCGGGGGGAGGTAGCCAACATAGGGATGCAGCCCGACTGCGTCAATTGCGCGCGCTCCGTTTGACCCTGCTCGTCGCCGTGTTCGCGGCGGCTCCCCTCGCCGCGCAGCAAGAGCAGCAGCGGGTGGTCCGCGGTCTTTCCTTCGAGGGCAATCGCGCGATCGACGACTACACCCTGAGCACCGCGATCGCGACCACGAATTCGAGCGCGTTCGCGACCAGCCCTTTCCTCCGCTGGCTGGGCCTGGGCGAGAAGCGGTCCTTCAGTGAGCTCGAGTTCCGTCGCGACGTCGTGCGGTTGATGCTGTTGTACCGCCAGAGCGGGTACATGAACGCCGTGGTGGACACCCTGGTGCGCCGGGAGGGCCGGGACGTGTACGTCAAGTTCCGGATCTACGAGGGCGATCCGGTGCGGCTCGCTGCGCTCGAGGTGCTGGGTCTCGACTCGATCCTCGACGTGCGGCGCTTGAAGCGCGACTTGCCGCTCCAAGTCGGCGATCCGTTCAATCGGGCACTGTTCCAGGCGTCCGCCGACACCATCGTGAGCCGGCTCAAGAACATCGGATACCCGTACGCCGACGTCCTCCGCAACTACGATGTGGACGTCGCGGCGCTCCGGGCTGTGGCGACGCTGGAAGCGATTCCCGGCCCGCGCATGCGGGTGGGGCAGGTGCTGATCACCGGCGCGGACAAGGTGGACACCGCGACCGTGCGCCGCATGCTTTCGGTCAGGGCGGGGGAGTGGTATCGCCAGGATCAGCTGTACCTGACGCAGCGCGACCTGTATGGGCTGGGGATGTTCCGCTCGGTCAACGTGGTGCTCGCGGACACGACCCCCCCACCCGGCGACTCGACGGTGCGGGTGCTGGTGCGCCTGGCCGAGGCGCCCCGCCACCGCATCCGGGCGGGAGCGGGGTACGGCTCGCTCGACTGCTTCCGGGTGCAGAGCGGGTGGACAGCGTACGACTTCCTGGGAGGCGCCCGCGCGCTCGACCTCACGGGCCAGCTCTCGAAGCTCGGCGTGGGGGCGCCGACCAACGGCGGGTTCAAGAACAACGTGTGTGGTTTTCTGCACGATGATCCGACCTCCGATACCGTCAACTACGCCGCGACCCTGACCCTCCGCCAGCCGGCGTTCCTATCGCCGAGCCACACCGCAAGCCTCGCGATTTTCGCCGAGCGGCGCTCCGAGTTCAAGGCGTATACGCGCCAGGCCGTGGGCGCGAATCTGGCGGTGACCTTTAACGCGCGGCGCAACGTGCCCGTCACGGTGGGCTACGGCTATTCGGTAGGCCGCACGACCGCAGACCCGGCGGTGTACTGCCTGCGGTTCCTCTTGTGCAACGAGTCCGATCAGGCGTTCCTCGCGAACCGCCGGCCGTTCGGGGCGATCACGATCTCCGGCGTGCGTGCTCGGGTGAACTCGGTGCTCGATCCCTCGGCGGGGAGCGTGGCGCAGGTGACCCTCGTCCATGCGTCGCGCTATGTGCTGTCGGATACCTTGTACGAGTTCAACCGCGGGGAGCTCGAGGTCTCGAAGTACTATCCGCTGTCGCGTCGCACCGTACTCGCCTGGCGAGTCCGGGGCGGCACGATCCTGTCCCAGCGCCTCAACCTGTTTGTCCAGAGTGTCAAATTCGTCCCCCCCGACCAGCGCTTCTACGCCGGTGGCCCGAATTCTGTACGGGGTTTCGCCCGCAACGAGCTGGGCCCTCGCGTGTACGTCACGGACAGCATTGAGGTGCAGGGGACCGACACGACCTATAGAAACCTCCGCGCGTCACCGACCGGCGGTAACACGGTATTCACTGCCAACGTGGAGCTTCGCGTTCCGAGTCCGATCTTTCCCGACCGCGTGCGCTTGGGCCTGTTCGTGGACGTCGGACAGGTGTGGGAGCGTGGCGACACGCTGACGACCGTCAGCGGACTGCGCGTCACCCCAGGCCTTGGGCTGCGGTTCATCACGCCGCTCGGCCCGGTGCGGCTGGACGCGGCTTACAACGGCTACCCGCAGGAGCCGGGCCCGCTCTACTTCCTGAACAGCACGGACAAGAGCCTCACGGCCACGGGGAAGACGGTCCATCCCGGGCTGCCGGGGGGGTTTTGGCGGCGGATAGTCGTGCAGTTCGCCGTGGGCCAGGCTTTCTAGATGATACGCCGCTCGCTCGGGGCCGCGCTGTGGACGCTGGTGGGGCTGCTCGCCGGCTTTCTGGGAGCCCTCTCGTCGCTGGTCGGGACGGGGGCCGGGCGCACGCTGCTGGCGCGCGTCAGCGAGGGGGCGCTGCGGCAGGTCTTCACCGGGACAGTCGAGATCGGCGATGTGCGGGGGTCGCTCCTCACCGGGCTGACCCTCACTGAGGTCCGGCTGTTCGACGCGGACACGACGCTCGTGGCCTGGCTGCCGCAGGCCAACTTGAGCTACAACCCGTTCGACTTCGCGGCCGGCCGAGTCGTGCTCTTCGAGTTCGACCTGACCCGGCCGGTGATCAACATCGTGCAGCACCCGAACGGCCGGCTCAACATCGAGGAGTTGCTGCGCCTCAGAGGAAGTGGGCCCGACACGGCGAAGGGGCCCCACGGGCCGGCCGCGCTGGTCCTGTTCCGGAACCTCCGGATCACGGACGGGACGGTGACGCTGCGCCTGCAGGCGAAGCGGGTCGAGCCGGGCGACTCGAGCCTCGAGATCGCGAGCGACGGCGCCAACGGACGGCTCCGCATCCGCCGCTTCGAGCACCTCGACGCGCGGCTCTCCGCCTTGCAGGTCTCCTCCCCGCGCGAGCGGGGAATCCGCATCGACATCTCCCAGCTGGCCATGGAGAGCTCGGACCCGGGCGTGCGACTCGTGGACGTGGCGGGACGGCTGCGGGTGATCGGTGACTCGATGGACGTGCAGCTCGCGCGCGTGCGGCTGCCACGCTCAGCGCTGCGCGACGCGCGCGGCACGCTGCGCTGGCCGCACGGTCCGCTGCTGTACGACCTGCGGCTGCGCGCCGACTCGGCGACGCTCGCGGATTTCCACTTCATCGACCGGCGGTTCGCCGGCGTTCCCGGCGCCGGCGTGGTGTCGGGCGACGTGCGGCTGCGCTCGCATGGCGAGCGCGTGCTCGAGGTTGGGCTCGATCCGCTGCGCCTGGCGTACCGGGGCGGCACGGTCGGGGGCCGGCTCATCGCGTTCAGCGCCACGGACTCGGGGCTCGTCGCGCTGCGCGACCTAGACCTGGACGCCCGCGAGTTCGACCTCGAGTTCGCCCGGCCCTTCCTCGATACGCTGCCGTTCGCGGGACGGCTCAGCGGGCACACCATCGCCACGGGGCCGCTCGCGGGCCTCGCCCTCGAGACCGACTGGTCGTTCCGCGACTCGCTCGTTCTGGGATGGCCCGAGAGCCGTATCCGCGGGAAGGGCGAAGTGAACCTCAAGGCCGCCGATGGCATGCGATTTCAGCCCTTTGCCGTCGAGGCGTCCAGCATCGATCTGGGCACGGTCGCGCGGCTCGCGCCCGCGGTGCGACTGCACGGGACGCTCTTCGGCGTGGGGACGCTCAACGGGCCGCTGCGCGACGCGCAATTCGCGGGTACGCTCGAGCACCGGGATGGGGAGCTGCCCCCGAGCGTGCTGACCGGGAACATGCGCCTCGACACGCGCAGTGAGACGCTCGGCATCTACGCTGACGTCACGGCGGACTCGCTGTCGTTCGACGGGCTGCGGGGCAGCTTCCCGACGCTGTCGCTCCAAGGCGCCGTGACGGGGCCCGTGAAGCTCGCCGGCCCGCTCGACGCGCTGGAGACGCACGTCGATCTGCACTCGCTCGGCGGCGATGTGCGCGGCGACGGGACATTGATGCTCGACCTCCCGCACTACGGCGCGCAGGACATGCAGGTCACGGCCCGAGACCTGGACCTCGCACACTGGCTCGGCCGCGTGGCTCCCCCGTCGCGCCTGAACTTCACGGTCCGGGCAGACTTTGCGGGAGACAGCGCGGTGCCGCCGCTCGGGACGGTGCACGCGATCCTCGAGCCGTCGCAGCTCGCCGGCGTCGCACTGGACTCGGGCGCCGTGCGGGTGCGGCTCGCCGACCAGCGGCTGTACGTGGATTCCTTGCGCGTCGCGCAGCCGGGTCTCATCACCACGGGGTCGGGCTCCTTGGGGTGGACTCGCGGGACGCGCGGCCAGCTGGCGCTCGACTTCGACGCCGACAGTCTCAACGTGCTCGACCCGCTCCTCCGGTGGCTCACAGGCGGTTCCCCGGACGCGCCCGGCGACCCCGGCGGAGGGGGTGTCGCGGGGAACGCGGCGCTGGCCGGGTCGGCGCGCGTGCTCCTCAGGCTCGAGGGTTCGCTCGGCTCGCTCGGCCTCGACGCGCGCGCCAGCGTCGAGCGGCTTGCGTGGCGCGCGTGGCGGGTCCCCGCCGGCCGGGGTCACTTCACCTGGCAACCGGGTCCCGCCCCGACGTTCGCGCTCGACGCGACACTGGACTCGATTGCCCACGGCGTGTTCGGATTCTCCGGGGCGTTCGCCGCGGCTCGCGGGACGTCGGACTCGCTCACCTGGCTGGCGCGCGCGCGCATCGGCGAGGGCGGCGCGTTTCTCGCCGGGGGCCGGTTCGCCCGCCGCGCCGACCTAGCGGGAAGCACCGCGCTCGCGATCGGCGTGGACTCGCTGGCCGTCCAGCTCCCCGGCGATGTGTGGGTGCTCGAGCGGCCCACCGAACTGACGGTGACCGACTCTGCGGCTACGGTGACGGGTCTGGTGCTTCAGAGCGCGTACGGATCGGGCAAGCTGGTGCTCGAGGGGGCCCTCCCGACGCGCGGTCGGGCGGACGCCCACCTCCAGCTGGAGGCGTTCCCGCTGGTGGGGCTGTACGCGCTGCTGCAGCAGGACACGGCGGGCGTGGGTGGGACGGTCACAGCCACTGCCGGGCTGACGGGCACGCGGGCCAGCCCCATCTCGAGCGGGTCGTTCTCGCTCTCGAACGGCGCGTTCGGTGAGTTCCGCGCGCCGTTTGTGGACGGGACGTTCGACTACCACGACCGGCGCCTCCGCGGGGCGCTGCACCTGTGGCGCTCGGGCCAGCAGATCCTCGACGTCCAGGCGTACCTGCCGCTGGACCTCGCCCTCGAGTCCGTTCCGCGCCGCCAGCTCCCCGACACCCTGTCGGTGGGGGCGAGGGCTGACAGCGTGGACCTCTCCTTTCTCGAGGCGCTCACTCCCGCCCTGGAGCGCGTGACCGGTGTGTTCTCGACGGACCTGGGGATCGCAGGGACGTGGGACGCGCCGCGCTTGCGGGGTGAGCTGCGGCTCTCTGATGCCGCCGCGACCATCCCGGCTCTGAGCGTGCGCTACGAGGAGGTCAACGGGCGCCTCACCTTGTCGGGTGACTCAATTGCCATCCAGTCGCTGTCGGCCCGAAGCGAGCGTGGCCGGGCCGACTTCACCGGGGTCGTGCGGCTCGAGCAGCTGACCCACCCGGTGCTCGACCTGCAGATCGCCGCCGACCAGTTCAAGGCGCTGGACCTGAAGAACAACGTGGCGATCACTGCCAGCGGCCGGCTCTCGCTCAAGGGACCGGTCTTCGGCGCCACGCTCACCGGTCACGCCCAGGTGACGTCGGGCGTCCTGTACTTCGCCGACCTGGTGCAGAAGCGGATCGTGAACCTGGACGAGCTCGCGGACACGTCGCTCGCCGCTCTCATCGAGCAGCAGCGGCTGGGCCCCGAGTTCGAGAACGTCTTTCTCGATAGCCTGCGGATTGACGACCTCGACCTCGAAATGGGGAGCGACGTGTGGCTCCGCTCCGACGAGGCGAACATCCAGCTTGCCGGCTCCGTGCGGCTCACCAAGCAACGCAACCAGTACCTCGTGAGCGGCACGCTGCTGGCGGTGCGGGGGACGTACCGGCTCAAGGTAGGGCCGGTGTCGCGCGAGTTCGTCGTATCGCAGGGAACGGTGCGGTACTTCGGCACCCCCGATCAGGACGCGACACTCGACATCCAAGCGAAGCACGTCGTGCATCCCGCGCCGACCCGGGGTCAGTCGATTCTCGAGGACATCACGGTGGTGGCGCATATCGGCGGCACGCTGCTGGTGCCGAAGGTCACGCTCGAGGCGGAGAGGTACGACCTGTCGCAGACCGAGATCATCTCCTACCTCCTGTTCGGCAAGAGCACCGTGGACCTGGGGGGGGATCAGGGTGGGATCGCCGACCAGCGGGCCCTGGTGCAGAGTGCCCTCGCGATCCTCTCGGGCGAAATCGAGCAGACCATCGTGTCGGGTGGCGTGCCGGTGGACTACGTCGAAATCCGCCCCGGCGGCGGGGGGCAGGGGGTTGCGCTCGTCCCCTGGAATGTCGCCGTGGGGCGCCAGCTCGGCGCCAAGACGTTCCTCGTGGTGAACGCGGGGTTCTGCGCGGGAGGCCAGGTGGAGGTGCAGAACATGCTCGGCCTGTCGCTGCAGTTCCGGATCAGCCCCGAGTGGCGCACGGAAGCGAGCTTCGCGCCGGTGCAGACGTGCTTTATCGATGCGAACGCCACGGGGGGGAACACGGTGCCGCGGCAGGTCGGTCTGGACCTCTTCTGGGAGAAGCGCTACTAAACCGTGGCTCGCGCACTGCTGATCGCCAATCCTGCGGCGGCGCGCACCGACGCCCGCGCGGTCACCACGGTCCGGGACACGCTGCGGCGGGGCGGCTGGACCGTGGAGGTGCTCGCCACCGCTCGGGCGGGTGACGCGCGACGCTTCGCCCGCGAAGCGCGGGCCCAGGGCTTCGATGCCCTCGTCTGCTACGGGGGCGACGGCACGGCCATGGAGATCGCCGCCGGCGCGGTGGGGAGCGGCATCCCGCTCGGGCTGGTCCCGGGCGGCACGGGGAACCTGCTTGCCGGTAACCTGCGGCTGCCGCGCGACCCGGCGGCGGCGGCTCGCGTGATCCTGGCCGGCCGCACCGCGGCGATCGACCTGGGCAGCGTGGAGCGCGCCGACGGCACGCACTATTTCGCCGTATGCGGCGGCACGGGCTTCGACGCCCAGCTGATGGCGGGCACGGGGGCGGCCGAGAAGCGGCGCTGGAAGATGGCGGCGTACGTGATGCGGGCGTTCGCCGCGCTCCCTACCGTCACGAGCCCGCTCCACCGCGTGACCGTGGATGGCGTCGCCCACGACCTGCCTGCGGCCATGGTGCTGGTCGCGAACTGCGGAGAGCTCGTGCCGCCGTTCTTGCGGCTGCGGCATGACATCGCGCCGGACGACGGCTGGCTGGACGTGCTGGTGCTGCGGGCCGAGGGCGTGCTCCAGAGCCTGAGCGCCTTCCTTGAGCTTGTGCGCCGCCCGGCGAACGGCGCGCGGCGCCTGTGGTTCGGCCGCGGCCGCACCGTGCGCGTCGAAGTGCTCGAGGGCCCCCCGCGGCCGATGCAGCTCGATGGCGAGCCGTGGGGTGACGCGCCCTTCGAGGCACGGCTGCTCCCGGCCGCGCTCCCCGTCATCGTGGATCCCGCGACGGCGCCGCTCGGCGCGTCACGCCGTGGCTGACAGCATCCTGTTGATCGACAACGACGCCGACGTGCTACGCGCCGTGGGGGATTACTTCGAGGGGATCGGCTACGACGTGGGGCGGGCCGATGCCGCCGAGGCGGGCTTCGAGGCGTTCGATCGCATGCGCCCCGATGTCGTGATCCTCGACCTGCACCTTCCCGATCTCGGTGGCGTGGACGTCCTCGAGCGGCTGCGGTCCCGCGGAGGCTCCATCATTCTCCTCACCGGCCAGGGTGACATCGAGACCGCCGTGCGCGCCATGCAGCTCGGCGCCGAGCACTTCGTCACCAAGCCCGTGGACCTGAACCACCTCGCCGCCGCCACGGCGCGCGTGTGCGCCAAAGTCCGTTTGATGCGCCAGAACGCGCTGCTGCGCGAAGCGCTGGAGCGGCTCCTGTCGATACCGTGGCCCGGGAACGTGCGTGAGATGCGCCACGTCGTCGAGCGGGCGATGATCCTGGCACGCGGGGCCGACCAGATCGGCGTCGAGGACGTGCCGGCCGATCTGCGCAAGGGCGGGGGGGAACGGCCCCACCGGCCCCAGGCGCTCGCCGAGGTGGAGCGCCTACACATTGAGAAGACGCTTAGGTTCCACGAGGGCAACCGCACCCGAGCGGCCCACGAGCTCGGGATTTCGCGCGCGACGCTGATCAATAAGATTAAGGTCTACGGGCTCGACATCTGAGGTGGATTATGACCGACAAGCCGAAGCTGATGGAGCACGACGCGATGGTGTGCCGCTCTTGCGGCAATGAGGAGCGCGCCTCGGAAGGCTATCCCTGCGCCGACTGCGGTACCTTCATCTGCTTGATCTGTTCGTTCCGAGGCGTCACGCGCTGCAAGACGTGTGAGGAGAAAGCCAAGGCCTCGCAGAAAGCTTAACCCGCTCCCCCCGATCCCCGCCGCTTCCGGATCTCGCGCGTCACGTCGTCGGGCGAGGTGCCGAGCTCCTTCGCCAGTTTCTCGATGGCGTCGCTCGCTCCCGGCCAGTCCCCCGCCGCCGCGAGCGCCGTGAGCGCGACGTCCTCGACCACCGTCGTTCGCTCCTCCAGGTCGCGCGTGCGCACGGCGACCTCGCGCGCGAGCCACTGCTCCAGCTCGCGGCGGTCGATCTCCAGCTGCCGCTGCCGCAGCCCACTCTGGAGCGACATCTCCAGCTCGTCCAGGTCGACCGGCTTGATGAGGTAGTCATACGCCCCAAGCTTGAGGCACTCGATGGCCGTGCGGGGCTCGTCGATCGCCGTGAGCATGATGATGGCGAGGTCCGAGTCGGCCGCGAGCGCCTTGGGTACGAGCTCCACGCCGCTCATGTTCGGCATGCGGATGTCGGAGAGCATCATCTGCGGCTGCTCCGCGGCCTGGCGATCCAGCGCCTCGGCGCCGCTCGCGGCCTGCAGCACACGATAGCCGAGCCGCGTGAGAAACCGATCGAGCGCCTGGCGGATGCCGTCTTCGTCGTCGACCACCAGCACGGTGGTCGGGGGGCTCTGCGGGTCGGGGTTGGGCATGGCGCTAACGTATGTGCCCTCCACAACCCGAGCAAGCCGAGCTATGCTTCGCGCTCCCATGGCGTCCTCCGTTTCGTCCAACCTCGCCGCCGTCCGCGGCATTTCCGTAGGGCACTGGACCGACCTCGAACGGGCCACCGGATGCAGCGTGGTGCTCGGGCCGGAGGGTGGGATGCGCGCCGCCTGCGCGATCCGCGGCCGCGCCACTGGAACCCGCGAGATCGACGCGCTCAATCCCCGCCACCTGGTCGACCGCATCGACGCCATTCTGTTGACCGGCGGCTCGGCCTACGGTCTCGGCGCGGCGGACGGCGTGATGCGCTGGCTCAAGGAACGCGGGCGCGGCCTGCCGGTGGGGTCCGCCGGGATCGTGCCGATCGTGCCGACCGCCGTGATTTTCGACTTCGACCTGGCCCCCGGGGGCAAGGCGGACCGCTGGCCGACGGCGGACGACGCCTATCAGGCCTGCACCGCCGCGTCGGGAGAGGGCGACGTCGCCGAAGGGTCGGTGGGCGCGGGCACCGGAGCCACCGTCGGCAAGGCGTTGGGGCCGCGCGCCGCCATGAAGGGCGGCGTGGGAAGCTGGGCCGCGACCGGCGGCGACATCGTCGTCGGCGTGCTGGTGGTGCTGAACGCGGTCGGCAACATCCTCGATGGCTCGGGGGCGATCCTCGCGGGAGCCCGCGGCGCGGATGACAAGTTGGTGGACGCCCTGGCGCATTTCGCTCGGGGGGGCGCCCCGTTCGTCGCAGCAGGGGGGGCGCGCAATACGACGCTCGCCGTGGTTGCGACGAACGCGACGCTGGACCGCACCGGCCTCGAGGCCCTGGCCCACGCCGCGGGCGACGCGCTGGCGCGGCGCATCGTTCCCTACGGCACGCTGTTCGACGGCGACGTGGTGTTCGCGGTGAGCACCGCCGCGGCGGCGCCCGCGACCCCGCTGCAAGCCGAAGCCCTCGCAGCACTCGCCGTGCCCATCGCGGTGGAGCGCGCCGTGCGGCTCGCGCGGGGACTCCGGGACATCCCGGGTCTCGCTGACAGCGGTGGCCAGTGACCGATCGTCTCGAGCGCGATATCGCCGACGTCGCGCGCAAGTGGGTGCCCGACCTGCGGCTTGGCGTGCTCGAGGTGACGGTCGGGCCGCAGCGGCTGGCCGGCTGCACCACCAGCCGCGATGCCTTGGCGGCGCTGCGGCGCATCGCGGCCGACGCCGGCCGCGCGGCCGACGTCCGGCTGCTCCCGGACGCCTCCGTCCGTGACGAGCCGGCGGCCGTGGTCACGGCCGCCGTCGCGCCGCTGCTGCGCGAGCCGCGCATCGCCGCGGACCGGGCGAGCGAGGCGCTGCACGGCGAGTCGCTCGCGCTGCTCGAGCGGCGCGAAGAGGGAGGGGCGTGGCTGCGCGTGCGGGCGGGCGACGGCTACCACGCGTGGACCCACGCCGGCTATGTGGCGGTCGGACCGAGCGAATGGGCGGACGACTGGCGCACGCGGGCCACCGGACGCTCACTCGGTGCCGAGCTCAAGTTCGAGGATCAGCGCCTCCGGCTTGCAGTGGGCGCGCGCGTCGCGCTCCGCCGGAACGGGCAAGTCGAGACCGCGGACGGACGCGGGTGGAATGTGAGCGCTGGCGTTGTCCGGCGGGAATCGGAGCTCCGAGCCGAGGCGCGCCGCCTCGCGCCACCGGAATGGGCGCTGCGCTGGTTCTCAGGCGCCCCGTATCTGTGGGGCGGGCGCAGCGAGTGGGGCGTCGATTGCTCCGGCCTGGTCCAGGGAACGTACGCGGCCCGGGGGATCGCGCTCCCCCGCGACTCGGACCTGCAGTCGCTCGTGGGGCGGGAGGTGAAGATCGACTCCGCGGGATCGGGCTACGAGGCGGGCGACCTGCTGTGCTTCGCGGACGGGCGCCGGGTTTCCCATGTGGCCCTGTGGGCGGGAGCGGGTCGGATCGTGCACTCCGCGCTGTCGCGCGGCGGCGTCGGATCAGACGACCTGCTCGGCGAGACGCCCGGCGCAAAGCGGCTGCGTGACTTGCTGGTGGCGGTGCGGCGGCCGATGGTGGCGAAACGCTGACCGCCCGTTCGCCCAGCGCTATCTTTCTCGGCATGAAGCTCGTCCTGTTCGACATCGATGGGACGCTCCTCTGGACCGACGGCGCGGGACGCCGGGCGATCCAGCGCGCGCTCATGGACGAGGCCGGCACTGCCGGGCCCATCGACCGCTACCGTTTCGACGGGAAGACCGACCCGCAGATCGTGCAGGACCTCCTGTCGCTCGCGGGGCATGCGGGAGCGGAGAACGCGACCGTGATCCAGGCCGTCTGCCGGCGCTATGTGGATCATCTCCGCACCGAGCTGGAGCGGCCGGCGCAGACGACCCGGCTCATGGCGGGGATCGCCGACTTGCTGGCGGCGCTCGAGCCGCACGAGGCTCGTCGCCTTGCGCTGGTCGGCCTCCTGACGGGCAACGTCGCCCCGGGGGCCGTCCTGAAGCTCCGATCGGCCGGACTCGACCCCGCGCGCTTTCGGGTCGGGGCGTACGGCTCGGACTCCGCCCGGCGCGCCGAGCTCCCCGCGGTCGCCGCTGCGCGCGCCGCGGCGCTCACGGGTGTGACCTTCACGGGATCGGACGTGATCATCGTGGGCGACACCCCGGACGACGTGGCCTGCGGCCGGCCGATCGGCGCGCGCACCGTCGCGGTCGCCACCGGCTCTTACGATACCGCCGCGCTGCGCGCGACCGGTGCGGCGTACGTTTTCGAGACCTTGGCCGACACGGCCGCGGTGCTCGACGCCATCTTCGCGTGAGCCACCTCTCAGCCGCTCCGGCGGACGAGCTCGAGGTCAAGGCGCGGGTCGACGATCCCGACGGGCTGCGGGCCGCGCTGGTGCGCGCCGGGGCGACGCTCGACTTTCGTGGCGACATGATCGACCGACGGTTCGATCGGGGCCGCACGCTCGCGGACCGCGACCACGTGCTGCGCCTGCGAGAGTTCCGACCGGCCGATGGCGCCCCGGCCTACGGGGTGTTGGGGTGGAAGGGTCCCACTTCACAGCGCGGGAGGTACCGCCACCGCGCCGAAGCGGAGGCGCGCGTCGCGACCCCCGACTCGGTCGTGACGATCCTCGAACAGTTGGGGTTCGCGGTTTCGCTGCGCATCGACCGTCGGGTGGAGGTGTATCGGCTGGGCCGGGCCGTGCTGCGCCTCGAGTGGTATCCGGCGATGGACGTGTTGCTCGAGGTCGAAGGCGAGCCGTCCGAGATCGAGCGCTCGATCGCCGCCACGGGCCTCGCGCGGGACCGGTTTCTTCCCGAGTCGCTGCCCTACTTCGTGGCCCAGTACGAGGCCCGCACGGGCCGGGCCGCCCTCATCGCCCGATGAGCGCGCCCGTGAAGATCCCGATGCCGCTGCGCGTCCCCGAGCTCGCGCCGTCGCTCGGCCGCGTCCTCGTGCCCCGCCGCCTGGAGGAGCCGTGGGTTCCGCTCGACGACATCCGCGAGGAGCTCGCGACGCACGTGATGGAGCTGGCGGGTGAAGCGCGGGCCGCCAGCGCGCGCGAGGATCGCGACCGCGTGCTCGACGCGGTGAGCCGGCGCGCCTGGCTCGCCGCGTGGGAAGCCGCGGTCCGCCGGGCCGGCGAGCGCGTGACCGCCGCGCTCGACGGCGAGATCGAGCGAGCCGCGCGCCGAGTACGGATGCCCCGGGGGCCGAGCCGCCGCCTCCTCCTCGCCGCGTCCGAGAAGCGGGCGATCGCCGCCCGGCTCGCCGCAGGTGGCGAAACACTCGTGGCCGCCCTGGATGCGCTCGATGCGGTCGGCGCGCGCGTGCGCGAGGCGAGCGTGCTCGACAAGGGGGCGCACGCCGAGTGGCAGGAGGCGCTCCGCACCGCCGCGCGCCGCCTCGAGGCGGCGTGGCTCGCCCTCGAGACGCAGGTCGCCGACGAGGAGCGCCGCTGGGCAGGCGAGATCGACGTGGTTACCCGCTGGCGACCGTCGCTCTGGCCGCTGGTGGTGCTGTGGACGCCGCTCACCGTGGCGCTGGTATGGCTCGGACTGGTGCTGGGCGGCTACCTCCCTGCCCCCGCATGGCTCGCGGCGCGCCTCGGCTTCTGAACGGCGGGCCGTGACCGCGATCGGCGTCGGTGTCGATCTGGTCGAAGTGTCCCGCGTCGCCGCCATCATCGCCGACAAGGGATCGCGCGTCTTCGAGCGCTTGCTCACGCCCACCGAGCGCGCCTACTGCGAGAGTCGCCCGGACCCCGCGACCCACGTGGCGGTGCGGCTCGCCGCCAAGGAGGCGGTCTACAAGGCGCTGCAGGGAAGCGAGGCGGCGCGGGGGATCGGCTGGCGGGAGATCGAGGTGATCCGCGCGCCCGACGGCCGGCCCGATGTTCGTCTCACCGGGTTCGCTGCGGCCCGGGCTGAGCAGTTAGGCGTGGAGCGCGTGCTCCTGTCTCTCTCGCATACCCACCAGGCGGCTGTCGCCGTGGTCGTGCTGGAGCGGGGGTGATCCGTCCGCTTGAATTCCCGACTATGTTACTCTAGTATTTGACACCCCCTTATTGAGAATCATTCCCATCTACTGTAAGCCCCTGCTTGGCTTGCTGTTGAGCACCTGCGTGGCCGTCGGCGCGGCAGGCCAGGCGACCGATTCGTTGTCGGTCTCCCGGCGCATCGTGGCGGCAGCCTCGCTCGCCGCCAAGGAATACGCGATCGGGGTCGCGCCGCGGGGCGGCCGCGTTACGGTACCTGAGGAGGTCTCGGAGGCGAGACAGTTCCTGGAGCAGGCGCGGCTGGACGTGGGGTCCCTGCCCACCGCCGTCCGGGCGGTGGCCGACTCGGACCTCGCGGCTCTGGAGGCGATGATCGATCGCGTGGCTCCGCCCGACTCGGTGTCCCAGCGAGCGGGAACGTTGATCCAGCGGATCGCCGTCGCGGCGGGGGGGGCGCTCGATCCCTATCCGCAGCGGCCCCCGTCCCTCGCCCGGGGCGCGGCGGTGTTTCGGGAGCAGTGCGTGCAGTGCCACGGCCCGACGGGCCTGGGCGACGGGCCCAAGGCGCGCCAGCTCCAGGCACCGGCGCCCGCCAGCCTCGCCGACCGTGCGGCGATGAGCACCGTGTCCCCCGTGGACGTGTACCGGAAGCTCACAATCGGTGTCGCGGGCACCGCGATGCCGCAGTTCGAGGAGACGCTGTCCCCCGAAGACCGGTGGGCGGTCGCGAGCTACGTGGCGACGCTCCGCGCCGACGACGGGATGGTGCGCGAAGGCGAGGGGCTCTACGCCGCGCAGTGCGCGTCGTGCCATGGTGCCACGGGAGGAGGCGACGGCTCGCTCGCGCGAACTCTTTCGGTGCGGCCGCCGGCGCTCGCCGACCTCGCGGTGCTCGGGCGCTTCACCGACCAGGAGCTCATGCGGCTCACCTTGCAGGGCCGGCCGGGCACGCCGATGCCGGGCTTCGCCCGCATGCTCGATCCTGGGCAGGTCGCGAGTCTGGTCGCGTTCCTTCGAGTGATCCCAACCGCGGAGCGGCAGCGGCACGAGACCTCGCCGGCGGCCGCGACGTTCTCCACGGTGCGGCGCCAGCTGGACTCGGCGGTGGCGCTGCGCTCTGACAAGATCGCGTTCGATGCGTACCTCACCTTCGAGCAGGTCGAGACGGATGTGCGCGCCAGGAATGCCGCGCTCGCGAGCGAGCTCGAGGACGCGTTCGCCAGTTTACGCGCCCGGGCCGGAGCGGGTGCGGGCAGCGACGAGCTCGATGCGATTCACGCCCGGCTGCTGGCGGGACTCGAGCGCGCCGAGCGGCTGGTGGCCGACCGGAGCTCGGGCGCGAACCTCCTCATGCAATCGTTCGTGCTGCTGCTGCGCGAGGGGTTCGAGGCCATCCTGATCGTCGCGGCGCTGATGGCCTTCCTGGCGAAGGCCGGAGCGGTCGAGCGCAGGCGCCACGTGGCGCAGGGCGCCTGGGCCGCGGTGGGCGCGAGCATCGTCACCGCCGCAGTGGTCGAGCTGCTGTTTGAGGTCACGCCGGGCCAGCGCGAAGCGCTCGAAGGTGTCACCATGCTGCTCGCCACCGCGGTGCTGTTCTACGTGAGCTACTGGCTGCTGTCGAAGATTGAAGTGGCGAAGTGGAACGCGTTCGTGAAGGGTCGGATGGAAGAGGCGCTCTCGACCGGCTCCGGGTTCGCGCTCGCATCGGTGGCCTTCCTGGCCGTGTATCGCGAGGGCTTCGAGACCATCCTGTTCTACAAGGCGCTGTTGACGTCGGCGGGATCGGGCGCCGGTGGCGCGGCTGCCGGGCCGGTGGCGGCGGGCATCCTCCTCGGGGCCGTGGCGCTCGTGATCGTCTACATCGCGATCAGCCGCTTCGGGATGAAGGTGCCGCTCAAGCCGTTTTTCGCGGTGACGAGCGCGATGCTCTACTACATGGCCTTCGTGTTCGCGGGGAAGGGGATCGCCGACCTCCAGGAATCGGGGATCCTGGGCACGAGCGTGGTCGCGTGGGCGCCGCGCATCCCGCTGCTCGGCATCTACCCCACGGTCCAGTCCCTATCGCTCCAGTTCCTTCTGATCGTTCTGCTGCTCGTCGCGGTCGTGTGGCTCCAGCGCAACCGGATCAATGGCGCCGAGCCAGATCGTCGGCGGCCGTCGTTCCCGTGAGCCCGGCCGGCGCCACAGGGGCGGCCTCGGGCTCGCGCAACTGCGCAATCACCCACACACCGGCGACCATCACGAGGACGCTCGTCAGCTGCGCCAGCGTGAACGGTCCAAGCAGCCGGTCGTCCTTCGCGCGCACGAATTCCACCAGAAACCGCTCCGTGCCCGCCAGCACGAGGTAGACGCCGAAGCGCCAACCGACGGCGTGGCGGTGGTCGCGCAGGCGCCACAACCACCAGAACGCGAGCATCATCAGCACGGTCTCGTAGATCTGCGTCGGGTGGACGGCCACCAGCGTCAAGGGGTCCGCGAGGTTGGTGCCGGGCGGGAAGGCGGTCACGTGCAGGTTGCTGCTCAGCTGGCCCACCGTCGTAGGCGGCAGCCCTTCGGGAAACGTCATCGCCCAGGGGAGTGTGGACGGGATACCGTAGTCATCGTTCACGAGAAAGCAGCCGACGCGCCCCAGCGCGTAGCCGAGCGCCAGCGGAGCTGCGGTAAGCTCCATCGCCCAGCGCGCGGGCACCCGCCGCCACCAGCCGAGCCCGAGGACCGCGGCCACGCCCCCGAGGAACCCCCCGTACCATACGAACCCGCCGCGCCGAAACAGCGCGTCCCATTCCCCGGTGAGGAGCACGTACCAAATCTTGGCCCCGACGATCCCCCCGACCACGGCCGCGAACACGATATCGGCGGCGTAGTCCTCGTTCATGCCGCGGCGCCGCAGATCGACCTGGATCGCCCAGCCGGCCATGAGGAACGCGACCATCATCATGAGGCCGTAACCGGTGATGGTGAGCGGGCCGAGCTGGAAGGTCAGCGGGTAGATGGTCATCGGGATTGCGGCTTGCGGATTGTGGATTGCGGATTCTCCGCGGGCTCGAGGCCGGGAAGCGGAAGGTCCGCTCGGGCGTCAAGGGTCCAATCGCTGCGCTCACCCAGCGCCAGGCGGTGCCAGCCGGCGCGGGCGATCATGGCGGCGTTGTCGGCGTTCAGGCGTGGGCTCGCGACGGCGACGCGTGCCAGCCCCGAAAGCCGCTGCGCCGCGAGCTCCGCGAGTGCACGGTTGCACGCCACCCCGCCGCCCAGGACGGCGGTGCGATGGCCGGTGGCTCGGACCGCCCGCTCCAGTTTCGTCACGAGCACGTCGAGCACCGCGTCCTGGAAGGCGCGGGCGAGATGCGGCCGGTCGCGTTCCACGTCGTCGCTCGCCCGCACGGCGCGCAGCACCGCGGTCTTCAGGCCGGAGAATGAGAATTCGAAACCGTCATCCCGCATCGGGCGGGGAAACGAAAATCGCCGGGGGTCGCCCTGGGCCGCCAGCCGCTCGATCGCGGGGCCGCCCGGATATCCCAGGCCGAGCAGCGTGGCCACCTTGTCGAATGCTTCGCCGGCGGCGTCGTCGCGGGTCGCGCCGAGCAGGCGGTAGCGGCCCCAGGCGGGGACATCCAGCAGCAGCGTGTGGCCGCCCGACACGAGCAGCGCGACGAAGGGCGGCGCGAGCTCCGGATCTTCCAGTGCGGGCGCGAACAGGTGGCCCTCCATGTGATGCACGCCGATCAGCTCGCGGTCCCCCGCGTAGGCCAGGGCCTTGGCGTACACCACACCCACGAGCAGAGCGCCGACGAGTCCCGGCCCCTGCGTGACCGCTACCGCGTCCACTGCGCTCCAGGCGAGTCCCGCCTCGGCGAGCGCCCGGTCCACCACCGCCGGCAGGGCGGACAGGTGCGCCCGGCTTGCGAGCTCCGGCACCACGCCGCCGAACACCTTGTGCACGTCCTGCGAGAGGATGACGAGGCCCGCGAGCTCTGGGCGCCGGCGCTCGCCCACGAGTACGGCGGCAGAGGTTTCGTCGCAGGACGTCTCGATACCCAGAACGACGTCAGCCACGTCCGGCCTTCCGCTTGAGAGACACGGAATCGGGCACGGCGCGTGCGACGAGGCCCGGCGGCCCGCTCACAGTGAGCCTGGCGTACCCGCCCGGCCCCGCCTTGCCGACCAGGTGCGCCACCACGCGCACGCTGTCCCGCGTGAGCGTGTTCACCCTCGACGCCGGGCCGCGCACCGTTACCGACACCCGTTCGGGGGACAAAAGGAAACCGGTGAAGCCCGAGGCCGCCGTCGTGATCGGGACGCCACCGATCGAGCGCTCGATGATCGCCGTCACCTCGCCCGCCATCCGCACTGCCTTGGGTGAGATCCGCACGACGCCGAGAGGGGCCGTGTCGAGCGGGACGGTCTGGAAGAAGGGACCGCTCACGCTGGAAATCACGGTCGGCAGCGTCGTCACCGAGTCGAGCGTGGCGAGGCTCTTTTCCGGTCCCACCAGGTGGGCCAGGCTGGGCGTGATCGACAGGCCGCGCAGCACGAAGCCGGACTCGGCTTCGACTGTCACCCGCGGCACGATCCGAACGTCCTTGCGCGACACGGAGTCGAGCAGGATATCGAAATCGCGCGGCCGGATGTCGGCGACCTGCACGCCGATCCCCTTGGGCAGCTCCACGTCGGTGGCCTGGAGCTGGATCCGCCACAGCGAGCCGGAGAACGTATCGGGAATGACCTTGCGAATCACGCGCGGGAAGGAGCGCAGCTTGAGGATTTCGCTGCCCGTCCCGGCGATCACGACCGTGACACCGGCGGGCTGCTGCCGAACCGTCCGGCCGGGCGGAATCACGATCGCGAGGCGCAGGGCGAAGCTCTGCGTCAGGGGCTGCTGCGCTGCGACCGCCACGTACAGCATGATCGCGAAGAACATGGCCGCCAGCTTGATCGGCCAGTTGCGCGCGAACAGCTGCACGAGGCTAGCGCGGACGGTCATCGATCAGCCGCCGGATCAGGGTTTCGTTCACGGGGCCGTCCCATTCCGAGGCGCCGATCACCTTCTTGACGATCACGCCGTCGCGATTGATCACCCAGCTTTCAGGCACGCCCGTCGCCTGGTAGGCTTGCTTGATCGCGCCCGTCTGGTCGTGCAGGATGTCGAAGCCGAGCCCCAGCTCGCGCGCGAACGCGCTCACGACGGAATCGCCTTGCTCGTCGATGCTCACCGCCACCACCCGGAAGTCGTCGCCCTGGCCGAGCCGGCGGTACAGCCGCTCCATCGACGGCATCTCTACGCGGCACGGCTGGCACCACGTCGCCCACACGTTCAGCAGCACGACCTTGCCGCGATAGTCGGCGAGGGTGCTGGGGCGGCCGGTCCGCAGGTTGGTGGCGTGAAACGCGGGTGCAGTGGAGCCCACGCCAAGCAGATCGACCTGCGGCCGGATCTTGATGGCGAGCGCGGTGCCGAACACCAGCGCCATCACCACGCCGATCGCGACCGTCCATTGCCGCGGCGCTGTCATACCGTCACCAGGCAGCGCCGCCGCAGGTCCCGGACTTCACGGGCGGGGTCGCCGCTCGTGAAGATCGCGTTGCCCGCTACGAACGTGTCCGCCCCCGCTGCATGGGCCGGCGCGATGGTGTGGGACGTGATCCCGCCATCCACCTCGAGGAACGCACGGGAGCCATGCGCGGTGAGCAGCTCACGCGCCCGGCGGATCTTGTCGTTCGAGGCGGGGAGGTACGTTTGCCCGCCGAACCCGGGGTTCACGGTCATGATGAGCAGCAGGTCGAGGTCGGCGACGACTTCTTCCGCGAGCTGCAGCGGCGACCCGGGGTTCAGGGCGAGTCCGGCGAGCATGCCGTGACCGCGCGCCGCGGCGAGCAGTCGCTGCGCGTGTACCGTCGCCTCCGGGTGGAACGTGAAGACGGAGGCGCCGGCCGCCGCGAACGACTCGAGGTAGCGCTCGGGCTCGACCACCATGAGGTGCACGTCGATCGGCTTGTCGGTGAGTCCGCGCAGCGCCGCGATCATGTTCGCCCCAAACGTCAGGTTCGGCACGAAGCGCCCGTCCATCACGTCCACGTGCAGCCAGTCGGCGCCCGCCGCGAGCACCTGCTCCACCTGCTCGGCGACCCGAGTGAGGTCCGCCGACAGGACGCTGGGCGCGATGCGAATTCCTCCCCCATTGGTCATCATGGGCTCCGGGCCACGACGATGTCCACCACCGTGCCGGGCGAGGCCAGGGTGCCCGCTGCCGGCTTCTGCCCCACGACCGTCCCGGGGTTCGCATCGCTCGTCCGGCGTCGGGTCACCGTGCCCAGCTCGAGGCCGTCCATCTCGAGTCGGGTGCGAGCGTCCGCCTGCGACATGCCAAGCAGGTCGGCGACCGCGATCGTGGGAGCTCCGCGGCTCACCACCACGGTCACCGGTGCCCCCGGACTGAGCACCGCGGTCGCGGCCGGGCGCGTGAGCATCGCGATACCCCGCGGCGCCGCGGCCTGCACCGACTCCGCCTGCGCCACCGTGAGCCCCGCCGCCGCGATCAGGCGCCGTGCCAGCTCGCCGTCCAGGCCCGCCACATCCGGTACCGGAATCTTGGGCGGGCCCTCGCTCGCCACCAGGGTGACCCGCAACCCCGCCGGAGCACTCACGCCGGGCGGCGGGTCCTGCCACACGATCGTGCCCTGGGGCGCGGTGGGGTGCGGCTCGCTGCCTCCGTCCTGCACTTGGAGACCGGCTTTCCGGAGCTGGTCCGACGCCTCCTGGAGCGACAGCCCCAGGACGCGCGGTACCACGCCGTGTCCGGCAAAGACGGGCGCGGGGAACAGGAGCAGGTACGCCGTCAGGTAGCCGGCGAGCAAGGCAGCGAGCAGCGCGAGACCCCAGCGGCGTGCGCCCAGCGTGTCGAGTGCCGGAAGCCTCCATTCCCGGACTGGCGGGATATGCCGGCGGAACCGCATCAGCGCACTCGGACGAGTCGCGCCGCGTACGCGCCGTCCGTCCCGTGGCGCTGCGGCAGCGACTGGAAGTCGCCGGCGGGCGTGAGCAGCGCGGGAGACACCGCGCCCGCCGCCGGTACACGGGCAAACTCGGGGTGACGCGCCAGGAACTCGGTCACGATGTCGCTGTTCTCCTCCGGCTCGAGTGAGCACGTTGCGTAGACGAGCAGTCCGCCCGGCCGCACCAGCGCCGCCGCGGCGGCGAGCAGCGCCCGCTGGCGCTCCGCGGCCCGGGTGATGGTCCGCGGCGTCACTCGCCAGCGGGCGTCCGGGTGCCGGGCCATGGTGCCGGTGGCGGAGCAGGGGGCGTCCACGAGCACCGCAGCCAGTGACTCCGACCGGAACGGGGCCGCCAGAAGATCGGCGACTGCGACCCGAATTTCCACTCCCGCGCGCCGCGCCGTGTCGACCAGCCGCCCGACGCGCTCGCGCCGCGCGTCGCCGGCCATCACGCGCGCCCCGCCGCGCTCCAGCGCGACGGCCTTGCCCCCGGGAGCGGCGCAGGCGTCATACACGACCGCGCCGGGCGGGATCGCGGCGAAGCGGCAGACGAGCGCGTGGGCGGGATCTTGGACGACGAAACCCCCTTCCGCGTATCCCGGGAACTGCGCGGGAGGCGGGATGCGGGATGCGGGACGCGTTGCCCCCGTTTCGACGACGACCCCCGCGCCGAAGGGCGCTTCTCGTACCCCGAAACCAGCCTCCGTGAGCCGGGCCCCAAGGGTCGCGGCGTCCCAGCGAGCGGGCTGCAGGGTGAGCGGCGCACGAGAGTCGTTCCAGGCCAACAAACGCTCGGTCTCTCGGCGCCCGAACTGCGCCGTCCAGCGCTCCACCAGCCAGGAGGGGTGGGTGTCACCCGCATCTCGCATCCCGCTTCCCGCATCTCGCGCGATCTTCCGCAGCGCTTGGTTGACGAACCGGGCTCCACCTTCTCCGGCGGCCTCCCGCGCCAGCTCTACGCTGGTGGATACGGCAGCGTACGCCGGCACTCGCGCCAGCGCGCGCAACTGGTAGGCCCCGAGGCGGAGGACGTCGTGGAGGCGAGGATCGGCGGTCGCGAGCTCGAGCAACCGGTCGAGCTGGGCGCGCCGCCGTAGCACGCCGGCCGCCAGCTCGTAGGCCAAGCGGCGGTCCCGCTCCATCAGGTGCGCGAGCGCTCCGTCGCGGGCGCCCTGAAGGGTCGCACCCCCGCGCACTGCGTCGAGCATCTGCAGTGCCGCGCGCCGGGCGGCCGTGGCGTCCCTAATCCAGCATCCCTTCGAGCGGCGAGGACGGCACCGCCACCTCGCGCTTCGGCATGCGGCCGGCGAGGTACGCCGTGCGCCCGGCCTCGACCGCAAGTCGCATGGCGCGGGCCATGGCGACGGGATCCCGCGCCGCGGCGAGCGCCGTATTCATCAAGATGCCGTCGACGCCCTGCTCCATGGTGAGACACGCGTCCGATGCGGTTCCGACGCCGGCGTCGACCACCACCGGCACCGTCAGCCGTCGCTTGATCGTGCGCACGCCGAACGGGTTGAGGAGACCCAGCCCGCTCCCGATCGGCGAGGCGAGCGGCATGACGGCGGCACAACCCGCGTCCTCGAGGCGCAGCGCGGTCACCAGGTCCTCGTTGGTGTAGGCGAGGACCTTGAAGCCCTCCGCGACCAGCGTGCGTGTCGCGACCAGCAGGCCCTGGACATCGGGGAGCAGGGTCTCCTGGTCGCCGATTACCTCGAGCTTGATGAACTCGTTGAACCCCGCCTCGCGGGCGAGGCGCGCGTAGCGGACGGCATCCTCGGCGGTGTAGCACCCTGCGGTGTTGGCGAGCAGGAAGTACCGCTTCGCGTCGAGGTGGTACAGGACGCCCTCCTCCTTCGTGCGGTCCAGGTCCACGCGCCGGACCGCCACGGTGACGATCTCGGCGCCGGACGCTTCGATCGCGCGGGCCATCGTGTCGTTGTCGCGGTACTTCCCCGTGCCCACCATGAGGCGCGAGTGGAACGAGCGCCCGCCGATGGTGAACGGCACGTCCCGGATCGTCTCTACGGCCGTGGTCATGCGCTCACCCTCCTCCGACGAAATGCACCAGCTCGATTGCGTCGCCCGGCGCGACCGTCACCGCGGCGAGCCGCGGACGCCGCACGATCGTGCGGTTGTGCTCCACGACGACGGCGCGCGGGTCGAGCGCGAGCGATTCGAGCAGCGCCAGCAGCGTCGCGCCCCGCGCCACCACGCGAGGCTCGCCGTTTACCGTGACGTCGATCGTGTCGTTCATCTGTTCAGCTCCTGGACCATCTGCCGCGCGGCGTCCGCCGGATCGGCCGCGTGCCACAGCGCCCTGATCGCCGCCACACCGTAGATCGTCGCCACGGCCATGAGCTCCGCAATCCGCTCGGGCGTCACCCCGCCGATGGCGATGACCGGCAACCCGACCCCGACGATTTCCTTCAGCTGGGCGAGCCCCAGCGGCGCGCGGTCGGGATGGGTGGCGGTTGGGAACACCGGCCCTACCAAAAGATAGTCGGCGCCGCCGACGTGCGCGGCCGCCGCCTCGCGCACGTCGTGCACCGACTGTCCGATCCACCAGCCGGCGTTCAAGCGGCGCGCGTCCTCGGGAGTGAGGCTCCCCCGCCCCAGCTGGACACCCGCCGCGCCGACGGCGAGCGCGACGTCGAGTCGGTCGTTCACGAAGAGCCGGGCTGGCGGACAGGCGGCAAGGCGGACGGCGAGGTCGTAGTGCTCAAGTCCCGACAGCGCCCGGCCCCGAGCGTGCAAGGCAAGGTCCGAGCCGGCACCGGCGGCGAGTTGCCGGGTGATCTCCCCCAAGTCCGGCCGGCGGGCGATCCGCTCATCGGTGATGGCGTGCAGCCGCGGCAGGGCCGGGACGGACTTCACTCGAAACGCTGGCCCGCCTGCGCGCCGCGCCCGCGGACCCACTCCGCGCTGGCCATGCGCGCCTTGCCCGCAGGCTGGACTTCCTCCACCTGCACTGCCCCCTGTCCTGTCGTGATCCGTAATGCGTCGCCCGTCTGCTGGACTGCTCCCGGCGCGCCGCGGCCCTCCACCGCCCGGGCGCCGAACAGCTTGATCTCGCGGCCGTCGAGCTCGGTCCACGCTCCGGGCCTGGGGTCGAGCGCGCGGATCAGGCGTGCGACCCGCTCCGCCGGGTTGGCCCAGCGGATGTGCGCCGTCTCGCGCGTGAGCTTGGGCGCGTAAGTCGCCCGCGCCTGCTCCTGGGCGTGCGGCTCGAGGCCGTTCGTGTCGAACAGGGCCAGCGCTTCGACCAGCGCCTGGGCGCCCATCTCGGACAGATGCTCCGACAGCTCGCCGCCTGTCACTTCGGGGTCGATGTCGTGCGGGATCTGCAGGAGAATCGGACCCGAGTCCAACCCCTCCTCCATCCGCATGATCGTGACGCCCGTCTGCTTGAAGCCATTGAGGATCGCCCATTCCACCGGCGCCGCGCCGCGCAGCTCCGGGAGAAGCGATGGGTGGAGGTTGATCATGCCGTGCCGCGGGAGCGCGAGCAGCTCGGGCTTGAGGATGTGGCCGTATGCGACGACTACACCGACGTCCGGCGCGAGGGCGCGGAGGCGCTCGACGAATACAGGATCGCTGGGCCGGTCGGGCTGCAGCACCGGCACGTCTTCCGCTTGGGCCGCGGTCTTTACGGGCGGCGGGACCGCGGTCGAGCGGGACCGCCCCTGGGGCTTGTCCGGCTGCGTGACCACCGCGACGACGTCGAATCCTTCTCCCAGCAGGGCTTCGAGCGAAGGGACCGCGAACTCCGGCGTGCCGAAGAAGACGACGCGCACTCAGAGCTCGCCCGCCGGCTCCGGCGTCACGTCTTTCAGGTACCCGGTCTGTCCCTTGCGCGACTTTCTCCATTTGGCGAGGAGCAGTCCTCGTTTCACCGCGCTGAGGTGATCGAGGAAGAGGACACCGTCCAGGTGGTCGATCTCGTGCTGAACCGCCCGCGCTTTGAACCCCGAGAGCTCGACCTTGTAGGGGCGGCCCTCGCGATCGAGCGCCTCGAGCCTCACGCTGAGGTGACGCTCGACGTCGCCGTAGACGTCGGGGATCGACAGACACCCTTCCTCCGCCGTTTCCAGCACGTCGCTCGCCGGCACGACGCGTGCATTGATCAGCACCAGCGGCGGCGGTGCATCCTCGCCCACGTCGACGACGGCCACGCGCCGGGCGACGCCGATCTGATTCGCCGCGAGCCCCACGCCCTTGGCGGCGTGCATCGTCTCGAACAGGTCGTCCACCAGCCGGCGCACGGCGTCGTCCACCGCGGCGACGGGGGCGGAGCGCTGCCGCAGCACGGGCGAGCCGAGCAGGTGGAGCTGGCGGATGGTCACTGCGGCTTGGCGGCCTCGACCGAGCGGTTGAGGATGTTCGCGATGTTGGAGCGCTGGACGATCAGGCGCGACTCGCCGCTCTTCACCGTGACCTCGTCGTCCTTCAGGTGCACGACCTCGCCGATGATGCCGCCTGAGGTGACGATGCGGTCGCCGCGTTGCAGCGACGCGAGCAGCTGGCGGTGCCGCTCCTGCTGCCGGCGCTGGGGGCGGATCAGCATGAAGTAGAAGATCGCGATCAGGGCGCCGATCTGGACCAGGAAGACGGTCATTCCGCCGCCGGCGCTCTGGCCGGAGGGAGCGAACAGCAGGGCGAACAGTCCGTGCGCGGTCATGCGGATCCCGAGTGCAGGTAGCGGCGGCGCCACTCCGCGGCCCAGGGGCCGAGGGTGTTCCGCCGGATGGCGGCCCGCAGCGCTTCCGCGAGCCGGATCAGGTAACGAACGTTGTGCAACGACAGCAGCCGGAGCCCCAGCAGCTCCTCGGCCATGAAGAGATGGCGGAGATAGCCACGCGAGAACGTGGTGCAGGTCTCGCAGTCGCACGCGTCATCGAGCGGCCGCGGGTCTTCACGGTGCTCGGCGTTGCGGATGTTCACGGGGCCGTCGGCCGTGAAGGCCGAGCCGTTCCGCCCGTTGCGCGTCGGCGCGACGCAGTCGAACAGGTCCACCCCGCGCTCCACCGCCGCCACCAGATCCTCCGGGAACCCCACGCCCATAAGATAACGCGGCAGGGCAGGGAGCTTCGGCTCGAGCCGCTCGAGCATGTCGTACATCACGGCCTTGGGCTCCCCGACGGAGAGGCCGCCGATGGCGAGACCGGTCCATGCGCCGAGATCGAGGATGCGGCGGACACCTTCGGTGCGAAGGTCCAAATGGGCGCCCCCCTGCAGGATGGGCCAGAGGGTCTGTTTGCCCGTCCGCCCGTGCGACAGCTCCGCATGCCGCTTCCGGCACCTCTCCAACCACCTCAGCGTCCGCTCGAGGGCGTCACGGGCAGTTGGTTCATCCGCTCCCCCGGGCACCACGTGATCGAACGCCATCGCGATGTCGGCGCCGAGCGTCCACTGGATCTCCGTGGCGCGCTCGGGGGTGAGCGTGCGGCGGCTGCCGTCCACGTGACTCTGGAACTCCACACCGTCCTCGTCCAGGCGGCGCGACCCCTCGAGCGAGAACACCTGAAAGCCACCGGAATCGGTGAGGAGCGGACGATCCCAACCCATGAAGCGGTGCAGGGCCCCGAGCTTCTCGACGACCTGCTCGCCAGGCCGCACGTGCAGGTGGTACGTATTCGCGAGCACCAGCGTCGCGCCGGTGGCGCGGAGGTCGTTCGGGGAAAGCGTCCGCACACTCCCTTGCGTCCCGACGGGCATGAACACCGGGGTCTCGACCGTACCGTGGGGGAGGGCGAGGGTGCCGGCTCGGGCGGGGCCGGAGGTGGCCTCGACGGCGAACTCAAACATGGACCTGCCGGGGAGCCCGGGAGAGGCGCACTAGACCACCACCATTGCATCGCCATACGAATAGAACCGATATCTCTCTCTCACCGCCTCGCCGTACGCCCCCATGACCCGCTCATAGCCCCCGAACGCGCACACCAACATTAGCAGCGTCGAGCGCGGCAGGTGGAAGTTCGTGAGCAGGCGGTCCACCGCGCGGAACGTGTACGGGGGATAGATGAAGAGTCTCGTGTCACCGGCCCCCGGGCGGATGGTGCCGTCCGGCGCCGCCACGGCTTCGAGCGTACGGACCACCGTGGTCCCGACCGCCCAGACGCGCCCGCCGGCCCGCCGTCTCCCGTTGATGAGCTCCGCCGTCTCATCGCTCACTCGGTAACACTCCGCGTGCATCGGGTGGTCCGCGAGGTCGTCCACTTCTACCGGTTTGAACGTGCCGGGGCCGATCTGCAGGTCGAGCGTAGCGAGCCCCGTGCCCCGCCGTTTGACGCGGTGCAGCAACTCCGGTGTGAAGTGCAGTCCCGCGGTCGGCGCGGCGACGCTGCCGTCGTGCTCGGCGTACACCGTCTGGTAGCGCTCGCGGTCCTCGGGTCGGGAGGGCCGTCGGATGTAGGGCGGGAGCGGCACGGTGCCGTATTTCGCGAGTGTGGCCCCGGCGTCGAGCTGACCGACAAACTTCACGCGCCGGAGTCCGCCGCCCAGCACCGCGACGACCTCGGCCGTGCTGTCCGTGCCGAAACGCACTGTTCGTCCGGGCTTCAGCTTGCCGCCCGGATGCCCCATCGCGAGCCATGTGCCGTCGGGCAGCTCGCGCACCAGCAGCAGCTCCGCATCATTTCCCGATTCCCGTTTCCCGTGCAGCCTCGCCGGGATCACCCGGGACACGTTGAGGACGAGCACGTCTTCGGGCGCCAGCAGATCGACGAGATCCGGGAAGCGCGCGTGCCGAACGCTGCCGCCCACCCGGTCCAACACCAACAGCCGGCTCGCGGCGCGATCGGGGAGAGGATCTTGGGCGATGAGCGAGGGGGGGAGCTGGTAATCGAAGTCTGACGTGTGGTGCATGGAGAACCTAATGCGGAATGCGGAATGGGGAATGCGGAATGGATGCGCGAGCGTTCGAGCGACTCACGTATTTCAATTCCGCATTCCGAATTCCGCATTCCCCATTTAGCCGTCAAACATCGTCGGCTGGTCCGCGGTCTTCGGGGGGGTGAACCCGAAATGCCGGTATGCGGATCCCGTGGCACACCGGCCGCGCGGCGTGCGGGCGAGGAAGCCCTGTTGCATCAGGAACGGCTCGTACACCTCCTCGAGCGTGCCCGGGTCCTCGCCCACGGCGGCGGCGATGGTGGTGAGGCCCACCGGCCCGCCCTCGAACTGCTCGATGATCGTCTTCAAGATCCGGCCGTCCATGTCGTCGAGGCCGAACTCGTCCACGTCGAGCCGTTTCAACGCCTCGGCGGCGACCTGGGCCGTGATCTTGCCCCCGGCGCGCACCTGCGCGTAGTCGCGCACCCGCTTCAGGAGCCGGTTCGCGACGCGCGGCGTGCCGCGGCTGCGGCGGGCGATCTCGGCGATCCCCGCGGCGTCGGTCGGGACGTCGAGGATGCCGGCCGAGCGGCCGATGATCTGGGCCAGGTCGTCGGGTGGATAGTAGGCGAGCCGCTCGACCAGGCCGAAGCGCGCGCGCATGGGCGGCGTCAGCAGGCCGAACCGGGTCGTGGCGCCGATCAGCGTGAACCGCTCCAGCGCCATGGGAATCGTCTGCGCGTGCAGCCCGTCGGCAATCCGGACGTCCACGCGGTAGTCCTCCATCGCCGGATAGAGGAACTCCTCGAGCACGGGCCGCAGGCGGTGCACCTCGTCGATGAACAGGATGTCGCCCGCGCCGAGCGAGGTGAGCATGCCGACCAGATCGCCGGGGCGCTCGAGCACCGGACCCGAGGTCGTGCGGATGTTGACGCCCAGCTCCTTCGCCATGAGGAGGGCGAGGGTCGTCTTGCCCAGCCCGGGCGGCCCGAAGAACAGCGTATGATCCAGCGGCTCGCGCCGCTGCTTCGCCGCGTCGATCGCGATCTGCAGGGATTCCTTCACCTTCGCCTGGCCGACGAACTCATCGAGCCGCGAGGGGCGGAGGGCGGCATCGGTCAGCCGCTCGTCGGGGAGGGCGTCGGGTGTGGTGACCTGCGCGCGCGCGCGGTCGCTCATGCCGCTCTCTTCCCCAACGGCCGCGCCCGCCACCGCACCGGGCGCGCGTCCCGCTCGAGCGCATGACGGGTGTGGCAGCTGACGCACTCGTCCGTGGCCACCGTCGCGCTGTCGGACACCAGCCTGCGATTGGTCGAGCCGCAGCGCGTACAGATCCATTCGGCCGTTGCCGGCATCGTCATCCGTGGGTGAGAAGTTGCAGGGCCTGGCGTACCAGCGTCTCCGCGTCACCACCGCCGTTTGCCGCGAGCGCCTGGCGCAGCGCCCGGTCCGCTTCGGCCGTCGCGTACCCGAGCCGCTCGAGTGCGTGCAGCGCCGCCTCGGCCGCTCCCCCGCGGGGGGCGGCGTCCGCCGCAACGACCTCCTCAAACTCGCCGAGCTTGTCGGCCAGTTCAAGCGCCAACCGCTCCGCGGTCTTCTTCCCTATCCCTGACACCGATGCGAGCAGTGCGATGTTCCGATCCCGCACCGCCCGCGCCCCGCGCTCGACCCCAAGCGCCGACATCAGGGCGATCGCGATTTTCGGCCCCACGCCGCTCACACCGATCAGCCGCTGGAAGAAGCGGCGCCCCGCTTCGTCGTAAAAACCGTACAGCGACCAGCCGTCCTCCCGCACCACCAGCTCGGTCGCGAGGCTCACCGCCTCGCCCACCGGGGGCAGCCGCTCCATCACCCCCAACGGGACGACGACTTCGTAGCCCACGCCGCCCGGGGTCTCGATCATCACGCGATCGGCCTGCTTCGCGGCCAGCCGGCCCGAGACCCGCGCGATCACGACCGGAGAATGTGCGTGAGCGCCACGGCCACGCCGTCCGCCGCGTCCGCGGGTTTGGGCGCGTCCTTGAGCCGTAGCAACCGGGCGACCACACGGCCGATCTGCGCCTTGGGGGCGCCGCCCGCGCCGGCCACGGTCTTCTTGACTGTGGCGGGCGGGTACTGCGCGATCTCGAGGCCGGCCTGGGCCGCGGCGAGCAGGATGACCCCCCGGGCGTGGCCCAGCACCAGGGTCGTATGGACGTTCTTATGGTAGAAGGCGTCTTCCAGGGCGAGCGCACCCGGGTGGTGGCGCGCGATCAGGGCCGCGATGTGCTGGTGCAATTCGTGGAGCCGCCGCGGCAGGGGGCTACGCCCCGTAAGACGAATCACCCCGCACTCGACCAGCCGCCCCATGCCGGAGCCGCCGTTCCCGGTTTCGATCACTCCGTAGCCGGTGACCGACGTCCCGGGGTCGATACCCAGCACCTTCACGCTAGGCCGTCGCCGCCGCCAGGGCCTCGGCGTCGATGTCGAAGTTCGAGGAGACCTTCGCGACGTCGTCCATCTCTTCCAGCGCTTCGATCAGCGCGAGCAGGTGCTTCGCGTCCTTGCCGTCCACCTTCACCGTGCTCTTGGGGAGGAAGGCGAGCTCTGCGGCCTGGACGGCGATCTTCTTGGCCTTGAGCCGCTCGCTGATGTGATGCAGCTGGCCCGCGGGTCCGGTGATGAGAAAGACGTCGCCGTCGCGCACCATGTCCTCCGCTCCGGCATCGAGCGCCGCCTCCATGACGGTGTCCTCTTCCGCGCGGGTCGCGTCCACGGTGATCTGGGCCTTGCGGTCGAACATCCACGCCACCGAGTTCGCGGCACCGAGGTTGCCGCCGTGGCGCTGGAAGGCGTTGCGAATCTCGGCGACGGTGCGATTTGGATTGTCGGTGGTCGCTTCGATGAGGAGGGCCGCGCCGCCGGGCCCGTATGCCTCGTAGGTGACTTCCTCGTACGTGACGCCCTCGAGCTCGCCCGTTCCCTTCTTGACGGCGCGCTCGATGTTGTCGAGCGGCATATTCTCGGCCTTAGCGGCGTCGATGGCGGTGCGGAGCCGGGCGTTGCCCCCGGGATCGCCGCCGCCCTGCTTGGCGGCGATCGTGATTTCGCGGATCAGCTTGGTGAACAGCGCGCCGCGCCGCTGGTCGGTGACGGCCTTCTTCCGCTTGATCTGCTTCCATTTGCTGTGGCCGGCCATGGCTCTAACCTACCGCTTTCACCTATCGGGGTCGAGCATGTCTTCGAACCGCATCCAGCGCCGATAGAAGTACAGGTCCACGAACCCCGTCGGCCCGTTGCGGTTCTTCAGGACGATCAGCTCGGTCGCCCCGTCCACCCCGTGCCCCGGGTTGTACATCTCCTCCCGATAGATCCCCAGCACCACGTCGGCATGTTGCTTGATCGCGCCGAGGTGTCCGAAGTCATCGAGCGCCGGCCTCGCGTTCGGACGCTTGGCGTCGAACCGCGGTAGCTGCGACACCACGACCAGCGCCACGCGGCGCTCGAGCGCCAGCGCCTTGAGGCGCTGCAACACCAGGGCCAGATCTTCGTCCTGCGTCGAGCGCGCCACGCCCCGCGGCGACGGGACGAGCTGG
>Ga0193755_1000028_pt1 | contig 38088 bp, 41 predicted proteins | sample H1a2metaG_FD_144921 | JGI IMG/M metagenome (GOLD analysis project Ga0193755, IMG submission 144921) | Soil microbial communities from a riparian zone of the East river system, Colorado, United States - H1a2 | ecosystem: Environmental > Terrestrial > Soil > Riparian zone | place: USA: East River...
CGCCCGCTTCAGCGTGGTGATGAGATGCGCCTGCAGCGTGTCGATGGAGCGGGCGACGAAGCGCGCCCCCGCACCGAGGGCGAACGCGCAGGCCGAGACGGGGTTTTCGATCGAGCCCAGCGGCGTGGAGGGCGAGCGCGTGCCGCGCCGCGATGTCGGCGAATACTGGCCTTTGGTCAGGCCGTAGATCTCGTTGTTGAACAGGATGATGTTCAGGTCCACGTTGCGGCGCAGCACGTGCAGCATGTGGTTGCCGCCGATGGACAGACCGTCGCCGTCGCCCGTCATCACCCAGACGTCGAGCTCGGGATTGGCGAGCTTGATGCCCGTCGCAATCGCGGGGGCGCGCCCATGCACGGTGTGGAAGCCGTACGTGGACATATAGTAAGGAAAGCGCGCCGCGCAGCCGATGCCGCTCACGAATACCGTGCGCTCGCGTACGAGCCCCATGTCGGCGCACGCCTTCTGCACCGCCTTGAGGATCGCGTAGTCGCCGCAGCCCGGGCACCAGCGAACTTCCTGGTCCGAGGTCGCGCGCGATCTTCACGGCCTGATGAATCGCCCCAAACGTCGAGCCCCAGCCGACCACCGCCAGCTTCCCGTGATCGTCGCCCAGCGAGACGGTCTGCAGCGGAATGTCGTTCGCGATCCCCGCGATCTTGTCGGCGCGCGCTTTGGTCATGCGGGCGTGGTTGTCGGGATCGTACGAGATGTGCCCGGAGTCATAGTCGCGCTCGAGGCCACCGATGCGATGCTCGAGCTGCGGCGTTCCCGGCTTGACCCAGGGCCTGGCGAGCGTCTCGGGATCGCGGAGGAAGGGATGGAAGCCTTCCGGGTCCGTCCGATACGTGACGGTGAAACGCGGCAGGTCCGCTTCGCTCGGGATGAGCCACGGCTCGGCAGCGTGTGCCAGATAGCCGTCGCTCAAGACGATCACCGGCGTCATGTACTTCGTGGCCAGGCGCACTGCTTCGATCGCGATATCGAAACAGTCGGCGGTTGACGTCGGCGCGAGGACCGCGAGCGGCGCGTCGGCATTGCGGCCGTGCACCGCCTGAAACAGATCCGACTGCTCGGCCTTGGTCGGCATGCCGGTGGATGGACCGGCGCGCTGCGAGTCGATGACGATCAGCGGCAGCTCGGTCGCGATCGCGAGTCCCAGCATTTCGGTCTTGAGCGCGATCCCGGGTCCGGAGCTCGACGTGACGCCGAGGGCGCCGGCGTAGGACGCGCCCAATGCCGCGCCACTCGCCGCGATTTCATCCTCGGCCTGGAAGGTGACGACGCCGTAGGCGCGCAGATTGGCGAGTGTGTGGAGCAGCGCGGATGCCGGCGTGATTGGATAGCCCGCGAACACCATCTTCTCGATACCCGCGGCGCGCATCCCCGCGACGAGCCCCCAGGCGAGGCCCTCCGTTCCGCTCACGGTGCGGTAGCGCCCCGCCTGCACGGCTGCCTTCGGGACGACGTACCCGACCATGTGCTCCGTCATCTCCGCGGTCTCGCCGAACGCATGCCCGGCATTGAGAGCCGCGGTGTTCGCGGCCGCAATCACCGGCTTCTTCGCGAACTTGCGCTGCAGCCATTCGATCGTCGCCGTCCGCTCGTGGCCGTACATCCAGAGTAGCAGGCCCAATGCCCACATGTTGCGGCAGAGGTGCGCTTCTCGAGACGAGAGACCGTGCGGCTTTACGGCCTCGGCGGTGAGCTTCGTGATGTCGAACTTGAGGACCTGATACCGGGCCAGCGAGTCGTCCTCGAGCGGATTCTTGGCATACCCCGCCTTCTTGAGGTTGCGCTCGTTGAACGCGTCGGTATCGACGATGACCGTGCCGCCCACCTTCAGGTCGCTGATCTCGACCGTCAGCGCCGCGGGATTCATCGCGACGAGGACGTCCACCGAATCGCCCGGCGTCATCACATCGGTGCCGCCGAAGTGGATCTGGAACGCCGACACGCCGAACGTCGTCCCCGTCGGGGCACGAATCTCCGCCGGGAAGTCGGGGAATGTCGAGAAGTCGCTGCCGGCGAGGGCGGTCTCGAGTGTGAACTGGCTGCCGGTCACCTGCATCCCGTCGCCTGAGTCGCCGGCGAATCGGATGACAACCGAATCGCGGGTTTCTCGTCCTCCTGGGCGGGAGACTGCGGAAGTGGCCATGTCCTTAATCTATACGAGGTTTCGGAGCACGAACCACACGTTCGCGGGGCGTTCGGCAAGCCGTCGCATGTACCAGGCGAACCAGGCACTGCCGTAGCTGATCAGGAGGCGCACCTTCGCCCCCATCGACACGAGCTTCCGCTGCTCCTCCGCGCGGATGCCGTACAGCATATGGAACTCGTAGGCCGACGGATCGAGCCGTTGGGCCACGGCTGCCTTGCGGATCGTTTCGATTAGCGCGAGGTCGTGCGTCCCGAAGACCGGTTTCGCCCGTTGGCGTGCCGCCTCGCCGAGCAGCCGCTGGGCAAGCTGCCGGTAGTTCTCGTCGACGTCGCGCTTCTTCGGGAACGCCGCGTCCGCGGGCTCGTTGTATGCGCCTTTGACGAGCCGGATCGCCGGCGCCAGCGCCATGAGGCCGTCGAGATCCTTGGCGGTGCGGTGCAGGTAGGCCTGGAGGCACACGCCGATGCTCGGCCACTCGGCCTTCGCGCGTCGGTACACCTCGAGGTCGCGTCGACGTACCGTCGCGTCGACGTACCGTGACTCCTCCATATCGATCCACAAGAAGGAACGCGCCTGCTCGGCTCGCGCGGCGAGCTTCAGCACGTCCTGGACGCACCCCTCCTTGCTCGCGTCGAGACCGAGGTGGGTCAGCTTGACCGAAACGTGCGCCGGCAGCTTGCGCCGCTGAATCTTTTCGAACACACCGAGGTAATGATCGCGGACCGCGGCTGCTTCCGCGCGGTTCGTGACCTGCTCGCCCAGCTCGGTGAGCACGGTGCCGAAGCCCGCCTTGGCGAATTGGCTCGCCGCCTCGAGCGCGGCATCGAGTGTTTCGCCGGGCATGAAGCGCTTGACCGCGCGCTGGAAGAAGCGGCGCTCGCGGAGCTGGCGTGCGAGCCATTGGCTACGTGATGCTTTCAAGAGGAGGCTGCGTGCGAATCCCATGCAGGGATAGTGTAGTGTATCGTTATTTCATGCTAGCGCGTCGTATGACACTAATCATCCCTCTAGCCGTCTCCGGAGCCTGTGCGCACCCGCGAACCGGCGCCGGCACCGGCGGAGCAGTGGGCGAGGCGCGCGCAACGCCCGATGAGAGCTGCCTGCTCTCGACCGGCGCCGTGTCGGCGCGGTCACGGACCATCACCATCGGCCTCGTGGACCCGGTCGACCCGCGGCACGCACCCATCGGACGCAATGACGCCGAGCGCATCGTGTTCCGGCACCTGTACGAGACACCGGTTCGGGTTGACTGCGACGGCCATGTCCGCCCCGAGCTCGTCGCGACGTGGACGAAGGAAGACGGCGGCCGGCGTTGGACGCTGCGCCTGCGCGATGGAGCGCAATTCTGGGACGGCGCGCCCGTCACGGCTCAGGACGTCGTGTTCGGGAGGGGCGGCGCCGGCTACACGCTCGGCGCGCTCGAAAGCCGCGCCGTGGCGGTGACGTTCGCGAAGGAGAGGGACGACGTACCGCCGCTGCTCGGCGACCCGGGCCTGGCCGTCATGAAACCGGCGCCCGACTCGAGCTGGCCCATCGGTACCGGAACATATTGGGCCACGAGCGCTACCACGACGCCGCAGGAGATCCGCGCGCACACGTCGCAGGGCGACACGCTCGTGTTCAAGTTCGCCGCGAGCGGCGACGCGCGCGATCTGCTCGACGCGGGCGTCGATCTCCTGGTGACGCGCGACCGCGCGCTGCGCGACTACGCGGCGACGCTTCAGAATCACGAAGTGGTCGCGTTGCCGTGGGACCGCACCTATGTCTACGTCACGGCCCAGGCGGGCGGAGGGAGCACCAGTTTCGACGGGCTCGAGCAGGCGGCGCGGGCGGAAGCGCGGCGCGCCGAGGGTGACTTCTGGTGGCGCGATTTCCGCGCCTGCGGCATAGCGCGGGACAGCACACCGCCCGCTCCCACCGGTCAGCGGCGCATTCTGTACGCGCGCGGCGATCCCACGGCGCGGGAGCTGGCGGGCCGCCTGGCCGCGCTGACGCACGCCGTGGCGACGGGGCGCGCGCCTGACGATTTCAGCGCCGCACTCGCCGGCGGGAAAGACGGGGGCTATGTCATCGCGCTGCCGCGTGTGACCGCCGACGTCTGCCGGTCCGCCAAGGACCTGTTGCCGTCGTGGCCGGCCACCTTCACCGCGCTCGTCGACACCCGTCCGACGGCAATCGTGCGTCGCGGCGTCGCCCGCTGGACCGTGGATCAAGACGGGACGGTTCACCTCGCGCCATGAAATTCCGCACCCGCCTCCTCATCTCGTTCGGGGTGGTGGTGCTGATTCCGCTGCTCGTATTCGGTCTCGGCATTCGTCGCGAGATGTCGCGCAGCGTGACCGGGCAATACGAGGAGCGCGTGCAGGCGTTGGTAAACGTGATCAACGCGGATATCGCGCGTGAAGGCGACCGCATCGGCGCCCGCCTTGCGACGATGAAAAACTCGCTCAAGGACGACAACAACTTCCGCAACGTGGTGGTCCGTGGCGCAGATCGCAGCTACGTCCTGGATTACGCCGGCAACGCGATGCGCATGTCCGGGCTCGACTTTCTCCAGATCCAGGATGACGAAGGGCGCGTCGTCTCCTCCGGCCACTTCCGTAACGAATTCGATCGTCTCGGCCCGGCGGTGTCCGGGACCACCCTGGTGCGTGCGGCCACCGCCGAGGGTCCGTTTCTCACGCTCGTGACGAGCGATACGGTGTACATCACGCCCAGCCATCGTTTCCGCCTCGTCGGCGGGATAGCCGTCGACTCGCAGTTTCTGGCCCGACTGGCCCGCGACCCGGAGCTGGGCGTCGCGCTCGCCCTGCCGCGCGATTCCACGAGGTCCGACTCTGGCAAGCTCGTCGTCGGGCCGCCGCTCACGCTTCCCTATATTCCCTATATCGACGCGACAGATGGTCCGGGACGCGTCGAGCAGGCGCGCATCGAGATCACGCGCTCGTCCGCGCTCCTAACGGCGCTGCAGCGCAACGTGAATCTCTGGTTTGCGGCCGCCGTGCTCGTCGCCGCGCTTGCCGCGCTGTTGCTCGCCGGTTGGCTCTCCACGCGCATCAGCGAGCCGGTGGAAGCTCGCATCGCGATTGGGGACATCGCGCGGCAGGTGACCCACGACGTGAAGAACGGTCTCGCGCCGCTGCGCAACGTGTTTCGCCATCTCACGCAGGTGGCGCGCGACAAACCCGCTGAGTTGCCGGAGGTCTTCGCCGAGCGCCAGGGGACCGTCGAATCGAGTATCAACTACCTCGAGACGCTCGCGGCGAACTACGCGAAGCTGTCGCCGCAGTCAGAGCGAAAGGCCACCGACGTGAACGCCGTCGTGCGGGAGACGATTGGCCCATGCCGTCGATAGCCTCGACGGCAAGAACGGCTCCGTCACGGTCACGACCGAGCAGGGGAAGGGCATCGTGCGAATCGCGGTGAGCGATACAGGACGCGGCATGAGTAAAGCAGAGCTGGACAAAGCGTTCAACGACTTCTATACGACGAAGCCTGGAGGAACTGGGCTCGGGCTCTCGATTGTGCGACGCCTGGTAATGGATTCGAACGGATCGCTGAACGTGGAAACCGAGCCTGGAAAGGGATCGACGTTCATCGTGGAGATCCCGGTGCAATGACTCTCGTCTTGATCGTCGATGACGTGCCGGCCATGGCCGAGCAGTATGCTTACGACCTCAAGCGGCTGCGCGGCTACGAGACCCTGATCGCCAAGAGCGGCCGGACGGCGCTCGAGAGTCTGACGCGCGACTCCGTCGACTGCGTCATCCTCGATCTCGAAATGCCCGGGATGGACGGGTTCGAGGTGCTGCGCTCGGTCGAGCGGCTGGGACTGCGCGTGCCCATCATCGTCTATACCGGAACGGGCGACTACGACCGCTGCGCGCAGGCGATTCGCCTGGGCGCATACAGCTTCATCGACAAGGCCGAGCCGATGGAGCGCGTCGCGCAGGAAGTCGAGAACGCGATCGAACGGCGCCGGCTGACCGCCGAGGTCACGCTGCTGCGCCGCGGGTTCGGGCTCGAATCACCGCTGGTCGGCACGAGTCCGGCGCTCAAGAAGCTCAAGGAAGCGATCGTCCGGGTCGCCCCTGTGCCCAGTCCGGTGCTCGTGGTCGGCGAGAGCGGGACGGGCAAGGAGCTGGTCGCACGCGAGCTACACCGTCTCAGCGCGAATCCCAAGGGTCCGTTCATCGCGCTCAACAGCGCGGCCCTGCCGCATGAGCTCGTCGAGAGCGAGCTGTTCGGCCACGAGCGCGGCGCCTTCACGGGCGCGAACGCGACCCGCAAGGGCGCGTTCGAGGCGGCCAGCGGTGGAACGTTGTTCCTGGACGAAATCGGCGATCTGCCGCCGGCCGCGCAGGCCAAGCTGCTGCGCGTGCTCGAGGAGCGGAAAGTCACCCGCCTCGGCGGCAACAAGACGATCGACGTCGACACACGCGTCGTGGCCGCGACGCACCGCGATCTCGAGAAGGAAGTCGCCGAGGGGGGGGGGCGCTTCCGCGAGGATCTGTTCTATCGGCTCAATGTGCACGTGCTGCGCGTGCCGCCGCTGCGCGATCGGTTGTCCGACGTTCCCGCCCTGGTCGAGTACCTCGTCGCCGCGACCTGCGCGCGATTCGGCATGAAGACGAAGACCGTCGCACCGGATGCCGTCGAGGCGCTGATGTCCTACGACTGGCGACGCAACAACATCAGGGAGCTGCGAAACGTCGTCGAGCGCATGCTGATCGCGACGGACGGCGATGAGCTAACCCGTAACGCCGTGCCGCCCGAGATCCGGGACGGCAAGCACGCCGTTTCACGCAGTTCCCACGCCTCTCCACGCAGTTTTGAAGAACAGAAGCAAGAAGCCGAGCGGCAGATCGTGATTCAGGCGTTGGAGCGCAACGAGTGGCACGTCACCAAGACAGCGAAGGAGCTGGGGCTTTCAGATCATGCGAGTCTGTTGAAGATCATGCGGAGACTTGGTGTTCAGCGGGACACATAGAAGACCGTAAGCCGAGTGCGTCGAGACACAATCGTCAAAGGACATCATTGAACGACAACGTGTTAGGCGTTGGCCTGGCACGTGCCTTTCCTCCGGGCGAACCCCTGCTCCCGGAGGAGCCATGTCGTATCAATTCGAGCTGAATCAGTCAAATCGTTCGCTGCGATTCCCGGTCATTCTCATGGCTGGGATCGTGTGCACTGTGATCGCCGTCTACGCCTTTGCCGCCTGCGGCGACCGCAACCCCGACCAGGCTCGCGCCAGTGAGCCCGTGGGATCGACGACGTCTACAACGGTCCCCGTCAGCACCGGCAGCACCGAGAAGCCGGTGAGCTTCGAAATGGCGGACTCGGCTTACCGCGAGCATCGCTACGGTGACGCCAGAGTCCTCTTCAAGACCTACACCGAGAGCCGGCCCAACAACGCATGGGGCTTCTACATGCTCGGCTTGTCGGCGTGGAAGTCGGGGAATCGCGAGCAGGCGGAAAGCGCATTCGTGCAGGCACTCACGCTCGACTCGACGCACGTGAAGAGTCACCTCAACCTGAGCCGCGTGTTGCTCGAGTCCGGCCAGCCCGACAGCGCGCTCGTGCACATCGAAGCCGCTATCGCGCTCGACTCGACGTCGAGCGAGCCGCTGCGGCTGCAGGGACGGGCTTTCGAAGCACAGGGCAAGACCGATGACGCGATCGTGGCCTACCCAGCGCGCCATCGTGAAGAACGACAGTGACACCTGGGCGATGAACAACCTGGGCGCGCTGTACATCCGGCTCGAGCGCTTCGAGGACGCCATCGGTCCGCTCGCTCGCGCCAACGAAATCGAGGACAAGGTTGCGACGTTCCACAACAACCTTGGCATGGCACTCGAGTTGACGGGCCGCTATCAGCAGTCAATCGAACAGTACCGCGCGGCGCTCGCGATCGAGGGGACCTACGGCAAGGCTGTGTCGAACCTGCAGCGTGTCGAGCTGGTGAAGCAGGATCCGTCGATTACGCCAGTCGATCTGACGGAGCGGTCGAAGCAGTTCCAGGAGGAAATTACGAAGTGGTAGCGCCCCTACTAGTTGTTGTCGGCGAGCCGCCTCAAGAACCGGTTGAGGCGGCTTTCGCTGCTGTGCGGATCTTCGCCGATGTAGTCAACGCGTGCCTCGATGAGTGCGGCGTGCAGCTCGGTGCGTGCTTCGGCGGCGCGGCTGCACAGCGACGCTTCTTCGGGCGCGGAGACCTCGAGCAGATCGGCGGCGAGCGCGAGCATGCGGCCGGCGAACGTGACGTACGCGCGCACCATGCCACGGCCTTCGCCGCCGCGCTCCACCCATTCGGGGAAGCAGCCGGCCCACCACAGCGCCAATGCCGCCGCGTCGGCCGCGGCCTCCGCTTGCGCGACAGTGCCTTGCGGCAGCGCGGCGACGTAGCGCCACCATTCCGTCATGCCGTTTTCGCCCTGCGCGATGGCGCGCTGCGAGTGCGAAGTCGCAAACACGACGGGCAAAGTCGCGGCGTAGTCGGCGAGCAGGATGTCGGTCACGCCGCGCGTCCGCAGCTGCGCGCGGATCGGGATGTACCAGAGCAGTGTGAGGGGCAGTGGAGCAGGCGCGCCGCCGCGGCCGAGGACCGCCTCGAGGGCCGCGGGGGAATCGAGCACGGTGTCGACGGCGCCCGCTTGCAGGGCTTCGTCGGCTTCACGTCCTTCCGAGACATCCATCCGTGCGATCTCGTCTACCAGACAAGCGAGGTCGCCGCGGGTCAGTTGGCGATGGATGATGGGCCTGATCATGCTTCCCTCCTTACGGCGACTCGAGAGGCAAGCTTGGTGCCGGTCATCTATCTGGCTATTGCTCAAAGCCTTACGCTAGAAACCACTTTGCTACGTTGTGGACACCCTGCTGCGGAAAGCTGCAATACGACACAAAAAAGGTGTGTGAGACCGCTCACCTTAGTAAATGGCCGCTTGTCAGGCAAGCGGATAGCACTCGGGGCCTTGGAGTGCTAAGGCTGCCGGTTTATGTTCCCGCTCCCATGAAAGCCACAGACATTCGCAAAGGTCACGTCCTCATGATCGACGGCCAGCCGTGCCGGGTCATGGACTTCACGCACCGTACGCCCGGCAACCTCCGGGCGTTCGTGCAGGTGCGTTTTCGCAGTCTCGTTTCGGGCAACACATTCGATCAGCGCCTCGCCGCCACCGACTTTCTCCAGGAAGCCCGTCTCGATACAAAAGAGATGCAGGTCCTCTATCAGGATCAGGGCGGCGTGCACGTGATGGATCAGCAGACCTACGAGCAGTTCACGCTCGACGAGCGCGCCGTCGGCGAGGACACGCCGTGGCTGCAGCCGGAGATGGTGGTGCAGGTGGAGTGGCTGGATGGACGGCCCATCGCCATCGAGCTGCCGTCGGTGATCGAGCTGAAGGTGGTCGAGACGTCGCCGGTGATGAAGACGGCGACGAAGACTGCGAGCACCAAGCCGGCGAAGCTATCGAACGGTGTGACGGTTCAGGTGCCCGAGTTCATCAGCCCCGGCGAGAAGGTGCGCGTGGACCCACGCTCCGGCCAATACTTGGAGCGGGCGAAGTAAGCTCGGCATAGCGGTAGCAGGTCACGAGATGATCGTTGACCATCCCCACGGCCTGCATGAACGCGTAGCAAATCGTCGGTCCCACAAAACGAAAGCCCCGCTCGACCAGCGCTTTGCTCATCGCCGTGGATTCTTTCGTCTCGGCCGGTACCCCGCGAAGCGTCTTCCAGGCGTTGACCTTCGGTTTCCCGCCGACAAACTGCCAGAGAAACTGATCGAATGACTCGCCCGCGTCCTTCATCTCTAGGAAGGCGCGGGCGTTGCCGACGGCGGATTTCACCTTTTGCTTGTTGCGCACGATTCCCGGATCTCTGAGGATCTTGGCGACCTGCCGGGCATCGTAGCGCGCCATCTTGTCCGGGTTGAAGCCCTCGAAGGCTTTGAGAAATGCATCGCGCTTGCGCAGGATGATCGCCCAGGACAAGCCAGCCTGAAATCCATCGAGCACGAGCTTGCCGAACAGCTGCCGGTCGTCGTGTACCGGCACGCCCCACTCGGTGTCGTGGTAGGCGATCATTTGTTCGTTCGAGGTTGACCAGCCGCAACGCTTGTCCATGTGACGAAATTAGCACGAAGGACAAGAGGCCGGAAAGAATGTAGGGGCGCAGCATGCTGCGCCCCTACCATGTCTCCTGGCAACCTTGCCGTCGTGCAGCTCGTCTAGTGACTTACGACTTGAGACTCCGAGCTCACCTGCTGATCCGCCACGCGGGCGCCGGATCCTTCCCGGATGATGATCAGGAACTTCGAGGTCCGCCAGAAATCGACCGGCGACGTAATCGTGAGGCTCGGCACGCCAGTGTACTTGTTGTTCTGGCGTTCTTCGGCGACGTACGACAGATCCTGCAGCGACGCCACCCGATACTCGGCGCTGGCGCTCGGCAGCGGAATCTGCGTCACCTGGCGCGTGTCGATCGCCGTGAACAGGCTGGGGTCGAGGTTGCGGCCCGGCTGCAGCGTCTTGCCCGTGCGCCACAGAATGAACAGCACCCGGCCGCCGCCCTGCTCGGTGAGAATGCCCTTCTTCTTCAGCTCGGCCCGCGAGCCGATGATGTAGTAGCCGGTGGCCAGGCTGTCCTTCAATGCGACGTTCTCTTCGGTGAGCGCGTTCACACGGTCGGTCAGCAGGTCGATCGTCGTCTTCTGTGACGCGATCACCGACTGCAGGTTGCCGACGGTCGAGTCGAGCGCCGCGCGCAGGCTGTCCGACAGCGACGTGAGGCTCTTGATCCGCTGGCGGCTCTCGTTCAGCGCGGTCTCGGTTTCGCGGACGCGCGTCACGACGTAGCGCAGCCTGGCGAGCAGCGTGTCGTTGGACGCGGTGATCGGGCTTTCGCTCGAGACGTGAAGGCGACTGTTGCGGATTTTCGCCTTGGCGAGCTCGTTGTTGACGTCGCTGATCAGCCGCGAGCTGATGGCCACTTCCTGCATCAGGCTATCCTTCTGCGCGTTGGCCGTCTCGAGCTCGGCCAGCTTGCGCTCGGTTTCAGCCGAGGTGCCGCAGGCGGCGACGAGCGCGAACGCCAGCGCGGCGGATGTGAACGGCAGCATCTTCATAGGGACGACTCCATAGGGACGACTCCCCCATCGAGAATGGTGACACTAGTTTTGCCGCGATGCAGCGGCTGCACGTCGGAACGTCCGGTTACAACTTCCCTGAATGGAAGGGAAGCTTCTACCCGCCCAAGCTCCCGAGTTCCAAGTGGCTCGAGTACTACGCGCAACAATTGGGCACGGTCGAGATCAATTACACCTTCTATCGCACGCCCAGCGAAAAGACGATCGCCGGTTGGAACGCTGCGACCCCGGAGGGATTCATCTTTGTTCTGAAGGCGCCGCAGCGCATCACGCACTTCGCGCGCCTGCGAAACATCGACGAACCGCTCCGCCTCTTCCTCGACTTGACCCGCAAGCTTAACACCAAATTGGGTGCGGTCCTATTCCAACTACCCCCCAATTTTGCGAAAGACCTCGAACGGCTCGGTGATCTACTCACCCAATTCCCGGCGGATGTCCGCGCGGCATGTGAGTTCCGTCACGCATCGTGGTGGTCAGACGACGTCTACGAGCTGCTACGGAGCACGAACACGGCGCTGTGCATCGCGGATACGGAGGAAGGCACGACCCCGCTGGTGCGAACGGCCGACTTCGGGTACGTGCGGCTACGCGATGAGGGTTACTCGACCGAGGGGCTTCAGGAATGGAAACAAAAAGTCCAGGACCTGGGCCAGTCCTGGACTGATGCATACATCTTCTTCAAGCACGAAGAGAAAGGCGTCGGCCCCAAGCTGGCGGCGGAGTTCCAGGCGCTCTTCGGCTAGCGTTTGCCCGCGACTTTGCGCCGCTTGGCCGGTTTCTCCTTCTCCTCCGCCGGCGCGCTCTCGAGGCTCTGCTTCAACGCCTGCATCAGGTCGAGCACCCTGGTCTTCGGCGCTTCCTCCGGCTCCTCGGTGATCTGCTTGCCCTCGACCTTGCGCTCGATTTGCTCCTGCATCCGGTCGCGCACGTTGTCCTTGTACTTCTCGGGATGGAATTCGTCGGTCGCCGCCTGCTCGATCAGCTTCGTCGCGAGCTCGAGCTCCGGCTTCTTCACCTCGGTCTTGGGGATCGGGACCTCGGCGATATTCCGGATCTCGTCGGCGTAGCGGAGCTGTTCCATCACGAGCGCGCCGCTCATCGGGCGGACCATGATCAGATATTGCTTCCCGCGCGCGGCGTACTGCCCGATCGCGACGCGCTTGGTTTTCTCGAGCGCCTCGGCGAGGAGCTTGTACGCTCGCTCGCCGCCCTTGTCCGGTCCGAGATAGTAGGTGCGGTCGAGCCAGATGCGGTCGACTTGCTCGGCCGGCAGGAATTCCACGATATCGATGGCGCCGGTGGCACGTTCCTCGAGCGCCTTCAGTGGCACGCTCCTCGAGCGCCTTCAACTCGTCCGGTGTGAAGGTGACGTACTGCCCCTTCTGGAATTCATAGCCTTTGATCATGTCGGTGCGTTCAACCTTTTCGCCGTCCTTGGAGCAGACGTACTGCTGCTTGAGACGGGCCCCATCCTTCTTATGGAGCCAGTTGAACGAAATCGCGGCCTTCGACTCGCCGGCAGCAAACAGCTGCACGGGCACGGACACGAGGCCAAACGAGACCGTGGCGGAACCGATGGAATGGGCGGCCATAACGGGGTATGATACGCGCTGATGCCCACCCGTCGGAAGGCCCGCCCGGAGGAGGGGAATGGCGACGCGCTTAGTACCTATCGTGCGAAGCGCGCGTTCGATGAGACCCCCGAACCCGGGGGGTTAGTCCCCAAGGCGGCGCCAAAACCGGGTGGGTTGCTCATCGTCCACATGCACGACGCCACGCGCCTGCATTGGGACCTGCGGCTGGAGATGGATGGGGTCCTCAAATCGTGGGCGGTCCCCAAAGGGCCGTCCGCCAACCCTGCCGACAAGCGCCTCGCCGTAAAAGTCGAAGACCATCCGCTCGAGTACGGCGACTTCGAGGGGATCATTCCAGAAGGGAACTATGGCGCAGGCACCGTCATCGTCTGGGATCGTGGCGTGTGGATGCCACTCGAGGATGTGGGCGAAGGTTTCGAAAAGGGGAAGCTGCTCTTCGAGCTGCGGGGCTACAAGCTTCGCGGCCGCTGGACGCTGATCAAGCTGAAGAAGACCGAGAAGGAATGGCTGTTGATCAAGGAGCGTGACGAGTATGTCTCGACCGAGCCGTACTCGAGCGAGTCGGTCCTTTCCGGCTTGACCAACGATGAGCTGCGGAACGCGAAGCAACGGGTCGAGCCGATCAAGAAGGAGCTGGAGAAGCTGGGCGCGCCCAAGCGCACGCTGCGCGTGGAGGACACCGAGCTGATGCTGGCGGAGACGCGTGCCGACCCCTTCACCTGGCGGAGACGCGTGCCGACCCCTTCACCAAGGATGGGTGGCTGTTCGAGGTCAAGCTCGACGGCTATCGGATGCGCGCCGCGTGTCAGGACGGGGAGCCGATTCTGTATTCGCGCAAGGGACTCGACTATACGGAGTCATTTCCGGAGATCGCGCGCGCGGTGAAGGCGAATCCGTTCGACGGCGTGATCCTCGACGGCGAGCTCGTGGTGCTCAACGAGTCCGGTCATCCGAGCTTCAACAAGCTGCAGACGCGAGCCAAGCTCGGGGCGCGTGAAGCGAAGCGCGCCGCCATCGAGTCGCCGGCGACGCTTTATGTGTTCGATCTGCTCGCCTTCGCGGGCTATGACCTGCGCAAACTCCCGCTCGTCAAACGCAAAGAGATTCTCCAGAAGGTGCTGCCGCAGACCGGTCCGCTACGCTATTCCGAGCACTTCGAGAAGAACGGCGAGGCGTTGTACGAGCAGGTCGTGAAGCTGGGACTCGAAGGCATCATGGCGAAGAAGGCGGACAGCCCTTATCGCAGCGGCCGATCCGGCGATTGGCTGAAGATTCGCGCCGACCGCATCGACGACTTCGTCGTCGTCGGCTTCTCGAAGCCGAAGGGGTCGCGCGGTGGCTTCGGCTCCCTGCACGTCGGCGCGTACAACTGCACGTCGGCGCGTACAAGGATGGCAGACTCATCTACTGCGGGCGCGCGGGCTCAGGGTTCACTGGCGATCAGATCGACGAGATCAGTGCGCAGCTGCAAGCGCTCGTGCGCAAGACGCCGCCGTGCGAGCCGCCGGAGCACGGCGCGCTCCCCAAGGGTCCCGATCACACCTGGGTCGAGCCGAAGCTCATTTGCGATGTGCGCTACAAGGAGTTCACGAGCGACGGACTTTTGCGGCAATCAGTCTTTTTGCGGTTTCGGGATGATAAGAAACCTGAAGATGTGATGATGCCGGGGACGAGGGACGAGGGACGGGGGACGAGTGAACCCGAGGCGGGATCCACCCGTCCCTCGTCCCCCGTCCCCCCTCCCCGGGAAGTAACGTTTTCCAACCTCGACAAGGTTTTCTGGCCCGACGAGAAGTACACGAAGGGCGATCTCATCGAGTATTACCGATCGATGGCCCCCTGGCTGCTGCCGTATCTCAAAGACCGGCCCGTCGTGCTCACGCGTTATCCCGACGGTATCAACGGCAAGTCGTTCTATCAGAAAGACGCGCCGGGCTTCGTGCCCGACTGGATTCAGACGATCCCGATCTGGAGCGAAGACACGCAACGCGACATCAACTACTTCGTGTGCAACGACGTTGAGTCACTCGTCTATCTCGTGAACCTTGGCACGATTCCGTTGCACATCTGGATGAGCCGCATCACCGATCTCACGAAGCCCGACTGGTGCCTGATCGATCTCGATCCCAAGGACGCGCCGTTCGCGCACGTCATTACGCTGGCCAAGACGATGCGGACGCTGTGCGAAGAAGTCGAAATGCCGGCGTTCATCAAGACGACGGGCAAGTCCGGGCTGCACATCATGCTGCCGCTCGGCCGGCAATTGACCTACGCGCAGTGCCTGCAGCTCGCGATCCTGTTCTCGCGGCTCGTCACCGATCAGCACCCCGACATCGCGACGACGGCGCGCACGATCAGTAAGCGCGAAGGCAAGGTCTATGTCGACGCCTTCCAGAACCGCGCCGGCCAGCTGATGGTGACGCCCTACAGCGTGCGCCCATCGCCGGGTGCGCCGGTGTCGATGCCGATCGAATGGGACGAGGTCAACGGCAAGCTCCACAACAGCAACTTCACAATCGCCAACGCGCTGAAGCGGATGCAGAAGCTGGGCCACGATCCGGTCGTCAAAGTCCTCGAGCTGAAGCCCAAGCTCATGGGCGTTCTCGAACGCCTCAACAGACTCCTTGGCGAAGACTGACGACGCGCTGCTCGTGCGGCCGCACGATGCCCGCCTGCTGTACGTGCTCGCGCATGGCGCCGGGGCGGGGATGCGACACTATTTTCTCGCGCAAGCCGCCGACGTCTTCGCGGGGCGCGGCATCGCGACTTACCGTTACGAGTTTCCTTATATGCAGACCGGAAAGAGCCGCCCCGATTCTCCGGGAGTGGCTGAGGCTGCCGTGCGTAAGGCCGTTGCGGCAGCGGCGCACGCCGCGCCCGGGTTGCCGCTCATCGCCGGCGGAAAGTCGTTCGGCGGGCGAATGACGTCGCAGGCACAGGGTCACGAGCCGAGGCACAGGGTCACGAGCCGCTACCGGGCGTCCGCGGTCTCGTTTTCCTCGGCTTCCCGCTGCACGCGCCCGGCCGGCCGAGCACCACGCGCGCCGAGCATTTGACGTCCGTTGACGTGCCGATGCTATTTGTCCAGGGGACGCGGGACGAGTTTGCGCAGGTCGATTTGTTGCAGGACGTTGTGCGAAAGCTTGGCGATCGCGCAACGCTGCACTTGATCGAGGAAGGTGATCACTCGTTCAAGGTGCCGAAGCGAACGGGCAAGACGGAGAACGACGTCATGCTCGAGCTCGCCGAAACAGTCCAACAATGGGCGACGGGGCTGACGAATGGCTAACTATTGGCTGGTCAAAACCGAACCGACGTCGTACAGCTACGACGATCTCGAGCGCGAAAGGACGGCGGTGTGGGACGGCGTCAAGAATCCCGTCGCGCTCCGGAACCTGCGTGAAATGCACCCAGGCGACCAGGTGCTCGTCTATCACACCGGGGACGAAAAAGCGGTCGTGGGATGGGCGACCGTCGTGTCGGCGCCCTACCCGGATCCCAAGCAGAAGGACGACAGGTTCGTCGTGATCGACCTCAAGGCACACCGCCGGGTGCCCAGGCCGGTCACGTTGGCGCAGATCAAGGCCGACAAGACGTTTGCGGATCTGCCGATTGTACGACAGGGGCGCCTGTCAGTGAGTCCGGTGACGGCGCCCCAGTGGAAACGAATCCTGCAGCTCGGCGGTGCGGACGACTAACGCTTCGCCTTCTTGCTGAGTTTGCGGGCGCGGCTCTCTGCGCGGGCGGAAGCAATGCCCGCGGCGATTCCGGCCACGATCGCGGCCCGGCCTACGGCTTTCAGCACCTTCCCCGTCCTGGCCAACGCCGCCTTCATGCGCATGCGTCGTTGCTCCGTCTCGGCTCGCTTCTGAGCCTCCGCGAGCAGCTTGTCGGCTTCGCGGGCAGCAGTCACCGCCCACTTCCGGGCCGTCTTGGCTGCCTTGATCGCCGCCTTCTTGAAGCGCTCTGCGCGTGAAGCCATGACCTCATCCCTCCTTAAGGGTCGCCGATTGATACGCCGTCAGGCACCGAGAGTTTCGGCTGCTTTCCGTACGTCCCGAGGCTTAACCCACAGCAGCGCGCCGTAACGTCCTGGGCCGGTCCGTATTGCGCTGGTTGCGGTGACATTGATGCCGGCCGAGCCGAGTCGTGAGAGCAGCTGGGCCATCGCGCCGACGCGATCGTCACCTTCGACGAGAAACACCGTCTTGGGCTTTGAGAGCTTGAGCTTGGCGTTCTTCGCCGCCGCGAGAAATGCCACGGCGTCCGCCGGCACGAGATCGATCTGAGACTTGCGCGCGCTCGGGAACGCGTGCACGGCGAGCAGGCTGACGCCCGCGTCGCGCAGTGCCCCGAAGATGCGCGCGCCCTCACCAGGCCTGTCCGGCGCAATGACGTAGTAGTAGTCGGTCCTGCGGATGGTGTCTGGCATGGCGTCCTCCTTCGGGAGTCTTCAAGCCTCGCCTGATTCTACGCGCGACGCAACCGCCACCGTTTTGTCCCGATCCATACGACGAACGCGACGAGCCCGAGTGGAAGTACGACCCCCAACGACTGCACCGCCAGCGACAGGAGCACCACAAAGTTCCGCCACGCCTGGGTGAACGCCTCACCCATCACGCTCTTCCCGGCCGTCCCAACTACCGGGAGCGGCTCATGCACCGTTACGCTGAGTGTGCTCATGGCCGTGTGGGCTTTGAGATAGCGGATTCTGCCCTCGTAGCGCTCGATCTCCTCGCGTACCCGGGCGAGGGCCTGTTCGACGTCGAGGACATCCTTGAGCTTGCCGGTGCGGGTGGCGAGCAGATCGATTAGCCGCCGCTCGAGCCGCTGCGCGTTGTCCATCCGGGCGGAGACGTCGACGAATTGCTCGCCCACATCCTCAGCGTCGACGCTGACGGACTCGAGCTTCCCGATGGGCGTGAGTCCCGCCAGGCTCTGCTCGAACCGCGTTGCGGGGATCTTCACTTCGAGCGTCGCATTACGGAGCTGATTCTTGCCAGTCGTGATGTCGGTGTTGGCGACGTATCCCCCGAATTGCGCCGCCAACTCTCGGACACGGGCCACGGCGGGTTCAAGCGAATCGACTTCGATGGAAACGGTCGCCGTCCGGATGACCATGTTGGAGATGTCGGCCGCCGAGACAGGGGGAAGATGTCGGCCGCCGAGACAGGGGGAAGAGGGTCCACGGTGCCCGTCACGACGACCTCGCTGAGAGCAACGCGTGATGGGCGTCCGTTCTTGTCGTAGCCAATGCGCCGCTCCTGCATGCCCACTCGTGCGCTGGAATCCGCAGAGCGATAGGCGGCTTGCTTCCTTTCCCTGCAGCCGAAAAGAGTGGCGGCGAGGACCAAGACAAGAAGGGATCTCACGGGACGGCTCCGGTGGAGGATGCCTCAAGAGACGGGCTTCCTCTGACTCCTTGCACACCAGACGTCCGTAGATTTGTCGATATGGACGGCATCGCCGTAAAGCTCGAGCGCCTCAAGCGCGAGGCGCAAAAAGAATGGAAGCGGAAGTGGCGCAAGAAGCTTCGGCAGGCTGCGCCCGCGAACGCTGCCGAATGGCGCGCGCTCGCCGCCGAAGCGCTCGGCGCCGTCCTGAAGGTCGTCCTGATCATCGCGCTGCCATTTACCGTTTTGGTCCGCGGATCCGTGTTCATCTATGAACATGGCACGCGGTCGGTCTGGTTGGCGGTGGCGACTGCCGGGATTCTGAGCGGGGGCGTGATCACGGCATATGCCGTGTGGCTCGCCCGCAAGTTCATGAAAAGGGGAGTTCGGGGCGGCCGAGCGCTCGTGATCCCAGTGGCAAAATGGGTGGCACTCCCGCTCGTCCTCTTCTACTGCGGCTATTCCTTACTCTATCTCGCGAGCGTGAACGCAAAGTCCGGACCGGTGCGTGCCTACTACCGGTCGGTGCATCCGCTGCTGCGCCTCGCCCTGTCCACGGCTATCCTCGTGGATCGCGACATCTTGATCACCGACACGGGCCGTGTTCCCGAGGATTACGGCCGGATGGGACTGCCGGCGAACAGTCGCACTCGCCATTACAAGCAAAAGGATGGCTGGATCCACGCCGTCGACCTGCGCACGACGGGTCGCGGCGTCATCAAGAGCCGCGGGGTCCAGTTCTACTTCTGGCTGATGGGATTCGACACGCGGCGGCATGTCGGCACCGCCGATCACCTGCACGTCGAGCTGAACTAGGCGAACAGCTTCTGCAGCTCGGCGAATGGGATCCCGTAGGCCTCCAGCGTTCCGTACGTCCCCTTCTCCTTCCACTCCCGAGCCATCCGGCGCACCAGGCCGAGCGTCGCGCGCATCGGCGCCGAGCCAAACGTCACGCGACGCACTCCGAGCGTGGCCATCTCCTTGAGTGTCGGTGCGTTCGGGGTGCCGAGGATGTTCACCGGCGCGCGGATCTGCTGCACCACCTGCTCGATCGTGCCCCGGTCGCCGACAAACGGCACGAACACCGAATCGGCCCCCGCCTCGCGAAACGCGTTGCCGCGCCGCACCGCCTCGGCGAGACGCTTCTCACGGGGGATCTCCGGCGCCTCGAACGCGTCGGTCCTCGCGTTGAGTACCAGCCGGACTCCAGTCGCATCGGCAGCTCGACGCGCCGCCTGCACGCGCTCGACGGCGAGCGGGAAGTCGATGAGATGCTTCTCCTCCATTCGGTCTTCGAGATTCATCCCCACCGCGCCCGCGTCCATTCGGTCTTCGAGATTCATCCCCACCGCGCCCGCGTCGATCACCCGGCGCACCGTCTCGGCGACGGCGTCCGGCGTCTGGCCGTAGCCCGCTTCCATGTCTGCGGTGATGGGAACTGCAATGCGGCGTGTGATGCGGGAGACGGCCGCAAGCATCTCGTCGCGACTGATGCGCTCGCCGTCCGGAAAGCCGAGACTGAACGCGATCCCCGCGCTGGTCGTCGCGAGGGCGGGGAAGCCGGCTTCCATAAAAATGCGAGCGCTGCCGGCGTCCCAGGCGTTGGGCAGGACGAGCATCGGCCCCTCGACGTGGAGCCGGCGGAGTGCCTCGGCCTTACTTGCGCTCACCGACCGGCGCGCGCCGCCTTCCACTGCCGTGCGTCCCACAAGGCCGCCGGCAGCGAGACGTTGGTTTGGATCTCGTCGTACTGCTCGAGGAACTGTTGCTGACCATCGACGAGAAACTCTACTTCCGCCGAGACCCAGCCGCCACCCACGGCCGAGTACTTGTTGAAACGCGTGTCTGCCGTCTTTGACGTATCGCGCGGCGCGGGCTCCAGCATCCTCACGAAAACGAGCCGTTCCTTGTCGACCCAGAACTGGCGGGTGTGCAAATCGCCCGCTTTCGCGCCAACGATCCAGACCGGCCGTCCGTCCCAGGTGCCCTCGCTCAAAACTGAAAGATCGACCACCCGCGGCGCCGTCTGCAGCTGGGCGACCGTGCGCTCGACCGGCTGCCTGTAGACGTCGAACCCCAGCACGAGCAGGGGATGCACGAAGGGCCGTGAGCCCCGGAGAGAATCGAGCTGAAACGAAAAGACCGAGTCGTTCGCGAACAGCACGCCGTTCCCGGAGTCCGCCGGCTGGAACTCGATGCGGAGTTTCCCGGGCGCCTGCAGCCACTCGCGCCAGGTCGAATGCCCGACCGTGCCGTCGGGATGATGCTCCGTGTTGTGTTGCAGGAACGTGAGCGTGCGGTACCACTTGCCATCGTACCGCGCGTGCATCGCCGCGAGCAGCTCGCGCGGAGTCGTGATCGGACGTTGCGCGGCGCTGCTGAGCAGGCCGAGCACGAGCACGAGTGCTTGAGTCATATCACCTCGCCAGGCGGTAGCCTGTCTTACGAACCGTGAGGATGTGCTTCGGGTTGGCGGGATCGCGCTCCAGCTTGCGCCGCAGCTCGGCGACGTGCGTGTCGACCGTGCGGCTCATGACTTCCGCGCTGTAGCCCCAGACTTCGGTCAGGAGCTCGGTCCGCGTGATGCAGGCGCCATCGCGGCGGATCAGCGCCAGCAGGAGATCGTATTCCTTGGGCGTCAGCGAGACCGGCGAGCCGTCGCGCAGCACCGTCCGCGACGGCGTGAGTACCTCGATGTCGCCGAACTTCTCGAAGGGAGGCGCCGGCGGCCCGCCGTTCTTCTTCGGCGCCACGACGCGCCGCAGCAGCGCTTCGATGCGCGCCAACAGCTCGAGCACGCCGAACGGCTTCGTGACGTAGTCGTCCGCGCCGAGCCGGAGGCCCCGGACCTTGTCGGCCTCTTCGCCCCGCGCGGTGAGGATCAGCACCGGCATGCCATGCCCGTCTTCGCGCAGCGCGCGCAACACGCGGAAGCCGTCCAATCCGGGCAGCATCAAGTCCAACACGACGAGATCGGGATTGGCGGTCCGCGCGCGTGAGAGCCCGCGCGTGCCGTCCTTGGCGACTTCGACCTCGTAGCCCTCGATCTCGAGATTGTTGCGCAGGCCGTACGCGAGATCGGGGTTGTCCTCGATCACCAGGATCCGTTTCGGCCCTGTGGCCGGCGCGATCATGCGGGCAGCTCGATCACGACTCGGGTTCCACGGGTCTCAGGTGCGACATCATCGATCCAGACGCGCCCGTGGTGCAGATCGGCGAGCTCGCGCACCACGGCCAGCCCGATGCCGCTGCCCGCAACGGACGAGCCACGGTCCCGCTCCAGACGCCAAAACCGTTCCCACACGCGCTCGCGGTCGGCGCGCGGGATGCCCGGTCCACCGTCGTCGACCCAGAGACGCGCGCGGCCGTTCTCGCGCGTCGCGCCGACGCGGACTTCCTGGCCGGCGGGGCCGTACTTGACCGCGTTGTCGAGCAGGTTGAGCAGCATCTGGCGCACCGCGCCGGGATCGGCGGGAACGACGAGGTCTTCCGGTATCGACGCGGCGAGCGTTGCGCCACGCGCGGCGGCCAGCGGCGCGAACCCGTCGAGCACTTCCTGGACCAGCGGTGCCAGTTTCGTGGGCTCGGGCGTGATGTGCGTGGTCTGACGCTCGGAGCGCGAGAAGTGGAGCAGATTCTCGACGAGGTGCGTCAGCCGGCGCGCTTCCTGATCGATGATCGCGAGCGAGCGCCGCCGTTCTTCATCGGATCGAACCCGTCCGAGTGTCAGGGTCTCCGAGAACATGCGGATCTGCGCGAGCGGCGTGCGCAGCTCGTGCGAGACGCCGGAGATGAAGTCGGTCCGCAGCTGGGTGAGCTGGGATTCGCGCCGCAGCTGAAACAGCGCGGTGCCGATCAGGACCGCGGTCAGGCCGAGCATCCCGAGGATCAGCGGCAGGCGCGATTTCGGCAAGCCGCCGATGATCAGCTGGTCGGCGACCTCGGCGCGCAGTGTCGCCTGCGCATAGAGATCGCCCATGTCGGTACCGATCGTGTCGCGCGCCGTGAACGGCGACGCGTACTGCACGGCCGAGCGATAGATCTCGACGCCGTACCTGTCGGTGATGATGATCGATCCCATCGAATCGTACTGCACGCCGCGCGTCAGCGGGCGCGGCAGCAGCGCGAACTTCTTGGTATCGGTTGCTTCTACGACGAGCGGCGTGAGGACGGTGGGCTTCGTTTCGAATCCCAGCGCGGTGCGGAGTACGCCATCGGAGTCGCGGAGCACGGTGTACGCCACATAGCGGCGATCGCCATTGGGCTGACCCAGCACCGTGCCCATGTGCCACGACGTGTCGTAGACCGTCCGCGTGTGCACGGGCAGCGTATCGATCAGCCAGTGGCGGACTGCCGGCGGGACCTCTTGCCCCGACGTTTGGAGCTTTCCTGATTCCAGATCCATCCGGAACGTGAACCGGATGTAAGGCGCGATTGAGAGCTCGTGCTCCATCGTGTCGAAGTGCAGGTCCTTCGGGACGGGCAGCGGCTTGTGCGGCGCCATCTCGTGCGCGTGCTGCAGCGCTTTCAGCGGAGGGTTGATGGCGTAATAGATCCGGGTGGCGCTCCACACCGCCACACGCGACGCGGCCAGCCGCGCATAATCACGTAACACGCGGTCCGCCTGCGCGCGATGATCGCCCGCCGTGCGGTACGCCTGTACGCCCAGCGCGGCCGCGACGCCGAACGCGAGCACCAACAGCACCGCGACCACCGCGCCGCGGCGCACCCGGAAACGTGTCATGGATGAAGAATCCTTCTTCGCCGCCCAACCGGCAACAGTTTGCTGACTCCACTGGACGGTTCTCTGACAAAGGCCAGCCAGAAACAGGTCTAGATTCGAAGCGTAGGTCGTGGTTCAAGTGTCGACGGCCACTTGTCCCGACCTCGCCGACCCGGAGCGCACCGAATGGCTCCGGGTTTGGTTTTTGGGGGGGGGGGGGACAACGGGGCACGCGTGCCTGGTACACCATGCCGAAGACTGCGACGCCCAGCACGAGCGCGTCCACGAACGCCTGTCTGCCGAGCGCGCCGGAGATGGCGATGTAGACCGCCGCCCAGACGACGCCGGAGAGCGTCCCCAGCACCGACTTCTGCAGCCCCATCACGCCGCCGCCGGCCCCGACGAAACAACCGAGGCCGACGAGCACGGGCCACAACTGCAGATTCACTTTCAGGAGATGCGAAATGGCGGCCCACACGGCCGCAACGATCGCCAGACTCAAAGCCTTGGTGGTTGAAGCGCTCATGTTGGGCCTCCTCCATGGAAGGGGGAATGCGGCGCCAACATAATGAAAGGGCAGTGCGCGGTGCAACGCTCGACGGCTAACTGCGTTGAATTACATAGGCTTCCATCGCGTAGTACTCGGGCAGCCCCAGCCGGTCGGCGCGCGCCGCGGTCTCCAGATTCCGGGCCTCCACCCGCTGCCAGAACTCGCGTTCGTCGTAGCCGGGGAAGGGCGCGGTGTCCTTCTGCGATTGGTGGCGGAAGATGGCGAGGATCTTCGCGTTCAGCTCGTCCTGCGACAGCGGAACCAGAACGTCCGCTTCGGTGAGCGACCATTCCTGCCAGGCGCCGCGATACAACCAGACCTCGGGCTTCTGCCCCTGATACCGCGCGAGCGCCTGCTCGACCGCCGCCTTGCACGTCCGGTGAGTGCCGTGCGGGTCCGAGAGATCGCCGGCGACGAAAACGAGATCGGGCCGCGTCTCTTCAATCAGGCGCAGCACGATCGCGATGTCGTCGTCGCTCAGCGGCCGCTTCCGCACCTCGCCCGTCCGGTAAAACGGCAGATCGAGGAATCGCGCGGCGTTCGCCGGAATGCCGACCGCTGCCAGCGCGGCGATCGCTTCCGATTCGCGAATGAATTTCTTGAGATTCTGCACAACCGGGATGTCGACGTCACCGGGCGCCTTCTGCTCCATGCCGGCGCTGACGGTGCTGCGGGCGCGGTGCAGCGCGGAGGGGTCCAGCCCGAGCGAGCTGGCGGCCCGCTCGACGAAATCGAGATGGCGCGTCACGTCATGATCGAAGACGGCGATGTTGCCGCTGGTCATGTAGGCGACGACGATCTGGTTTTCGTTTTCCCACAGCTTGCGGAGAATGCCGCCCATCGAGATGACGTCGTCGTCCGGATGCGGCGAGAAGACGAGCACGCGCTCGTGAGCGGGCAGCTTGGCGCGCCCCCGAATCTTCTCGCGCAGCCGATTGAACACCTGCCCGTTGATCGGACCTGCCGAGCCGGCGCGGGCGAGCAGCGGGCTGAGCTGATGCTCGGCGTAGTCGCGCGCCGCCAGCTTGAGCACTGCCTTACTCACCCGTTCGGCGAGCCACACGACCGACCGTTCGACCATAGCCGGCGTCCACTCGATGCCCTCGAGGATCCACGGCGTCTTGATCCGCGTCAGGTCGGCGGCGGCGGGCAGGTCGAGATAGCAGGTCACACTCTGGTGGCGCTGCAGGAACGTCGCGGCGACGTCGGTCGAGATCTCGCCTTCGACCGCGCGTGCGACGATCGCGGTCTTGTGCTCGCCGGTGGCGAGCAGGGCGATCTCTTTGGCATCGAGAATCGTGGCGACGCCCATGGTGAGTGCTTCCCGCGGCACGTTCTCCACGCCGAAGAAGTCGGCGGCGGCGTCCTTGCGGGTCAGCGTGTCGAGCGTGACGATGCGGGTCCGCGAGGTCGCGTCAGAACCCGGCTCGTTGAATCCCACGTGTCCCGTCTTGCCGATGCCGAGCAGCTGGAAGTCGATCCCGCCGGCCGCCCGAATCGCCTGCTCATACGCGTCGCACGCCTCCGCCACCCGCTCGCGCGGGGTCGTGCCGTCGGGGATGTGCACGTTCTCCTTCGCGATGTTCACGTGCGCGAAGAAGTTCTCCCACATGTACCGGTGATAGCTGTGGGCACTGTCGGGCGTCATCGGGTAGTACTCGTCGAGATTGAACGTGATGACGCGCGAGAAATCGAGGTCCCCCGCCTGGTGGCGGCGGATCAACTCTTCATAGACGCCCAGCGGGGTACTGCCCGTGGCGAGGCCGAGCACCGCGCGCCCCTTGGCGCGCGTCTCCCGCTGAATGACCTCGACGATCCGCTCGGCCACGGCGGCGGCCAGGTCCGAGTGCTCGGGAAAGACGACGGTGCGGAGCCGCTCGCGGTCGCGCGAGCTTTCGATGGTGGTGGGGGGAGCGGCCCCCCTGTGGGCGGCGGCCTTGGCCATCTACACCTTCACTTCGATCGCCGCGCCCCGTTTGTACCGCACGTAGAGCCACGCCATCGGCACGATCAGCATGCCCGCGGCGATGATCGTCAGGGCAAGCAGGATCGCCGACAGCAGGACGGCCTGTTGCGAGGTCTGCGCGGCGCGGAACAGCGCCGAATCCTGCTTGGCGAGGAGCACGATCATGGCCTGCCGGGAGTCGGTGCCGGCGCCCGTGCCGGTGCTGGTCAAGCCGCCGAGCACGGTCTGAACCCGCTGGCGATCCTCATCATCCGGCATGGAGTTGCCGAGATCGGCCAGCTCGACCCGGAGCTGGCGTCCCAGGCTGTCCCGTTGCGCGACTGCTTCGGCGCGGCGGAAGCCCGGATCGGTACTGGTCGCCATCTGGCGCCATACCTCGAGGCCCGCGTTGTAGCGATGCAGCGTCGCGGAGTTACGGGCGCCACGGGACACGGTCAGGGCGGCCTCATTCAAGGAGAAGATGAGCCATAACCCGATGACGAGGGCGAGGGCGAGGGTGACCGCGCTGATGGTTACCGCAATCCCCGGCCGGATGAACGTATAGTCCTTCATTGCGACCGCGAACGACGACCGGCCGACGGACGGGCGTGACGGAAAACCAGAAGGAGTCGTCATGGGGCCCACGCTATCGTCCGCTTGACGGGGCTGCAAGGGGGCGCAATTTAACTGTGCGCCCCCCAGCCCCCCACACGCACCCTGATGCACATCGGGGGTGCCGATGGAGGACATCTTGAGTGCAGTAGTGTTTCGCGGGGACGAAGGTGAGGTGCTGCGCCAGGCAAGCGCCGTCGTGGGACGCCCGGTCGTCCTGTGGGAAGTCATCGGCCCTCACCAAGCCGTCCCTCGCGCGAGCAGCGGTCCCGACGTCGGTGCTCGTCCTCCCGGTTTTGATCTGGATGCCATCCTGCAGCGTTGGAGCGTCCCGGTTCCCGTCGGATCGCGCTGGGTCACCGCCCCCGGATCCACACCCGACGCCTGGGTCATCGCGCCTGTCCGCTCTCGTCCTCCCGCCCCGCCACCCGGCGGCCGCGAGCGGCGCAGTCGGGAGCGGTTGGCGCTCGAGCTCGCCGGTCTCGCCCTGGGATTGATCACGCCCGGAAAGTCACCGGACAGCGCCGTCGCCGGCGCGTCACCCGGGATGCAAGTCCATCAGGCCACCAACCCACTCACCGCCGCGCGTGCCGGACTGCAGCTCTCGATGGAATCGATCGGGCGTTGGGTCGATCTCGCGGCGGATCGTCGCCTGGCCCTGCTCGACGACCTGGGTCAGGTGCTCGAAGACCTCGACCGGACGTCCGAGCTGTTGCGCGCGATGCGTGAGAGCGCGCGCGCCGGCATGCTGACCGCCCGTGGCGCGGGGGGGCGCTTCGACGCCGTACGAGTGGTGCGTTCCTGCCTGACCCTGGAGCGGCGACTGCTGCGCGATCGCGGCGTCGATCTCGATTTCACGACCACGCTGGAATCGACGTTCGTCAAAGGTGATTCGAACGCGCTGTTCGACATGCTCGTCGGCATCGTGCGCAACGCCGCGGAAACGAATACCGGCCAGCCCGCGCCGGTGCGCGTCCTGCTGGAACAGAAAGGCAAGGAGCTCGAGCTCGTGGTTCGCGGTGGGCGGTCGCTGGCCGATCTCGCCAAGGTGCGGAACGTGGCAGAGAATGCGTTCAACGGCACGGTGAAGGTCGACTCGGCATCCGGCGACACGACCACACTCACGATTGCGCTGCCGCTGCCGCCGTGCCGCTGCCGCCGCAACGGGAAGGGGACCGCGGGGGTTAAGCCAGGAGCGCTTGCAGGTCGAGTGGCCGCGTGTGCATCCGGATGCTGCCGTCCGGTCCGCGCGGCCATTCGTTTTCCGGCCGGTCGCGATAGAGCTCGATGCCGTTGCCGTCCGGATCGCGCAGGTAGACCGCTTCGCTCACGCCATGATCGGAAGCGCCTTCAAGCGCGATGCCCTGCGCCAACACGTGTCGCACGGCTTCCGCCAGCGCCGCGCGGTCGGGATAGAGAATAGCGAAGTGGTAGAGGCCCGTGCTGCCCTCGGGCGGGCGCGGGGCGCCGCGACCGGCCCATGTGTTCAAGCCGATGTGGTGGTGATAACCGCCAGCGGACAGGAAAACCGCGTCAGGGCCGTAGCGCGCTGTGATCTCAAAGCCCAGCGCATCACGGTAGAATGTGAGCGAACGCTCGAGATCACTCACCGTGAGGTGGACATGGCCGATGCGTGTACGAGGATCGATGCTCACTGATTCCTAAACACTCGCCGGTTCCCCGGTTAACTTTCCTCCATGAAAATCCCCACGCCAATCAACGAGCCGGTTCTCTCCTACGCCCCCGGCTCACGCGAGCGCAACGAGCTCAAGCTCGCTCTCAAAGACCTGAGCGGCCGTCAGATCGAGGTGCCCGTCGTCATCGGCGGCAAGGAAATCCGGACCGGCAGGACCGTGGACGCGGTGATGCCGCACTGCTACAAGCATGTGCTCGCCAAGGTGCATCAGGCCGGTCCCGAGGAAGTGGCAGCCGCGGTGAAAGCGGCGCGCGAGGCGTGGCGCGACTGGTCGAGCTGGAGCCTGGCCGATCGCGCCGCCGTGTTCCTCAAGGCCGGCGACCTCCTCGCAACGCGGTGGCGTGCCATGCTCAACGCGGCCACGATGCTCGGCCAGAGCAAGACGGCGTTCCAGGCAGAGATCGACGCGGCGTGCGAGCTGGTCGATTTCTGGCGCTTCAACGCCCATTACGCCGAGCGGATCCACGCGGAGCAGCCGCTGACGCCCCCCGGAGGCGCGACCTGGAATGCGATGGAATACCGCGGGCTCGAAGGATTCGTCTATGCGATCACGCCCTTCAACTTCACCGCGATCGGCGGCAACCTGCCGACCGCGCCGGCGCTCATGGGGTGCACCGTCGTGTGGAAACCGGCGGCGACGGCGTCCTACTCGAATTACCTCGTCCTCCGGCTGCTCCAGGAGGCGGGGCTGCCCCCCGGCGTCATCAACTTCGTGCCCGGCCCCGCGACGGTCATCAGCGAGCGGCTGCTGGCCGACCGCCATCTGGGCGGAATCCATTTCACCGGGTCTACGGACGTTTTCCAAACGCTGTGGAAGACGGTCGCGGCGAATCTCACCAGCTACGCCGACTATCCGCGCCTCGTCGGCGAGACGGGCGGTAAGGACTTCATCCTCGCGCATGCGAGCGCCGACGTGGACGCGCTGGCGACGGGAATCGTGCGCGGCGCGTTCGAGTATCAGGGTCAGAAGTGCAGCGCCGCTTCGCGCGCTTACGTGCCGGAATCCGTGTGGCCCAAACTGCGCGAGCGGGTGATCGGCTTGCTGGAGGACGTGCGGGTCGGGGACCCGGCGGACTTCCGGAACTTCATGGGTGCCGTGATCGACAAGAAGGCGTTCGAGAAGATCAAGCAGTACATCGAGCAGGCGAAACACGATCCGAAAGCGAAGATCCTGTTCGGCGGCCAGTGCGACGACACGGATGGCTACTTCGTCCATAGTGCGACGACACGGATGGCTACTTCGTCCATCCCACCGTCATTCAGGTCGAGGATCCGATGTACCGCACCATGTGCGAAGAGATTTTCGGGCCAGTCCTGTCGCTGTACGTCTATCCGGACAAACAATGGAAGGAAACGCTGGTGCTCATCGATCGCACATCGCCCTACGCCCTTACCGGCGGCGTCTTCGCCCAGGACCGCGCGGCGCTGGCCGAGGCCGATGCGGCACTCCGCTATGCCGCCGGCAACTTCTACAAGAATGACAAACCGACGGGGGCGGTCGTCGGGCAGCAGCCGTTCGGGGGCGCGCGCGCCAGCGGCACCAACGACAAGGCGGGCAGCCTGCTCAACTTGATCCGCTGGACCAGTGCCCGGACGATCAAAGAGAACTTCGTGCCGCCGCGCGACCCCTGGTATCCGTTCATGGCGGAGGCTTGAAGGCCCCCCTCCTGGTGTGGGCGATGGCGGTGGCGTTTCTCCTGCTCGTGGCGTCGTTGTTGATCGGATCGTTCACCAAGCCGGAGTTTCCACCCTATGAGATCGGGCTGCATGCCGATAGCACCTACACGCTCGATGCCTCCCGCGGCGACGGGTGGCAATGGTGGCGGGACCTCGGCTTCCGCCGCAATCACGTGATCACGGCGCCCGGTGCCGGAGCGCTGGACCTGGGGCCTGTGAACATGGATTCGATCGCGGGTGTGCCGGCGGAGGGCTACGTGGCGACGACGTTTGCTGCGGACACCGTGAACCCGGCTATCGGAAAGTGGTACGCGTACAGCATGTGGTCCCACCTCCTTACCTCCAGCCATCATGTGTACGCCGTGCGCACGGCCGACGGTCAATTCGCGCTGTTTGAGATCCTCGCCTACTACTGCCGCGAGGTAGGCTCCGCCTGTTACACGGTGCGCTACAAAACAACGCGCCCCCGACCAGCTTCGTCGGGGGTGCGTTAATGAGAGACCGCGGGAGCGTTACTTAGCAGCGGCGGGCGGCAGAATCTTGAACATTCCCGTCCCGCATACCGGACAGACACCTTTGAGCGCGGGGCGGCCGTTGGCCATCTTCACCTGCTGGGCGTTCGAGATCTTCCGCTTCGCCTTACACTTCACGCAGTAACCTTCATCTGCGGCCATCGTGCTCTTTGCCTTTGCCATTGTCGGTCGCTCCTCCAGTTCAGGGGGAAGTCTGCAGCGCCAGACAACATAATAAGGTCGTGCTCAGCCAGGGGTACCCTGACCGTCCTGAAACCCATTGCGTTTGTGCGTTCCGTCACAAAAGGGTTTTATCGCTGAGCCCCCACATCTGCACAGCACAACGACTTCCGCCGGTTTGCCGTCTTTGCGGGGTGGGGGTGTCAATTCCCTCCCGTCGGGCGTTACGATCCGCACTGGGCCCTCGATGATCAGGGGGCCGTTCGACTTCGGGGTGATGGTTACGGTGGTCATTTTGCGAATATAGCGGTACTCCCGGGCCCCGGCCGGGGTATTCCCCGCGTGCGCAGCCTCATGCACACCCGTTTTTGCATCGCCGTTTTCTCCGCCACCGCCGGGGCGTGTATCGGCGAGCGTGGGCCGTTCATCAATCGCATGGCCCACTCGGAGACGAGTTACCTCGCGCGCGCGGCGCGCCAACCGGTCCGCTGGCAACCCTGGGGACGGGATGCTTTCGCGCTTGCCGCGAAGCTCGACCGTCCTGTCCTCCTATACATCGGCAGCGATAGCTGCCGCTGGTGCGCTGAAACCGACCGCGCGATTTACACCGATCCGGAGATCGGCGCGCTCATCAACGCGCTGTTCGTCCCGATTCGCGTCGACCGCGACGAGCGGCCCGACGTGGCCCAGCGCTATCAGACGGCAGTCGAACGGATGGCGGGGCTGCGCGGATGGCCGCTCACCGTCTTCCTCACCGCCGACGGCGCGCCCTTCTTCGGCGGTACATATTTCCCTGCCGACGATCCCATCACCGGTCGCGGGCTGAAGCAATTGTTGCCCGAGGTCGCGAAGCGCTATCGCGAGCAGCGCACGTTCATCATGGAGCAGGCGGCAGTGGTGCGACACATGGTGTTGACTGAGGATTCGCCCAGTGTGCTGCGGCCCGCATTGGTCGAGCAGGGGATCGCGGCCGTCGCGCGCGAGCTGGATGAGGCGGTTCGCAATCGCGCCGTCGCGGGCAGTGTGACGCATGCGGAAGCCGTGTCTCTGTTGCTCACCGATACCACGCTGCTAGCCTCGGCGCGGCGCGCGCTGGATCTCATGCTCGATACGACCGCGGGCACCGTCGGGGAGGATCCACCACGGTTGGTCCGTGCCGGGCTCGCCCTCAGCCTGGCGAAGGCGTGGACCGTGACCGGCGAGCAGCGCTATCGGGAGGCCGGCCGTGTCCTCGTCCGCGCTCTGTCAGCCGAGCCGCCTCCCGACGGATCAGTGTTCGCCGATCAGGAGGCGTACGTACTCGAACACGTGATGGTGGCTGCGGCCACAATCGGCGAGCCCACAGTCGAGAGTCGCGCGCGCGCCGGCCTCGATGTCTTGTTGCAGCGGACGTATGCCCGGGGCTGGGGTGTGCGGCACGCCGCAGGAGCGCCCGCAGCGGGCGCCACCACGCCGCAGGGTCTGCTCCAGGATCAGGTCCAGGTGGCGTCCGCGTGTCTCGTGGCACACCAGCTCAGCAACGCGCCGCGCTATCTCGAGGTCGCGCTCGATCTCGCCGCCATCGTCGAGCGCAGCTATGCCGATCCGCTGGGCGGCTATTACGACGTCGCGGCAGCCGATCCGCTCCCCGCGTCCCAGGCGGCGGGCGATCGTACGAAACACATTTTCGACGACGTGCTCCCCGGTGCCAACGCCGCGACGGCGCTCGTGCTGGCGGAGCTGGCGCAGGTGACTGGTGACCCCTCGTACAGGCGCCGCGCTCGGGCGACGCTGGAGGCATTCGCGGGCTCCATGGACGGCACCGGCCTTCGCGCCGTGACGTTCCTGACTGCCGCGCGGCAAACCCTTGAAAAACCGTGACGAAGCCCCCCCCCAGGGGGTCACTGGGATGGTGAACGACGGCGCCCCGGCGGATGTAGATGTAGTCGCCCGGGTCTTGGGCGGCGATGGGGAGGCGTTCGGGATTCTCATCCGGCGATATGAGCCGGGTCTGCTGCGTTTCGCGACGCGGATGCTCGGGAATCCCGATGCCGCCGCCGACGCAGTAGCCGAGAGTCTCGTGCGCGCGTATCGGCATTTGTCACAATGCCGGGATCCCGGGCGGCTGCGGAGCTGGCTGTACCGGATTACGGGGAATCGCTGCCGCAGCCATCTGGCTCGACGGCACACGAACGATATCTCGCTGAGTGATGTGCCGGCTCCGGCGCTGGCCGACGGCTCGGATACCTGGGCGGTTCTGGAGCGGGGCGAACAGGTGGCATTGGTCGAGCGCGCGTTGGCCGCGCTGCCGGCCGAGAAGCGAGAGGCGTTCGTCTTGAAGCATGTGGAGGGCATGAGCTACGAGGAGATGGCGACCGTAACTGGCGCTCGGATCCCCACGCTCAAGATGCGCGTGCATCGTGCCCGAGAGGCCTTGTTGGCGCTACTGGAGGAGGTCGTACGATGAGCCCAATTGATCCGCGGTTGCAGGAAGCGCTCGATGGCGAGCGTGATCCAAGCGATCTGCCGGTGGATCTGCGGGAGGCGTACGCCCGGCTGAACGCCGCGACCCAGATACTCAAGGCGACGCCGCCGGTGAGCGTCGCGTCGCGCGTGATGGCGGAGATCCGCCAGAACCCGGCGCGAGTCCAAAGCGAAGGTCCTGCCCGCCGCCTGATTCACTGGTTGGGGCGGCCGCTCGCGGTCACCGTGCGACTGCGTCCCGTCTGGACTTTGGCGCTGGCAGCCGGTCTGGCAGCGGTCCTGGTGCTGCAATGGCCCAGCGGCGGGCCCACACCCGGCGTCGCTCAAGGGATCGCGAATTTCGTGGGCCAATTTCCCGGAGCCCGATCGGTCGAAGTCGTCGGATCCTTCAACGACTGGAGCCGCGGCATGCTGCACCTGAACGATGACGATGGTGACGGCATCTGGCACGCTAAAGCGGTTCTGCCCGCGGGCCAGCACGAATACATGTTCGTGGTGGACGGCGAGCGGTGGGTGCCCGATCCTCTGGCGGACCGCTATGTCGACGACGGGTTCGGCGCGGGCCAGCAGAACTCCCTGCTTATTGTGCGCCCGGTGAGCACTCAGCCATGAGTTGGAAGCTGGTCCTCGCGCTGGCGCTCGTCGCGAGGCCGGCTCCCCTCATAGCGCAGAACGGCAACGGCAACGGCGGCGGCACGACACGGCTTGCCGGTCGTGTGCCCGCGGCCGCCCTCCCGGCAATCGACTCGATTCTCGCCGCGGCTGCGGCGGAGAGCCTGCCGACCGAACCGCTCGTTCAGAAGGCGCTCGAGGGCGGCGCCAAGAACATCCCGGCTGATCGTCTGGTGAATGGCGTGCGGCGGGGTTTGCTCCAGCTGCGCCAGGCGCGTGCCATCATCAGCCACGCCGTGCCGGGACAATCGCCGCCCGAAGGTCATGTTGCGGCGGTGGCGGCAGCACTGGCTCGCGGGCTGTCGGGGCCCATCGTCGAGCGGCTGATCACCGTGGCGCCGGACGAGCCCCCCGGACCGGCGCTCCATGCGGCGGCCGATCTGGTCGCGCATCACTTCGATCCCGATTCCGCCGCTGACCTGCTGGTGGAAGCGCACAACAAAGGCTTGCGGGGCGTGAGGTTACTCGACGTGGCCGTTGCGGCCGATCACGAGCTGCAGCGCCCAGGGGGCCGTACCCCATCCGAGGCGCTGGCCCACGTCCGCGCCATGCTGCCCAACGTCCGGCCGGGGCGTCCGTGACGCGAGGTGGAACGAGGGGGTCGTAAGAACGACCCTAACCCGAGGCTTTAATGCTTTCGTCAGCACTCCTCTTCTTAGCACTGGCTGCGCAACAGCCGACCCAGCAGCCAGCAGCCGCACCGGCCAAGCCGACCGCTAACGCGTCGCAGCAGGCCGACACCTCGAAGGCCAAGCCGAAACATGCGCGCCGCAAGAGCAAGGCGAAACCGGCCGCCGCGCCGCGCGACACGACCAAGTCGAAGCCCTAACTAGGACGTGTAGTCTGAGTTGATCCGGACGTAGTCCGGAGAAAGATCGCAGGTCCATACCACCGCCTCCGATCGACCGAGACCAAGGTCGAGCCGGAGGCGGATGGTTTTCTGCTCGAAAATTGCCCGCGCCTGGGCAGGATTGGCGAACGCGGTGGCGCCACCGCTCGCGAGTGTAAGCCAGCTTCCCCCGTTGGAGCCTTGTGCCTCGAGCGTAATACGCTCCGCGACGAGGGACACACCGGCGACGCCGGCAGCCGCCAATACGCGACCCCAGTTGGGGTCGCCGCCGTAGATGGCGGTCTTCACGAGCGTGGAGCGCGCGATTGCGCGACCGACCTCACGGGCGTGTCCTTCCGTTTGTGCCCCCACGATCTGGATCTCGAGCCGCTTGGTTGCGCCTTCGCCGTCTTCGACAACCGCGAGCGCCAGCGTGCGCGCCACCTCCGTCGTGGCCTCCTCGAACAGCTTCCAGGTGGCGCCATCGCGGGATGGATCGATGCCGGCATGGCCATTTGCGAGAAAGAGGGCGGTGTCATTGGTGCTGGTGTCGCCATCCACCGAGATCGCGTTGAACGTGTGGTCGACGACGCGCTTCCAGAATGGGCGGAGCGTGCCGGGCTCTGAAACGGCGTCCGTGGTGATCACGGCGAGCAATGTGGCCATGTCGGGATGGATCATGCCGGCGCCCTTCGCCATGCCGCCGATGATGATCGGACCGCCCGGCGTTTCGAGACGAACCGCGCAGTGTTTGGGCCGCGTATCCGTCGTCATGATGGCTCGCGCGGCGTCGACCCCCCCCGCCGGCGAGAGTTTCGCGGCGGCATCGCGAAGTCCGCGCGCCACTTTCTCCACTGGCAGCGGCACACCGATGACGCCGGTTGAGAGCACCAGAGCCGTCCGCGGTGGCAGGCCGGCTGCCTCCTCGGCGCTGCGCGCCATCGCGCGCGCGGCCTCGAGTCCCGCGGCGCCGGTGCACGCGTTCGCCACGCGTGCATTCATCGCGACCGCGCGGGTGCGTCCCGGGCGGTCGGCCAGCATTTCGGCGTCGTAGATGACGGGGGCCGCACGAAGCGCATTCTTGGTGAAGGTGCCGGCGGTCGCGCAGCTCGTCGCGCTCACGAGCAACGCCACGTCGAGCGCGCCGTCCGTTTTGAGACCGGCGTGGGCGGCGGCGGCGGTGAAACCGCCGGGCGACGTCGCCGAGCCTGCTTCGATTGTCGAAATTGCGGAAGTCATAGTCGCTTGTGTAACAGTGCCCCGTTTCTTATCATAGCACAACCTTCCCGGGGGGACCCGTTCGATGTCGGACAAGTTCCTCAGTTCCGACGAATATGACGAACGTGCACATCAGCTCTACAACGAAGGACAATACGACGAGGCCATAGATACGCTGCGCGAGGGCCTGGGGTTGTATCCCCACTCCGTCGAGCTGCTTGTCGGTATGGGCTACGCCAGGCTCGCGCGCGAGGAGTACGCGTGGGCGCGGCACGCGTTCGAAGAGGCGCGTGGTCTCGATCCCGATCACGAGGACACACTCGCCGGGTTGGGCGAGGTCTTGCTCAAGTTCGGTGAGCGCGGGGCTGCGCTCGCATGCTTCGAGCACGTGCTCGCACTCGGCTTCCAGGACGATCACGATCTCATGTTGCAGATCGGCCGCGCGCTGTTCCGCGAAGGCGTGCTCGATCAGGCGCGCCGTTTCTTCGAAGGCGCGCTGCGGGCGCATCCCGACTCCGCCGATGCCGCCGCGTGTGTCGGCTACGCCGCGCACCGGCTCGCGGACGAAGGGGGCAGCCTGCACTGGCTGCGCCGCGCGCTCGAGCTCGACCCGAGCCTCGGCGAAGCGCGCATCTATCTCGCGAACCTACTCTACGACCGCGGTGAATACGAGGCCGCGCTGTTTCATCTCGAGCGCACCGGCCCCGAAGAACACTACGACGCGCTGGCGATCTGGCGGCTGGTCGAGCTCAAGAAGACCGTGTACCGCCTTCCCGACGACGATCCCGAGCTCGTTCCCTGGAACGAGCGCCTCAACGAGCTTGCGGGCGACGCCGCCCCCGAAGACCTCCTGCTCGCGGAGATCGAAGCGATGACGCCGGACGGCCAGATCCGCGATCCTCGCCAGCTGGAGCTGTTCGGCACGCTGCTCACCGAGCTGCAAGGGATGAAGAACAAGAGCTTCGAGGTCCACCGCGTCAGCACGGTGTCGGGCGCGACCTACGTCGGTACGTGGGAAGAGATCGTGGTGGGAAGAGATCGTGCGCCAGATGAAAGACGATGCCGCCGAGTGGGTCGCCGGATCGCTCGAGGAGTACATGGAAGCGAGCGCCAGGCGGTGGCGCAAGCAGACGGGTGCGGCGATTCCCGCGACCGACCCGGAGAGTTTTCTCCGGGCCAGCGCCGATGCGGGAGTTCTAAGAATCCTGCATTAGACCGTCTTCTTGAAGCGGATGCCGATCGACAGCGGTCCGTCGCCGAGCGCCATCAGGGTGACCGAGCCGGCGAGCAGCAGGGCCTCGAGCTCGATGTTGGCGTGATGCGGCAGTTTGGTCGCAATGATCGTCACCGCCATGAACACGGCCATCGCCATGGCCCAAAAACGGGTCCACATCCCGAGCAGCACACACACTGCCCCGACCGTCTCGATGGCGATCACGACCAGCACCAGGAGGGAACCCAACGATAGGTTCGGGATGCCGCCCTGGATCCGATCGAGGCCGCGACTCAGGAACACCCCACCCACAGCCAGCCGCATGAAGAACGCGGCGTACGGCGCCAATGAGTTCACGAGGTCTCCGCTTAGAACATGGACATCGCGAGGAACGACCGCAGATTGTCGTTCGTCACGCGCAGCCGCGCGGACAGGAGCCGCACGACCGACCACAGGATCTTGTAGGCGACGTCTCGGTTGAAGTCGAGGAGGAGCTCGAAGTCGGAGCGGGAGATCGTGATCAGGGTGCAGGAGGTATTCGCGATCGCGTCAGTAGACCGCTCCGAACGATCGAAAATCGACATTTCACCGAAGCACGATCCCGGTTTCAGCACCGCGAGCGCCTCTTCACCGGAGCCGGGAATGGTCCGCGAGATCCGGACTTCGCCTTCTGAGATCAGGAAGAGCCGGTTGCCCGGTTCCCCTTCCTTGAAGACGTACTGGCCGACGGTGAACTTCTGTTCGCGGCACACTTCCGTGACCCGGGCCAGCTCGCCCTCGTCGAGATCCTGGAAGATGGCCGCTTGCTTGAGCAGCTTGACATTCACGGGGGTGAAGGTACGACGCGTGATAATACCGGGCAAGTGAAACCGTGGGTGACGAGCGCGGATATCGTGACGGCGCTACGATTTCCGCTCGCCATCCTGTTTCCGCTGGTCCGCTCGCCCGCCTGGCAGCTCGCGATCGTCGCCGCCGCGGCCGCCAGCGACGTCGCCGACGGCTTCCTGGCGCGACGCGTGGGTGCCTCCCGCGCTGGTGCGGTGCTCGATCCCGTCGCCGACAAGGCCTTCATGGTAGTGGCGTTCGTGACGATCGCGCGCCGCGGGTTGCTCTCCTGGTACGAGCTGATCGGGGTACTGCTGCGCGACATCCTCGCCGTACTGGGGTTCCTCGCCACCTGGCTGCTGCATCGGCCCGTCGCGCTGGCCCGTCGCGCTGCCGGCTCGTGCCGGCGGCAAGGCGGTCACGGTCGCCCAGCTGCTTACCCTGGTGGCGGCCATCGCCGATTGGACCTACACTCGACACCTCGCGTGGGCCACCGCGGCCATTGCAGTGTACGCAATCTTGGATTACGGGCGCACGGCCGCGCGTTCAACGGCGCAACGCACGCAATGAAGGAGTCGGAGCGCGAATGCGGATTGTCGTAATCGCACTGGTGACGTTGGCGCTACTCCCTGTGCACCGCGCGGGGGCGCAGCAGTTCCAGCCGCCGAAGAACGCCCGG
>Ga0193755_1000029_pt1 | contig 37527 bp, 33 predicted proteins | sample H1a2metaG_FD_144921 | JGI IMG/M metagenome (GOLD analysis project Ga0193755, IMG submission 144921) | Soil microbial communities from a riparian zone of the East river system, Colorado, United States - H1a2 | ecosystem: Environmental > Terrestrial > Soil > Riparian zone | place: USA: East River...
CGCCGTCCTTACCGGAGCCGCGCAGCGCGCGGTACGTCGCGGCCAGGAAATCCGCCCCCTCGAACCACCAGTGTCCGAACAGCTCCGTATCGAACGGCGCCACGATAATGCCGCCCTCGCCGGCCTGCTGTTGCGCGAGGGTCTGGAGGAGATGAACGAAGTGAGAGGCATGCCCCGTCGCTCGCTCGTGCGCGACCGGCGGCTCGTACGGTCGTTTGCCGCCCAGATCCACGTTCGCGCCGCTGACGCGCCACAGCTTGAGGCCGCCGGGCCAGCGGATCTTGTGGAACTCGAGGTACCATTCGTCGCCCGGGTAGCCCTGGTGCCGGCTCCAGATCTGCATCGAGGAGCGGGGATCGCGCACCAGCGCCGCGACGGGCGGGCGCACGCCGCGACCGGAGACCCGGTACGCGCGGTATGGCGAACGCGCGGCGCGCGCCCGACTTGCCGCCGCGGGGCGAGAGCCGGGGTCGTGCCGCTCGGCGTCGAACCGCTCCGCGCCCAGGGGAATCTCGCCGTAGGCGCCGAGCGGGCTGCCCGCGCGCGCGAGATGCGCGTCGGTGAAGAAGTAGCGAAACCCGGCGTCCGCGAGGTGCTGCTCGGTGCCGCGGCGCACCTTTTTCCCCCGCCACTTGCCGCGTGGGCGATAGGCGCACTCCGGCAGCCAGCATCCCACCGGCGCGACGCCGAACAGGCGCCGGTGCTCGTGCTGGCCCACCGCGAGCTGCAGCCGGATGCTCTCGTCCCGGCCGAGCAGCGGCAGGTAGCCGTGCGTGGCCGCGGATCCGATGATCTCGAGACGACCCTGTTCCTGCAGGCGGCGAAACGCGGAGACGAGATTGGCGTCGATTCTCCGGAACAGCGCCCGGAGCCGGGTGAGCCGCGACCGCCAGTAGTCGGGCGATAGGCGCACTCCGGCAGCCAGCATCCCACCGGCGCGACGCCGAACAGGCGCCGGTGCTCGTGCTGGCCCACCGCGAGCTGCAGCCGGATGCTTTCGTCCCGGCCGAGCAGCGGCAGGTAGCCGTGCGTGGCCGCCGATCCGATGATCTCGAGACGACCCTGTTCCTGCAGGCGGCGAAACGCGGAGACGAGATTGGCGTCGATTCTCCGGAACAGCGCCCGGAGCCGGGTGAGCCGCGACCGCCAGTAGTCTACGAGCGGCACGAGTGCGCCATCGCCGGATGCCGTGAGCGCAGCCGGGGCCTCGTCGCAGGCGGCCAGGCGCTGGGTGAAGAACGACTCCATTTCGCGGGCGAAGGCGGGGCTGGCCAGCTGGTTCGCGAGCACCGGCGTGAAGCCGATCGTCAGCGGGGTCGGGGTCCCCTCGGCGGCCAGTTCCTCGAGCCGCTCCAGGAGGGGGAGATACGTATCCACCGCGGCCTCGCACAGCCAGTCGCTGCCGTGGGGCCAGCGGCCGTGATTGAGGACGTACGGTAGGTGACTGTGGAGCGCGAGGACGAACTCCACCGCGTTCCCGCTCAAGTGGAGGCCGACCGCAAGGCGAGGGCGCGGCGATACAGGGCGAAATACTGCTCCCCGGAGCGGTGCCAGCCGAACTGCTGGGCCATCGCACCCCGCACGAGCTTGCGCCACGCGGTCCGGTCGGCATAGCACTCCACGGCCTGGCCCACCGCCTGGGCGAGCGCCGCCGGCGAGTATTCGTCGAACAGGAACCCACTCACGCCTTCGATGATGCTGTCCTTGAGGCCGCCCACCCGGCGGGCGACGGGGACCGCGCCGTAGTGCTGCGCCCGCATTTGCGTGAGCCCGCACGGCTCGTACAGCGACGGCATGAGCAGCGCGTCGGCGCCGGCCAGCAGGCGGTGCTCGAGGCGGTCGGTAAACATGAACTCGACCGCGACGCGATCGGGCGCCGCGGCGGCGAGGTTCCCCAACGCTTCGTGGTAGCGGTGCTCCCCGGCGCCGAGGAAAATGAATTGCGTGTCTGACGCGCCGAGCAGATCCGCGCCGAGCACCAGGTCCAGTCCCTTCTGGGAGACCATGCGCGCGCTCATGCCGAAGAGCGGCGTGTGTACTCGCTGGGCCAGGCCGTACGCCCGCTGCAGCGCCGCCTTGCAGCGCCGCTTCCCGGCGAGATCCTCGCTCGAGTAGTTCGCGGTGAGCTCCGGGTCGGTCTCGGGGTTCCACAGATCCGGATCGATGCCGTTCAGGATCCCCACCAGCCGATCGCCCAGCCCGGTGAATCGGTCGTGCAGCGCAATCCCCAGCCCGGTGAATCGGTCGTGCAGCCCGAACCCCCCTTCCGCCGTGCGCAGCTCCTCAGCATGGGAGGGGCTGACGGTCACGACGACGTCGGAGTGGGCCATCCCGCCCTTGAGCGCATTCATCCGGCCGTACCACTCGAACACGGCGGCGTTGTACAGCTCGGCCGGAAGGTCCAACGTCGCCAGCGTCTCCGGCGGGAAATGCCCCTGGAAGCCGGCGTTGTGCACCGACATCACGACCGCGAGGCGCCGGTGAAACGGCTCGCCGGCGAACGCGGTGCGCAGGTATACCGGCGCCAACGCGGTGTGCCAGTCGTGCGCGTGCAGCACCTGGGTGTCCGGAGCGATCTCGGGAAGGGCCGTGAGCGCGGCCAGACAGAAGAAGGCGAATCGTTGGGCGTTGTCCGGATAGTCCCCGCCGTTGTCGCCGTAGATGCCCGCCCGGTCGAAGAAGTCGGGATGCTCGATGAAGAAGACTTGCGGGCCTCCCTCCGGCCCGGGCGGCGTGCGGTACAGCCAGGCGCGCTCTGTGTGTCCGCCGAGGGTGATGGTGAGCGCCGAACCGGTGCGCTCCAGCGACGGCGTGGTCTCGCGCACGATCCGGTACAGCGGCATGATCACCGTCGTCGGCAGGCCGGCGGCCGCCTGACACGTCGCCAGGCCGCTCACGGCCTCACCGAGCCCACCGGTGCGGGCGAACGGCCAGTACTCGGCCGTCAGGTGGGTGACACCGATCCGCTCGGCAGGCGCGATCTGGGGCCGCGGCGCCGCGGCGGTCGCCGCCCGGCGCGGCTGGGCGGGGCTCCGCCGCCGGGACTTCGGGGCCGGGGTTGTCGCGCCCATCTTCGCCTCCACTGGCTCTCTCAGGCCGTCGGCGGATCGTCCGCCGGCTGCTCACCCCGCATCGCGGGGAGATAGTACGCGGTGACGTATTCCCGCACCATGCGCTGGGCGGTGAATCGCGCGCCCGACGTGCGCAACGCGTGTCTCATCTTCTCCACCCAACCGTGCGGGACGCCCTGGGTATCACGGTCGTAGAACAGCGGCACCACCTCGGTTTCGAGCAAGCGATACAGCTGCTCGGCGTCGGCCGCATCGGCGTCCTGACCCGCCGGCGCCGGGGGGATGGCCCACCCGTTCGGCCCATCGTAACCCTCGGCCCACCACCCGTCCAGCGTGCTGAGCTGCGGCACGCCGTTCAAGGCCGCCTTCATGCCGCTCGTGCCGCACGCCTCGAGCGGTGGGCGCGGCACGTTGAGCCAGAGGTCCACCCCCTGCACCAGGCTGTGGGCCAGATGCATGTCGTAGTCCTCGATGAACGCGATCCGCCCCTCGAACCGGGCTTCCCGGGTGTGGGCGTACACGCGCTGGAGCACCTGCTTCCCCGGCTCGTCGCCTGGATGCGACTTGCCGGAGAACACGATCTGCACCGGGCGCCAGGGGTTCACGAGCAGCCGCTGCAGCCGGTCGGGATCGCGGAAGATCAGGTCGGCCCGCTTGTAGGTCGCAAACCGGCGACCGAAGCCGATCGTGAAGGCTTCCGGATCGAGCAGGGTCCCCGCGCCCACGAGGTGCAGGGCTTCCTTCCACTGATCCGCCCAGCGCCGCCGCGCCTGCTCCCGGATGCTCCGCATCAGATGAGACTTGAGCTGATTGTGCACCGCCCACAGCGCGGCGGGGTCCAACTCGAGGACCTTGTCCCAGAACCCGGGGTCGTCCACCCGCGCGAGCCAGTCCGGCCCGAAATGCGAGTCGAATAAGGTCAGAATTCGGTTCGCCATCCACGTGGCGACGTGGACCCCGTTGGTGACGTGGCCGATCGGCACGCGCGCGACGTCGCGGTCAGGCCAGAGCGGGGCCCAGATGCGGCGGGACTCTTCCCCGTGACGGCGCGACACGCCGTTCACCCGGGCCGAGAGCCGGATGGCGGCGACGGGCATGTGGAACCGATCGTGGTCGACCACCGGATGATGGCCGAGGCGGAAGAAGACTTCGCGAGTGACCCCCATCTCCTGCCACACCGGACCGAGGACCTGTTCCACTTGATCGGGGGAGAAGGTGTCGTGCCCCGCGGGCACGGGCGTGTGGGTCGTGAAGACGCTGGTTGCGCGCACCCGGCGGACGGCGTCCGCGAACGGGGTCCCGCGCGTCACGAGCTCACGCGCCCGCTCGACCAGCATGAAGGCGGCGTGTCCTTCATTCGCGTGCCAGGCGGCCGGGTCGTATCCCAAAGCGCGCAGCATGCGCACGCCACCGACGCCGAGGACCCATTCCTGGCGGAGCCGCAGGTCGGGACCACCGGCGTAGAGCCGGTGGGACAGCCCGCGATCCGCCGGGTCGTTCTGCTCGAGGTCCGTGTCCAGCAAGAAGATCGGCACGCGGCCCACCATGACACGCCAGGCGCCCACGCTCACGTGGCGCCCGGACAACCGCACGGTGGCGAGGCAGGGATCGCCCTTCGCCCCGCGCACCCGTTGCAGCGGTGTCGCGGCCACGTCAAAGCGCTCCTCGGCGTCTTCCTGCCATCCGTCGAGGCGCAGTCGCTGATCCGAGTATCCCTTGGTGTAGAACAGGCCGACGCCGACGAGCGGGACGCCCAGGTCCGACGCCGCCTTGCACTGATCCCCTGCGAGGACTCCGAGGCCCCCCGAATAAATGGGAACCGAGGCGTGCAACCCGAATTCGGCGCAGAAGTACGCGACCGGCCGCTTGAGGGACTCGGGATGCGAGGTGGCGAACCAGGTGCCGGCGGACGTCGCGTCGTGCGCGGCCGCGGCGGCGACGACGTCGTAGAGCCGCAGGAACTCCGGGTCCGCCGCGCAGGCCGCGAGCCGCTCTGGCGCCACCCGTCGCAAGAGCTCGATGGGATTGTGCTGGGTGCGACGCCACAGCGCCGGATCGAGCGAGCGGAACAACGCCCGTGCGTTGCGGTTCCAGCTCCAGGACAGGTTGGCGGCCACGGCGGCGAGCCCTCCGATCCGTTCGGGGAGGGCGGGAAAGCTAGTGTTGGGCATGAGTCATCCGGCCTGCAAACTAAGGCCGGTCGGGGCAGCCTGGGAAGCGCGGAGGGTGGCGGGGATCGGGCCGTGTCCCCAGGTTTCCCTGACGCCATGACTGCCACTCCTGCTCCGCGCGTGCGCCGCCATCACTGGATCGTCCGGCTCACCCATTGGGCGACCGTGATCGTGCTCGCCGGCCTGATCGCGAGCGGTCTTCAGATCTATGAGGCCTACGCCCGGTTCGGAAACCGCGGCGGGCCGTACTTCCTGAGTCCGTTCGACGGCACACAGTTCCCGCATTGGAGCCGGCTCGGCGGTTGGCTCGCGGGCGCGCTCAACTGGCACTTCGCGCTGGCGTGGCCGCTCATCGCCTTCGGCCTCCTGTATCTCGGCTACCTGGTGCGGAGCGGCGAATGGCGCGCCCTGCTGTTCCGGCCGCGCGACGTTCCGGGCGCGCTCGAGATGGCGAAGTACTACCTCCATCTCCGACGGGAGCACCCGGCGCAGGGCAAGCACAACCCGCTCCAGAAGCTCGCCTACACGGGCGTGATTGGGTTGGGTGCGCTCGCGGTGCTCACCGGCTTCGCGGTCTACAAGCCGACCCAGCTGAGCTGGCTGACGGCGTTGTTCGGCGGATTTCAGGCAGCGCGCTACTGGCACTTCTGGATCGTGTGGATGTTCGTCGGGTTCACGATCATGCACGTCATCCTCGTGTTCGTCGTGGATCCCGCCTCGCTGCGCGCCATGCTCACCGGCTGGTACCGGGGGAGGTTCCCGAGCCATGACTGACGCTACGTTGCACGAGCTGAACCGGCGGGCGTTCCTGAAGCTGGGTGTCGCGGCCGGCGCTGGGACCCTCGCCGCGGCGTGTGGCTGGGACGGCGGCAATCTGGTGCGTCCGGGCCTGTGGAGCATCAGCCGAGTGAACGATTGGGTGGGGGAGAAGATCCTGTTCTCGCCCACGCGCCTCGCCCGCACGTACAACACGGTCGAGCGCAGCGCAGCGCTGCCGAGCTACTTCATCTCGACCACGGTGCCGATGCTCGAAGATCGGGCCGCCTGGCGGCTGCGGGTGGACGGGTTGGTGGCGCAACCGCTCGAGCTGTCGCTCGACGACCTGATGCGGCTGCCGCGCGTGTCGTACACGGTGAAGCACCACTGCGTGGAGGGGTGGTCGGCGATCGCGAGCTGGCACGGCGTGCCGGTGTCGGCGATCGTGGAGCGCTGCCGCCCAGCCAAGGCGGCGCGCTACATCAGCTTCGTGTCGTTCGACGCCGATTACTCGAACGGCTGGGACATGGCGAGCGCGATGCATCCCCAGACGATTCTCGCGTACGGGATGAACGACAACCCGCTCCCAATAGCGCACGGCGCACCGCTGCGGCTCTATTCCCCGACCAAGCTGGGCTACAAGATGACGAAGTACCTGGTGTCGATGACGTTCACGGATACGAGACCGGGGGGATACTGGGAGGATCAGGGATATCCGTGGTTCGGAGGGATCTAACCGATTGAGTCCAGCGCATCATGCATCTGCGCTGCATTCTGGTATCGGTCTCCCGGCTCCTTCGCCATCGCCTTTAGAACTACCTGAGCCAGCGCTTCGGGCACGTCCGGATTGAGCGTGCGCGGATCGGGCGCCGCCCCCTCGAGCTGCTTCGCGATCAGCGCGTACGTCGAGTCCGCCTCGAACGGGAGTCGGCGGGTGAGACACTCGAACAGCACCACACCTGCCGAGTAGAGATCGCTGCGCGCATCCAGCTCCATGCCCGAGAGCTGCTCCGGTGACATGTAGTCCGGCGTGCCGATCGACATTCCCTCCTTGGTCAACCCTTCATCCTTTGACCGGTTCGCGAGCCGGGCGATGCCGAAGTCCATCACCTTGAGCACGCCGCTCGGCTCGACCACCATGTTCTGGGGCTTGATGTCGCGGTGGATCACGCCTTGCTCGTGGGCGACTTCGAGCGCGCGGCACAGCTGTTTCCCGATCGTGAGGGTGACGGGCACCGGCAGCGGGCCGCGCGTCCCGATGAGCTGCTTCAGCGACGTTCCCTCCACGTATTCCATCGTCAGGTAGTACATCCCGTTCACCTCGCCCAGATCGTACGTCCGCACCACGTTGCGGTGGGCGATCTTGCGGGCGACGCGGATCTCCTGTTTGAAGCGCTCCAGCGCGACGCCGCCCCCGGCGAGCGTTTCCGGACGGAGCGCCTTGATTGCCACCACCTCCTGCAGCTCGCGGTCGAACGCGCGGTACACGACGCCCATGCCACCCATCCCGAGGACCTCCTTCACCTCGTAACGGTTGGCGAACAGCGATCCGGGTCGCAACGCATCGCGGGGAGGCGCGAGCAGTGGTCGGGCGGCCGGCAGCGACGCAGTGGGCGAGGCCGCTGACGTGGCCATCATGTACTCCACCAGCTTCGCCTTTTCCCTCAGGTCCGCCACCAGACTCTGGAACGCCTGCGACAGCATGCCGATCTCGTCGCCGGCTGGGACGTCGATTTCCACGCTGTAGTCTCCGTCCTGCACCCGGCGCGTGGCGAGCGCCAGACGCCGGATCGGGCCCGCGATCTGGCGGGCGAGCACGTAGGCCGAGGCGAGCGCGAGCAGCAGGCCGAGCGCGAGTGAGAACCCGATCGTATGCTGCAGCGCCCGGAACGCGCCCAGCTCGCGCTCGTGCGACCGGAACGCCACGAACCCGCCGAACGCGTCGCCCCCGGCGGAGCGGATCGGACTCGCCAGCCCGATGAGGCGCTCGCCGTCCACGTCCGCCGCCAGCTCCGTTCCCGCCGAGTCGTGCCCCAAGGCGACCATCGCGGCCGTGTCCTCCACGAGCGCGGGCTCGACCACCTCGCGCGGCAGCGTGGAGCCGACGATGTAGGGGTGGTTGAGCGTGTCGAGCGCGAAGAACACCACGTCGGTGGTGGTCGCCTGCTTGATCTGGTGCGCCAGCGTATCGTCGATCGCGTAGGCGGCCACGAGGGAGCCCTGAGGCGCTGCTTGCGGTGACGCCCGCAGCGGCACCGCCACCGCCATGAACAGTTTGCGCCGGCGCTCGTCCAGCCACGCGCCGCTCGCCTCGTCGCCTGAGAGCGCATTGGCGATCAGCGCGCCGCGCGACAGGTCGATGTCGGACTCGGTGGGGTAGTCCGTGCGGGCGACCAGCACACCGTGCTCGTCGGTGATCAGCACCCACGCCGCGCCCAGCAGCCGGCGGTGTTCCTCGGCCTGATCGAGCACGTTGCTCCGCTCGGAGGCCTTGAGCAGCCGCTCCCGGAACTGCGGCACCTGGGCGCTCACCGCGCTCATCCCGGCGAACGTCGCGGTCCGCCCCGCGAGGAAGGCCTGCACTCCCCGCCGCACGCCCGCGAGCGCGTGGCGGATCGAGTCGTCAGCCGTGCGGTTCGCCTGGAGCGACGTGAGCCCGAGCGTCACGCCCAGCACCCCCGCGACCGTCAGCGTCGCCGCGACGAAGATCTTGGCCCCGAGGCCCAGCCGCGGCCTAGTAGCGCTCGCGTCCGGCATTCGTCGGGTAGTCTTTGCCGAACTTGTTCTTGTGAGGCGTCCAACGGAACCCGCGCGCGTCGAGCTGCAGCTCGATCCCCGAGGCGCCTGCCGCTGTGACGCTCACCGTACGCGCGACCTGCGGGCTCCGCTCGTGCCAGGCGTGCACTACCCACGTGCCCGGCGGCACGTCGGCGATCTCGAAGCTGCCGTCCGTCGAGGCTTGCGTGAAATGGCGGCCAGCCATCACCTGGACGAACGCCACCATCCGGGGATGGACGTTGCAGAAGATGCGCACCAGGCCGGGATTCGTGAACGTCCAGGTCTTGCTCTCGCCGCGGCCGTACTGGCCGAGGTCGAAGGGATTGGGCCCGGAGGCGGAGAACACGTTGTGGTCGAAGGGATCGTGATTCAGGAAGCGGACCGCGGAGCCGGCGGGGACCACCACGACGCGGGGCACGAACTCCTTATCGTTGATCGCAATGTCGGCGGTAACCGGGCGCGCCGCGCCGTCAGCGCCGCCGCCCTCGAGGTACACCACCGCGGCCCCCAGGTCGGGAGACGATTTCCCGCCCTTCTCGAGCAACGTCACCCGGCCCGCGACGCGCCCCTGGGCGACCCCGGGCTGCGCCGCCGTGATCCAACCCACGCCCACTAGCAGTGGGATCCATCGCATCGCTTGTTCCCGGTTGCGCTCGAGGCGCTGCAGCTTACTGTAGTCGTACCGAAACCGCCAGGAGCCGGAGATGCGGGCCACGTTGCTCGTTTCGCTCGCCGCCTTCGCCGTTCCGCTCGCGGCGCAGACGCCGCCCTCCCCACCCGCGCCCGCGCCGGTCGCGAAACGCACCGTCGAGGTGACGGGTCTCGTGCTCGTGAACGGCTTCTTCACGAACGCCCGCGTCAACAACAGCGACGTACCGCAGTTCGTCGACTCGCTCGCGCCCGCGAGCGCCGTCGGCGGCACCATCCGCCAGACACGGCTCGGCCTGCTCGTGACCGATCCCGATGTGTTGCGCGGCAGCTTCTCGGGCGAGGTGGATGTCGACTTCTTCGGCGGCCAGCAGCCCTCCTCCGGCGGCCGCACCTTCCCGCTCCTCCGGCTGCGCCGGGCCGTGGGCATCGTCTCGTGGGCGCACGCCCAGCTCCTGTTCGGCCAGGAGTCGCCGCTCGTCGCGGAGCGGAGCCCGCGCTCCCTCGCCTCCGTGGGTTTCCCTGATTTCGCCGCCGCCGGCAACCTGTGGCTGTGGCTGCCGCAGTTCCGCGCCACCCTGGAGCAGGGATACACCCTGCGCCTCGCCGAGCAGGTGGCCGTGCTGGCCCCGACGTCCGGTACGGCGCAGGGGCTCTTCAACACCCAGCCCGACTCGGCCGAGCGGAGCCGTCGCCCTTACCTGCAGGCGAGGGTGCGGCTCGCGTGGGGCCCGACCGACGATCCCAGCGAGATCGCCGTCGGCGGCCACCTGGGCTGGCTCGCCTCGGCCGACACCCTGTTCCAGTCGCGCGCCGTTACGGCGGACGCGCGCTTCAAGGTCGGCCCGGTCGAGCTTCTGGCGGAAGCGTTCAGCGGGAAGGCGCTGGCGGGATTGGGCGGAGGCGGGATCGGCCAGAGCATCGGGCCGACCGGCGTTGAAGTCCGCACCAAGGGCGGCTGGGGTCAGCTCAACGTCCGCCCCAGACGGGAGCTGATCGTCGGTGGTGGCTGCGGTATCGATGATCCCGACGACGGCGATCTGTCGGACGCGCTCGGCAACCCGCGGGGCCGGCTCAAGAACTTCGTGTGCGAGGGGCACGTGGACCTCCGGCCCCGCGGGCCCCTGGTGTTCGGGGTGGAGTTCCGGCGGCTCGAGACCACCTACCCGAGCGGAAAATTCACGGCCAATCATTTCAACCTGGCCGCGGGGTATCGGTTCTGAACCGACAGCACCGCTACAACGACTTCAAGTACTCCACCAGGTCGTGCTTCTCGGAATCGCTCAGACCAAGCTTGAGGAAGCTGTCGTAGTGGTTCACCACATCGAGCAACGTGGCGAAGCGGCCGTCGTGATAGAACCCGCCCTTCTGGTGCGACCACAGCCCTGCAAGGGGCGCGGTCCGGTACATGTGCGTCGGCGAGCGGTCGGCCTGCCAGGCGTCCACCCCGATCTCGGCGGGCGCGTGCAGGTTGTTGCCGGGCTCAGTGAAGAGGGGCGGCACATGGCAGCTTGCGCACTTCGCCCTGCCGTCGAATAGCGCCTCCCCCCGCTCGGAGGCAGCCCGGTCGAACGAACCCTGCGTCGCCCTGGGCGCCGGGATCGAGAGCTGATAGAAGTGCAGCGCGGCGAGCTTCGCAGTCAGCCGGTCCGGTTTCCCGCGCGTGTCGTGCGAGCCGCTCCGCGCCGCGACCGGATACTGGTCGGGACGGCGGAGGCGCGCGTCGAAGAACGTCCCGGACCCGTGCATCTCGGTAGCCCCGACGTAGGCATTCCAGTAAGGCACTGACCCGAAGCCGGTCCAGGTGTGGAGGTTCACCCCCGCGAGGCCGAACGCGGGTGGGATCAGCGTGCCGGCCTGCTTGCCGTCGGGCCGGAAGGCCTTGCCGTCCTTATCGAGCTCGGCGTCAAAGCGACCCGGCCCCCAGCTCGCCAGCACCTTCTTCACGGTCGCCGCGTCCACGCCGAGGAGGTCGGTGAAGGGCTTCAGGCTCGGTGCGAGCGATACGATCGCGCCGACGTTGAGATCCCGATTTGCCCAGCCGTCGAGCCTTCGTCCGATCCCCGGGGCGAGCGCGTCGTCCACAGTCGAATGGCAGAAGGCGCACTGAATACCCAACGACTTGATGCCGCCGTCGGCGTTGAAGTAGCCTGTGACCCCGACGACGGCGTTCAGCTTGAGCAGCGCGAGGGTGGTCGCGGGATCGTCGAGATTCACTTGGCCGGCCTTGAGCTGCTGTTGCAGCGCGGCCGGCAGGGCGTCGAGGTCCACCTTGAGGCCGACCGCGAGCGCGGTCTTGGGGCTCACCCCCGGCCCGACACCGCCGTTCTTCTCGCCGGCAATAGCCTTGTGCAGTTGGAGCGCGAGAAGAACGCCCCAGAACGCTTCGTCGCCGAACGTGTCGAACCGGAAGATCTGCCGCCCGTCCCCCATCATGCGAGCGGCATTGTCGTCAATCGCCTTGTCGAACGCGGAGGACGCGACGCCGTCCGCGTGGGCCGAGCAGTGCGTGCCTAGCAATACGAGGGCGCCGAGCGCGACGCCAGCGGAGAGCGTGAGTTTCAAGGGGGGAAGAGTTCGCATGGCCGTCCTCCTGCGAGCGTACAGGCAAGGGGGGAATCAGTATGACAAGCTACTGCTTGTTAAATAGATGACGCTACGGGGCGCCGGGTTGGATGCCGTGAGGCGTGCAGCGGCCTCGGTTAGGCTGGTAGGCGGCCCTTCAGGTCCTGCGGCTTGAACGGGCCGGGCTGGGCGATGAGCGCCCGCGCGTGATCCACCTGTCCCCACGTGTTCCACAGGAGCACGCCGCGCACCCGCCCATCCTTCAAGTAGTAAACCACACCCTCGCGGAACTGCTCTTTCCAGTCGGCGACAGTCTCGAGACGGGAGTCGACGTCACCCACCGCTTCGTAGCCCAGCTCGAACAGGTCGGAGTAGAAAAACGGCAGGTGGTGATAAGGGGTCGCCCGGCCCGCCATGTTGAGACCGGCGGTGCGCCCCATCGTGTTGGCATTGTCTTCGTGCTCCACGCGCAGCCGCGCGCCCAAGGCGGGATTCTCGAAGTTCGCCACGTCCCCCGCGGCGTAGATGTCGGGATTATTGGTGCGGCAGGCCTCGTCCACCACGATGCCGTTGTCCACGAGGAGGCCGGCCTGCTCCGCGAGCGCCACGCCCGGCACGATGCCGAGCCCGGCGACCAGGACCTCGGCCACAAGCTCGCTGCCCACGGTCGTGCGCACGACGCAGGAGCCGGCGCGCCGCTCGAACCCCGCCATCCCCTCCCCCGTCCGCATGGTGACGCCCTTCTCGCGGTAGTAATTCACGAGGAAGGCCGACAGGTCCGCCGGAAACACGCGCGCGCCGAGCCCCGCTTCCGGGACGAGCATCGTGACGTCGCGCTGCTGCATCCGCAGCGCGGCGGCGACCTCGCTCCCGATGAAACCGCCGCCGATCACCGCGAAGCGGACGCTCTGGGTCGCGAGCGCGCGCAGGCGGCGGTAATCATCGAGGGTGCGGTAATAGATGATCTGATCGGTCTCGAGCGGCAGCCGCCGCGGGGCGCCGCCGGTGGCGAGGAGCAGCTTCGTGAACCGGTACTTCGTGCCCCGATCGTCCGTGGCGCTGCGCCCCCGGGGGTCGATCGCGGTGATCCGCCGCCCGAGGTGCAGCGTGGCGCCGGTCGCCGCCGTCTTGCGCCAGATCTTTTCCTCGGGCTCGCCCTTCCACAGGGCTTTCGAGAGCGGCGGGCGGTCGTAGGGAGGATGCGGCTCGGCGCTGATCATACCGACCGAGCCCGCGGGGTCCGCCTCGTGGAGGGCTTGGGCCGCGGCGTCGGCGGTCATGCCGCCGCCGACAATGAGATAGGTGTAGTCGGGCATTGGGCTCGTCCTCTATGCGCAATATACGTTGCCGTTAGGAGCGATTGGATCGCAGCCGTGAGCGATGTAGATTTTCCATGTGCCAGGCACCGATCTCGAGCGCCAGATCGCGGCCATCGCGTTGCTCGACGAACCGATCAGGAGGGGTCTTTATCTCTTCATCGTCGACCGGCGATGCGAAGTGGGGCGCGACGAAGCGGCCCGCGCACTTCGCATCTCCCGTGCGCTCGCCGCGTTCCACCTCGACAAACTCGTCCAGCAGGGCTTGCTCGACGCCAGCTACCGCCGCCTGACCGCCCGCCGTGGGCCGGGGGCGGGCCGGCCAGCCAAGCTGTACCAGCGCTCCTCCCGCCAGGTCGACCTCACGCTTCCCGAGCGCCGGTACGAGCTCGCCGGCCGCGTCTTGGCACGCGCGTTGACGGCCGTCGCGCCCGCCGCTCGCGCAGCCCTCGCGCGTGCCGCCCGCGCCGAAGGCCGGACGCTCGGTGCCGCCGCTCGCAACCGCACCGGCGCGAATGGAGGGACGGATCGCCTGGTCGCCAACGCGCTCGCCGTGCTCGGTGAATGCGGCTACGATCCCGCGCGCGTCAACGGCGAGGTACGGCTCCGGAATTGCCCGTTCGACGCCCTCGCCAACGAGTGTCGGCCGTTGGTCTGCGGGATGAACCTCGCCCTGCTGCGCGGCCTGCTGGCGGCTGCCGGCGCGCGCGGCACCCGGGCCGAGCTTCGGGCCCCGGAGGCCGGATCATGTTGCGTGGTCTTGAAGACCCCCGCCCACACGAAGCGCTGACTCCCCAACAATCTCAGTCGTCGTCCGCCGGCCGGCCTGGATGCTTCACCCGCCGGCGATAGTGTTTCACGGACTTGTGCACCTTGTGTGGAGGGGTCTTGAGCCGCCCCTTCACCGGCGCCTTCGGATTGGGGACGCGAACGGTGAGCTTCCGCTTGTCCTTGTCGCTCACGACGCGAGGAGCGCGCGGATCTGCTTCGCGTGATGCGCGCAGTGGCGGATGTGAAACCGCAGCCATTCGGGCAGGGTGAGATCACCGAACGCAGGATGCTTCACGAATAGATCGCTCCGGCGAGCGGGCAGGAGCTCGTGTGCGAGGGCGATGAAGCGTGCCACTCCGTCCCGCAGCTGTCGCTCCACCGCGCTGGCATCCGGTGCTTCCGCCGGTCGGGTGGCCTCCGGGGCCGGGCGGCCCGAGGGAATCCACCCGAGATCGAGATACACAAACTGGCCGAGCCGTTGTCGCAGCAGCCTCGGCCGGCGCCGCATCGGCGGCTTCGCGCGCCGCTCCTCGAACAAGCGACCGCTCCCGTCGATCGAGATGGCGAGGTGGTGCACGATCTGAGCCGCGGTCCATTTCCCGGAGGGAGCGCGGTGCCAGTCCGCCCGGGGCCGGCCCACGAGGGACCCGAGCACCACATCGGGAATCGCGGCGAACCCGCCTGGAGTCATGGCAGCACCGCGTCCGCCATCTGTCGGGCCTGCGCGGCCGCGGGCGACCCCGCCCGCACGCGGCCCACCAGCGTCCCCGCGCTGTCCACGATCGCGAGGTCGGCCTCGGCGAGGGCCGCGCTGTCGGTGCGGATCGAGAGGGCCCATTGGCGCCGGGCGGCGACCGCCTGCAGCCGGCCAGCCAGCCGGTCGGCGGTCTTGGGTGGCACGTAGACCGTCACCATCGTGCCTGCGTCCGCGGGCCGAGGGCTCGCGCGCGGCTTCTCGTTGCACGCGAGCGCGGCGCCGGCGAGGCAGCACGCAAGCAGTCGCGCTCCTGTAGCGTTCGGCACTCTCATACCCAAGATTGTACGAGTGAATCTGCTGCGTCGCCACCCGATCGCGCTGGTCCTCATCGCGCTCGTAGTCCTTTCCGCGCTCGTACCGTTGCCACCGCTGGTGGACGCCGTGAGCGGCGCGCCCCCGGCCGACGTGGACCTCGTCCGTCCCACGCTCTATACCCTGCTCGCGCCCGTCTCCAACGTGCTCGACGCGCTCACGTTCCTGAGCCTCGAGCGGGCGAAGGCGTTCCTGGTCACGTGGGTCGCAGCGCTCGCGCTGGTGGGGTTCCTGCAGCGCGGCTCGCTGCGACGGCGGCTCGTGGCGGCGGTGCTGGCCCCGCTGGCTGTGGTCCTGCTCGGCGTTGCGGCGGTCCTGCTGCCGCGCCCGGTCCCGAGTCTCGTCGCCGCGGACTCGACGCTCACCGTCATCGACTACCACGCGCACACCGAGCTGTCGCACGACGGCCGCCGCGGTTGGACCGTGGCGGACCTCGCCGCCTGGCATGCGGCCCAGGGATTCGGGGCGTCGTACGTCACCGATCACAACGTGGTGTTCAACGGCGGGGTCGACGCCCCGATCCGCTTGCTACCCGGAGTCGAGTGGAGCGTGTTCGACCAGCACGTCGTCGCGCTCGGCGCGGTGGCGCCGGTGGAGCGCGGCGTGTACGGGCGTGACACCCGCGCCATGCTCAGCCTGTTCGCCGTGCTGCATCGCCAGGGCGCGATCGGCATCGCGTCGCTTCCCGAGTACTGGCGGAACCACTGGGCCGAGCTGGACGCCTTCGTGGCGGCCGGAGCCGACGGCTTCGAGATCGTGAACTGCGCGCCCAAGGCGATCGGCTTTCCGGCGGCCGCGCGCGCGCGTGTCCTCCAGATCGCCGAGTCGCGCGACCTCCTGGTGGTGGGCGCGAGCGACAATCACGGGTGGGGCCAAGTGACGTGCGTCTGGAACCTCTCGAGCCCGAGCGCGCACGGGTTTCGGTCCAATCGCGTGATTGCGCGCCCGATCGCGCTCGCCCAGGGCGAGTGGCAGCCGTGGACCGCCGCCTACACCCAGCCGTGGCTGATGCTCGCGGGGCTGTCGTGGAGCGAGCGGTCCAGCTGGCTCACCTGGATTCTCGTGATCCTGATCTACCGCGCCGTGCCGCGCCGGGAGGGTGACCCGGGCGGGATCGGAATCCTGGCGCGCAGCCTGTCGCTCAAGATTCTCCGGCTGCGGCGTCCCCCCCCACCCCCTCCCCCTCCCCCGACCGACTGAGCGGTGCCCGAGCTCCGTCTGCTCCGCCCCGGCGACGAGGCCGCCCTCGACACGTTCCTCGCGCGCCACGCCGATACGTCCATGTTTCTCCGGTCCAACGCGCGTTCGGCGGGGCTCACCGACCGGGGCGAGCCGATGCAGGCGACGTACGTCGCGGCGCTGGACGGCGGACGGATCGCGGGCGTCGCGGCGCACTGCTGGAACGGCATGGTGCTGGTGCAGGCTCCGGACGGGGGCCACGCCGCCGCCGTCGCGTGCGAGGCGGTGCGGCGCTCGGGTCGCACGGTGACCGGGTTTTCCGGGCCGTGGAGCCAGGTCGTCGCCGCGCGCGAGGCGCTCGGGCTCGGCACCGCGCCCACCGCCAAGGACAGCCGGGACGAGCTGTACGTGCTCGACCTCGCTCGGCTGGTCGCTCGGCTGGTCCTTCCGCCCGAGCTCGCCAGCGGCGCGCTCCGCTGCCGTCATCCGGCGGAGCGCGAGCTCGAGCTGCTGGTGGACTGGCGTCTGCGGTTCGCCGTCGAGGCCCTCGGTGCGACCGCTGGCCCGGACCTCCGTCAGGCGAGCACAGACGACGTGCGGCTGCAGCACGAGCGGGGAACGGACTGGCTGCTCCTCGCCGGCGCGGCCCCGGTCTCCTACTCGGTATTCAACGCCATGCTCCCGGATATCGTGCAGATCGGCGGCGTGTGGACGCCACCCGAGTTCCGGGGCCGCGGCTACGCCCGCTCCGTGGTGGCCGGCTCGCTGCTCGCGGCGCGCAAGCAAGGGATCGCGCGCGCGGTGCTGTTCGCCGATCCTGCCAACGAGGCCGCGCGGCGGGCCTATCAGTTCCTCGGGTTCCGCATCGTGGGTGATTACGGGCTGGTTCTGCTGGCTCCCTAACCCGCGGTTTCGGGGAACCCAATGCGCCGGTAGATCCGCTCCATCCGCGGATCATTCTGGAGCAGCGTGAAGAACGGATAGCGCTTCGAGTAGACCATGATACCGTCGTGCTCGTCGCAGGCCCGGTCCAGAAGCTCGAACGCGGCATCCAGGCGTCCGAGGCACGCCGCGACGATCGCGAGTGTTGAGGACTGCACGTACTCCCGCCGCGCCCGGGCGGTGAGCTCGTCGCGAATCGCCTCGACCTCGCTCAGCTTCCCAAGCGAGCTGTAGCACACGGCCAGCGCCGCGAGCGTCCAGGGGTGGCGTCCGGACGCGGTGACCGCCACTTCCAGCGGCGCAATGGCCTCCCCGCTCCTGCCGAGATGGTTGTACAGCAGCCCCAAGTGGATGGTGGGGAGGAACATCGCGGGCGCGAGGTCCGCCGCCCGCTTGAGCGGCACGGCGGCCTCCTCATAACGCCCCGCTCCCATCAGCGTCATGCCGAGCTGCATGACGAGCAACGGGGCCAGCGGGTCGAGCTCCACGGCGCGCCGGGCCTGCGCGACACCCTCCTCCAACCGCCCCTCGATGAAGACCAGATAGTAGGAGAGCCATTGCCGCGCGGCGACGTAGCGCGGATTCAGCTCGACGGCACGTCGCAAATCTCGCGCTGCCCGAGGCCAGTCCCATTCGCAGATGAAGTCCAGTGCTCCCGAGGCGCAGTAGACCTCCGCGGCGTCGGGCGCCAGATCGAGGGCCCGCTGGACGGCCGCGCGCGCTCTGGGCCGGAGCACGTTGGGCGGCGCGAGCCCGTACTGCGCGAGCACCGCACAGGCATCGGCGAGCCCCGCGTGGGCCAACGCGTAGTTCGGATCGAGGACCAGGGCCTGGTCGAAGCACTCGAGCGCCTTCTTGAGCCCGAGCCCCCGCTGCGCCAGGTAATACCGCCCCTTCAGGTAGAGATGGTAGGCGTCAAGATTCCCGGTGGCCGGCGTGACCAGCGTCGCCTCTTCACCGCCGCGGGTGACCTGGAGGCGGTCGGCGATCGCCTTCGCAATCTCGTCCTGCATCGTGAAGACATCTGTCATCTCGCGGTCGTAGCGCTCCGACCAGAGATGGTACCCGTCGCCGATCTTCACGAGCTGGACGCTGATCCGCAACCGGTTGCCCGCCTTGCGCACGCTCCCCTCCAGCACCGTCGCCACCTTGAGCTTCGCCCCGACCTCGGCGAGGTCGATCGCCGGCCCGCGGAACGCGAACGACGAGGTACGCGCCGCCACACGCAGGCCGGGCAGCTGGGTGAGGGCGTTGATGATCTCTTCGGCGATGCCCTCACTGAAATACTCGAAGTCGGCATCGCCGCTCAGGTTCGCGAACGGAAGGACAGCGATCGACTCGCCCTCCGCCCCGTCGGCTGCCGGTTCCGGGCGTGCCGCCAAGGCGCCGGCGAACTGGGCCGCCGTCGCGAACCGATCCGCCGGCACTTTGGCGAGCGCCGTGAGCACGGCCCGCTCCAGGGCGTCCGGCACCGTCGGCCGCACGCTGCGGATCGGGGGAGCGACATCGACCGAGTGGCGCGCCATCACGGCCTGCGCCGTCGGGCCCGTGAACGGCACCGACCCGGTGAGCATCTCGTACACCACGCATCCGAGGCTGTAGATGTCGGAGCGGCCATCGAGCTGCCCACCGCTCGTCGCCTGTTCCGGGCTCATGTAAGCGGGCGTGCCGACGATGACGCCGGAGGCCGTGAGGGGCTCGAGCGTCGCGGCCGTCAGTGCGCGGGCGATCCCGAAGTCGGCCACGACGGCGCTGCCCGCCGAGAACATGATGTTCTCCGGCTTGATGTCGCGGTGCACGACGCCACGGCTGTGCGCGTACCCCAGGGCATCGGCGATCTCGCACGCGATGCGGACCGCATCCGACAGCGACAGCTGCCGCTCGCGCTCCAGACGGCCACGCAGCGTCTCGCCTTCGATGTAGGGCATCACGTAGTAGAGCAGGTCGGCGGCCTGGCCTGAATCGTACAGCGCGAGGATATGCGGGTGAGTCAGCCCGGCGGCAATGCCGATCTCACGCAGGAAGCGCTCGACCCCCAGGATCGTAGCGAGCTCGGGATGGAGCACCTTGATGGCAACCGAGCGGCGGTGTTTGCGGTCTTCCGCCAGGAACACCGTCGCCATTCCTCCGCGGCCGACCGCGCGATCTACGGAGTAGCGGTCCGCGAGGGCGGCTTGCAGACGAGCAAGTAAACCGGTCAGGCGGGGCTCGCAGAGGCGGGACGACTCCATCATAGGGGCCCGCACCCGGCACGGCCAGAGCTGGGCGGTGCCTCAGACCACCGCAGACAGATTGAGCAGCGTCCGCCAGGCCCGGAATACTTCGCCGTAGTCCTGATGGGTAAACGCCACCGTGCGACCTGCCGTGCGCGTGGCCCCCGGGCACAGCTCCGCCATATCCGCGTGGATCGTCATCGCGAAGTCCACCTCGAGGGACACCGGCGCCCGGAGCGTGAACGCCACGTGCGTGCGCTCGAGCGCCCGGGGAACGTCCTCGCGGATCATGCGGCACGCGACGGCGGGCGCGACGCTCTTCGCGGCGTGGCGGCTCACCGCCTCTTTCACGATCACCGTCGCCACGCCGTCCCCCAGCAGATCCTTCGCCTCCGCCGCGAGGGCGGAGTCGCCGCTCACGAGCACGACGGGCACGCCGTGCACACCGGCGAGCCCCGCGTTGAGGCCCAGCTCTCCTACGGGCTTTCCGTTGAGCCGCACTTCGTGAATGCGGTCGGCGTAGGTGTGGTCGAGGATCGCGTTGCGCGTCCCGGCACGAGCGTGGTAGCCGATGAACAGCGCGGCGTCGAAGCCGCCCTCGATCCCCTGCACCATCGAGCGAGGCTTGGGGTCCCCCGACACGAGCTCGGCCGCCTGGTGCAGCTCCTCGGCGAGCAGATTGCGCATGAACCAGTGGCTGTCGTTCACGAGCACCCGAGTGGCGCCCGCGGCCAGCGCGCCTTCGACGGCGGCATTCGCCTCCGCCGTCATGAGGCGCCGGAACCGCGCGTACTCGGCGGCGAACGCCGGCGTGGTGGGGTCGGTCTGGGACTCGTGGACGACTCCGGCGATCCCTTCCATGTCGATGGAGATGTAGACGCGCATCGGGTCAAAGGTATCCCTCACTGTTACTTTGTATTACAAAGTACTTGACAACGGCAGGACAACGTGACATTGTGTGTGTCATGCTCGCTCCTCGGCCGCTGCACGACCGCGCGCTCGACAACCTCCGCTTCATCCGGCAGACGATGGAGCGCGCGGGATCGTTCACCGCGGTGCCGGGCTGGGGCCAGGCGGCCGTCGGGGTCACCGCGCTCGCGGCGGCGTTCCTCGCGGCACGCCAGCCCACCGCCGAGCTGTGGCTCGCCACCTGGCTGGGCGCAGCAATCGTCGCGCTCGCGATCGGCGGGTCGACGATGGTTCGGAAGGCCTACGCCGTGAACGATCCCATCCTGTCCGGGCCGGGGCGACGGTTCGGCCTGAGCTTTCTGCCACCCATGGTGGTGGGCGGCCTCCTGACCGTGGCGCTGTACCGCGCCGGACTGTGGCACGCCCTGCCCGGCACCTGGCTGCTGTTGTACGGGACGGGGTTCGTGACCGGGGGCGCGTTCTCGGTCCGCATCGTCCCCGTGATGGGGATCTGCTTCATGCTCGTCGGCGCCGTGGCGCTGTTCGGGCCGGGGGCGTGGGGGAACTGGCTCATGGCGGCGGGGTTCGGCGGTCTGCACATCGGGTTCGGCATGATCATTGCTCGGAGGTACGGTGGCTAAGCAGGGAGCGGCGAGAAAGACCGAAGCGGTCGAGCACGGGCTCAAGAGCGAGCGGGGCGGCGGGGGTGGCGGGCTACGCGCCGCCGAGCTGGACCGGCTCATCCACGAGCGGGTGCGCCTCGGCATCGTGAGCGCGCTCGCCGTGAATGATTCGTTGAGCTTCAACCAGCTCAAGGCCCTGCTCAAAACCACGGACGGGAACTTGAGCGTGCATGCGCGTCGGCTCGAGGAAGCGCAGTACATCACGTGCACCAAGTCGTTCGAGGGGCGGATTCCCAAGACCGAGTATCGCCTCACTGCCGCCGGGCGGCGCGCCCTAGAGCGCTACCTGGACCACATGGAAGCCCTGATTCACGCCACCCGTCAGGGGTGAGGGCATTTTTTTTGAGGACAGACTTTATGCCGCAAAGCTCTTCTCTGCATGTCGCGATCGTGATGGACGGCAACGGGCGCTGGGCCAGGCGGCGGGGCCTGCCGCGCGTCGCCGGGCACCGCGCCGGCGCCGAGGCCGTGCGCCGCACGGTCGAGGCCGCCCCGGACTCAGGGGTAGCCGCGCTCACGCTGTATGCGTTCTCCGCCGACAACTGGAAGCGCCCGCCCGGTGAAGTCGCGGCGCTGATGCGCCTCCTCGCCCGCTACCTCCGCACCGAAACGCCGCGCCTCGCGCGGAACGGCGTGCGGCTCGAACTGATCGGGCGTCGGGACCGGCTGCCCGTCCCGTTGGTCACCGCGATCGACGCCGCCGAGCGCGCCACGGGTGGCGGCGCGCGGCTCCATCTGCGACTCGCGGTGGACTACTCGTCGCGCTGGGCCATCGACGCCGGGATCATCCTGCCGGACGTGGATCTCCTGATCCGCACGGGCGGCGAGCAGCGGCTGTCGGATTTCTTGCTGTGGGAGTGCGCGTACGCGGAGCTGTACTTCACCGAGACGATGTGGCCCGACTTCGGCGCGACGCAGCTCGCCGCGGCGGTCGCCCAGTTTCACGCGCGGGAGCGCCGCTTCGGCGGGCTGCCGGAAGCAGCGGCGGGATGAGCGTGCTGAGCGGCAAGACGCGGCTCGGCCTCGCGATTCTCGGCGCGGGCGCAGGCTTGGGGGTCGCGGGCGACGCGCTGTTGCGCGCCATGCCGTGGGGGCTCAATGCGCTCCTCTGCACCACGGGGCTCGTCACGGCCGCGGTCTGGCTGGTGCGTCGCCACCGCGTCGCGGTGAGCGCTGACGCGCCGTGGCTCGGGGCGGCGGCCCTCCTCGTGGCCTCGAACTTCGTCGCCCGCGACTCGAAGACGCTCCAGGCATTCGACGCGATTGGCCTGGTGATCGTCCTCGGGGTCGCCTTCCTGAGCATCCAGGGGGTGGGGCTGCGCGGTCGGCAGGCCTGGCACTACCTGCGGGCCGGGTTTGATGCCGCGGTGAGCGCGTGGATGGGCGTGTTCCCGCTCGTCGGGCGCGACGTGACCTGGAGCGAGCTGCCCCGCGGGGGACCGCTGCGGCAGGCGCGCGCGGTCGCGCTCGGCGGCGTGCTGGCGTTTCCGTTGCTCGTGGTCTTCGGCGGCTTGTTCAGCTCGGCGGACGCGGTGTTTCATGACGTCGTCGCCGACCTGGTCAGGATCGATTTCGACGCCGTGCTGGGGCACCTCGCGCTGTTCGCGATTTTCATGGCCCTCACCGCGGGGTATCTGCGGGGTGCCCTACTCGGCGCGGCTCCATCACACGCGCTGACAGAGGGCGACTCGAAGCTGTCGCTCGGCATCGTTCCCGTCGCGACGGCGCTCGGCCTCGTCGATCTGCTGTTCCTGATCTTCGTCGTCATCCAGCTGCGCTATCTGTTCGGCGGAGCCGACCTGATCGCGACGGCTACCGGTCTGACCTACGCGGAGTACGCGCGGCGTGGCTTCTTCGAGCTCGTGACCGTCAGCGGGCTGGTACTCCCCCTGCTCGCCGGCGCGGATTGGGTCGTGCGGAACGAGTCGCGCGAGCACCAGCGGACGTTCCGCCAGCTGGCGATCGTGCTGCTCGTGTTGCTCGCAGTGGTGATGGCGTCCGCGCTTGCGCGCATGCGCCTCTACGTCGGCGCGTTCGGACTGTCGGAGATCAGGGTCTACTCGACGGCCTTCATGTTGTATCTCGCAGGCGTCTTCGCCTGGTTCGCCTGGACCACGTTGCGAGGACAGCGTCGGCGTTTCGCCTTCGGGGCGCTGGTCCAGGGGTTTGCGGTGCTCGGTGGCCTGCACCTGGTCAATCCCGATGCCTTCATCGTCCGTACCAACCTGGCACGCCCGCCGGCCGAACGGCCGTTCGACGGCTGGTATGCCGCCTCGCTCAGCGCCGATGCCGTGCCGCTGCTGCTCGACGCGCTTCCGCGACTCGATGAGCGGGCGATGTGCTCCGTGGCAGCAGGGCTGCTCGAGCAACGCCGCCGGCTCGAGCGCGACGACTGGCGCAGCTGGAACTTCTCGCGCGCCCGCGCGCGCCGACTGCTGCGCGGCAACTGGAAGCGCCCGCACGCGGACGTGTGCCGCCAGGTTAAGTCAGGGTCACCGACGGACTGACGCCCCAGGGAGGCTGACCGGCCTCGCCACCCGCGCGGGCAGCACGCTACCTTAGGAGCATGGGCCTGAGGATCGTGCAGGTGGACGCGTTCGCGAGTCGTCCCTTCAGCGGCAACCCCGCCGCGGTGTGCATCCTTCCCGCCCCGCAGGACGAGCGCTGGATGCAGGACGTGGCGCGCGAAATGAACCTCGCCGAGACGGCGTTCCTCCATCCCGAGAACGAGGGCTACCGGCTGCGCTGGTTCACCCCCGCCGTCGAGGTCGCGCTGTGCGGGCACGCGACCCTCGCAAGCGCGCACGTGCTGTGGGAGGAGGGCCACCTCCCCGCGGGTCGGCAGGCTCGCTTCCACACGCAGAGCGGCCTGCTCACGGCCGACCGCGCGGGCGACTGGATCGAGCTCGACTTCCCCGCCACGCCCCCGGCACCTGCACCGCCGCCCCCCGGCCTCGCCGCCGCGCTCCGCGTCGGGACTCGCTGGGTGGGCCGATCCAAGTTCGACTACCTCGTCGAGCTCGATTCCGAAGACGCGGTGCGCGGCCTCAAGCCGGACTTGGCGGCGCTCGAGCGGGTGGACGCTCGCGGGATCATCGTGACGAGCCGCGCCACGACGCCGGGCTTCGACTTCGTGTCGCGCTTCTTCGCACCGCAGAGCGGCGTGCCCGAGGATCCCGTTACCGGGTCCGCCCACTGCGCGCTGGCGCCGTTCTGGAGTGAGCGCCTGCAGCGGACGGAGATGACCGCGTATCAGGCCTCTCCGCGCGGCGGCGTGATCCGGGTGCGGCTCAAAGACGACCGCGTCATGCTCGCCGGGCAGGCGGTGACCGTGCTGCGCGGAGAGCTCCTGTCATGAAGGCTGTGACGTTCCCCTGCAGCGGCTCGGCCGCCGAGGCCCGGGCGCGGCTCGAGGCCGCCATTGACGGCCGGCCGTGGAACGCGGCCGGACTGGACGGCTGGATCCGCGGCGACCGCGTCGTCGTGTACTATCGCGACGCAGCCAAGTACCGGGCTCTGTTCCGGCCCACCTTCATCGGGCGCTTCCGCGAGCGCGACGGCAAGACCGCCCTGGACGGCCGCTTCCGGATGACGTTGTTCGCCCGCGCACTGCTGCCGATCTGGCTCGCGCCGGGGATCGTCTGTCTCGTGGTCGCGCTCGCCCCCACCCAGCTCCAGCCACAGTCCCCCGGCTTCCGGATCGCCTTCGCGTTGCTGGGCGGCCTGCTCGCTTTGATGGCGTTCGGCCGCTTCGCGCTCGAGTGGTGGGGTCGGCCGGGAGACGTAGATGCCGTGTCGCAGGGGATCCGCGCAGCCGTGCAGTCCTGACCACGCTCTCCCTCTTCAACCCATGACCGACACCACGCCGCTGGCGAGCGGGCGGACGAGCCGCCTCACGGGCTACCTCCTCGCGCTCGCGGCCGGGGCCACCTGGGGGACGACCGGACCCCTCTCGACCGGGCTGTACGGGCTCATGCCCGCCACCAGCATCGGATTCTGGCGGGTGCTGCTCGGTACAGTCTGCCTGGCGCTCTGGGGACTCGCCTTCCGTCGCGAGCTGTTCCGCGTCGATCGCGCCGGCTGGCTGCTCGTGGGCCTCGGCGGCGGATGCCTGGTCGCGCTGTTCGAGGTCGCCTACCAGTACGCCATCGCCGGCGCGGGTGTGGCGGGTGCCGCGGCGATGCTCTACACCGCGCCGGTCATCGTCGCCGTCCTCGCCCGCCTGGTTCTCAAGGAAGCGCTCACTCCGGTCCGGTTGGTGCTCGCGCTGCTCGTGATGGCGGGCGTCGCGCTCACGGTCACCGGCGGGAGCAACAGCGGCGCCGAAGCGGCCCAACTCGGGATCGGGGCGGGCATCGCGGGAGGCCTGCTCTCCGCCGTCAGCTACGCCTTGACCACGCTCATGGCCCGGTTCGCCGTCCCGCGCTACGGCGCGGTGCGGGTGCTCTTCCTCGAGGCCGTGGGCGGGGTGGTCATTCTGGGCATCGTGCTCACGCTGGCGGGTCGGATGCCGACGCCGCCGCCCTCGCTCGCCGCGTGGCGCGGCCTGGCGGCGCTGACCGCGGGATCGGTGCTGGCGGCGAACCTCTTCTTCTTTGCGGCCGTGAAGCGAATCGAGGCGGCGCCAGCTGCCGTTGCCGCCACCATCGAGCCGGTCGTGGGAACCGCGCTCGCGCTGCTCCTGTTCCATCAACAATTGTCTCCGCTGGGCTGGATCGGCCTCACGATGGTGGTCGCCGGCGTGGCTGCGGGGTATCTCCAGGAAGCGAAGCCAACCCAACCCTGAGGACAGCGTCGCATGCTCGCGTTCGCCTTCGTCCTGTTCGCGCTGCAACAACCCTCCCCCGCGCCGCCGACGTCGGGGTTGCCGCCGCAGGTGGGCGACACGTCGCCGTTCCGGCGGCTCACGCTCCCCACCCCCAACCTGATCCGCGAGGGCTCGGGCGCTCCGGGACCGCGCTATTGGCAGCAGCGCGCCGACTACACGATCCGGGCTTCGCTCGATACCGCGACCCACGTGATCGCCGGCTCGGAGACCATCCGCTATACCAACAACTCACCCGATACGCTGCGCTATGTCTGGCTGCAGCTGGACCAGAACATCTACAAGACGAACAGCCGTGGCGCGGCCTTGAACCCGACTGACGCCCGCTTCGCGGGCCGTGGATTCGAGGGTGGCTATACCATCGAGTACGTCCGGGCCGTCAGGCGGATCGGCCAGGCGGCGGGACGGATCCCGCTCACGAGCACGGACAACGGCACGATGATGCGCGTCGAATTGGACCGGCCGCTCGCGCCCGGCGGGGGAGCGGAGCTCGAGCTGGCGTACCGCTTCGAGGTGCCCGAGCACGGGTCCGACCGCATGGGGCGGGAGCAGTTCCCCGGCGGCTGGCTGTATGAGGTCGCGCAGTGGTACCCGCGGGTCGCGGTGTACGACGACGTGCGCGGTTGGAACACCGAGCAATACCTCGGCCAGGGCGAGTTCTACCTGGAGTACGGCGATTTCGACGTGTCGATCACTGTGCCGAGGAGCTTCGTCGTGGCGGCGACCGGAACGCTCACCAACGCCGTCGAGGTGCTCACGGCGGGCCAGCGCGCGCGGCTCGCCCGGGCGGTCCGGTCGGATACGACCGTCGCCATCATCCCGAAGGCGGAGGTCGGGCAGCCGCTCAGCCGGCCGGCGGGCCCGCGGCCCACGCTCACCTGGCATTTCACGGCCAAGAACGTACGCGACGTGGCCTGGGCGGCCGCGGCCAACTTCATCTGGGACGCGAGCGGATACGACGGCATCCTGATCCAGTCGTTCTATCCGCCGGAGGCGAACGCCGACTGGGCGCGCTCCACCGAGTACGCCCGCCACTCGATCAAGCACTACTCCGAGAAATGGCTCCCCTACCCCTACCCGACGGCGATCAACGTCGCCGGTCCGGTGGGCGGGATGGAGTACCCGATGATCGTGTTCTGCGGGCACCGTGCCGGGAGCCGCGCTTTGTTCGGCGTGACCACACACGAGCTGGGCCACCAGTGGTTCCCGATGATCGTGGGCTCGAACGAGCGGCTGTACGCCTGGATGGACGAGGGATTCAACACGTTCATGAACATCTATTCGACGCTCGCGTTCTACCACGAGACGGTGCCGCACGACCGCGGCGGCGCGACCGAGTGGGCGCGCTTCGTCGCGACGGGCCTCGATGTACCGTCCATGCTCCCGGCGGAGCGGGTTCCTCCGCCGCTCCTGGGCGCGGCGGAATACGACAAGCCGGCGACGGGCCTGTACCTCCTGCGCGAGCACATCCTCGCCGACACGGCACGATTCGACGCCGCATTCCGTGCATACATCCGGCGTTGGGCCTACAAGCATCCCACCCCGGCGGACTTCTTCCGCTCCATGGAGGACGGGCTCGGGGAAGACCTCTCGTGGTTCTGGCGCGGCTGGTTCTACCGGACCGACGTCGTAGACCTGGCGGTGGACTCGGTGCGCACCCGGACGGACTCCGCCGGGACCAGCGCGCTCGTCTATCTCTCGAGCCCTGGCGCGCTCCCGATGCCCGTCGACCTGCGGCTCAGCTACGCCAACGGCGCCACGGAGGGCGTGCGCCTCCCCGTCGAGATCTGGTACCTGGGGAACCGCTACACCTACCAGCGCAAAGTCCCGGCCGACGTCGTGAAGGTCGAGATCGATCCAGGGCAGAATTTTCCGGATGTGCGGCGGGCGAACAATACGTGGCAGAAATCAGTAAGCCCGTAACACCTTCACTGAGGGCTGTCCGCGTCTCGTCTCCTGGCGACTAGCTCCAGCGCCACCAGCAGCACTCCGCCCCAGATCAGGCCGGGCAGCTCCCGCAGATCGCGCCCGAGATTCATCCACAGCCAGCGCGCGATGACAGCGCACCACAGGCCACCAGCGAACCACCCGACCACGCGCACCACCGGTCCCACGCCGGTGCGGATCCCGGGCAAGGCGAGCAACAGCCGATCGACGTAAGGCGCGAGGAACGTGAAACAGAACGCCACGGTAAACACGTCCACGAAATCAGAAACAAGCGAGGCGTGCCGGGGGAAGGCGAGCAGGAACACGATCCCAAGAGCTCCGGCGACGACGGTGGTGCGCGTGAGCGTCTTGAGGAACGGCTCCCCGCCCATCAACGGGCCCCCGACGGGGGGGGCGCGGGCTTCAGGTACTGATCGATCCAGTCGAGCACCGTTCCCCACCACAGGCGGCGGTTACGCGGCCGCAGCACCCAATGGCCCTCGTCGGGGAAGTACAGGAACTTGGCGGGCACGCCATGCAGCTTCGCGGCCGTGAACGCCTGGTAGCCTTCCGACAGGTCGACGCGATAGTCGAGCTGGGAGTGGACGATCAAGATCGGTGTCTTCCAGTTCTGCGCGAAATTCAACGGCGACCATTTTTCGTACAGCGTCCGGTTCGCGTACGGCGTGCCGCCGAACTCCCAGTCCACGAACCACAGCTCTTCCGTCGTGCCCGCCATGCTCGCCGGACTGAACACGCCGTCGTGCGACACCAGCGTCCTGAAGCGGCTGCTACGCCCGGCGATCCAGTAGATCATGTAGCCGCCGTAGGAGGCACCGGCCGCGCCCATCCGCGTCGAATCGACGTACGGAAGGCGCGCCACGACGTCGAGGCCCTTCATGAGGTCCTGATAGGGGTAGTCCCCCCAGTGCTGGGAAATGGCGTCCGTGAACTTCTGACCGTAGCCTGTCGAGCCGTGGAAGTTGACCGCTGCCACGACGTATCCGCGCGACGCGAACAGCGCGTAATTCCAGCGCGCCCCCCAGTAGTCGGTCCAGGAACTCTGGGGCCCCCCGTGAATCAAATAGATGAGCGGGTACCGCTTGGCGGCGTCGAAGCCGGGCGGCTTGAGCAGCCACCCGAAGACGGAGTCTCCGAGCGCGCCCACGAAGCCGAACTCGTCGAGCGGCCGGAGATCGAGCGTCTCGAGCGCTGCGTCATTGTGATGCGTGAGCTGGCGGCCGGAGAGCCAGACCTCGTTGGGCTGAGTGTTGCTCTGATGCAGGTACAGGAGCCCGCGACCGTCCGGCATCAACTGCACTTCGGTGTTGACCCCACCACCCCCAACCGCGACGGAACGACGGAACGACGGCAGGTCGATGCGATAGACGTTGTCTCGCCCGCGCTCCTCGACGACGGCGTAAAGGCATTTCGAATCGGGACACCAGATGTAGGACCCGACGGACAGCGTCCAGCCCTGCGTCGCTTCGACGGTCGCTCCGTCGGTGCGACCGTCCGACCGTCCCGTCAGCATCAGCCGTTGTCTATCCGCCTCGAACCCGGCCCGCTCCATCGAGAGGTACGCGAGCCACTTGCCGTCGGGCGAATAGCGCGGCGTGTTGTCGGCTCCGCGTCCCGCGGTCACCGCGCGCATCCCGGAACCGTCCGCCCCCATGACGTACACGTCGACGTTCGTATTGTCGGCGACCGTCGAATCGCCATGCATGGCGACCGCGATCTCCTTCCCGTCGGGTGAGACGCTCACGTCCCCGTCGCCGCCGGTCGCGATCGTCGGCACGTCGTGGTCCACGGGCGTCGCGTCCCTGGTGGCGCCGTCCGCGAGCGTGACGGTGAACAGGTGCTGGCGCTTGCCGGCGCGCCAATCGTCCCAGTGCCGCCACAAGAGACCGGTCCAGAGGCGCGCGTCGGTGGGGAACTCGCCGTTGCGGCGGTCGATCTCCTGTTGCGGGGGCCACTTGATGTCGCTCGTGACGATGAGTCCCGTGCCATCGGGCAGCCACAGCGGATCGAACACGCCGTCGGCGAGGCTCGTGAGGCGCCGCGCCTCGCCCCCGGCGATCGGGAGCACCCACAGCTGCGCGCCGTTCTCTCGCGTGGACACAAAGGCGAGCGTGCGGCCGTCGGGCGACCAGCGCGGCTGCCGATCCGATCCGAGGCCCGCGGTGAGCTGGCGAACCGACCCGCTCGCCACGTCGCCGAGCCAGATACGCGTAATGCCGCGGTTGTCCTTGAGCGAGGGCTCGGTCACGGTGTAGGCGACCCACTTCCCGTCAGGCGAGAGCTGCGGGTTACCCACCGACTTGAGCGCGAGATAGTCGTCGACGGTGATCGCGCGCTTCTGGGCGGAAAGAGCGGCAAACGGGAAAAGTGAAACGGGAAACGTGAGGCATCCCAACAAGACAAGCAGCCGTTTGGTCATGTCGCCTTTGTATCAGTAGTCAGGATGCGTCAGAATCGCCTTCACGAGATCGTCGAACAACTTCGACTCTGCCGTCACCGCCCCGCTCGCGTTGGTGTGCACGTTCCAGGAGCACAACTCGTTCAACGCCGTGGCTTCCTCGTAGGTGAGGTCCAGGACGTAGCCGTCGCCCCCCCCGCTGGGCCTGGCACCCTCCAGGACCTTCTTGAGGACATCGGGCAGGTGCCGTGCCCCGCGAACAGCGTCGTACTGCGCCCGGGTGACTGTGAGATCCATGACTCCCTTGCCAAGCCTTGCGTCGGGGGCGAAATCTCCTCCCGGCGCCCCGTTCCCGCAAGGAATACCGATGCCACGCACCGAGTTCATCGCCACCGGGTTCCACGTTCCCGAGCGCGTCGTCACCAACGACGACCTCGCGCAGATCATGGACACCTCCGACGAATGGATCACCCAGCGCTCAGGCATTAAGACGCGCCACTGGGTGTCGGACGGCGAAACCGGCGTCACGCTGGCACGGCAGGCGGCACTGCAGGCCCTCGCGAAGGCCGGCATGAGGGCGACGGACTTGGACTGCATCGTCTACTGCACCTGTACCCCCGACCACTTCGAGCCCGGCAACGGCGTCTTCCTCCAGCGTGAGCTCGGGATCAGCGACATCCCCGCGATCGACGTGCGCAACCAGTGCTCCGGGTTCATCTACGGCCTCTCGGTTGCGGACGCCTGGATCCGGACCGGCCAGTACGCCCGCGTGCTGCTCGTGGGCGCCGAGGTCCACTCGCGCGGCCTCGACCGGACCACCCGCGGGCGGGATACCGCCGTGCTGTTCGGTGACGGGGCCGGGGCGGTGATCCTCAGCCCCACCGATGACCCCGGGCGCGGCGTGCTTTCGACCCACCTCTACGCCGACGGGCGGCACGCCGAGAAGCTGTGGGTCGACGCCCCAGGGCTGGCGCACGACCCTTTCATCAGTGTCGAGCTGATGGAGGAGGGGAAGCACCGCGCGGTCATGGAAGGCCGCGAGGTGTTCAAGTACGCATCGGTGCTCATGCCGCAATCGGTGGCCACCGCCCTCAAGGCGAATGGCCTGACGCCCGCGGACGTGAAGCTGCTGGTCCCTCACCAGGCGAACCTGCGGATCCTCGAGATGGTGCAGAAGGCCATCGGCCTGCGGGACGACCAGGTCTACGTGAACATCCAGAGGTACGGCAACACGACCGCCGCCTCGATTCCTATCGCACTGCACGAAGCGCTGTGCGAGGGACGGCTCGAGCGCGGCGACCTGGTGATCATGACCGCGTTCGGCTCGGGGTTCACGTGGGCGAGCGCGGCGATCCGGTGGTGACTACCTGATCTCCTGCCCCCAGAGATCGCGGTACAGAATGGGCCCCTCGTTCAACGCTGTGATGCCCGCCTCGATCTGACTCTTGTCGCCCACCACCACGATGTCGAAGTGGTCCGGGTCGATGTACTGCCGCGCGACGCGCTGCACGTCGGCGGCCGTGACGGCGGTGATGCGGTCCACGTAGCGGTCGTAGTAGTCGAGCGGCAGGCCGAAGGAGAGGAGCTCCCGGAACCGCGCCGCGGCGCCGCCCGTGGTCTCGAAGTCCCCCGGCAGGCCGAGCGTGAGATACGCTTTCGCCTTCGCGAGCTCCGGCGGCGCCACCGTCTCGTCGCGGATCCGGCGCAGCTCTTTCAGGAACTCGATGAGCGAGCTGTCGGTCTTGGCCGTCACGACCGATGCGAGCGCCACGAACGCCCCGCTGAGCCGGCGCGGCGCGAACTGGGAGAAGGCGCCGTACGTGTAGCCATGAGTCTCGCGCAGATTCTGATTCAGGCGCGAGGTGAAGGCCCCGCCCAGGATGGTGTTCAAGACCTCGAGCGCGAACCAGTCAGGGGTGGTGCGGACCGGGCCCGCATGGCCGATCCGGACCACGGACTGGGCCGCGCCCGGCTTGTCGATCAAGTACACCGAGCGGGCCGGCGCCGGCGGCGGGGCGGGGGGGCTCGGGAACGCCGGGACGTCGCCGCGCTCCCAGCCGCCGAACCGCGCGGCCACGAGCCGGCGCGCTTCGGCGAGCGTGACATCGCCCACGATCAGCAGGCGCGCGCCGTTGGGCCGGTAGTAGGTCCGATAGAACTCCACGACGCCCTCGCGCGTGAGCCGGGCGACCGCGCTGTCGGTGCCGTTCAGGGGGTGCCCGTACGGATGCTCGCGACCGTACACGATCGCGGGGAACGCGACGTTCGCCACCGCCACCGGCTCGTCGCGCTGCTGCACCAGCTGCGCGGCGCGGAGCTCCCGTTGCCGGGCGATCTCGGAATCGGCGAACGCGGGCCGGAGCACCACGTCCGCGAGCAGATCGAGCGCGGCCTCGAGCCGCCGCTTGGGTACATGGATCGAGGCGTTCGCGCCGTCGAAACTCGCCGTGGTGCCGAGCTGGGCGCCGAGGAACGCGGCCTCGTCCGCGACGTCGAGGGCGCTGCGGGCGCCCGCCCCCTGCTGCAGCATCGTCGCCGTGAAGGTGGCGAGCCCGGGAGCGTTCGACGGGTCCCGCGCCGCGCCCGCGTCGACGAGGAGCTGCACGTCGACGACCGGCACCTTGTGCATCTCCACCACGGCGAGGGTGAGGCCGTTCGGCAGCATCGTGGTCTGCACGGCCGGGAGCCTGAGCGTCGGCGGCGGTGGCAGGGCCGGAGGCTTGCCGCGATCGACCTGGGCGGAGAGACGGAAAGCCGGTGAGGCGGTCAGCATCAGCGCGAATGCGGCCAGCCGGGCCCTCATGGCGTCGCCCCTCCCTTCACCGCCAGCTCCGGCTTCCCCTGAGGCACCACGCTGAGCACCACGCGGTGGCCCGGCGAGAGGTACGTCCGGGCGGCGCGCTGCACCGCCGCCGGCGTCACGCGGGCGTACCGCTCCAGGTCCTTCTGGAAGTAGTCGGGGGTCCCGACGAAGTAGTTGTAGAAGTTCAGTTGATCCGCCTTGCCGCCGAACCCGCCCACGCGCTCCATCCGCGACAGGAACTGCGCCTCGACGGTGTTCTGGGCCCGCTCCACCTCGCGCGGCGTCGGGCCCTGGTCGGCGAGCTTCCGCACTTCCTCGTCGATCACCCGCTGCAGCTCGCCGAGGTCGTGGCCGGGGCGGGCGGTGGCATACACCTCGAATTTGCCGTCGATGCGGCTGCCGTCCTGGAACGCCACGACGTCGGTCGCGATTTGCAGGTCGTACACCAGCCGTCGATAGAGGCGCGACGACCGGCCGCCGGCGAGCACGTTGGCCAGCACGTCGAGCGTGGCATCGTCGGCGCTGAACGCCTTCACGGTGTGCCAGGCATCGTATACGCGCGGCAGCTGGACACGGTCCTCCAGCACGGCGCCGACCACTCCCGCCACCTGCACCGGGGGCGGCGGCGTACGGGTTACCGCCGGTCCGCGGGGGATATCGCCGAAGTAGCGCTGCACGAGCTGACGCGCGTCCCGCGCGGTGATATCGCCCGCGATCGCGAGCGTCGCGTTGTTCGGCGTGTAGTACGTCTGGAAGAACTGTCGCACGTCTTCCAGCGTCGCCGCCTGCAGATCGGCCATCGAGCCGATCACCGGCCAATGGTAGGGATGGTTCGCGGGGTAGAGGCGCTGCAGGATATTTTCTTCGGCGAGCCCGTAGGGACGGTTCTCATAGCTCTGCCGCCGCTCGTTCTGCACCACGCCACGCTGCAGGTCGACCTTGTCCGCCGTCATCTCGGGCAAGAGGAACCCCATACGATCCGCGTCGAGGTACAGCATGAGGGGAAGTGCGTTCGCGGGCCCATCCTCGTAATAGTTGGTGCGGTCTTCGGTGGTCGAGCCGTTGTTATCCCCGCCCGCGGCTTCGAGCAGCCGGTCGAACTCGCCGGTCGGCACGTGCTGGGAGCCCATGAACATGATGTGCTCGAACAGGTGGGCGAAGCCGGTGCGTCCCGGCTTCTCGTCCGACGAGCCGACGTGATACCACGTGTTCACCGCCACCACCGGCACCGAGTGATCCTCGTGCACGATCACGTGGAGGCCGTTGGGCAGGGTGAACGTCTGGTAGGGGACGCGGAGAGACTGGGCGGACAGGTGGCCGGCCGGACGGGCGCACAGGAGTCCGAGCAGCACGGCCGTCGCGGTCGCAATTCGGGCCATCATCACTCCTCTAGATTCTGGCTTCGGGAAAACGGTTGCAGCGAATATTACCCGTCTTTCGTGCCTGGTCTCTCGTGCCGCGCGGCCCTCACAGAACCCGAACACACGGGCCGGGAGATTTGCGATGGAAACTCCCGTGCCGCAAGTTGCGTAGGGCGCGCGACAAGGAGATCGATATGTTGGGCTTGCTCATCGGAGTAGCGGCGCTGGGCGGAGGGTTCCTGGCCACGCGGGACTTCGTACGGCGGCGGCTGCGCTTCGTCGATGCGGTGCGGAAGCCGGCGGCGCCGCTCCTGGCGGGGCTCGCCGCCACCGTCGTCGCCCTCCCCGTCGCCGCGCTCCCGCTCGTGACGGTATGGACGGCAGCGGCGTTCGGGGTGGGAGTGGCTGGGGGAGTGGCAAGCGGGCGGCGGGCGCTCGAGCTCCCGCCCGGGTCCTAGACGACTCTCAGGCCCGCCTCGGGCGCTACGGCCTCCGGCCGGCCCGCGACGCTGCGCAGCGCTCGCACGGCATCCTTCGCGAACGTCTTGCCCGCCCCCTTCTCCACCTCTTCGAGGGCGGTCCACTTGGGGAACGCCGGACGCACCGGCGTCGCCATCTGCAGGGTCTCGAACGCGTCCGCCACCGCGAGGATCTTCACGGTCAAGGGCAGCGGGAGCGCTTCGATGTCCCAGTCCTCGCCCACGATCTCGTAGTAGTGCCCGTACTCTCCGATGATCTGGGCCGCGCCGCGCATGGCGCGCGCCACGCCCACCGAGGAATCCGTCACCGAGCGCGAGAGGAGCCGCAGCAGGCGCTGGTCGCGCGTCCCCACTTCGTGCAGCAGCGCCGCCACGCGCAGGTTCTCGACGTCGACCTCGGTGAGCTTCAGCTCGCGCCCGATCGCCGCCGCCACTTCCGCCACCCGGTTCGAGTGCCCCTGCTGATTCCGCTCGGCGGACTCGATGTGATAGGTCAGGAGCTCGAGCGTCGCCATGTACGCGTTCTTGACTTCTGCGAGCCGCGCCTCCCGCTGCTCGGCCAGCCCGCCCACGACGTAGCCGGTGAGGATGAGGAAGCCCGCCCACGGCCCGAGCGCGAGCAGCGCGTCGGGGTAGAAGCCGGGCAGCATGTCGAGGCCCTGGAAGTACTGGTAGTAGAAGACGAGCGCGACGACGAACACGCCCGCCATCACCGCGAACCGCCGGCCGCCGTAGAAGCCGGCGAGAATCATCGGCAAATAGTAGAAGCTCAGGAACGCAAACTTCTGCTCCACGAGGGCGTGGATCGCGGCCATCGCGAGCACCAGCAGCAGCACGAAAATCCGCTCGAAGTGGCGGAAGAAGAAGACCTTGGCGCGCTCCAGGGGACGCGGTTGAGCCACGAAAGACCTCGAGCGTAAGCGGTGTCAGGGGGTCGCAAAAATCAAACTGGGGAAACCGGGCCGTCGGCGCAATAGGCCGGCCCTGATCCGTGCTTAGGGCACCGCTCCCCTCTCCCCGCTTCCCGTTTCCTCGTCGGGACGACCTGCTTCGTACCCGATGCAGGCGCGGACCGGAAGGGCCGGATAGCGGGGGAACCGCGGGTCCGTGTCGGCGCGTCCGCAGCGGTAGAACGTCGAGCCGCGTCGCGTCGTCACCGCCCGCATCCAGCGGCAGCTGAGGCAGAGACCGATCGAGTCGTCGATGACGGGCAATATCATGCCTTGGTTGACTCGTCGGCTATGGCATTTTCACCGGGCGGCTCCCCATTTTGGTAGTCCATGGCCGCCGACGCCACGTCGCCTCCTCCCGAGCTGCCGCCGGGGCTGCTCGCGGAGTACCTCGAAAGCGCGCGCGCCCAGCTCGGCGTGCTCGCGGGGCTGGCCGAGCGGCTCGTCGTCGCCGGCGGCGACCGTGAGGCGCTCGACGCCCTGCGACGCGAGACTCACAAGGTTCACGGCTCTGCCGGCTCGTACGGGTTCATGGAAGCGTCACGCCTCGCTGCCGGCATGGAGGCCACGGTGAAGGATTGGGCCGCTCGACCGGACGACCCGGACGTGGAACGCGGCTCGCTCGCCCAGTGGTTCGTGAAGCGGCTTGCGGAGCTGCTCGGCGTGGACATGCCGGACGCGAGCGCCGCGCCGGCCCCCATCCGTACCGCACCCCTGCCGCGCGTGGGCCCGCCGCCCCGCCCGGCACTCCGACCCCCCACGCAACGTCCCGTGGCGCCACGCGCGCGCGCCGCCCCCCCTCCTGACGACCCGGCGTGGATCGTTCCACCTCCCCCGCCGGCACCGCCGGCCAAGCCGGCGGAGCGCGTCGTCGCATCGGCCGACGCCCTCCTGGTGCCGGAGGTGATCTACGTGGAGGACGATGCGGCGCTCGCCGAGCTGCTCGAGTACGGGTTGCGCGCGCAGGGGTACCGGTTTTTGGCGTATCGTAACGGGCGAGAGGCGCTGCGCGAGCTGCTTGCGCTCGACGTGCGGGGCACGCATCCGCTGCTCCTCCTGGACGTCGATCTTCCCGCCCTGGACGGGTATTCGATCCTCGCCGCGCTGGAGCGGGAGCGCCCCGGGACCTACCGCGTCGTGTTCACAACGGTGCACGGCACCGAGGAGGAGCAGCTGCGCGGACTGGAAGCGGGCGCGCTCGACTATCTCGTGAAGCCGATCAGCTTGCGCGTGGCACTCGAGAAGATCAAGCGCTGGGTGGCGGGGGGCCGGTGACGAGCCTGCAATTCCTCTGGGTCGTGGCGGTCGCGCAAGGAGTTCTGCTCGTCGCGCTGATCATCCTCATCATCCTGAATCGCTGGTTTCGCCTGCGGCGCAGCGCCCGGCTGCAGCCGCGCCGTCGCGAGCTGGAGGCGGTGATGCAGCGTTGGGCGATGGGACAGGCGCCTGCCGCGGAGGTGGAGCGGGCCCTGGCGCGTCTGCCCGTGTCCCTGGCGGTCGACGCCCTCGTCACCTGGTCCGCCCGGGTGCCGGGCGAGCGGTGGCAGGACCTGTCCCGGCTGTTGGCCCACCAGTGGTGGGCGCGCGTGCTGCGCACGAACTACCGGTCGGCGCGCTGGTGGAAGCGGCTCGAGTGCGCGCGCTTCCTCTCTGTCGCGGCAACGCCGCACGACATCGGCCGGGTGCTCCGCCT